>AACY020525869.1_pt1 | contig 11490 bp, 11 predicted proteins | sample 267378 | NCBI WGS metagenome assembly AACY02 (sample SAMN02954345, study PRJNA13694) | marine metagenome | biome: aquatic; feature: ocean; material: water; isolation source: isolated as part of a large dataset composed predominantly from surface... | reverse complement strand
CTTTGGTTCTGATCGCGTCATGGCCTGCGAACGTGGGGCAAGTTTTGGCTATAATACGTTGGTCACGGATCTTCGCGGTTTGGCCATCATGAAGGATGAATGCGCGTGCCCCGTGGTGTTTGACGCCACCCATTCGGTCCAGCAGCCCGGCGGCCAGGGTTCAAAGTCTGGTGGGCAACGCCAATATGCACCGTTACTTGCCCGTGCGGCGGTTTCGGTCGGTGTTGCTGCCGTGTTCATGGAAACACATCAAGACCCGGACAGCGCGCCTTCCGATGGCCCCAACATGATCCCCTTAGGCCGTCTTTCTGAGGTTTTTGAGGACCTTCATCAATTTGATCAATTGGCCAAATCGAGGCCAATTCCATCCCTTAACCAAACCTCATAAAGGACGTTTCTGCATGGCCGACATTCTCGATATCCGCGCCCGTGAAATCATCGACAGCCGTGGCAACCCAACCGTCGAGGTTGATGTCACCCTTGAAGATGGAAGTTTTGGCCGCGCCGCGGTGCCATCTGGAGCGTCGACAGGCGCCCATGAGGCCGTTGAACTCAGGGACGCAGAAAACCCACGCTATGGTGGCAAGGGTGTGTTGAAGGCGGTTGATGCAGTAAACAGCGAAATCTTTGATGCGCTTGTTGGCTTGGAAGCCTCCGAGCAGCGCGATATTGATCAAAGCATGATCGACCTTGATGGCACCGAGAACAAAAGCCGTCTTGGCGCCAACGCGATCCTTGGTGTTTCGCTTGCCTGCGCAAAGGCCGCAGCATCGTCTGCTGGCTTGCCGCTCTTTCGTTATGTTGGTGGCATCAATGCCCATCATTTGCCTGTTCCCATGATGAACATCATTAATGGTGGTGCCCATGCTGATAATCCTGTGGATGTTCAGGAATTCATGATCATGCCGATTGGTGCCAGCAACATGGGTGACGCCATTCGCATGGGCGCGGAAGTTTTTCATGCGCTGAAAAAAGCCCTCAAATCTGATGACTTGGCCACGGGTGTCGGTGACGAAGGCGGCTTCGCCCCGAACTTGGCCTCAACCCGCGCGGCGCTTGATTATATTTTAAAAGCTGTGGAACAAGCCGGCATGCGCATTGGCGATGATATTGTGCTTGCGCTCGATGCGGCCTCCACCGAATTCTATCATGATGGCAAATATTTGCTGGCGGGCGAAGGCCTTACCCTCGATGCCCAGGGAATGGCAGAATATTGGTCTCAACTGATTTCTGATTACCCCATACGCTCCATTGAAGATGGCATGGCGGAAGATGATTGGGATGGTTGGAAAATGGCCACTGATCTGATCGGCAACAGGTGCCAACTTGTTGGTGATGATCTCTTTGTGACCAACCCAAAGCGTCTTGGTGAGGGCATCGCCAAAGGCTTGGCCAATTCCTTGCTGGTAAAGGTTAATCAGATCGGCACGCTGACCGAGACCATTGAAGCGGTTCAATTGGCCCAGCAAAATCGTTACAGCTGCGTCATGTCCCATCGTTCAGGTGAAACGGAAGATAGCACCATTGCTGATCTTGCCGTTGCGTTGAATTGTGGCCAGATCAAAACAGGTTCCCTAGCGCGTTCTGACCGTACCGCCAAATACAACCAATTGATCCGCATTGAGGAAATCCTTGAAGGCGGTGGTTTTTATCCCGGACCTGCAATTTTTGCGCATTTGTGATAGGTTTAAATCGTTGGTGATTTGTTGCCAGGATTCATTTGGTTGTTGGGTGTCATGAATGGCTAACGCATTTGTTGCTTCGCGTTCGGGAAAAAATGCACTGACGTTGCTGTTGAGCTTGGCAATTGTGTATTTTCTTTACCATTTTGTTCAGGGTGATTTGGGCATTGTGTCCATGCTTCGGTCGCAAAAACATTTGGAGATCGTCACCCAGCAGCATGAAGCTCTTGTCATTCAAAGACAGCAGCTGGAACTTCGTAATGCCTTGCTGGGCTCCAATGGCAACCCAATTGATGCCGACCTGCTGGACGAGCAAGCCAGAAAAATTTTGGGCCTCGCCCACCCAGATGAATTGGTGATCTACCCGGATTAACCAGCAAACCACGCCCACCTATGCATAAATTGCATAGGTGTTTTGCGGTCGTGGGCTTTTGTTTCTCGAATTTTTCCGTTGTGATTAACCGCCCAAGATCATAGGTATAAGGGAAACAGTCCTTGAGGGAGGGCGCCCATGGCAGGCAACAAAAAGGCGTTGGTGGACAAGCCAACAAGCGACATCTCTGCGGTCGCCGAGCTTGGCAGAGAGGATTTACTTTCCTTCTACAAAGACATGCTGTTGATCAGACGCTTTGAAGAACGCGCAGGTCAAATGTATGGCATGGGGCTGATAGGTGGCTTCTGCCATCTTTATATTGGTCAGGAAGCCGTTGTTGTGGGAATCCAAGGGGCCCTCAAGAAGGGTGACCAAGTCATCACAGGTTACCGCGATCACGGCCACATGCTTGCCTGTGGCATGGACCCAAAAGGCGTGATGGCTGAATTGACCGGTCGCGTCGGCGGCTATTCCAAGGGCAAGGGCGGTTCCATGCATATGTTCTCCCGTGAGGAGAATTTTTTTGGTGGTCACGGCATTGTGGCTGCGCAGGTTCCCCTGGGGACGGGTGTGGGCTTTGCCAATAAATATCGTGGCAATGACAACGTGTCGGTTGTTTATTTTGGTGATGGTGCCGCCAACCAAGGTCAGGTTTATGAGTCATTTAACATGGCTGAGCTTTGGCAATTACCCGTCATTTATGTGATTGAAAACAACCAATATGCCATGGGAACATCGGTGGAGCGGGCATCATCGAACACCAAGCTTGCCGATCGTGGTTTGAGCTTTTCCATTCCAGGTGAGCAGGTTGACGGAATGGATGTGCGTAATGTCCATGACGCCGCAACAAAGGCCGCGGCCTGGTGTCGTGGTGGCAATGGGCCCATCATCCTTGAAATGAAAACATACCGCTATCGCGGCCACTCCATGTCGGACCCGGCCAAATACCGGACCCGTGATGAGGTTCAAAAGATGCGTGAGGAACGCGATCCCATCGATCATCTTCGCGAGGCAATCATTGCCAAAGGATGGCTGGATGAGGATGGTTTCAAGCAGTTGGACAAAGATGTTCGTGCCGTGGTCGCTGAGGCTGCAGATTTTGCCCAGGAAAGCCCGGAGCCACCTGTGGAAGAATTGTACACCGACATTCTGATCGAGGAGGCTTGATATGTCAGTTGAAATCCTGATGCCCGCTTTGTCTCCGACCATGGAAAAGGGAAAACTTGCCCGTTGGCTCAAAAAGGTAGGTGAAGAGGTTAAATCCGGCGATATCATTGCGGAAATAGAAACCGACAAGGCAACCATGGAGGTGGAAGCTGTTGATGAGGGTGTCATCACGTCATTGTTGGTTGAGGAAGGCGCCGAGGATGTTGCGGTGAATTCCGTGATTGCCATTTTGGATGGTGATGGGAGCGCGCCTGCGCCGACCCATAACCAGGATGCCGTCGTGACATCGGGGGGTGTGGCAGCACCGGCCGTTGTTCAAACTGTTACAGAACCCGCCCAAGCGCTCAGCTCAGAAGATGTCTCGGGACAGGAACATACGGTTCGTGAAGCGCTGCGCGATGCCATGGCCGAAGAAATGCGCCGGGATGAAGATGTTTTTGTCATGGGCGAGGAAGTGGCCGAATATCAAGGTGCGTACAAAATCACCCAGGGTCTGTTGGACGAGTTTGGTGCCAAGCGTGTGATTGACACGCCCATCACCGAGCATGGCTTTGCAGGGCTTGGCGTCGGCGCTGCTTTTGCAGGCCTAAAGCCCGTTGTGGAATTTATGACCTTTAATTTTGCCATGCAGGCCATTGACCATATTGTGAACTCCGCAGCCAAAACACTTTACATGTCTGGTGGCGCCATCAATTGCCCCATCGTGTTTCGGGGGCCCAATGGTGCCGCTGCCAGGGTGGCCGCACAGCATTCGCAGGATTATGCATCTTGGTATTCGCACCTACCGGGCTTGAAGGTTGTCATGCCGTACACGGCATCGGATGCGAAGGGGCTCCTTAAAGCAGCCATTCGCGACCCAAATCCTGTGGTCTTTTTGGAAAATGAAATTCTCTATGGGCGTAGCTTCCCGGTGCCAGATGGTGATCACCTGGTCCCGATTGGCAAGGCGCGCCTGGCAAGGTCCGGATCGGACGTGACGCTGGTAAGTTTTGGCATCGGCATGACCTATTGCGAACAGGCGGCTGGTATTCTTGCAGAAATGGGTATTGATGCGGAAATCATCGACCTGAGGACATTGCGGCCGTTGGATATGGGTTCGGTTATCGCGTCTGTGCGCAAGACACATCGCTGCATCACCGTGGAAGAGGGCTTCCCCCAGAATTCCGTTGGCTCAGAAATTTCCGCCCGCCTCATGGAACAGGCCTTTGATGATTTGGATGCACCCGTGCTTCGGATCACCGGCAAGGATGTGCCGATGCCTTATGCTGCAAATCTTGAAAAACTTGCTTTGCCCAACGTCCAAGAAGTGGTCGATGCGGCGAAGGCTGTTTGCTACCGCTGAGGTGACATATGTCTATTGATATTCTGATGCCCGCTTTGTCCCCGACCATGGAATCAGGAAAACTGTCGCGTTGGTTAAAAAATATCGGCGATAAGGTTTCTGCAGGTGATATCATCGCCGAAATTGAAACAGACAAGGCCACCATGGAAGTGGAGGCTGTTGATGAAGGTGTCTTGGCAATACAAATGGTGGGCGAGGGCACAGAAAATGTGCCCGTGAATAGCTTAATTGCTAGGCTGGCCGAAGAGGGTGAGGATATCAATGAGGTGAAGAAAAGCGCCGACACCCGGCTTCCTGATGCAACAGACACGAACACCGCAACTGTTTTAACTACCCCTCCTGCATCGGCAGCACCAGTTGCGCCAATTGCAGGGACAGCAGCCGCCAACTTTGACCGGATAAAAGCATCCCCATTGGCCCGTCGCCTTGCCAAAATGAATGGCCTTGATTTGGCGCAAATTCAAGGTTCTGGCCCCAATGGGCGCATCATCAAAAAAGATGTTGAAGCAGCCCAGACACAAGCTTCAACGAAGACGCCTAACCAGGCCAACACCACGCCGCCTGCCGCAAGCATGCAACCTTCGGCGTCGGCAGCGCCGGAAATCATGCCATTGGACGGCATGCGCAAAACCATTGCCGCTCGTCTCACCGAAGCCAAACAAACCGTGCCCCATTTTTACCTGACCATTGATTGCCGGTTGGATGACTTGCTTCGCGCGCGCAAGAACATGAATACCCACCTGGATGGCGTGAAAATTTCTGTGAATGATTTTATCATCAAAGCCATGGCCTTGGCGCTTCGCGATGTTCCTGATGCCAATGCGCAATGGGGTGGGGACCATATCATCAAGCTCAAGCAATCGGATGTTGCCGTGGCTGTTGCGATTGAAGGCGGGCTGTTCACCCCGATCATCCGTGCGGCGGAAGGCAAAGGCTTGAAGCAAATTTCCCAGGAAATGAAATCATTGGCCGACTTGGCCCGGAAAAGAAGACTGACCCCAGACCAATATGCTGGTGGCAGCACCTCGATTTCTAATTTGGGCATGTTTGGGGTGAAAAACTTCCAAGCCGTGATCAACCCGCCCCAGGCAACCATTCTTGCTGTTGGTGGCGGCGAGGAGCGTTTGATCCCGGTGAATGGGCAACCCGTGGTTGCCAACATGATGACGGTGACGCTTTCATGCGATCATCGGGTTGTTGATGGCGCCCTTGGTGCCCAACTTCTGCAAGCATTCAAACATTATATCGAAACACCAGTGGCGTTGGCATTATGAGCAATGAATTTGATTATTTGGTTATTGGTGCAGGCCCCGGCGGGTACGTCTCTGCCATTCGTGCCGCCCAGCTAGGCCTGAAATCTGCCATCATCGAACGCGAGCATTTTGGGGGCATTTGTCTCAATTGGGGCTGCATCCCAACCAAGGCGTTGTTGCGCTCAGCGGAGGTTCTGGAATTCCACCATCACGCGGCCAATTATGGCGTGAAGTCATCGGGTGCGACGGCGGATCTGCCTGCCATGGTCAAGCGCTCACGTGATATTGCCAAACAGCTGAACCAGGGCGTTCAACATTTGTTGAAAAAGAACAAGGTGCAGAGCTTCATGGGTTCTGCAAGACTCACAGGCAACAACGAGGTGACGGCCACCGATAAGGCTGGAAAAACCACCATAATTAAGGCCAAAAAGATTGTGATTGCGACGGGCGCCCGGGCGAGAATTCTGCCTGGCATGGAACCTGACGGGGACAAAATCATGTCCTACCGGGAGGCCATGGTGGCCGAAGCCATCCCGTCCCATCTTGTTGTCGTAGGAACTGGTGCCATTGGCGTTGAGTTTGCAAGCTTCTACCGTGCCCTTGGCGCGGAGGTCACCCTGGTGGAAATGCTTGACCGCATTCTTCCCGCCGAGGATGCAGAAATTGCTGCCATGGCTGCCAAGTCGTTTGAAAAACGCGGCATGAAGATCAGGAATAATGCCAAGGTTTCTGATGTGAAGAAAATATCTGAAGGCCTTGAAATAACAATAGAAACGAAGTCTGGCGAAGAGAAGTTAAAAGCCTCTCATCTGCTGAGTGCCGTGGGTGTTGTTGCCAATATTGAAGATATTGGCCTGGAGGATTTGTCCATTGCCACGGACCGTGGTTGCATCAAGGTCAACGCCCAGTGCCAAACAAATATCCCCCATATTTATGCCATTGGTGACGTGACCGCTGGCCCATGGCTTGCCCATAAAGCGTCCCATGAAGGTGTGATTGCCGCTGAGCATGCGGCGGGCCAACATCCCCACGAGCTCGAAAAGCTGCGCATTCCTGGCTGCACCTATGCAAACCCACAGATTGCCTCCATTGGACATCATGAGGAATCAGCAAAAGCAGCTGGTTATGACGTCCGGGTCGGGCGTTTTCCATTTATGGGCAATGGTAAGGCACTGGCGCTCGGTGAGCCTGAGGGCATGGTTAAAACAATCTTTGATAAAAAGACGGGTGAATTGCTCGGTGCCCACATGATTGGCGCAGAAGTGACGGAACTTATTCAAGGATTTGCGGTTGCGATCGGTTTGGAAACGACCGAGGAAGATTTGATGAATATTGTGTTCCCACACCCAACCCTGTCGGAAATGATGCATGAAAGTGTGTTGGGTGCCTATGGTCGCGCGATCCATATCTAATATATGGATGATCCATGAGCCGACATCCTGAAAAAGAACACCGCCAAGACCGAACAAGCGTCCCACGCCCGGATTGGATCCGTGTGCGCGCCCCTGGTGGCGGTGCCTTTGCGGAAACGCGCAACATCATCAAATCACAAAATCTTCACACGGTTTGTGAAGAAGCGGGCTGCCCCAATATTGGTGAATGTTGGGCCAAAAAGCATGCCACCATGATGATCATGGGGGATATCTGCACCAGGGCATGTGATTTTTGTAATGTGGTTACTGGCAAGCCTGACAATTTGGACCCTTTTGAACCGGCACGGGTGGCGGCTTCCGTGGCCGAACTGGGTCTACGGCATGTGGTGATTACCTCCGTGGACAGGGATGATTTGGCCGATGGTGGGGCTCAGCATTATGCCCAAACCATTCGGGCCATCCGCCATCGTCTCCCCGATTGTACCATCGAAATTCTCACGCCGGATTTTTTGCGCAAACCAGGTGCCATGGAGGTGGTGATGGCGGCGGGGCCAGATGTGTTCAACCATAATCTTGAAACCGTTCCATCACTCTACCCATCGGTACGTCCTGGGGCCCGATATTTTCAGTCCTTAAAAATTTTGGAACAAGCCAAACAGTTAGATCCCAACTGCTTCACCAAATCCGGCCTCATGGTGGGTCTTGGGGAAGGGCGCGATGAATTATTGCAGGTGATGGATGACATGCGGATCGCTGGCGTTGATTTTTTGACCATTGGCCAATACCTGCAACCAACCAAAAAACACCATCCTGTGTTGCGCTATTATGAACCCGAGGCATTCCAGGAACTTGAGCAACTTGCCAAGGGCAAGGGTTTTCTGATGGTGTCCGCGTCCCCGTTGACCAGATCAAGCTATCATGCCGATGAAGACTTCAAGATCATGCGGGAAAATAGAAAAGCCAAGGCCGTTACGAGATAGATGCCAAGCCGCAGTGAACAGAAATTTTTGCCATTCCGTGCCGCCGACATGATTGGTCTGGTGACAGATGTGCGAAGCTACCCGCAATTTTTGCCTTGGTGCCATGCAGTGCGCATCCGCAAGAATTGGCAGGATGGCGATGTTCAGGGGTTTGAAGCCGACATGGTGATCAAATTCAAAATGTTCACCGAAACCTTCACCTCAGCTGTTGAAAGCAACCATGAAGAGGGCAGGGTGGATGTCTCCTATGTGAAGGGACCCTTCAAACATCTGCAAAATTCCTGGGTATTCCGGGATGTGGATGGTGGGTGCATGTTGGATTTTCATGTGGATTTTGCGTTCCGCAATTTTCTCTTGCAAAGCGTGGTGACCGCTTTGTTTGATGAGGCCATGGCAAAAGTTGTCGGCGCCTTTGAAAAACGCGCCCATGATGTTTGCTTAAAGGTGGGTGATGATGTGGCGGCCAAGTGACGCCAATGCCTGCGCGCAAGCTTGCGACCTAACCTCTTCACGATCCCCGGAAAAAACAAAATGTCGGACCTCATGGATCATGCCCATGGCTGTCGCGATATAAACAAGCCCGACTGGTTTTTCATCACTGCCACCGCCTGGCCCGGCGATGCCGGTGATGGACACCGCAAGGCAGTCATCAAAAGACGCCGAGCAGCCAGCTGCCATCGCCAATGCCGTTTGCTTGCTCACCGCGCCATGGGCCTCCAGGCATGAGGAAGGGACCGACAAAAGTTTCTCTTTGGCCTTGTTGGAATAAGTAACAAAGCCACCAAGATACACATCAGAGCTGCCGGGAATGGCGGTTATTTGCGTACCAACCATTCCCCCGGTGCAACTTTCCGCCGTGGCAAGATAGCATCCATGGGCACGGGCAAGCGACAGCAATTCTTCCGGCTTCATGATTTGTTGCCTGCTGTTAGGGTCGCCACCGCCATGGCGGCCAAACCTTCACCCCGGCCGGTAAAGCCTAATTTTTCCGTGGTGGTGGCTTTCACATTAACATGATCTTCATCGGCATCTAATATGGCAGCGATCGATGCTCTTATTTCTTCACGATGGGCAGAAATTTTTGGCCGCTCTCCAATGATGGTCACATCAGCATGGCTGAAAAACCAACCTTTCTTCTCAGCAAGCTCGACAACATGTCGCAAGAACTTGTCCGAAGAGGCCCCTTTCCATTGGGGGTCGCTGGGCGGAAAATGCTGACCAATGTCACCAAGGCATGCCGCGCCGCAGATCGCGTCGGTGAGCGCATGGAGCAGAACATCTGCATCGGAATGGCCAACCAAATGATAACCACATGCTATGTACACGCCGCCAAGCCACAGGCCTTTGCCAGCCTCCAATTGGTGCACATCAAAACCCTGGCCAGTTCTGACCACAAGCCCACGAAATTCACGTTCCATTGCCTGCCAATCCTCTGATGTGGTGACTTTAAAATTTCCTCGGCGGCCTTTTACCTGCTGCATGTGATAACCTGCCTGCAACATGATTGACGCATCATCGGTTGCCATTGCGGGCAGGGGATCAAGCAAGTCTAAGTAGGCCCGATAGGGCATGGCCTGGGGGGTTTGCATGGAGAATGTTTGCGCCCGATCCACATCCAACCAACCATCCTCTTGTTTCATGCGCAGGCTATCAGCCATGGGCAACACCGGCACCACCACATGTTTCTCCTGGCAATGGGCAATGACATCATCAATTAATGATTGTTCCAGGCCACAGCGCGCGGCATCATGCACCAGCACATAATCAGGTTCAAAAGATTGCAAGGCTGCCATGCCATTGGCCACCGAAGCGGCCCGACTGTCACCGCCTGCAACTTGGTGGATGCCATCGGGCAAATCCAGGTCAAGGCCGTTGGGCCGGACAACCATGATGGTGGCAATGCCTGGATGTTCACGAAAGATATGAATACATTGATCGAGCATGGTTCGGCCATTGGGAAGCGTTAAGAATTGCTTTGGCTTTGCAGCCCCCAACCTCGTGCCCGAGCCAGCTGCAACAATGATGGCAGCGACATGCTTCATATTCTTGGTTGCCCCCCGCGTTTGATTAAGGCAGATCTGAGATCTCCATGCATAAGGCAAAGGCATGCCAACGTCCAAACAAGACAAGCAACAAAGGTTTCGAGAGTTGGGTTTTAAGCACCGGGTGCTCCTGGCGCCACTCTCGGGCGTGACCGATCGGTCTTTCAGATCCATGGCATGTCGTTGTGGGGCTGGTGGGGTTTTTAGCGAAATGGTTGCTGGCAGTGAGCTGGTGACCGGCCGGGCAGAAAGCTGGCGTCGCTTGGGCTTTGATGAACACCATGTGGGCCCAAAAATCGTGCAGCTTGCCGGCAGAGATCCAGAAATCATGACCAAGGCAGCCGAGGCCTTGGAAGAAATTGGCGTGGATCAGGTGGATATCAACATGGGTTGTCCTGCCAAAAAAGTAACGGGCGGTTATTCGGGGGCGGCCCTATTGAAGGATTTAAATCTCGCAGCAAACATCATGAATGCTGTCCGTGACGCAGTCACCATACGTGTGAGTGTGAAAACAAGGCTTGGTTGGCGCATGCGCGACACCGCACCAAAAATAGCCGAATTGGCCGAATCCATTGGCCTGGACATGATCACTGTTCATGGCAGGACCCGAGAGGAATTCTACCAAGGACATGCTAATTGGTTAGACATACGGGCAGTCTCAAGGGCAACCAAACTGCCCGTGGTGGTCAATGGCGACATCACAAATGGTGACAAAGCCCTCACCGCCTTGCGTGACAGTGGTGCCCAGGCTGTTATGATTGGGCGAGGAAGTCTTGGGCAACCCTGGATCTTGCAAGAAATTGCTGCGCAACTTGATGGCGTTTCGCAACAAATTTTGAGCAACGACCATAAAAATGAATTGATCATGGGTTTTTATGAAGATGAATTGATGGAACATGGGCCGCAGCAGGGTGTTCGGACCGCCCGAAAACATCTCGACGCATTTGTTAAAACAGCTGGTGGCAACATGGATCTGCGCAATATGTTGGTTCGGTCAAAAGATCCCGGCGAAGTGCGTCAGGCCCTTGGCCAACTCTATGCAGGTCATTGACCATGTTTGAACATGTGTTCCGGGCATTTCCAGATCCATTGTTAATGCTCGACCGCCAAGGCAGAATCTTAGATGCCAACAACAACATCTTAGACATCACAGGTATGTCGCGCACCGCGCTTCAGAGAATGAAGTTCACCCAATTTTGCAACAATCATGGAGACTTGGTGCGGGCTTTTGAAAAAGCGGCCCATGAAGTGGCCATGGTGCGCATCAGGGATGTGCAA
>AACY020304084.1_pt1 | contig 11491 bp, 12 predicted proteins | sample 267378 | NCBI WGS metagenome assembly AACY02 (sample SAMN02954345, study PRJNA13694) | marine metagenome | biome: aquatic; feature: ocean; material: water; isolation source: isolated as part of a large dataset composed predominantly from surface... | reverse complement strand
CTTTGAGGGTGAGACGGCCCTCGAGCCCAGCGCCTTCCACGACGGGCTGCGCCCGGAGCTCGGCGATGCGATCCCGCCTCGCCGGTTCCACGACGATGACCTTGTGCGCCTCGCCGGCTTATCTCGCTCCGTCGAATGCGAATGCCCGGAACATTTGATCACCTTAATCGGCAGCCTTACGGCCTTCGAGGCCTACAGCGCAAGCTGCAAGAGCCGCAACCCCACCGATGCCGCGCTCCACGCCTATCTGCATCGCGTAACGGCGCACGCCCGGGCCCTGATGGAAGAGGCCCTAGAGAATGTCGCTGAAGTTGAGGGCATGATCCAGTAATACCGCGCAGCTTGATGGGCGCGCTGTCATGGACACGGGGCCCATCTACCGTTTGTCCACCTGATGAACGGCCTTGTGTCCGGGGGTTGACCACAGAACGTCTAGGGCATATTCTGGACCTCAGTTGGACATGCCCCGCATGTTCAACTCGGTTTAGGCGTGGGGCGGTTCGACTCTCTCCCCCTCCCCCCTCGATTGCGGGCCGCCATGCTTCGCACGCCGTTCTCCCTCCCGCGCCGGCGCAAGCCGGCGCGGGAAAAAAACTCCCGCTTCCCCTGTCTGCCTCTGATAAAGCTAAGGTTTCAAGAGCGTCAGCAAGTCGTACTCCAACTCCCCGACACGGCGCCCGCTCATGGCCATGACGATATTCGAGAAGCGCCCATCAAGATGGGCTGCCGCTTGTCCGGCAAGACCGAGCCCCCAGCGGTAGGTGCCCAGCACCTTCCACCAGTGGAAGCGCTCCAGGTCGAAGGTGCCACCTCCCGCCTCATAAGCCGCAGCGAAGGGCGCCCGCGCGCCGAAACCCCCTACTTCCTTGGCATCTTCACCAAAGCGCCAGCAACGCAAACACGTCCAAGCAAGATCCTCTAGCGGATCCCCCACCTTTGCCACTTCCCAATCGAGCACGGCAGCGAGACCCTGCTCATCGATAATGACATTGCCATTGCGGACATCGCCGTGAACGATAGCCAACTCGGGCGCGCCCGCCGGGGCGTGGCTTTCCAGCCAGCGCTGGGCGTAGGCAAAAATCGGCGAAGGCTGAAGCAACTCGCTCAGCTGAAGGTCCGTTCGAGCCAAGGCATCTTCCACCGGGGACCGCTCCGGCCGCGCCAGCGCGGGCGGTGCCAGCGCCGGGTCGATGCGATGAAGCGCCGCAAAGGCGGCACCCAGCTGCTCTGCGATACGCGTCCCCGTACCATCGGCCGCCACCTTGCGGAGCACTTTCCGGGGCACGGTCTCCCCGGCGACGCAGTCGCTGACGAATAAGGGCCCGCCCAGCCATTCCGGCGCTTCCGTCGCAAAGTGCACGTGCGGTACGGGCACCCCGCTCTCCTCGGCGAGGCGAAACAGCGCCGCCTCCTGGGAAATGGGCAAAAGCTCGATATTGAGGGTAGGAAGGTAGGTGACGCAGTAGCGCTTGCTTGTGCCGTCGCCTGTGATAGCCGAGAAAAGAACGTTGCCGCGGCGGGCCCCGGCAGAGGTGACAACGATATCCTCGATGCGAACGTCTTGGCCGAGCTCAGCGGCGAAGACCCCGGCGAGCCCTTCCTTGAGCCGCGCTTCGCGCTGCTGGGCACTTTCTGGGGCACTCATGGCTGACCTCCCTGGTTCGGCCGTTCCTGAGCGCTGTCATAGCTGTCATAGCCCGGCCGCAGCACGGCCAGCTTCTCTCTTGCGCAGGCCATGAGGACCGGCCACGCTGCCTCGTCAAAGCCGGGCGTGGCGGGCTGGCGCAGCCGCTCTGCAAGCGCGGCATTCAGGGTGGCGACGGCCTCCGCTGTGGGGCCTTCGGGAACGGGCACGCCGAGGAGGGTGGCAAGCCGTTCGCTCTCCCGCGCCGGCGCCTCAACATCGGCGAGCTCCCGGGTCACCACGGAGAGCAAGTTCAGCGCAACGCGCGTGCGATAGACCAGCGGCCCGGCAAGTTCGGGGCTCACCTCCTCCTCGAGATAGGTGGACAGGGTCTCAAGGAGCTCTACGGCGGTGGGTCGATCCTGCATCAGCCCTTCCCCCCCTCGAGTAGCTCCAGCGCCGCCTCCGCCCGACGCACGACGGAGTCCGCAAACTCCGACAGATCGAGATCTTCCCGCGTCCCCATGGCGCCGAGGAGGTAGCGCTTGTAAACCCCTTCGCCAATGGCGGCGAGGCGCCAATGGCTGAAGGCGCGGTAGTAGGCAATTTGGGAAAGGTCCCGGCCCGTTTGCGCCGCATAGCGCGCCGCAAGGGCGTCCCGATCCCCGAAGCCGCCCACGGCGGTAGGGGCTTGATCGCCCTGGCGCGTATCCACTTCTCCCGGCTGAACCCAGGCATTTAACAAATAGCCGACGTCGGCGAGGGGGTCGCCGAGGGTGCAAAGCTCCCAATCCAGCACGCCCTGAATCCGACCGTCCGCCACAATCATATTGCCCAGGCGATAATCGCCGTGAACGATGCTGGCGCCCACCTGCTCCGGCATCCGCTCCCCAAGCAGGGCTCGGGCGGCCTCCATAGCCGGGATTTCCCGTTGCTTTGAATTTTCCCACTGGGTGGTCCAGCGCTTCAGCTGGCGCGCAAGATAGGCCTCCTTCCGCCCCAAGGTGCCGAGGCCCACGGCATCGGGGTCGAGAGCATGGAGCGCGGCTAAAACATCGATAACGTGTTCGCCGATGGCCGCGCGCTCCGCGAGGGGCAGCCCCTGGGCGCTCTCCGCATCGTGCAGCACCGCGCCCTCGACAAAGCGCATGACGTAGAAAGGCGCATCGTTTACCGCCGGATCTTCACAGAGCCCCAGGGCCGGCGCGACGGGAACGGCCTGGCCCGCCAGCGCCGAAATGATGCGATGTTCCCGCGCCACGTCGTGGGCGCTTTGCAGGACATGACCGAGGGGCGGCCGCCGAAGGACATAGCGCTGCCCCCCTTGGTCGGTCACCGCATAGGTGAGATTGGAATGGCCCCCAGCAATGAGGGAGAACTCGAAGGGGCCCTGGGCCCCGGGAATATTCGCCTCGAACCAGGCCGTAACGGCCTCGGCCTGAATCCCTTCTACTGCGTGCGCCATCGTGTACTCCCCCCTTAAAGCAGATGAATGAATACAGCTTGCCACGAAGGGGCCGCGAGGAAAATTCCCCGCTTCGGGGGCAAAAATCTAGGCCTCTAAAGGTATAGCTCCCCACCCCATGATGCGCTACCCTCGCGTTTTATTTCTTGCCCACGAAGCGTGCCATGTCCCAGGCCCCGCAAGATGTGCTCATCGTCCTCCGGCGCATCATGAGAGCCACGGAGCTCTACTCGAAACAACTCTCAAAAACCGCTGGCCTCACCTCGCCGCAGCTGCTTATCTTGGCGGCCATTCAGCGTATGGGGGATGTCACCATCGGTACCATCGCCCGGGAAGTGCGGCTCAGCCAGGCCACCGTCACCACCATTCTCGATCGCCTAGAGCGGCGGGGATTGGTGTACCGGGAGCGCAGCACGGTAGACAAGCGGAAGGTACATGCCCACCTCACGGCAACCGGGGAAAGGGCGCTTAGCACAGCCCCCACCCCCCTTCAGCAGTCCTTTATCGCGCGCTACGAGGGCCTTGCGGACTGGGAACAATCCATGATTCTCGCTGCCCTGCAGCGGGTCGCCGATATGATGGATGCGGGCGATCTTGACGCCTCCCCCCTCCTGCACCTCGGTACCCTTGACCCGGCCATGAACCAAGGCTAGCCCCCGCCCATTTTCCTTCGGCGGCGGGGGTGGCATCCTCCCTGCGTCGAAGGAGACCGCCATGCACAAGCCCATACTGCAAAGCCAAAGCCTACCGAGCGACCCTTGGCCCTTTTTGCCGGGACGCTTTTCCCTGCGGATTGTGCGCGCCGAGGGCAGTACGCTCTGGACGGACCAGGGCGAGCCCATTCTTGATGCCGCCGGAGGCGCCATCGTCAATAACATCGGCCATGGTCGACGCCGCGTCGCCGACGCCCTCGGGGAGGCCACGGCCACCCTCACCTACGCCGTGCCGCCCTGGTCTACCCCCAGTCGGGAAGCCCTCGCGGAACGGCTGCGCGCCCACTGGCTCCCGAGCAAGCTCGATCGGGTGTACTTCTCCAGCGGCGGCTCGGAATCCACGGAAGTGGCCATGAAGCTGGCGATTCAGCATTTTCAGGCTCGGGGGGAACCCGCCCGAACCAAAATCCTCGGCCGGCGCCTCTCCTACCACGGCACGACCATCAGCACGACGGCCGTGGGCGGTCACGACGGCCGCAAAGCGGGCCTCGGGCCCCTCCTCCAGCCCTTTCCCCAGCTGGAAACGCCCTACCCCCTCCGCTGCCCCGCCGGGGCGGACCCCGCGGCCCAGCTGGCTTACTACCTTGCCGACTTCGACCGCGTGGTGGCCGAGGAAGGCGCCCACACCCTAGCGGCCCTCATCGCCGAACCCATCGTCGGCTCCTCCGGAGGCGCGCTGACACCCCCGCCCGGCTATTGGCCCGCCATCGCTGAACGGTGCCGCCAGCACGGCATGCTCCTTATCTTTGATGAGGTTATGACCGGCTTTGGTCGCACGGGCCGGGCCTTTGCCGGGGACCACTGGGATGTCGTGCCCGATATCCTCGTCGGTGGCAAGGGGCTCGCCGGGGGCTACGCGCCGCTCGGCGGCGTCTTCAGCCATCGCGGCATTCTCGACCCCATCGCCGAGGCCGGGCTTGAGGTGATGTTCCACACCTTTGGGGCCCATCCCGGCGCCTGCGCTGCCGCTTGCGAAGTGCTGGCCATCATGCAGGAGGAAGGGCTCGTCGGCGCCGCAGCGGAAAAGGGCCAACGCCTCAAGGCCTATCTGGAGGACGCCTTTCAGGATCACCCCCACGTGGCGGAAATTCGCAGCGCCGGATTACTCCTCGCGGTGGAGCTGGTCGAAGATCGAACCACCGGAGCGCCCTTTCCGAAGGCGTCCCGGCTGACCCTTGGGGTTCTCGAAGAAGGCTTAAAGCGCGGGGTGTACTACTACCCGGGCGGTACGGGGACGGTGCGCGACATCCTTTGCCTCGGGCCCGCCATGACCACCACGGATGCCGAGCTAGAACGTATGGCGTCGGCCTTGCGGGAAGCCGTTGATGCCGCCGTCATCGCGGCGCAAGATCACCGGTGAGCGCGCTCGGCGCCGCCCTCGGCGCCCACGGCCGGGGCCTTGGCCTTTTGCTGCACCCTGAGCTTCGCGGCCTCGTGCTCGCGCCCGTGGGCCTCATGCTTTTAGTCTACGGGGCCCTGGCGGCGAGCACCCTTAGCGCGCTCTGGCCCCAGCTTGAAGGCCTAGGCAACGTCCTTCCCGAGGCCCTTAGCGGCCTTGCCTGGCTGCTTCAGGCGCTCGCCGTGCTGGTCCTTTTCGCCCTGGTGGGCGTGCTATCCCTGCTTTTGAGCCAAACTCTGGCTGCCCCCTTCTATGGGGCCCTCGCCCGGCGCACGGAGCGGCTCCTGACGGGCCGGCTTGTCAGCTCGGAACGGGGCCTGCTCGGGGAGTTAGGCGCCACCTTCCGGCGCGAGTGGGAGAAGCTACGCTGGACCCTGCCGCGCCTGCTCTTGATGTTTGGGATCACCCTGATTCCCGGGCTTGGACTGCTGGCCTCGCCCCTCACCCTGCTGTTTACCGCGTGGCTGTTGGCCGGTCAGTTCCTCGATTTCACCCAGGAAAACCGGGGCCAGCCCTTCGCCGCAACCCTTGGCCTCATGCGCGGCCAACGCCTCGGGGCTTTGGCCTTTGGGCTGCCGCTTGCGGTGGGGGTTACGCTGCCCGTGCTAGGCGCCCTGGTAGGCGCTCAGGCAGCCATTGCGGGGACTGTCTGGGTGCTCACCCTGAAGGGAGAGCACCCAAACCGCACGGCCTCTTAGACCGGATCCCAGCTGAAGACGCTGTTGGTCGCGCCGAGATCGTGGAAGGAACCGGCCATGGCCGGCAAGCCCTGCTCAACCAGGGTTTCCGGGGTCCAGCCCTCGAGCTGGGCGATGCTGCGCACGGGCCGGGGCTGGCTCATGAGGAAGACCTCATTGCCGCGCACGGAGAAGATCTGCCCGGAAACGTCCTTCGCTGCCGCCAAGGCAACGGCCATGGTGGCAACTTGGTCCGCCCGCATCTTCTTTTGGAACATTTCTACCCGCTTCTGGCTGGCCTCATCCTTCACGGGAATGGTGGCGATCATGCGGGTCCAGGCAAAGGGCGCAATGACGTTCGAGCGCACGTTCTTCGCCGCCCCTTCCATGGCAATAATCCGCGACAGGCCGGCAATGCCCATTTTCGCCGCCGCGTAATTGGCCTGGCCAATATTGCCGATGAGGCCCGAGGTGGAGGTAAACATCACGAAGGACCCATCTTCCTGATCGCGGAAGTGGTTAATGGCCGCCCGAGCGATGTTGTAGTGGCCGTTCAAATGAACGTCGATGACCGCGTCCCAGTCCTCGTCGGTCATTTTGTGGAACATCTTGTCCCGAAGGATACCGGCGGGGTTAATGACCGCGTGGAGGCCCTTGAAGGTATCGAGGGCACACTCGACCATGGCCTTGGCCCCAACCCGATCGGATACGCTATGGGAATCGGCAACGGCCTCCCCACCGGCGGCCTTAATCTCGTCGACCACTTCCTGCGCCGGGCCCGCATCGCCTAGGGGATCGTCACCCTTCACGGAACCACCAAGATCATTGACCACGACCTTGGCCCCTTCCCGAGCCGCCAGGAGCGCACACTCCCGCCCAATGCCCCGCGCTGCGCCGGTTACCAAGACTACCTTGCCGTCGAGCTGTCCCATGCTGTCCTCCGCCGATAAAAAATGAAGGCGCAGTTTAGTGTGCCCGCGCGCCCCTGCCTACAGCTCCGCATCCGCCAGCCCTGGCGGAAGCCCCGCCGCAGGGTCCGCATCGACCTGCAGCTCGCCCGCGCAGAGGGTGGAACCCGCCGTTGCGAAGCTGGCTCGAAGCCGGTGCCCCCGAAGCACCCAGGGCAGCCAAAGGCGATCATCGGCCCACATGCGCCGAAAGGGCATGGCATCGCGCCGCGCCCAGAGGGGCTTACCCTCGCTCGTTTCCCGAAGCACGCCGGCATAGCCGGCGCTTCGATAGACAAAGCCGTGGATTTTCGACCCGTCTAGATCCTGGAAGCGCAGCTCCGCGCACAACTCCGGCGCCTCTGCCCGAATGCCGAGCTCCTCCTCCGTCTCCCGCAGGGCGCAGGCCAGGAGCGTCTCCCCGGGTTCAAGCTTTCCCCCGGGGCCATTGATTAGACCCGCGCCATGGCCGCGCTTTTTCTCCATCAGCAGCACCGCCTCGCCCTGGCAGACGAAGAGCAAGGTCGCGCGCAGCGCGTCGGTGAAGGGATCCTGCAAGCTGGGCGCCGCCAGGCGCGGTGCGGGGAACCGTTCCAAAGACACCCAGCCCCGCTGTAGCGGGCGGCCTTGGCGGGGCAGAAAGCCCGCCTGCCCGAGGTAACGCAGCAGCTCGACGGCCGTCCCCGGAAGCACGATCTGCAGCCGCGGCAGCCCCGGCGTGGAGGCCAAGGCCTCAAGCCACTGGGCCAGCGCTGCCGGAGCGAGGGGTTCGGGAAGGGTCAGAACGCCGCTGCCGTCTCGGCGGCGAGCCCAGAAACCCGTGACGGCGGGGAGCCCCGGTGCCGCCAGAGTGCTCAGCGGTGCCCCTCCAATCATCACGCGCCCCCAAAGCTTTAAGAGCGCCAGTGTACCTTTAAGCGCGCCCGGCCTCCGCTTGGGCGCGAAGGGGCACGAGATCCTCCAGAAATCGCTCGGCGATTTGTTCCCAGCTTTGGCTTTCCGCGTAGCGCCGGCAGGCGGCCCGATCACAGGCCAGGGCGCGCTCCACAGCGACGGACAGATCTTGATGGAGGCCGCCGGTCACGCCGTCCTCCACAATATCGATGGGCCCGGCCACGGGATAGGCGGCCACGGGCGTGCCCGTGGCTAAGGCTTCCAAGATCACCAGGCCAAAGGTGTCCGTTTTCGAGGGAAAAACGAACACGTCTGCGGCCCCGTAGGCCTCCGCGAGGGCGGCGCCATAGCGATAGCCGAGAAACTGCACCTTGGGGTAGCGCGCCTGAAGGTGCGCCCGCGCCGGCCCGTCTCCCACCACCACCTTCTCCCCGGGAAAGGGCAAATCGAGGAAAGCGGGCAAGTTCTTCTCCACCGCCACCCGGCCCACGTAGAGCAGCCGGGGCACGGATCGCACCGGGGGGCGAGGCACAAAGGGAAAGGCATCAAGCGCAACGCCGCGACCCCACACCCGAAGGTTGCGCAGGCCCCAATCCCCCAGCTCCCGCTTTTGCGTTTCCGTGGTCACCAGGGTGCTTTGCGCTGCGCCATGGAACCAGCGAAGAAACCCGTAGCCAAGGGAAAGGGGAAAGCGGGTCCGCTCATGCAGATACTCAGGAAACTTCGTATGCAGCGAGGTCGTGAAGGGAAAACCCCGGCGCAGGGCCCAGCGCCGCGCCGCCAGCCCGAGGGGCCCTTCCGTCGCGATGTGCAGCGCATCGGGGGCAAAGCGTTCGAGGGCAGCGCTCAAGCCATAGGGCAGCGGCGCCACCTTCACCTCTCGGTAGGCCGGCAAGGGCAAGGTGAAAAACTGCCCCGGCTCGAAAACCCGCACCCCGTGGCCCTGCTTCTCTACCCGGGTGATGACTTCCGTCAGGGTGGTGACGACCCCATTTGTCTGGGGTCGCCAAGCATCGGTGATTATCGCGATCTTCATGCGGCGCGATCCGACAAGACCGGGGCCGCCTCGAGGGCTGGGACATCGGGCGGCGCAGGCGCCCGGGCGGGCCGTTCCCGATAGGCGGCCACCTCCTCGTGCCAATACAGGAGATGAATCTTGCCCTCGTCATCCTCGGCCAAGGCCGTACAGGACTCCACCCAGTCGCCGCAGTTGAGGTACTCAATATTCCCCACCCGGCGCATCTCTGCGTGATGAATATGGCCACAGATGACGCCTTGGAATCCCTCACGCTCGCAGGCGTAGGCCACGGCGCCCTCGAAGTCACTAATAAAGTTCACGGCCCGCTTAACCCGATGCTTCACCCAGGCGGACAGGGACCAGCGGCCGAACCCAAGACGCTCCCGGAAATAGTTATTCACCCGGTTAACGGAGAGCAGCAGGTTGTAGCCGACGTCTCCGAGGAAAGCGATCCACCGGTGGTAGCGCGTAATAACGTCGTATTCGTCGCCGTGAATCACCAGGAAGCGGCGCCCATCGGCGGTGCGGTGTTCCGCGCGATCCACGAGCTTTAGATTGCCAAAGCTATGATCGGAGTAGCGACGCAGAAACTCGTCGTGATTCCCGGTGACGAAAATCAGCTCCGTGCCCCGCTTCGTGAGCGTTAGCAGGCGACGAAGGACATTGCTATGGCTTTGGGGCCAGTAGAGGCTGCGCTTTAAGCGCCAGCCGTCGATGATATCGCCCACCAGATAGAGCTGATCGCATTCGTGGGCTTTCAAAAACGCCGCCAGGGCGTCGGCCTGACAACCCCGGCTACCGAGGTGAAGGTCGGAAATGAACAGCGTGCGGAAGCGGGTTTTAGCGCCGGCTTCCGCCGCGTCGGAGGGGGCGGTGTCGTTCATGGCAGACCCTCTGGCGAGTTTTTCCCACCCTAGGTCCCGGTGATGACATCGTGGTGATCATTTGATCACAAAACCATGACGAAACGGGCGCCGGCTCAGAAAGCCCGCTTACCGCGCGGCGTAGCGGGCTTCCAGGGCGGCGTAGAGCGCTTGCCGGAAATCCGGGGCGGAAACGTCGAGCGTCTCCTCCAGCTCCACCAGGTGAACGTTGTCCTCGCGCCCCTGCCAGACCTTTTCGTAGCGGCCTGCCTTGTAGCCGTGATCTTGGCGAAAAGCGTTCAACACGTTCTTGCCCATATAGGCGCGATACAGCTGCGAAAGATCCATTTTCATGGCCGCAAGACAGCGCAGGAAAGCCTCCACATCAAAACGGCGTGCCCCCACCGCCGCCGCTGCGAGCGTTTCCACCTCTTCCCGAAGGGTCGCCTGTTCCCGAGGCACGGCCAGCTCCCGAAGAACGGTATCCGCAAGGGCGTCCGTTACCCCGTCCTCGAGCAAGATCATGCTCAGCCCGAAGTGCCAAATATCCACCAGCTCAAGGCGAACCTGGGCCTCATCGCAAACCTGATGCTTCCACCACTTCCAGCCGAAGTGATCGAGGAGCTCCGCGCACTCCACCCAAATCGCCCGGTAGTAGGCCAGCCCGACCGTCCGCCAAGCCGGGTCGACGGCGCTGTTGTGCTCAGCCTGTAGCGCCGCCATGTCCTCGAGGAGCCTCCGCGCGAGCGGCAGGTCCATGGCCGCGTCGCTCACACGCTCTCCTCAAGGAACTCCACCCAGTTGCCGTCGGGATCGGCGACCATGGCAATGCGAATCCCCGGGCGCAGCTCGGTGACGGGAATAATCACCGGGACCTCCGCCGCCTTGAGGCTCTCCACCAGGGCCTCAAGCGCTGTTACGGTCAAGGTCCAGTAGCGATACCCGGTACTGCCGGCAATGCCGCCGGGGGGCGCATCGGCCTTCGGGGCGGCTTCGACGACCTTAATCAGACTCGTGCCGCAGCGCAGGCGCGTCATGGTGCCGATATTCGGCACGGGCATCTGCCCCTCGTCCTTAAAACCGAGCAGATCCCGATAAAACGCGACCATAGGGCCCCCATCGCGCGTAACGATACCGAGATCCACGCTGTCTTTTTTGAGTTGTACACCCATGTCTTCTTCCCCTCCTCGTTTAAAAAGCTAAATAACGCCGTCTTCCCGCAAGGCGGCCCGCGCCGCCGCAGCAAAGCCGTGGGCCTCCAGCACCTCGTCCGTGTGCGCCCCCAGGGCCGGCCCGGGCCAGCGGATTTTCCCCGGCGTTTCCGACAAGCGCGGAAAAACGTTCTGCATCTGCAAACCAGCATAGGTTTCATCGGGCACGGGAACAATGGATTCGCGGGCCTGGAACTGGGGGTCCTTCAGCATGTCCGGCACGCGATAAATACGCCCCGCGGGCACCCCATGGGCCTCGCAGTGCGCCAGGAGGGCGTCGGCCGAGAACCCGTGGGTCCACTCGGCGATACGCGCGTCCAGCTCCCCTTGATGCGCCCCTCGGGCGCCGTGGCTCGCATAGCGGGGATCCGTCGCCAGCTCCGGCTGGCCCATGGCCTCCGCCAAGCGGGTGAACACAGAGTCCTGATTGGCGCCGATGAGCACCATCTCTCCCTCCGCCGTCGGGTAGACGTTCGACGGCGCAATCTTCGGCAAGATCGCCCCCGTGCGCTCGCGGATCACCCCCGCCTCCGTGAACTCCGGCACCGTGCTTTCCATCATGGCCAGCACGGCCTCATAGATGGCCGAATCGACCACCTGGCCTCGCCCCGTACGATGACGACTTTCCAGCGCCGTGAGGGCCCCAAGACAGGCAAAAGTGGCCGCCAGAGCGTCGCCAA
>AACY020456916.1_pt1 | contig 11497 bp, 7 predicted proteins | sample 267378 | NCBI WGS metagenome assembly AACY02 (sample SAMN02954345, study PRJNA13694) | marine metagenome | biome: aquatic; feature: ocean; material: water; isolation source: isolated as part of a large dataset composed predominantly from surface... | reverse complement strand
CTTTGATGAGTCTGCGGATGATGTCCAACTATCACTAGATGGACCAATTGATACATTAAGAGGAAGAAGTGTGTTAGTAGAAAGAGGGTTTACAAGAAAAGATCTTGTTCGTGTTGTTGATTGTGTGAGTTAAATGGTAAAACCAGTACCCCCAGAAGTTATTGTTTCAGATAACCAATATGGCACCATTATTATGGGTCCGATTGGTGAGCAAGATAAAGTTGGTGAAGATATTGACACCAATAAAATCGAGATGCTGAAAAGTGGATATTGTCAGATACATAGTCTCAATGGAAGTAATACGCAAATTGTTCCAGGAAGTTCTCATGAAATTTTAGGAACTAATCTTGCTCAAGGAAGAAATGAAGACGAAAAAGAGAATGTTGCCAAGTCAATTGTATGTGAAAATGGTGATATTGTATTAAATGCCGCAAACGGAAATATCAAACTCATTGCAAAAAATATATACATTGAAACTGTTGGTGATAAGAGTGACGGATCAATCCTAATTAAGGCAAATGATCATATTACTATGAAAGCAGATGAACAACTCAATCTTGCCGGTGGTAAGGTTTGTGTAACATCTGCCGATAGTATAACTCTAAATGCAAAGGGTTATTTGAGGTTATTATGTTCTGATATTATTCAGGGTTCTCCACTTTCAGGAATACTAGGCACATTTATTCCTGGTCCCGTTGCCGACCTAATTACAGATATTGCGGAGACTTGTAAATAATGGCTTTTCAAAGTTTAGATACCGGTTCTTTAGATGTTTTTAGTGCAATTACCGGAAGTGCAGTAAACATTCCAAAAGGTTTCTGGAAACCAGGAACTGCCGCAATTTATAATGGATATTTGGGAACTACAGCACTCTTACAATATGGTCAGGGAAGTTGTAATGTTGGAATGAGTCCTGATAGTCCATTTGCATATACAGGAGCACCAGGAAATATAAATTTACATCATAGTTCACTAACAACTTATATTGGTGACCATCGTGTTGTTGGAAGATCGAGTGTAAGTGGAGTTCAATTCAGAAGTGCCGTAGTTTCAAATGAACTTTTTGGAGCATCAAATATAATTGCAGGTAAAAGTGTAGATATTGTCGGCAAAAGCACTGTAATTGCCGGAGCAAATGTAACAATTGGTGCTCCAAATATTACAATTGGTGGATTATCATGGTATGGATATGTTGTCGGAAAACTTGCAGTTGCTGGAAAAGGTTTTGATATTCCACATCCAACAAAATCAGACACTCATAGACTTAGATATATTTGTTTAGAAGGTCCTGAAGTAGGGACATATTTAAGAGGAAAACTTAAAAATTCTAATGTTATCGAACTTCCAGAGTACTGGACAGAAAAGTTTATAGATACTGAGAGTATTACAGTTAATTTGACTTCGATTGGATCATTCCAAGAATTATATGTCAAAGAAATTGTAGGCACTAAAATTATTATTGGCAATAATTCTGGTAATGCAATAAATTGTAACTACACTGTATTTGCGGAGAGAATATTGGATGATAAATTGCAAGTAGAATATGAAGGACAATCACCGGCAGATTATCCCGGAGATAATTCACAATATTCTCTTGCTGGTTGGAACTATGATAGGAGGTAATTATGTCATTTGAAAATAATTTATCTTTAGATTTTCTAAAAAAAGATAATGAAAATTTAAGCAAAAATGGGCAAGATTCTTCGGAAGGAATTGTTCCATCAAAAGAATTTGAAGAAGTTTCTGTCAATCAAAATGGTGATGGAACTTGGAGTAAGTCTTCTGTAGAAAAAAAATCTCCAGTAAAAAAAGATATTACTGCAAGATCTGATGAAGCTAAACAATACTCTGAAGAAGTTGGAGCATTAGAAACTTATGCTAAGGTATCTGATAATAAGATCATTTCTATTGCGACACAGATAAACGAGAAAAAACAATTAATTTTTACTAAAATTGCAGAGGCCGTTTCTGCCGGATGTAGTGTTGGATTTGGAACAACTGCGATTGTTAATGGAGTAACTATTGGAGTTGGATTCACTATTACGGACGATTATCCATTCATCAAAAAATATGTTGGACTAGATGACCCTACGGCAGAGGTTCCATTCAATTCCGATAATACTGTTACATTAACCGCATCAAATTCTGGTAAAGGATATTTTTCTGGATTTACGGAAAATGGTGGATCTGATGTTGGACTTTATAGAACGGTATTTTATAATCCTTTGTTTCCGCCACCAAATCCTATCGGTATTTGTACAGACAGAACTGAAGAAATAATAATACTTGCAAATGAGATTAATGTTCTCAGATCTCAAATTGATAGTGATTTAATTACAAAAACTAATACAATAAAAGATAGAAAAACAACAAGTGAAGTATTTGTTTGGGGATATGCAAGTAGAGAACATAAAGTTCAAGACCAAATTGATATTAATAATACTGTAATTAATACGATTAATACTCCTACTGCTGCTATCTCCCCTACTACTATTATACAAGATCAATCATTAAAGTTGTATTACGATGCGAGATCTGGAGGAGCTAGTTCAAATCTTTGGTTAGATATTAGTGGAAATGGCAATCACGGAACAATTACCAATGCAAATTATGTAAGCACAAGTCCACAATTCTTTAACTTTAATGGAGAAAATACCTCTGTTGTCACTTCCGGAGGTATTGATTTATATGATACATCTACTGGAACCGAGATATCAGTAGAAGCCTGGGTAAATGCTGATACATTCACTTCTGATGACGGAGATACTACGCAAAGGATACTGGGTGGAGGAGGAGGTAGTCTTCATTATGATTTATCATTTGATCATGGAAGAGCCAGAGGGAGAGTTGGTGGGGGTGGATTTGCAACTGCTGCATACTCAGGTAATCTAAATATAGATCAGTGGTATCATCTTGTCTTTACCTATCAATCTTCAAGATATGTAAGGATATATGTGGATGCATCGGAAGAAATGAAGACGGCCTTCATCGGTGCCACCATTCCAACAAATGGAGTTGTAAAACTTGGTGAACATGCTAGTGCAAATTCATTCAATTTAAATGGACAAATTGGAGAAACTCGTATCTATAATAGGGCACTAACTCCCACAGAAATCACACAAAACTATAATGCGACAAAGGCAAGATATGAATAACCACTTCTCCGACTGGCACAGTTGACACCGGCACTCAAATGCATTATAATAACAAGGTAAGCAACCAAGGCACCATGCAAGACGAGTTTCTCACACGATGTGTTGTAGACCCTACCAAACGCACAATCTACATCTATTCCAGTGAAGGAGACACCAAAGAAATTCTTTGTGATACTGTAGACCAGTTCATCGATGTTCTTGAGGTTATTCGTAATAATTGCCCTGAAGATGCTTTGGTTTATGCAGAACCACTGGAGGTGTAAATGGAAGTTTTTACCCTGAAAGAATGGGAAGACAATTTCGACAAACTTATGGAAAGAGTCGAAAATGGTGAAACCATAGGTATTGTAAGAGAAGATGGTAAGGCAGCAGTGATGATGCCTGCCGATGATGAACTAATACGAATACACACTGAGAACAATAACGAAGCTCAGTAGTTCATCATCTGGGAGTGTCGCATAATGGTTAATGCGCCCTGCTTATAACGGGGTCATCCGAGTTCAATTCTCGGCATTCCTATTAGTGTAGGTGTGATGTAAGGAAACACGCCTCTTCGGAGAGTATTGCAGGTATCAAATCCTGTCATCTACACTATCTGCTTCCTTAGCAATCTGGTGAATGCAGCAAACTCATAATTTGCCTAAGGAGAGTTCGATCCTCTCAGGAAGCATTAGGAACTTGAGACGTTCCAACCAAGGTGCTCATCGGTTCGGATATACCGAAACCCTGTAAGTGAGGATAAACCCCCTTGGATATTCACAACGGAAATTGTGTCTTACTCCATTATAAACTGTCAGTATACTGGGTGTAATGCCCACATAGCATACGGATAAGTGTAATGCCTTGCGAGTATGGCGGAATCGGTAGACGCACCAGACTTAAAATCTGTTGAGCATTGTGCTCGTGGGAGTTCAAGTCTCCCTACTCGCATTCAGGGGAAGGAGTTAGCCCCACTATATGTAAAGTCACTCTGCGAGAAATGAAGATTATATGATAGGGTTTTCTTTGGTGAGTGACTAACATGAGGTTCCTGGTGGTGCGGGAACCTTTTTTTTTATGAAAATAAATAAAAGAAAGAATAATATTATTATGTCTTATACAGTAACCACAAAGAAGTGTTGGTATAATGACTATAGGATGATAGTCAAAATGTTCTTCTTAAATGATGTTCCATTTACATTTGATGATTTGCCTGTGGGTTATTTTTATGATCGAGAAATAATAGAAGAAGCAGATAACAATAAAGAATATTCTGTAGAAGATATTTACAAAGGATCTAATTATTTGATTATGGAACAGTGTCATCCTTGCTTTGATGATATTGAGATATTAAATCCAGAGAACTTACCAGAAGAAATACAAAGTTTCTATAATGGAGAAGAGGATTTACTGAGATAAATAAAATATAGAAATGTCCTAGAAATCGTAATAAGATGCCACTCAATAAGCTTGACAATTTCATTAAGAATACTGAAGGTCGTATACTATATGTAAGTCCATCAGATTTAGACTCGACTGATAGTATTGATAATCAAGGTAATTCACTTGCTCGTCCATTTAAAACAATTCAAAGAGCAATTATAGAATCGGCAAGATTTTCATATGTCAAAGGAAGTAACAATGATTTAATTGAAAAAACCACCATTCTCTTAATGCCTGGTGAGCACGTAGTTGATAATAGACCAGGTTTTTATATTAAGAATGTGGGTGGAGAATCTCAAGTTGTTTCTCCCGGTGGAACGCCAAGTGGAGCGCAAACAACATTAGATTTAGATTTAAATACCAATTTTGATTTAACTCAAGAAGATAATATTCTTTATAAGTTTAATAGTATTAATGGTGGTGTAATTGTTCCTCGTGGAACTTCAATCGTTGGTCTTGATTTAAGAAAGACTAAAGTGCGACCACTTTATGTTCCAAATCCAACTGATGTTAATGTATCCAATTCTGCCATTTTCAGAATTACCGGTACTTGTTATTTTTGGCAGTTCTCTTTCTTTGATGGCAATGATGGTGGAACTGTTTATACCGATCCATCAGATTTTTCGGTAAATAATAAATCAAAACCAATTTTTTCTCACCATAAACTAACTTGTTTTGAGTATGCTGATGGTGTTAATCAAGTAACTGGTTATGATTTAACTGATCTTGATATGTATTATGCGAAACTTTCAAACGCATATAACACATCATCAGGAAGTCCAGATAGAAATATTGATAGTAAGTATCCTCAGGATCCTGATGGATTTGCAAAACAAAGACCTGAATGGGAAATTGTTGGAGCATTTGCAGCAGATCCTATCTCAATTGATAATATTGAATCAGGATCTGGTGGAACACCGAATAATCAGGTTACAGTAACAACAACAGTAGATCATGGTCTTACTGTAGGAACACCAATTAAAATTACCGGTGTTAATACTGTAGATTATAATATTTCAACAAAAGTTCAAAGTGTTGATTCATCTAATGCAAGAATTTTTACTTATCTTCTTCCAACATTTAGAAATAATCTTCCGACTAACCCAAGTACTTCTGGTGCTGAAGTAACCATTGAAACTGATACTGTATCTGGTGCATCCCCTTATATCTTTAATATCTCATTACGTTCTGTTTTTGGAATGAATGGAATGTTGGCAGATGGAAGCAAAGCATCTGGATTCCGTTCAATGGTTGTGGCTCAATTCACTGGAGTCAGTCTTCAAAAAGATGATCGTGCGTTTGTAAAGTATGATAAAACTTCTAGAGGATATGCTGGAATTGGTGTAACCAAACAAGCTGGCGCAGATTTATCGAATGGATCATCATCTACAAATCCAGATCAAGTATATCATTTAGATTCTAATGCTGTTTATCGTCAAGGATGGGAGCAAACTCATATTCGTATCACAAATGATGCAATTCTACAAATTGTTTCTGTTTTTGCGATTGGTTATAATAAACACTTCTCTATTGAAAGTGGTGGTGATGCATCAATCACAAACTCTAACTCTAACTTTGGACAATTGTCTTTGGTTGCAGATGGATTTAAAAAAGAAGCATTTGCTAAAGATAATAAGGCATTTATTACAAATGTCATTCCTCCAAGATCAACAAATGAAGCAGAAGAAAATATTGATTGGTTAAGTATTGATGTTGGAGTTACCACTGCAGTTGGAGTTTCAACTCACCTATATCTTCGTGGATTTGAATCGAGAGATAGTATTCCACCAGTTTTGACTCAAGGATACCGTGTTGGTGCAAAAGTAAATGATAAGTTATTTGTAAATGTTGGATCAGGAACTAGTGAAGCACTCATTTACATGCAGGATGGATTAACATCATCATTTAAAGAATTTAATGTTGCTGCCAGTGTAGATAGCAAGTTGACTATTGGTGATGGTCATGGATTACAAACTGGCGAAAAAATCATTCTTTTGAGTTCTTCTGCTGATTATCCAGAAAATATTGATGCACATAGACCATATTATGTAATTGCTTTCTCTACTTCTCCAAATACTGATAAAATTCAGTTAGCATCAACAAAAGCAGATTCTGATAATAATAATTTCATCACTTTTTATGGAGGTAGTAATCTTACAGTTGTAAGTAGAGTTACTGATAAATCTGCTGATGATGCTGGTAGTCCGGTTCAATTTGATTCTACACAAAGTCGTTGGTATATTACAGTTAATAGTAATAATGGAATTTATTCCACTTTAAACACTTTAGGTGTTGCAGGTATTGGCGCAGAAACAAATCCAACTTTTGTAAAAAGATTTCCAGATAATAGAAGTTTGGATGAAAAAGTCTATAAGTTTAGAGTTGTAATTCCAAAAGAACTTCCAAATGCAAAAACACCAGAGTCTGGATTTATTATTCAAGAATCTAGCACAACCGGTGTTAGAGATAGTGCAGATTTTAGTTTATCATCAATTAGTCTTAGTGATTTTGAATATAATAAAAATCCAAGATTTATTTCGACATGTTCTCATAGCACAAATACTTCAACTGTAATTACAGAACTTCAACATAATCTTGATGTTGGGGATCAAATTATTATCACTAATGTAACAGATACTAATAACACTGTTGGTTCTGCGAATAGTGGATACAATGGAACATTTGATGTTGCATCTGTGTCTTCAGATAATATGTCGTTCACATATATAAATTCCACTGGTAATCCCGGATCATTCACTAACGACACAAGTATCAGAAATCTAAGTCTTCCAAGATTTCAAAGGAATGATTTGCAGAGTAACTTCTATCTTTATCGTAATGAAGTAATTAATGAGTATATTGAAAATCAACAAGATGGTATTTATCACATATATGCACTCAAAGCAGACAATCAAATTTCTGCAGAATTTACAGAATTGGAGTATGGTCAAAATGTTACTAATTTATATCCTCAAACTGATAGAGACAATGTAAATGATAATCCAGGATCAACTAAGTCAAGAGCACTTTCTTTTCCAATTGGTGATGTTAATACTAGTGATCTAAAAGGAAGTATTACAAGAGAATCTGCAGATTCTTTCATGACAAAACTTGGTGGTGGTCTTATTGTAGATGAAGTTTCACCAAATAGTGGTGGTATTTCAACTATAACATTTACTAGAAATCATAAATTTGCCGGTATTTCTACTGCGACACTTACTAGTGCAGGATCAGGAACAAGAACTAATGGGACATATTATAATGTAAAACTTTACAATGAAAATACATATTCAACTTGGAATGGTGCCACTGCACAAGTTGTCGTATCTGGTAATACTATTAATAGTTTCCATATTCAAGCACCTGGATCCGGATATTCTAATTCAGATACACTTTTCTTTGACAATGCTTCAATAGGTGGAAATCAGGATGGTTTTGTTACGGTATCAAATTCTGGTATCTCGACAAATGTTGGGGATGTAGTTCAGATTACTGGTATTGCAACAGTTTCTGATGCATATTATAGAATTACTAATGTTCCAGGTGCAAATAAAATTTCAATTGCTAAAACTTCTGGAGATCCCTCTACTTTCCAAGGAAACATTCTTCTTTCCAGTGGACCTTCAATTTCAGTAAGTTCTTCAACATTCTTAAGTGGTATTACAACCTTTACATGTTCATCTGCACATGGATTAGTTGCTGGTAATAAGTTTAGAGTAACTGATGTAGATAATAATAATCTTGGTGATTATCTTGTAAAATCTAAAGTAAATGTGAATATATTTACTGCAGAAACCACATCACAACTAACAAGTCCATCGTTCATACTAAAACATAATTTTTCATCTAATGCAGGAGTATCTGATTCAAGTATAGAAAATATCGCAGGTAGGCAAAATACCTTCTATGCTGGAGATACTTTTATTATTAATAATAGTGGGTCTGATATAGGCATTAGCACTACTTTAATTCCTCTTTCTCATCCAAAATCTGGAGTATCTGCTGGTGTCGGACTTACTGAAAGATTGCCTTTAGGATCTTATATCCAAATTGATGATGAAATTATGAGAGTTGCATCAACATCGATTGTAGATTCAAATAAACTGAATGTTCTTCGTGGTGTTTTCTCCTCAAATATTGGAATACATTCAGATGCTTCATTAGTCAAAAAAATTAATGCAATTCCAGTTGAGTTCCGTAGACCATCAATTATCCGTGCATCGGGACATACATTTGAGTATCTTGGATACGGTCCAGGTAACTATTCGACTGGTCTTCCACAAGTTCAAACAAGAACTCTGACAGAAAAAGAAGATTTCTTATCACAATCTCAAGAAAGATCTGCTGGTATTGTTGTATATACTGGTATGAATAATAGAGGTGATTTTTATATTGGCAATACTAAAAAGTCTTCTGCAACTGGTGAGGAAACTTCATTCGACACTCCAATTCCAACGGTTACTGGTGAAGATCCTGCAAGATTGAGTGCAATCTTTGACGAGATTACTGTTAAGGAAAGAATTGTTGTTGAAGGTGGAGATTCTCGTCAAATTCTTTCGCAGTTTGATGGGCCTGTTACCTTTGGTGGTGAAGTAAGAATTAAAAATACACTGGCACTTACCGGCAAATTGAGAATACTTAATGCTACAGATAGTACTGGTCTTGGAAATGGTTCTGTTGTGATTGATGGTGGTGTTAGTATTGCCAAGAATGTAAATATTGGTGGAAGTATGTTCTTCCCTGATAATAAGAAATTGCACTTTGGTGATGGTGATGATTTTTCAATTTCACATATTGCAGATTTCTCTTCTCAAGTAGATTCTTTTGGAAACCTAATTACACCTAGTTCAGCAACAGTAATCGAAGATGCTGGTCCTGGTCCAATCATATTCAAAACAAATGGAGGAGGTGGCGAAGGAGCATTCCAATTCTTTGATCAAAATTGGAATCCGAAACTGAAGATTGGAAGTGATGATAATAGTGGAGTCAAACTTTACGATGGAAATACTGGAGAAAAATTACGAACGATTGGAACTGGAATTAGTATTACTGGAGAACTTCAGGTTACTGATGACATCACAGCATTCTATTCTTCTGATGAAAGACTGAAGGACAATATTAATTTAATTGATAATTCTCTTGAGAAAGTCATTTCAATCAGTGGTAATACATTTGATTGGAATGATAAGTCTAATAAAGAAGGAAGTGATACTGGTTTGATTGCACAAGAAGTTGAGTCTCTAGGACTTCCAGGACTAGTCACAACACGAGATAATGGATACCTTGCAGTTGACTATCATAAAGTTGTTCCTCTTCTTGTAGAGGCAATTAAAGAACTCTCCGATAAAGTTGAAAAACTTGAACAGAGATTAGAAGATAAATAACTCTAAAGTTTATAATAATGGCAAATATTAGGAAGTCATTTAATTTTAGGAATGGTGTACAAGTTGATAATGATAATTTCGTTGTAAATGAGAATGGTCTGGTGGGAATTGGAACATCCACTCCCACCGAAGCAATTGATGCAATAGGAAATGCAAAAATCAGTGGTCTGACAACAACAACAACATTAGGTGTTGCACAAACTGCAAACTTTTACAATGATATAAAAGTAGGTTCTAATATCACTATCGATCCAACGACTGGTGATGTAACTGCAACAAGATTTGTTGGAGATGCTTCTGGACTTCAAAATATTTTCGCAATTTCAACAACTGGTTGGATTGTACAAGGAGTAGGATTACATACATTTAGATCGATTGGTATTGGGACCACAAATCCAGAGTATCATCTTCAAATAGGTGAAAATCCTGTTTCAGGAATTGGTGTTGGAATTACTGATGGAAATATTCGTGCAAGTGGTATTATTACCGCAACTAGATTTGAAGGAACATTTGATGGTAATGTAACTGGTGTTTCTGCCGGTATTGCATTAACAGCAACTAAACTTGAAAATGCGAAAGATTTTAGTATCACTGGTGATTTAGAATCAAGCATTATATCTTTTAATGGTTCTGATAATGTTAGCTTAGCATCTACATTGTCTTCCAGTTTTAGTGCTAATACGAGTGGAATTATTACTGCAAGTGAGTTTAGTGGTAGTCTTACTGGTAATGTTAATGCTTCTTCTGGTGTTTCTACTTTTACTGAACTTGAAGTCGGTGTAGCAAGTATCACGAATGCTGATGTTGGTATCGGCACTTTTAATGATCTGAGAATTGATAAATCATCCGCCGCAAGTCTTGTTATTACAAGTTCAACAAATTCATCTGTAAGTATTGGTGAATCTGTAGGTGCCGGTAATAGTAGTGCTCAATTACTCTATAGTCCATTAACAGGTAGATTGGATATTAATAATTATGATGTTGGTGGAGTCAGTATCAATCTTCATGAAGGCACTGGTGCAGGAACTACAGAAAGTTTCAGTGTCAGTTATAACAACACAAAACAGTTTGAAGTTACTTATGATGGAAAGGTAGGTATTAATAAAGGTAATGACACCTTAGAAAAGGCTTTAGAAGTCGAAGGTGATATGTCTGTCTCCAATAATGCAGTAATTACTGGGGTTTTAACTGTTACCGGAACTGCTGGAAACACAGTCACTTTAGGTGATGGAAGTCCTTTACCATTTCCAAGTGATCAAAATTTCAATATTATCAGTGGGATCAGCACATTCAATGACTTTAATGTAAGTAATGAACTTACAGTAGGTCAAGATGCTTTGTTCAACTCTAGTGCCTATATTTTTGGACCCAACGTTGGTATTGGAACCACAAATAATTCTGAGTTTAAAACTGGACCAGATTCACTGATAATGCAGGCAACTGGATCTATATGGGCCGATAATGGATTTTATACAGCAGGAAAAGTTATAATTACCGATAAAGCAGATGGATCAGCATATACAGATGATGATAGAA
>AACY020522675.1_pt1 | contig 11498 bp, 7 predicted proteins | sample 267378 | NCBI WGS metagenome assembly AACY02 (sample SAMN02954345, study PRJNA13694) | marine metagenome | biome: aquatic; feature: ocean; material: water; isolation source: isolated as part of a large dataset composed predominantly from surface... | reverse complement strand
CGCGCAGGCGTTAAGGGCGTGCAGAACGTCATGCGTCACATTGGCATGCTGCGAAAAAGCCGCGCGAAAGTAAAAAACAAACCCATCGTGTCAAAAGCCACCCAGTGGATTCGCTCGCCGGGCAGCGGTATTCACCGGGTTTTGGTGCCCTTAGGTGGTCAAGTCGAAAAAGGCCAAGTCATCGGTGTCGTTGCGGATCCCTTAGGCTTTGAAGAGGTCGAGGTAACCGCCAGTGTTGCGGGGATTGTTATCGGTCGATCGAACCTACCCACAGTGTACGAAGGGGATGCACTATTCCACATCGCCAAGGTATCGGCTCGGACCGAATTCGAATACGAAGAATTCCATGAAGAGCTACTTCCCTCCGATTACAGCCACGACCAAGGTGACCCCACCGAGGCGCCGATCGCTGGTTGAAAGGCGCCAATAACCCGCGGCAGCGCAACTCACTCGGCATCGCTCTGTTAAACTGTCTTCTGCATTTTTATCATTGAAGGCAGGACCCCCATGGCGCAATACGTATACACCATGAACCGGGTGGGAAAAGTTGTTCCCCCCAAACGCGAGATTTTAAAAGACATTTCCCTGTCATTTTTTCCAGGGGCCAAAATTGGCGTTTTGGGGCTCAATGGGGCGGGCAAATCGACTCTGCTTAAAATCATGGCCGGTCTTGATACCGATATTCAGGGAGAGGCGCGCCCTCAGCCGGGGATCAAGATTGGGTACCTCCCCCAGGAACCTCAGCTCAATCCAGAAAAAGACGTACGCGGTAACGTTGAGGAAGGGGTTCAAGAGGCCATCGATGCCTTGGCAGGCCTTGAGCAGATCTATGCGGCCTACGCCGAACCCGATGCGGATTTCGACGCACTCGCCAAAGAACAGGGCCGTCTTGAAGACATTATCCAGGCAACAGATGCCCACAACCTTAATACCCGGGCTTGAGATCGCAGCCAATGCACTGCGTCTGCCGCCCTGGGATGCAGATGTGAATAACTTAATCGGGGGGTGAGCAGCGCCGCGTTGCCCTGTGTCGGTTGTTACTATCGGAACCCGACATGCTGCTGCTCGATGAGCCAACCAACCATTTGGATGCGGAATCGGTGGCGTGGCTTGAGCGGTTCCTCGAGGGATTTGCTGGAACCGTGGTGGCCATTACCCACGACCGCTACTTTCTCGACAACGCCGCGGGCTGGATTTTAGAGCTGGACCGGGGCCGAGGCATTCCCTACGAGGGCAACTACTCAACGTGGTTGGAAGCCAAGGAAAAACGCCTAGAGCAAGAGCAGCGCTCAGAGGCGGCCCATCAGAAAGCTATCAAAGCCGAGCTGGAGTGGGTGCGCTCCAATCCGAAAGGGCGGCAAGCCAAGAACAAGGCACGTCTTGCTCGCTTCGAGGAACTTAATTCCCAAGAGTTTCAAAACCGCAACGAGACCAACGAAATTTATATTCCCCCGGGTCCTCGCCTTGGGGACAAGGTCATTGAAGTGCGCAACCTGCGCAAGACCTTCGGTGATCGGCTGCTGTTTGATGACGTGTCATTCACTGTGCCAAAGGGCAGTATCGTGGGCATTATTGGTGCCAACGGTATGGGTAAATCGACGCTATTTAAGTTGCTCATGGGTATAGAGCAACCGGACGGTGGCACGATTGAGGTGGGTGAAACCGTTCAACTGGCCTATGTTGATCAAAGCCGCGACAACCTCGATGACAGCAAAACAGTCTGGGAAGAGGTGTCCGACGGGCTCGATATTATGCGCATTGGTAGCTACGAGGTGCCATCACGCTCTTATGTCGGTCGCTTCAACTTCAAAGGCTCGGATCAGCAAAAATTTGTTAAGGATTTATCCGGGGGTGAACGCAATCGGCTGCACCTGGCGAAATTGCTGAAACAAGGCGGCAACGTGTTACTACTCGACGAACCCACCAACGATCTTGACGTGGAAACACTGCGCGCGCTGGAAGAAGCCGTATTGGCATTCCCCGGGTCGGCACTGGTGATTTCACACGATCGCTGGTTCCTCGACCGAATTGCCACGCACATACTTGCCTATGAAGACGACGGTAGCGTGATCTTCCACGAGGGCAACTTTAGCGAGTATGAAGAGGATCGCATTCAACGTCTCGGCAAAGACGCGGAAATGCCCAGCCGAGTGAAACATCGAAAACTGATGTGAGACGCAACGCGGGCACCTATGGGGTCTAGACGACCCCGTAGGCCAACATGGCTTCGGCGACCTTAATAAAGCCCGCAATATTGGCGCCCTTCACATAGTTAATAGGGTCGGAATCGCTACCGTACTGCACACACTCACTGTGAATGCTCCCCATAATGGCTTCGAGCTTCTGCTCCATTTCCTCAGCCGACCAGGTCAAACGCATACTGTTCTGACTCATTTCTAAACCAGATACAGCCACACCACCGGCGTTAGCGGCTTTGCCGGGGCCAAACAACACACCATGCTGGTGGAAGAGCCGGATGGCATCGATCGTCGAGGGCATGTTGGCACCCTCAGCGACGGCAATACAACCATTGCTACACAGATCCTTGGCGTCGATGTCATTTAACTCATTTTGCGTGGCACAGGGGAATGCCAAGTCAGCTGTCACATTCCACGGCCGATTACCCGGGTAAAACGTGGCACCGCTAAAGTGGTTGGCATAGTCCTCTATGCGGCCCCTGCGACGGAACTTGAGATCTTTCACCCAGGCTAATTTTTCAGGCGAAATACCGTCGGGGTCATAGATAAAGCCACTAGAATCCGACAGGGTTAATACCGTACCCCCCAACTGCGTGACCTTCTCGGCACAAAACACCGCTACGTTTCCGCTACCCGAGATAATGCAGCGCTTGCCCCGAATACTATCGCCCCGCTGATTCAGCATGTGCTCCATAAAAAACGCACAACCGTAACCGGTAGCCTCGGTGCGAATACGGCTACCGCCAAACTCCATGGCTTTGCCGGTAAGAATGCCTGAGAACTCCCGGTTGATACGCTTGTATTGACCAAACATAAAGGAGATCTCTTGGGCCCCGACACCGATATCCCCCGCCGGAACATCAATATTCGGTCCAATATGATTGGCAAGCTCCGTCATGAACGACTGGCAAAAACGCATGATTTCCCGAGTGGATTTGCCTTTGGGGTTAAAGTCGGAACCACCCTTGCCCGCCCCTAGTGGCAGGGTTGTCAAACTGTTTTTAAAAACTTGCTCAAAGCCCAAAAACTTTAAGATGCTGAGATTCACCGAGGGGTGAAAACGCAATCCACCCTTGTAAGGCCCAATGGCGTTGTTGAATTGGACACGATAACCCCGGTTGACGCGCACTCGACCACTGTCATCCTCCCAAACCACCCGAAAGATAATAATGCGGTCGGGCTCAGTGATGCGCCGGATGATGCCCGCTTGCTGATATTTTGGGTTATCGAGCACGAAGGGAATAATGTCGTGGGCGACTTCACGCACCGCCTGATGGAACTCTAGCTCGCCAGGGTTCCGTTTAACCAGCCCCGCCATAAAATCATCGAGGGTCAAATCTGTGCTCATTGGGTACATCCTTGTTGTTATTGATAATGCTTCTGTGTAAGCGAGCGTAGCTCAGAGTGGCTGGGGTAAGTCAGCTTAATCGTCGAACAGGCGAAGAGCGTCCGTTAATCGCGATACCGACACCACTTCGAGGCCCGGGATAGGGCTTTTGGGGGCATTAGCTCTGGGCACCAGAGCCCTGCGGAAACCGTGTTTTGCCGCTTCACTGAGACGCTCTTGACCGGAGGGCACGGGACGAATCTCTCCAGACAAACCGACCTCACCGAAGACCACCAGATCCTTGGGCAACACACGGTTACGAAAACTAGACACAATGGCCATGAGCAGTGCTAAGTCGGCACTTGTTTCCGTCACACGCACGCCACCGACGACATTGGCAAAAACATCTTGATCGCCCACCTGCAGTCCCCCGTGGCGATGTAAAACCGCCAGCAACATGGCCAGCCGATTGTGCTCAAAACCCACGGCCAAACGACGGGGATTACCCAGTGGGCTGTCGTCCACTAACGCCTGGATTTCAACCAGTAATGGACGAGTTCCCTCCCACACCACCATTACCGTGGTACCGGGAGCTGATTCTTCGGCCCGGTCGAGAAAAATAGCCGATGGATTGCGGACTTCACGCAATCCCCGATCGGTCATCGCAAAAATGCCCAACTCGTTAACCGCGCCGAAGCGATTTTTACTTCCGCGCAATATGCGATAGCGAGAGTCCTCGTCACCTTCCAGTAATATCGAGCAATCGATCATGTGCTCAAGGACCTTCGGACCCGCCAAACTACCCTCTTTGGTGACATGGCCCACAAGTAACAGTACCACCCCACTTTGCTTAGCAAAGCGTGTCAATAGCGCCGCGCACTCGCGGACCTGAGACACACTACCGGGGGCCGAAGTGATGTCGGCACTGTGCATAACCTGGATCGAGTCCACCACCATAATAGCGGGCTTGTGCTCGTCGGCGCTGGCTAGCACGCTGTCGACATCGGTCTCCGCCATCAGTTTTAGCGCGTGGGTAGGCAAACCCAAACGCTCGGCGCGCATGGCGATTTGCTGGGGACTCTCTTCGCCAGTGACATACAGGGCAGGTCGATGGGCCGATAGTTCACACAAGACCTGCAGTAACAGCGTGCTCTTGCCTGCACCGGGATGGCCACCAATGAGGATGGCTGAGCCGGGCACGAAGCCTCCTCCCAACACACGATCAAACTCGGCCAGCCCACTGGAAAAACGCGGTAGCTCAACGAGGTCAATGTCTTTTAATAACCGTACATCGGCGCGAGTACCGGCGAACCCGGTACGCGCCTGCCGGTGTCCATCACGGGAACCCGCCTTAGGTTTTGCGGCCGACAACCTTATTTCGGTGACAGTATTCCACTGCCCGCACTCACTGCATTGCCCCTGCCACTTGCCATAATCGGCGCCGCAGTCATTACACACAAAGGCAGTCTTGGCCTTCGCCATCACACGCTCCCAACCATTGAGATGTTATTCCTCGATCGATTGAACAATCCGCATTGGGACACTACTCGATTGAGCACTGGGTCGGTATGCTATCAGACCCATTCATGACGAAAGCGCCCGAATGTCCGCCGGTTCCCTCATTCCCGATCAGCAACTGACCTTTTCGCCAGATCTTGCCGCCACCATCGGCTTAGAGGAGGCCATTCTGCTGCAGGGTATCGGTCCGCAACTGCCGCGCACACCGGGTCAGTGGCACGCTCTGGTGCTATCGGCACTCGAAAAACAGTTTCCTTTTTGGACGCGGGCGCGATTACTTGAGCTTGTTCAGCGGCTGGCCGACTTAGGCATTATTGCGGTTGTCCAAGACAACCACCCCAACAGTTTGAGGGTCAGTATTGCCGGTCAAAAAACAACACCGGCACCGATACCTGAAGAGTGGCAGCCAGGGCCCGACAGCCTTGATTTACTGGCCCTAAACCACGGCATCGACAGACAATTTGCGCAGGCGCAGCTGTCTACGTTTGATCGTGGTGCGGCCGATCACACCCGCGACAGCCGCTTTAGACAGCATGTCTTAGCCGCCTGGCGTCGACAGCAGCGTGACCACAGTGCCTTTGAGGTACGCCAGCCGCCGCCTTTCGATAGCCATTGGCAGCCTTCACAGGATGCCCGCGACATTATGTCCCGGGCTGGTATCAACGCCGATTTTATTGAACGTGTGCGGCCCGAGTTCATCCTGTATTGGCGCGAACGGGGTGGACCACCGCGAGAGGTCGAAAGTCGCTTTGTGAGCTTTGTCAGAGATCGCTGGCTTAGACACACCAGCGGACTTAACCACAGTACCGAACCCACCCGCCTACAGCGCAACTGGCAACCCCGTGAAGATGTCTTTGATGTCTTGGCGAACGCGGGCATCAGTCGGGACTATGCTTTAGAAAAGGTACCCGAGTTTGTTTTATTCTGGTGCGAGACCAACGAACTGCAGCGCTCTTGGGACAGTAAATTTGTACAGCATGTGAAACATCAATGGCGCTGGGAACAACGTCAGGAGACAGGTAATGGCAGGGAGCAAGGAGGCGGCGACCTTGGCGGAACACATCGTACACGGGAACGCAGTACCGTCGACGACCTCAACGACACCAGCTGGGCAGGTTGACGACGCTGGTCGCAAAAACAGAATTGAGGCTATCAATCAGGTTTTTGCGCTGTTTCGTCTGAACTACCACAATCAGTACTACGCTGCGTATCCCGACGTCGAGCAGGTCAACCACATTAAAAGGCTGTGGCTCGATGCCCTGGGTGATTATGAGCCCGACACCATTCTTCGGGGAGCTCGCCATGCCATTGAAAACAGCAGCTACTTGCCGACCCTGAAATTAATGCTCGAATGCTGCCAGGAAGCACTGAGCGATGCCGGCTTACCCAAGCCAAGGGAGGCCTACCTTGAAGCCTGCAGTAAACCATCGCCAAAACTTGAACAGCACTGGAGCCATCCGGCAGTTTATTTCGCGGGCCGTGACAGTGACTGGTTCTTCCTCGCCAACCAGTCAGAGCGCACAACCTGGCCCGTTTTTGAGCAGCATTACCAGCGCTACCGATTGCGGGTAAGCAAAGGCGAGAAACTGTGTTTACCCGAGCGTGAGGAATTGCCGCCGCCGAATACAGACACTATGTCAATGGAGCAGCGCAAGTCGGCGCTGAAAGCCCTTCGGGCGGATCTAGGTCTTTAATTGTCAGCGGCCATCGCAGCAAGATAGCGCTCGAGAGCGTCGGTTACACGTCCCGCTTCGAGCATCACTGCCCCGGCCTGCATGACCACTTGCTGTGGTCCCTCGGCCGTCAGGGCAAGGGGTACCGCCCGAGCCTGACGCGCAAGGGTGGGGGCTGCCAAACCATCGGCTAGCTCTATAATGCCCTTTGCCGAACGATTGATAGCAGCAACTTGACCCAGCTGGCACGCCTCATCGAGGTCAGCCACCGCCGCTTTTAGATCGATCAAAAATTGCTGTAACACCTTGCGGGGATCAACATGCTGTAAGTTAGCCAGCAACTGGTCTATGTCGAGCACGTCGAGTGGTACGCCCGGGGTCGCGACCGCCCAATCTGTTACTTCAACTCTTTCTGCCACTGTTTGAGACGGGGCTGTCGAGGACGACTTAGCCACAGCTAAATGGGTACGAAGCACCGCCTGTAACTGCTCTAACTCAATGGGCTTGGTGGTGAAATCATTCATACCCGCCGCTAGGCACTGGTAACGGTGCTGCTCCATCACATGGGCGGTTAAGGCCACAATCGGCACGGCGTTTTTACTGCCATCATCCATTGCCCTAATTGTGCGCGTCGCCGTCATGCCATCCATGTCTGGCATCTGTATATCCATCAATATCAGGTGGTAGTCATGCTGCTGCACGGCGGCAATCGCCTCACGCCCACTGCAAGCGGTGTCGTGGACGACCTCTAATAACTCAAGGGCCTCGGAGATAACGAATCGATTGGTTGCGTCGTCGTCGACCACCAGTAATCGTATGCCCGCAAATTCGCTATCGCTACCTTCAGATACCTGGTCCGTCGCGGGTGGTTGCTCGGCAACGACCAGCGCAACCGGTAGTTCCACTGTGAAGGTCGAGCCTTCTCCCAGCGCTGATTCGACACTTAAGGTGCCACCCAATAGCCCAATAAGTTGATCAGCAATAGCCAACCCAAGACCTGCGCCCTGCTGCTCTCGCGTATGACTGTTATCAATCTGACGGAAGGGTTCGAACAAGGTTTCGAGATCCGATGGGTCGATACCGATACCGGTATCCGATACGGACAAACGGAGACCTGCACGATCCTGGTCTGACCAGGCCACAGTACCCGCCAAAACCACTGATCCCGATGGCGTAAACTTTAGGGCGTTGGCAACCAGTTTGATTAACACTTGGCGCAACCGCTGAATATCGACACTACAACAGCTGGGCAGGTTGGGATCGAGTCGACAACTAAGCTCTAAACCGCGCTCTAGCGCAACCGGCGCCAACATCTCGACCACACTTTCAAGTTCAGCTGCAATACGGGCGGGACGTGACTGGATATCGACAGCGCCATGGGACAGTCGAGCCATATCCAGTACATCGTCAATCACCGACAGCAATGCACTCGCACTGCCGGCAATGGTCTCAATATAACTGTGTTCACGCTCAGGCAACGAGCGTGTTAACAGCAACTGACTCAAACCCAGTACCCCGTTCATAGGGGTGCGGATTTCATGGCTCATGTTGGCAAGAAAGAGGGTTTTAGCGCGATCGGCGGCCTCTGCTCGCTCCTTGGCCTCTGCCAGTTGGGATTGTCGCTCACATGCCCAGCAGGCCTCGCCGAACTTTTTATTGACCGCACCCAGCGATGCCACCATACCGTCATCAAGCGCTCGGTCGCCGCGATGTAAAACCAGTATGCCAAAGTCTGACAAGGGCATGGTGTACACCTGATCGCCCTCTCCGGTTTGCAAACGATTCACTTTGTCGAACAGCGCTGCATTGGCCCTTAAAAAGTCTTTGGCCCGTGCAATGGCGGGGTGCTCCCCCGCACGACGGGGTAAGCCCACGATTTCTTCCAAAACACCACCCTCGCCGTGTTTGAAAACCACGCCAAGAGGACAGTTGAGCTTGCGCAAATAGGTTCGAAGACCCCCCTTAGTCATTTCCTGCAGATCCAATGAATTGCCAATGGACATGGCAATCTCAAATAAGATCTGCATTTCAAATTGGGCCGACGCTGGCATGATAGAGCCTAGAATTCGGGATACGGGGGCAACGCCGCCACCACCGACGTTTTATTGTAGAACTCGGGGTAGTCTCCGCCATGATTAGCCACTTCACCAATGGTGCAGGCACCAATGAGTGGAACATCGTCAATCGCCACGGATGCCAACTCGGTATCGAAATCATCGCCGAGGAACAATACGCGCGAGATACAGTCCATGAATAATCGCGTTGCTAACGGCTCAGCCAATCGTTGCTCAGCAATCTGGCGAGCACTCGCAGCCGCTTCTATCAGTGACGGTGTATCACCGTGGAGAATATCGACGTGATCCCCCCCGGGAATGGCACCAACACAAACAAGGGCACCGTCGTCTCGCACAAAGAGGGGGTCACGCACAACACGTTCTGCATCCATACGCGCCAGCCCAAAAGGATAGGCTTTGGCCAGGTCGAAAAAGTTATCGTCGGTGAACGTTTGGCCGCTGTGGGCTTCAACGACCTCTCGATACACCTCGAATGCCGGACGCCAATCGAGGCTGATAATCGTGTTCTGGTCCGACTCGGTAATTCGGTAGGGCCCTTCGATATAACGCCAGCCATGAGCGACACCGACCCCTGCATGGCCGGGAAGCGTGGCGATGACAGCCGCGTCTTGTAGCATTCCCTCATTCGTCAGCAGACAGGGGCGCTGCACAAAATCGAGGGACCCCGCACCACCGCCGATGGTATCTGAACCAATACCAGCCACTTCGTGAAATGTGTTCATTAACGGGCCGATGCCCGATGACAGCCCATCGACCAAGATAACCTGAAGGGCGCCCCCTGTAGTGGAGGCTAGGGCCTGCTCCACCGCTAGCTCTAGATCAATATCAGGATGACTGATGTCTCGAACGGTGCCCACCGATAACGGTCGTCGAACTCCCCACACCACACAACCCCGGGTCAATCGCTCGCGACCCACCAAGAGGTTGGGAAACACACCGCCCATCAGCGGCACATTGATGGACTGTAATAGCGGGTCCATATCATCGGGGGTGAAACCATTATCAGCACAAACCAAAATGACAAGCGATGTGACGCGCTCGACCTTCACTGTTCGTGCTATTGCATCGGCCAACCCATTGAGTGTGCCTTCTTTGTCAATTTCAATGACCATGTTTATACCGCTCTCTCAACACGCCGAAGACATTACCCGGGGGCTGCAATAACAAGCTTAGTTATAGTCTTGATAATAGTCCCGCGCCAAGTTCTCGAAGCGGGTGAACTCCCCTCTAAACGCCAGCTTGCAGGTGCCAATAGGTCCATTTCGCTGTTTGCCAATGATAAGCTCAGCAACACCGCGATCGGGGGAGTCTTCGTGATAGACCTCATCACGATAAATGAACATGATGACGTCGGCATCCTGCTCAATGGCACCGGAGTTGTGGCTCACGATGCCATCGGCGAGCCAGCTGGCATTCCCCGGTACCGTCAGGTCAAAGACCTCTTCTTGCCCCCGGTGCTCAATGCTCAAGATAGCGTCCCAACGCACATCGCCCATCGGCTGCGTATCGTCATCAATGTCGACTGATAGGTCGAAGGCGGCGCGAGAGAAGCGCTCAAACAAATGAGTACCCGATGCCACGGCGGCGACACCCTCAAGGAAACGTCGCCGATCGGCTTCGTCGGAAATGGCAAGCTCAAAGCCATCATCACCACTGTGGGTAGCCAGTGGGCGGATATGCGAGAAAATGCCCAGACGCAATAACAACAGCGCCAGATCATCACTCACGGCTCTGGACAGGCCACCCATAAACAAGCGATCGGGGCACAAGGTGCCATTCACTCGCCATACATGGTGCATGAACAGTGCTAGTTGACGTTCATCCAGACCGAACGCACTGGCCGGAATACCTGAGTGATGACAATCAATCGCAGCGAGTTGCACCACCTGATCATCACTGAGATCTTCGGCGCGCTCCCCACTGTGTAGCGGTGCTGGCACTGACCCGGCAAGGGCTAGGGGTTGTCCGGCTGCCAACTGCTCGACGCGCTGCCAACCCTGTGGTGTCAGCAATCGATGTTGGGCCGTACAGTACAGACACCGCCCCGATACCAGCTCGATACGAAATACCTCTCGCTTACCGACCGACCACACCGCCTCAGCGAGGGCCGGCTCAACAACACCTTGCTCGGTCACCGACAACACCCTTGGCGTCGTGCCCACAAGACTGGCGATAGGCACACGTCGTCCATCGGCCAGATAAACCCCTGTGCTACCCACCACACATTCACGCAAGTCGGAGTTGACGGGGCGTTTGTTGGGACGCTGCTCGAGGGAGCGATTTAGCTGCGATAGCGCCACCACTGGGCACTTAAATTCCTTTGCGATGGCCTTCAAGCTTCGCGATATTTCAGAAATTTCCGCGGTGCGGCCTTCATTGGCACCCGCAACACGCATCAACTGCAAGTAGTCGACCATGATCATGCCAAGAGCACCGTGCTCTCGAGCGACACGACGGGCACGACTGCGCAATTCAGTGGGTGTTAAAGCGGGGGTATCGTCAATGAACACCCGCGCTTCTTTGAGTTTAGCCATGGCGGCGGACAGCTTAGGCCAGTCCTCCTGCTCCAATTTACCGGTCCGTACACGGGTCTGATCGATACGCCCCATGGACGACAGCATTCTGATGACTAGCTGTTCGGCTGGCATTTCCATGGAAAAAACCAGAATCGGTCGGTCGGTACCAAAAGCGCCGTTCTCCACCAAAT
>AACY020527630.1_pt1 | contig 11501 bp, 8 predicted proteins | sample 267378 | NCBI WGS metagenome assembly AACY02 (sample SAMN02954345, study PRJNA13694) | marine metagenome | biome: aquatic; feature: ocean; material: water; isolation source: isolated as part of a large dataset composed predominantly from surface... | reverse complement strand
GCCCGGTGAACGCCCCGGGCATCCGCGAAGACCTTCGCATCGACCTTGGCTCCGAGGGATTGCGTCGGTGATGGCATCGCGGGCACCGAGGACCACCGAGTCACCCAGCACGCTGACGCTTCCGTTCTCCGCGCGGATCTCCTCGATCGTCGGCTCGGGTGCTTCGTCGATCGTCGGCTCGGGTGCTTCGTCGATCGTCGGCTCGGGTGCTTCGTCGATCGCGGGCTCACCCGCTTCTTCGTCCGGCGAGCCCACCGGATCGCCGTCCTCGCTATCGGTGGCATGGGCCTCGATCGCGCCTTGGTCGGGTGGGTCCTCATCGATCGCCACTTCCAGCGGGCCGCCGTCGGCGATACCCATCGCCTCGGCCACATCGGGGGCGATGGCATCTCGGCCCTCGCCGGGGGTGAGCACCAGCGCGAGCGCCACCGCTGTCGTCGCGACGGTGGCGATGATCGCCGTGGCCACCGCGACGATCGCCCGCAGCCCGGTGATCGCACCCGAGCGCAGTCCCTTCCAGGTCCGCCCGAGCACGCCGCGCCGGATCGGCATCTCCACCAGCCGGTAGCTCGCCTCCGCGATCGCCAGGGTTATCGTCATGCGCGCCACGAAGGCCACCGGCTCGCTCCACGGCACGTCGATCCCCGGCCTGGTCACCATGAAGATCGGCCAGTGCCACAGGTAGATCCCGTAGGAGCGACGCCCGATGTAGCGCAGGACACCCACGCCGAGCAGCGGTCCCAGGGGAGACGACGGGTGTGTCACTGCGGCGATCAACACCGCGGTGAAGACGGCGAGGGCGAGGAAACCGCCCCGGTACAGCCACGGAGTGAATTCACCGACGAAGAAGTAGAAGCCGAGGACGACGGCCAGCATCGCGACACCGATGCCGGTGACGATCGCCCGGGGCGAACTCGGTAGCGATGGATTCAATCGACCCGGACGCCAGACGGTGGCCAGCGCGGCACCGATGAGCAGTCCCATGCTGTGCGAGTCGGTACCGAAGTAGGCGCGGGACGGATCGGCATCGACCGGGTAGCCGCCCCGGATGGCCAAGAACGCCATCCACACGGTGGACGCGACCGCGACGACGATCGCAACCCGGCGCACGAGCGGACGGCCGCCACGACGGACTAAGAAGAGCGCGACAACCGGCCAGATCAAATAGAACTGCTCTTCGACCGCAAGGGACCACAGGTGCTTGAGCAGCGGGGGTCGGCCCATCGATTCGAAGTAGGACTGATCGAGGGCGATGTACCACCAGTTGTTCAGGTACACGATCGTCGCGAGTGCGTCCTCGCGGAAAGCGCTGAGCGCATCGCGGTAGAACAGCAGCACGGCCGCACCGACCACGACCAACAGCAGCACCACGGCCGGCAGCAAGCGGCGGGCTCGGCCGAGGTAGAAGCGCCGGAAATCCACGCGACCGGAACGGTCGTACTCCTCCAAGATCAACGAGGTGATCAGGAAGCCGCTGAGGACGAAGAAGACGTCCACCCCGAGGAATCCACCGGGAACCCAGTCCAGCCCCGCGTGGTAGAGCAGCACCCCGATGATCGCGATGGCACGCAACCCGTCCAGGCCCGGGAGGTAGCCCATCTCCCCGGCGGCCCGACCTTTATCCAGCCGCCAGGGCATCCGTTCGTCGACGGAGGTGGCGGCTGGGGAGGTCACCTAGTCATGCTAGGCGAGCGAAGGTGTACGGGGGGTTATCTGGACTGGCGGAAAAGGTTAAGACGTTCGCCCACCTTCTCGCGCATCGCGCGGTCGGTGACGCCCATTCCCTCGGCCGGGGCCAGGCACAGCACGCCGACCTTCCCCTGATGCATGTTCCGATGCACCTCCCAGGCCGCTTGCCCGGCCTCGGACAACGGCAACACCTTGGAAAGCGTCGGCTGGATCATCCCCTTGGCCACCAGCCGGTTGGCCTCGTAGGCCTCCCGGTAGTTGGCGAAATGCGTGCCGACGATGCGCTTGAGGTTGTTCCACAGATAGCGGTTGTCGTACTCGTGCAGGAAGCCCGAGGTGGAGGCGCAGGTGACGATCGTGCCGCCCTTCTTCGCGACGTAGACGCTGGCACCGAATGTCTCGCGTCCGGGATGCTCGAAGACGATGTCGACATCATCGCCGCCGGTGAGTTCGCGGATCTTCTTGCCCAAGCGCTGCCATTCCTTGGGGTCCTGGGTGTGCTCGTCCTTCCAGAATCGGTAGTCCTCCGCCGACCGGTCGATGATCAACTCGGCCCCCAACGACCGGACGATCTCGGCCTTCTGCGGACTGGACACGACGCAGACCGGGATGGCGCCACCGTTGAGCGCCAACTGCGTGGCGTAGGAACCCAGTCCACCGGAGGCTCCCCAGATGAGCACGACGTCGCCTTGTTTCATCGCGCCACCGTTCTTGGAGACCAACTGCCGGTAGGCCGTGGAGTTCACCAATCCCGGGGCGGCGGCTTCCTCCCAGGTCAAGTGCTCGGACTTGGGCATGAGTTGGTTGGCCTTGACGACGGCGAGCTGGGCCAGACCGCCGAAGTTCGTCTCGTATCCCCAGATCCGCTGCTGGGGGTCGAGCATGGTGTCGTTGTGGCCGAGCGGTGACTCCAACTCCACCGACAAGCAGTGCGCTACGACGCGGTCGCCGGGTTGCCAGGCGTGCACACCCGGACCGGTCCGCAAGACCACGCCCGAGGCGTCCGAACCGATCACGTGGTAGTCCAGCGCGTGACGCTTGGCGTCGTCGTTGGCCTTGGCATAGCGATCCAGATGCCCGAAGGCCGACACCGGTTCGAACAACGACGACCACACGGTGTTGTAGTTCATGCTCGAGGCCATCACGGCGATGAGGGCTTCGCCCGGTGCGAGCTCGGGAACCGGCACCGGCTCGATGTGAATCGACTCGCGGGGATCCTTGTCGCGCGATTCCCGCCCGGCGAACATCTGCTCCTCGTCGCGGTGCAAGGTCGCGGCGAGGTACTCCGGTGGCAGGGGTATCTCCCCGAGCGCCGGATCCTGGGATTCGATGGCGGTGACGATGTTCTCGAACTTGTCGGTCATGCCCCCATTCAACCGAAGTCAGGAAAGCGAGGGGAGGAATCCGGCATTCCAGGCAACGAGCAGGCCCACCGAGGCGACCGTGCCCAGTAGCACCAGGCGGCGGAGGCGTTTCGCGGCGAACAGGACCAAGGCGGCGACCACCACGCCGACGACGACCCAAGCGGCAACCGGCAGCTGCGCTGGCAGGTCCACGGGGAGTCCGGCGGGAAGCTCGGTGGGGATGATGTCCCAGGGAAGCACCCCCTGATTGTGGAGTACGAGCCGGTGATCTGCCGGTAACCGCGCCCGGGTGGAACGAGCTACCCGGTGTGCTGGACCAGTTCGATCAGCACCCCGCCGGTGTCCTTGGGGTGGGTGAAGTTGATGCGCGAGCCAGCCGTGCCCTGCTTGGGATCGTCGTACAACAGCCGGACCCCGGCTGCCCGCAGGTGCTCGCTGGCGGCCTCGATATCGGTGACCGTGTAGGCCATCTGCTGGATGCCCGGGCCGCTTCGGTCTAGGAACTTGCCGATAGGCGAGTCCGGCCGCAGGGGCGCGAGCAGTTGGATCCAGGAGCCGGATTCGCCCACCTCGAGCATCGCCTCGCGGACTCCCTGCTCCTCGTTGACCTCCTCATGGGCCACCGAGAATCCGAATGCCCGGGAGTAGAAGTCGATGGCGGAGTCGAGGTCGGCGACGGCGATCCCGACGTGGTCGATGCGGGTTACCCAAGGCTGCATGGCAACTATGGTGTCACCAACGTCCGCGCCGCATGCGCGGTTCCCGGGGAAGGAGAGCCCATGACCTTGCAAGACGGAGCAGTCGTTCTCGGTGGTGCGCGCACGCCGATGGGGCGCCTGCAGGGTGCGTTCGCCGGGCTGTCGGCTGCCGATCTCGGGGGAGTGGCCATCGCCGAAGCGCTCGTCAGGTCGGGCGTGCCCGCCCCGGACGTGGACTACGTGATCATGGGTCAGGTCCTGCAAGCCGGCACCGGTCAGAACGCGGCCCGCCAGGCGGCGATCAAGGGTGGCCTGGGGATGGACGTGCCGGCCCTGACCATCAACAAGGTGTGCCTGTCGGGGATCGATGCCATCGCCCTGGCCGATCAGGTGATCCGTGCCGGGGAGTTCGACGCGGTGATCGCCGGAGGGATGGAGTCGATGTCCGGCGCCCCGCACCTGCTCGTCGGTTCGCGCGATGGCGTGAAGTACGGGGACTGGACGATGACCGATGCGATGGCCTTCGACGGCCTCACCTGCGCCTTCGATGAGTGCGCGATGGGCGAAGCTACCGAGAACTACAACTCCCGCTACGCACTCACCCGCGAGGAACAAGACCAGGTGGCGGCTACTTCGCACGCTCGCGCGGCGGCCGCGCAGGAAGCCGGCTTGTTCGCCGAGGAGATAGCCGCGGTGACCATCCCCCAACGCAAGGGCGATCCGATCGTGGTGACCCAGGATGAGGGAATTCGAGCGAACACGACCGTGGACTCGCTCGGTGGACTGCGTCCGGCCTTCGCGAAGGACGGCACCATCACCGCCGGCAATGCCTCCCAGATCTCCGACGGCGCAGCGGCGCTTGCCGTCGTCTCGCGCGACGAGGCAGCGGCGCTCGGTCGCGATCCCATTGCCTTCATCGGTGCGCATGGCGTGGTGGCCGGCCCCGATCCTTCGCTGCACGAACAGCCCGCAGCCGCCATCGAGGTGGCGTGCGCGAAAGAAGGAATATCGGTCGCCGATATCGATCTGTTCGAGGTGAACGAGGCCTTCGCCGCCGTCGCGCTGGCCTCGATGCGTCGACTCGGCGTCGATGAATCGAAGGTCAACGTCAACGGCGGAGCGATCGCGCTCGGACACCCGATCGGGATGTCCGGTGCGCGGCTGGTGCTGCATCTGATCTACGAGTTGCGGCGCCGCGGTGGTGGCATCGGAGCAGCGGCCCTGTGCGGGGGCGGCGGTCAAGGTGATGCGCTGTTGATCGAGGTCCCCGCTGCATGACGGTGCCCGGTGCTGGGCTCTTAGGGCTCGAAACGCTCGTCGATGGGGTCGTGGCCCGGCGGATTAGGGATGTCGCGCGTGCCATCACCATCGTCGAGAACGGTGGGGACCCAGCACGCGAATTGATGGCTGAGCTCTCCGCGCGACCGCAGGCTCAACGCCGCTGCCAGACGATCGGACTCACCGGTTCGCCCGGGGTCGGTAAGTCGACCATGACCGCCGCGCTGATCGCGACGCTGCGCGAGGCGCAACGCTCGGTCGCGGTGCTCGCCGTCGATCCGTCCTCGCCGTTCTCCGGTGGCGCCCTGCTCGGCGATCGGATCAGGATGCAGTCGCACTCAGGCGATGCCGATGTCTTCATCCGATCCATGGCATCTCGTGGGCATCTCGGTGGATTGGCGGCCGCGGCCGGACAGGTGCTGCGCGTCTTCGACGCCGCGGGTTTCGACGTCGCGCTGATCGAGACCGTCGGGGTGGGGCAGTCCGAAGTGGAGATCGCCGCTGCCGCCGACACCACCGTCGTCCTACTCGCGCCGGGAATGGGCGATGGCATCCAGGCGGCCAAGGCCGGCATCTTGGAGATCGGCGATGTCTTCGTGGTCAACAAGGCCGACCGGGAAGGTGCGTCGAGTACCGCGCGTGAGTTGCGGGCGATGATCGCGCTATCGGATAAGGACGCCGCCGAGGAGAACGACAACGACGACCAACAATGGACGCCACCTGTCGTGACGTCGGTGGCGAGCACCGGCGAGGGTGTGGTCGATGTGGCCGAGGCGATCGACGCGCACGCACGGTGGGCGTGCGAGCACGGTGAATTGACCCGTCGCAGGCTGCTGCGCGCCGTCGAGGAGATCACCTCGACGTTGGCCGGTCTGCTGCGATCGAGGCTGGAATCGGAGCCGTTGTCCGAGCAAGTTCAACAGGTCGCACAAGAGGTTGCCACGGGTCGCGTGGACGTGCATCGGGCCGCGGAGCGGTTATGGGAGCGCGTGGTGGACAGCGGCGCCCGTTAGTCGGCACTGCCGGTGAGTTAGCGCCGGTGCCAAGCCTCGGGGTCGTCGAGATAGCCGCGCACTATCGACGGGAATCGACCAGTGTGGACATCGGCCAAGGTGGTGTGTTCGAGGACATCGCGCATCGCGGCCCGAAGCGCCACCCACACATCGGTCAGGTGCGTGGCCGCGCCGGTGTAGTGGACGTCCTCGGGACGCAACTCGCGCACCGCCGCCAGCGGACCGTCGAGGGCGCGCACGATGTCGGCGATGGAGATCTGCGCGGGGTCCCGATCCAGTCGGTAGCCACCCACGGCGCCGCGCTGACTGAGCACGATCCCCGCCTGGCGTAGTTGCCGCAAGATCCCCTCGAGGAACTTCACCGGTATGTCCTGGGCGGTGGCCAGTTCATCGCCCTTGGTCAAGGCCTGCGGATCGACTTCGTGCGCCGCGGCCAACTCCAGCAGTGCCCGGGTCCCGTAGTCCACGCGCGCGGAGACGTGCATGGGGCTCCCTTCGACTGACCGGCGAGCGAGCGAGGGTCGCGTGCCCGGTATGGGCCACAATAGGGCCGTGAGCACACCGAATTTCGCCGGAGCCGTCGACCTCGGAGCGTTGGCGGCCAGCAAAGAACAACAACGAAAGGCCGATGCGGCGGTGGCGGGAGCACCCGCCGGGTCCATCGTCGATGTCACCACCGCGACCTTCCAGGCCGATGTGATGGATCGGTCGATGTCGGTTCCGGTGATCGTGGACCTGTGGGCGACCTGGTGTGGACCGTGCAAGCAACTGTCCCCGATCCTCGAGCGGCTGGCGGCCGAGGCGGGCGGTCGATGGGTGCTGGCCAAGGTGGACGTCGACGCCGAGCAGCAGATCGCCGCGGCATTCCAGGTGCAGTCGATCCCCTCGGTCTTCGCGGTGATCGGTGGCCAGGTCGCCCCGCTGTTCCAAGGGGCGCTGCCCGAGCAGCAGATCCGACAGGCCGTGGACAAGGTGCTCGAGGTCGCCCAGAGCCAGGGGATCGACGGCTCCGTAACGGGTGCTCCCGGCGATACGGCCGAGGAAGTCCCGGCCGAGCCGCCCGGGGATCCGCGTTTCGATGCGGCTATCGAGGCGATCGATGCCGGCGACTGGAGTGCCGCGCGCGCGGCCTACCAGCGGATCTTGGATGAAAGCCCCGCCGATCCCGATGCTGCAGTCGGCCTTGCGATGGTCGATCTGTACGAACGCAGCCAGTCGCTGGATCCGGCGAGTGCGCTGGCCCAGGCGAGCGATCCGGGCGACGTGCAGGCCCAGCTCGCGGCCGCCGACGCCGAAGCCCTGACCGGTCAGTGGGCCGCCTGCTTCGATCGCCTGATCGCGACCGTCAAGGTGACCGGTGGTGACGATCGCGAACGGGTGCGCACCCGCCTGTTGGAGATGTTCGCCCTAGCCGGGGACGATCCAGCGGTCGTGCCGGCGCGAACCGCGTTGGCGAGCGCGCTGTTCTAGGGGAGCTGCGACGCGAAGTAGCACCCGGCCAACGGTGGGATGGTGATCTCGGCGGACGCCGGGCGCCCGTCCCACGGCTCGTCGGTCGCTTGGACTGCACCGAGGTTCCCGATCCCCGATCCGCCGTAGTGGGTGGAATCGGTGTTCAACACCTCCTGCCAGCGCCCGGCCCACGGCAGTCCGATCCGCACACCCGAGCGGGGTACCGGGGACAGGTTCACCACCGCCACGACGCAGTTGCCGTCGTCGTCCCTGCGCAGCCAGGTGAAGGTGTTGCTCTCGGCATCATCGGCGCGGATCCATTCGAACCCGGTGACGTCGCCATCGCGTTGCCACAACGCGGGGTGATCGCGGTAGGCCCGGTTCAGGTCGGTGACCGTTCGCAGGATTCCCTCGTGCTCGGAGAATTGCAGGAGCCACCAATCGAGGCCGCGTTCGCTGGACCATTCATCGGATTGGGCGAACTCCCCGCCCATGAACAACAGCTTCTTGCCCGGGTGCGCCCACATGAAGGCCAGGTACGCGCGCAGGTTGGCCAACGCCTGCCAGCGATCGCCGGGCATCTTGCCGATCAACGAGGACTTCCCGTGGACCACCTCATCGTGCGATAGCGGCAAGATGAAGCGCTCGGAGAACGCGTACATCAACGAGAACGTCATGTCGTTGTGGTGGAAGCGTCGATGGATCGGATCGCGCTGCATGTAGGCCAGCGAATCGTTCATCCATCCCATATTCCACTTGAACCCGAAGCCCAGGCCGCCGGAATCGGTGGGGGTCGTCACTCCTGGCCATGCCGTCGATTCTTCGGCGATCGTGACCACACCGGGAACGCGCTTGTAGACCGTGGCGTTCATCTCCTGCAGGAATTGCACGGCATCGAGGTTCTCCCGACCCCCGTACTGGTTGGGAGTCCATTGCCCTGCCGGCCGCGAATAATCCAGATACAGCATCGATGCGACCGCATCGACCCGAAGGCCGTCGATGTGGAACTCCTCGAGCCAGAACAGTGCGTTGCTCACCAGGAAATTGCGCACCTCGCGGCGACCGAAGTCGAAGACGTACGTGCCCCAGTCCGGTTGCTCCCCACGAAACGGATCGGGGTGTTCGTACAGGCAGGTGCCGTCGAAGCGCGCCAAGGCCCATTCGTCCTTCGGGAAGTGGGCGGGCACCCAGTCGATCAGCACACCGATCCCGGCCTGGTGCAGTCGGTCGACCAGGTAGCGGAAATCATCCGGTGATCCGAAGCGGGCGCTCGGCGCGAAATAACCGGAGACCTGATAGCCCCACGAAGGTCCGTAGGGATGCTCGGCGACCGGCAGGAACTCCACATGCGTGAAGCCCGCCTCGCTCACGTACGAGGTCAATTGCTCGGCGAGTTCGCGGTAGCCCAGTCCGGTTCGCCACGAGCCGACGTGGACTTCGTAGATCGACATCGGTCCGAGGTGGGGATCGTGCGCGGCACGCTCGTCGAGCCAGCGCTCGTCGTTCCATTGGTAGGTAGATTCGTACACGACCGAAGCGGTGTCCGGTGGCGACTGGGTCGCGAAGGCCAGCGGGTCCGCCTTGTCGCGCCACTGGCCGTCGCGACCGAGCACTTGGAACTTGTAGCAAGTCCCCGCCGCCACGCCGGGAACGAACAACTCCCACACGCCACTCACGCCCAGGGAACGCATCGGATGGGCAGTGCCATCCCAGAAGTTGAAGTCCCCGATGACCCGGATACCGATGGCGTTCGGTGCCCACACCGCGAAGGAAGTGCCCTCCAGTGGGCCGAGGATCGAATCGAACCGGCGTACGTGCGCACCTAGGTGCTCCCACAACTGTTCGTGCCGCCCCTCTCCCAGGAGGTGCAGATCGAGCTCGCCGAGCAAGGGGGCGAAGCGGTACGGATCGTCGACGATTATCGGATCGGCTTCGTACTGCACTTCGATCCGGTAATCGGGTATCGCGTTCGCGGGCACTACGCACCACCACACGCCGCGGTCTTCGTGTGCCATCGGAATGCGGTCTGTTTCCCCGGTGGCGTCGTTGGCCACGATCGCCGTTACCGACCGAGCGCCGGGACGCAAGGTGCGGATGGTGATGCGGCCGTCTTGCTCGTGGGCGCCCAGGATCGAGTGGGGGTCATGGTGGGCGCCATCGACGAGTCGATCGAGATCGGCTCGATCCACCGGAACCGGCTTCATGGCCTGCTTACCGAGACGACATGGGCGACGTTCTCCCATGGGCGCAAGCGAACATAGGTCTGCGCGCCCCAGGTCCACGTGCCGGAGGTGATCTCATCGCGGGCGATGAAGCGCTCGGTGGGATCCATTCCCAAGGCGGCGAGATCCCACCAGATGGTGGACTCCTGTTCGCGGTGCGGATCGACCAGGCACGTGACCAGGACGATGTCGTCACCAACCTGCTTGCTGAAGGCGATGACGGCGTCGTTGTCGCTGTGATGGAAGTGCAACGAGCGAAGGTCCTGCAAGGCCGGGTGCGCTCGTCGGATTCGGTTGAGCAACGTCAAATACGGAGCCAGGCTGCGCCCCTGCCGCTGCGCTTGCTCCCAGTTTCGCGGCCGGTATTGGTACTTCTCCGAATCCAGGTACTCCTCGCTGCCGGGTCGAACGGCCACGTGCTCGAACAATTCGAAGCCGCTGTAGATGCCGTAGGTCGGCGACAAGGTCGCGGCGAGCGTGGCACGGATGGAGAAGGCGGCTGGTCCGCCGTGTTGCAAGTACTCGTGCAGGATGTCGGGCGTATTGGTGAACAGGTTCGGGCGCATGTAGGCCGAGGCAGGACCGGCGAGTTCGCTCAGGTACTCGCTTATCTCGTGCTTGGAGTTGCGCCAGGTGAAGTACGTGTAGCTTTGCTGGAATCCGACCTCGGCCAAGGCCTTCATCATCGGCGGCTTGGTGAAGGCTTCGGCGAGGAAGAGGATGTCGGGATCGGTCGCGTTGATCGATGCGATCAGCCGATCCCATAGCCACAGTGGCTTCGTGTGCGGGTTATCGACTCGGAAGATGCGCACACCGTGTTGCATCCACAGCCGCACGATGCGCTCGATCTCCGCATACAACCCGTCGGGGTCGGTTTCGAAGTACAGCGGGTAGATGTCCTGGTACTTCTTCGGGGGGTTCTCCGCGTAGGCGATCGAACCGTCGTGGCGTTTACCGAACCAATCGGGATGTTCGCTCACCCACGGGTGGTCGGGCGAGGCCTGCAAGGCGAGATCGAGTGCTACTTCCATATCCAGTTCGCGGGCGCGGGCGACGAAATCGTCGAAGTCCGACCAGGTACCCAGATCGGGGTGTATCGCATCGTGGCCACCGTCGGAACTCCCGATGGCCCACGGCGATCCTGGGTGCCCCGCCTCGGCCTGCAGGGTGTTGTTGTGTCCCTTGCGGTTGGTGGTGCCGATCGGATGGATCGGTGGCAGGTACACCACGTCGAAGCCCATCTCGGCGATCCGCGGCAGTCGTTCGGCGGCGCTTGCCAGGGTGCCGGATCGAGCATCGGCCAGCGATGCGCCTTCGCTACGGGGGAAGAACTCATACCAAGCGCCGACGAGGGCGCGTCGGCGTTGCACCAGTAGCGGCCACGGCCCGCTCTTGGATTCCTCAGTACGCAGGGCATGGGCGTCCATCGCCGAGGTGACGTCGTCGGTATCCGCAGCGGCGAGCCGCACGGCAGCGGGCAGGCTGCGGTTGCGCATGGCGGTGAGTGCGGCCTTCAACGTGGCGCGGGCATCCGTCGCGGCGCGGGGGAGACGCTTGAGGGCCCGGCTCATGATCGAGGCACCCTCGGCTAGTTCGAAATCCACATCGATGTCCGCGGGGATCTTGACCTGGGCACGCTGCAGCCAGGCTCGCCACGGCTCGGACCAAGCGTGGATCGTGAAAGTCCAATCGCCCATCGCATCGACCGTGATCGCCCCGGTCCACCGGTCGACTCCCGCCGGGTCGGGGTGCATCCGAACACTCGCCGCGGGCGCACCGGACGGG
>AACY020304172.1_pt1 | contig 11505 bp, 5 predicted proteins | sample 267378 | NCBI WGS metagenome assembly AACY02 (sample SAMN02954345, study PRJNA13694) | marine metagenome | biome: aquatic; feature: ocean; material: water; isolation source: isolated as part of a large dataset composed predominantly from surface... | reverse complement strand
ATCACCGAGCTCGAGGCGGAGCGCGACGAGCTGAAGAACCGGCTGATGTACGCCCTCGCCGAGCTGGAGAACGTCCGCAAGCGCGCCGAGCGCGACCGGCGCGACGCCGAGACCTTCGGCGGCCAGCGCCTCGCGCGCGACCTGCTGGCGGTGCACGACAACCTCGCCCGCGCCCTCGACGCCGCCGACGGCGCGCTGCGCGAGAGCCATGCGGGCTTCCTCGAAGGCGTCGAGCTGACCCAGCGCGAGCTTCTGAACGCCTTCGCCAAGCACAAGATCGAGAAGCTCTCGCCCACGGCCGGCGAGACCTTCGACCCGAACTACCACCAGGCGATGTTCGAGGCCCCGATCCCGGGCGCCGAGCCCGGCGCGATCATCGAGGTCATGCAGGACGGCTTCACCATCGCGGGCCGGCTGCTGCGCCCCGCGCTGGTCGGCGTCGCGAAGGAGGCCCCTGCGGCCGCCGCGGGCGGCGAGGGCTGACGGGCGGCGGACGAAACGCCAGAGGATCTGCGCGGCTGGGTCGTCTTTGCGGGACGGAGCGGACGTTCGTTTTGCGCTCAGCGGCTCTGGCGATCCGGGCGACCAGCCCGGATCGCGCGAACGCCCCATCCCGGGGGCGGTCGCATTGCGACGGTGCGAGAAGCACCGCCGTTACAGTCGCTTGCGCCATAAATCGCCCACGCCCCGGTGTTCCGAAGCGACCACCCTGGGGCGTTCGCGCGATCCTCCGCACGTAACGGCGCCGCTCAGCGCCCCAACGTCCCCTCCGGCCCCGAAGCGTCCCCCGGCCGTCCCGGTGAAACGAGGCCGAGAAGGATCCAATCGGCGATCCGCGCGCGCTCTTGCGACGACCTCGCCGCCGCGTCGCGACCTGCCGGGGCGGAGGTGTCGCGCAGCCGCCGCCCCGGCGCTGGGCCGGCCGGTCTACGCCACCCCGAACGCCAGCATCGCGTCGGCGACCTTGCGGAAGCCCGCGACGTTGGCGCCCTTCACGTAGTCGATGTAGCCGTCGTCGCGCTTGCCGTGCTTGGCGGCCATGTCGTGGATGTCGCGCATGATGGTGCGGAGCGCCTCGCGCAGGTCCTCGGCCGAGCGGTGCAGGCGGGCGGAGTTCTGGCTCATCTCGAGGCCGGACATGGCGACGCCGCCGGCGTTTGCGGCCTTGCCGGGCGCGAACAGCAGTCCTGCCGCCTGGAAGGTCTCCACCGCGTCGGCCGTGCAGGGCATGTTGGCGCCCTCCGAGACCGCCTTGCAGCCGTTCGAGACCAGCGCCTTCGCCGCCGCGCCGTCGAGCTCGTTCTGCGTGGCGCAGGGCATCGCCGCGTCGCAATGGACGTCCCAGGGTTTCTTGCCGTCCAGGTAGTCGAGGCCAAGCTCGCCCGCGATGTCGGCCAGCCGCGCGCCGGGGCGCTGCTTGTGGGCGGCGATCCGCTTGATCGCGTCCTCCGAGATGCCGCCGCTGTGGTGCACCGTGCCGCCGCTGTCCGACAGCGTCACCGGCATGCCGCCGCGATGGGTGACCTTCTCGGCGGCGTGGAGCGCCACGTTGCCCGAGCCCGAGATCGCCACTCGCTTGCCCTCGATGGCGTCGTCGCGGGTGTGCAGCATGTCCTCGAGGAAGTAGGTCGCGCCGTAGCCGGTCGCCTCGGGCCGCATCAGCGAGCCGCCGTATTCGAGGCCCTTGCCGGTCAGCACGCCGGTGAACTGGCCGGTGATCTTCTTGTACATGCCGAACATGTAGCCGATCTCGCGGGCGCCGACGCCGATGTCGCCGGCGGGCACGTCGATGTCCGCGCCGACATGGCGGTAGAGCTCGGTCATGAAGGCCTGGCAGAAGCGCATGATCTCGCGGTCGGAGCGGCCCTTGGGGTTGAAGTCCGCGCCGCCCTTGCCGCCGCCCATGGGCAGGCCGGTGAGCGCGTTCTTGAAGATCTGCTCGAAGCCGAGGAACTTCAGCACGCTCTGGTTCACCGAGGGGTGGAAGCGGAGGCCGCCCTTGTAGGGGCCGATCGCGTTGTTGAACTGGACGCGGTAGCCGCGGTTGACGTGGATCTCGCCCGCGTCGTCCTCCCACGTCACGCGGAAGGAGACGATGCGGTCGGGCTCCGTGATCCGCTCGAGGATCTTATGGTCGACGTATTTCTTATTCTCGATCAGGTAGTCGTCGAGGCTTTCCGCGACCTCGCGCACGGCCTGGTGGAACTCGGGCTCGTTCGGCGAACGGGCCTCAACGGACTTCATCAACGCGTCGACTGCGGCGCTCATCGGCGGTCTCCCCTCTCCGCGCCCGCGGAAATGCGGGCGGGGCCGCCTTTCGCGCCCGGCCGGGCCTCGACGCCTTCGCGCCCGGCCGGCGCGGTCCGCGGGGATCAGCCCGCGGCCAGCCGGTCGAGAAGCGCGCGGGCGCCGCGGACCGGAATGGAGATCCAGCGCGGGCGGTTCGCGGCCTCGTAACCGATTTCGTAGAACGCCTTCTGAAGCAAGAAAAGATCGAGAAGCGCGGCATCGTCGACACGGTGCGCGTCGCCGCCGCGCGCTTCCCAGTAGCCTGCGAGGAAATCCGCCGCCGCCCGGTCGCGCCAGGCCCAGGCCGCGGCCTCCGCGCCTTCCGCCAGCATGCTCGCCTCGCGCACCCGGTCGATGGCGGCGAAGGCCGCGTAGTCGAAGCTGCGCAGCATCCCCGCCACGTCGCGGAGCGGGCTGTCCTTGGCGACGCGCTCGGCGAGCGGCCGGCGCGGCTCGCCCTCGAAGTCGATGACGTAGACGTCGGCCTCCGCCACCAGCACCTGCCCGAGGTGGTAGTCGCCGTGGATGCGGGACTTCACCCCGCCCGGACGCAGGCCGGCGAGCCGCTCCAGCAACGCGTCGGCCTCGCTCCGCCGCGCGCGCAACGCCTCGATCTCCTCGGTCGGCTCGACGCCGCCGAGGCGCCGGAAGGCGTCCTGCGCCTGGCCGCGGATGTCGGCGACGAGCGCCGTCACGTCCTCCGCGCCGAAGGGCTCGACGTCGAAGCCCGGATCGCCGGCCGGCGTGGCGAGCGCCCGGTGCAGCTCTCCGGTGCGCCGGCCGAGCGTCCCGGCGAGGTTCAGCGGGTAGGGGAAGGCCCCGTTTTCGGGGTCCTGGATCGGCTGGAGCGAGTCGGAATGCGCGCTGTCCTCGAGGGCCCGCGCGAGCGCCTCGACCATCACCGTCCAGGCGTCGCCCTGGTTGCGCACGAAGGCGAAGCAGGCGGCGACGGTCGCCCGCTCGCCGTCGGCCCGCGCGAGCCGGACCTGTCCGAGATAGGCGGGCGTGTTGGCGAAGTCGGTCTTCTCGGTCAGGAAGCGGGCCACCGCGACGTCGGGCTGCGCGCCGTATTGCAGGCGGCGGTAGAGCTTCAGGATGGCGTGGTGGTCGAAGGCGATCGAGACGTTCGACTGCTCGACGCCGAGCGGGCGGACATGTTCGGCCGCCGGCAGCGCGCGCAGCGCCTCCGTCCCCTCGGCCTCCAGCGCGAGGCCCTCGCGCTCCATCCGCGCGCCGTCGCGCATCGCGGCCATCACTTCGCCGGCGAAGAACGGGTCTCCCGCCGCGTCCACCAGCGCGCCGAGCCGGTTCGCCCGGCGCAGCTTCACGATGGTCGCCGAGAGCGTCGGCGCGCCGAACTGCACGTGCTCCTCGCCCCAGAGCGCGCCGAGCGGCAGCAGGTAGCTCTGCCGGCCCTGGTCGGTCTCGACGTCCGCCACGGAGAGGACGTGGTTCCCGAGGGCCGGCCCGGCGTCGAGGGCGGCGTCGACGATCCGCTCGCCCTTCGCGCCGAACCAGCGCTGGAGCGGCAGGAACTCCGGCAGCGCCTCATGGGCGATCCGCCGCCGCGCCTCGGTCGTCAGGATCGCGTCGAGCGTCTGTCCGCGGCAGGGCACGGTGACGAAGTCGGGCTGGATGCCGGTGACGGGCTCGTGCCAGGGCGGCTGCACGGCGTCCGCCTGAAGCTGGAACCAGAAGAACCCGTAGGGCGGCAGGGTGAGCAGATAGGGCAGGTCGCCGATCGGCGGGAAGGCGCCGCCGCCCTCCAGCTCCACCGGCGCGCGCCCCTTGTAGGCCGAGAGGTCGAGCTCCACCGCCTGCGCGCTGCGGCTGACGTTGTAGACGCAGAGCATCGCCTCCTCGTCGGTCGAGCGGATGTAGGCCAGCACCTTCCGGTTGCGCGGATAGAGGAACTCGAGCCGCCCGCGCCCGAAGGCCGGGTGGCGCTTGCGGATGCGGATCATCCGCCGCATCCAGTTCAGGAGCGAGCTCGGGTTCTCGGTCTGCGCCTCGACGTTCACCGCCTCGAAGCCGTAGACGGGGTCCTGCACCGTCGGCAGGTAGAGCTGCTGGGGGTTGGCCTTGGAGAAGCCGCCGTTGCGGTCGGGGGACCACTGCATCGGCGTGCGCACCCCGTCGCGGTCGCCGAGATAGAAGTTGTCGCCCATGCCGATCTCGTCGCCGTAGTAGATGACCGGCGTGCCGGGCATCGAGAACAGCATGGCGTTCATCAGCTCGATCTTGCGGCGGTCGTTGCCGAGCAGCGGCGCGAGCCGTCGGCGGATGCCGAGATTGATCCGGGCGCGGCTGTCGCTCGCGTAGAACGACCACATGTAGTCGCGCTCCTTGTCGGTCACCATCTCGAGCGTCAGCTCGTCGTGGTTGCGCAGGAAGATCGCCCACTGGCAGCTTTCGGGGATCTCGGGCGTCTGGCGCAGGATGTCGGTGATCGGGTAGCGGTCCTCCTGCGCCAGCGCCATGTACATCCGCGGCATCAGGGGGAAGTGGAAGCCCATGTGGCACTCGTCGCCCTCGCCGAAATAGGGACGGGTGTCCTCGGGCCACTGGTTGGCCTCGGCGAGCAGCATGCGGTCGGAGTAATGGGCGTCCAGTTCGGCCCGGATCTTCTTCAGAACCTCGTGGGTCTCGGGCAGGTTCTCGTTGTTGGTGCCGTCGCGCTCGACGAGGTAGGGGATCGCGTCGAGCCGCAGCCCGTCGACCCCCAAGTCCAGCCAGTAGCGCATGAGGCGCAGCACCTCGTCCATCACGGCGGGATTGTCGAAGTTCAGGTCTGGCTGGTGGTGGTAGAAGCGGTGCCAGTAATAGGCCTTGGCTTCCTGGTCCCAGCTCCAGTTCGACTTCTCGGTGTCGAGGAAGATGATCCGGGTTTCGAGAAATTTCTGGTCGGTGTCCGACCAGACGTAGAAATCCCGCTCCGGGGAACCCTCCGGCGCCTGCCGCGCGCGCTGGAACCAGGGGTGCTGGTCGGAGGTGTGGTTGATGACCAGCTCGGTCACCACCCGCAGCCCGCGCTGATGGGCGGCCTCCACGAAGCGGCGGAAGGCGTCCATGTTCCCGTAGGACGGGTGGACGCTCTCGTAGTCGGCGATGTCGTAGCCGTCGTCGCGCAGCGGCGAGGGGTAGAAGGGCAGCAGCCAGACCGTCGTGACGCCGAGTTCGGCGATGTAGTCGAGCTTCGCGAGCAGCCCGTCGAAATCGCCAATGCCGTCGTTGTTGGCGTCGAAGAACGCCTTGACGTGGGTCTGGTAGATGATCGCGTCCTTGTACCATTCGCGATCGTCGCGATCGATCGTGGGGCCGGTGTCGGATGCGGTCATGGTCGGGCTCCGTGGGCGGAGGGAGGGGACGCGCGGCTTTGCTTCAAAGCCTGCCAGGGCGGCTGCGAAACGAGGGTCGCGCCCGAGCCTGGGTGGGCGCGGCTCCGCGTTCCGCTGCGTGATTCATGGCGGCCGGCACTTCCGAACGGGCCGCTGCTTGCGCCGTGGCGATCGCGCCCTCCCGGGGGGAGGGTCGGGCGCGACCCGGCGGTTCCCGCCGGGCGGGACGAGGAGGCTGAGGGCTCGCCCTAATCCCCCTCAAAGCCGCATCTCCGCCGAGGCCGGATGCTTCAGCGCCCAGGCCGCATAGGGCCGGTCCTCCGGCGTGAGCCAGACGCTCTGCACCTTGCCCTGCCAGCGGAAGTCCGCGCCGGTCACGAGGTCGTGCGCGTCGATCCCGGCGTCGTCGGGCAAGCCGAACTTCCAGAGCGGGATCTCGATCTCCGCGCCCTGCGCCTCGTGCGGGTCGAGATTCACCGCGAACAGCACGAAGTTCGACAGGTCGTCGGTGTATTTCCCGTAGTAGAGGATCTGGTCGTTCGAGGCGTTGAAGAATTCGAGGTTCGCGAACTGCCGAAGCGCCGGATGCTCCTGCCGGATGCGGTTCACGAAGCGGATGTCGGTCTTGATGTGGCCCTGCTTGTCGAAGTCCCAGACGCGGAGCTGATACTTCTCGCTGTCGAGATACTCCTCCTTGCCCGGCACCGGCGTCGCGTCGCAGATCTCGTAGCCGTTGTAGACGCCGTAGCTGGTGGAGAGCGACGCCGCCAGCACAAGCCGCACGCGATGCGCCGGCCTGCCGCCCGCCTGCAGGTAGCGCGGGTTGATGTCGGGCGTGTTGACGAAGAAGTTCGGCCGCATGACCGCGGGCATGTCGCCCGAGGTCAGCTCGGTCATGTACTCGGTCAGCTCGTGCTTGGTGTTGCGCCAGGTGAAGTAGCTGTAGGACTGGTTGAAGCCGACCTTGGCGAGCCGCTTCATCATCTTCGGCCGGGTGAAGGCCTCGGCGAGGAAGATCGCCTCCGGGCAGCGTTCGCGCACCTCCGCGATCATCCACTCCCAGAAGGGCAGCGGCTTGGTGTGCGGGTTGTCCACGCGGAAGATCGTGACGCCCTGCTCGACCCAGAACAGCACGATGTCGCGCAGCTTGACCCAGAGCGCGGGCTTGGCGCCGCGGTAGAAGTGGACGTTGACGATGTCCTCGTACTTCTTCGGCGGGTTCTCGGCGAACTTGATCGTCCCGTCCGGCCGCCAGTCGAACCACTCCGGATGCTCCTTGATCCAGGGGTGGTCCGGCGAGCACTGGATGGCGAAGTCGATGGCGACCTCCAGCCCGTGCGCCTTCGCGGCCTTCACGAGCTTGCGGAAGCTCTCGAAGTCGCCGAGCTCGGGGTGGATGGCGTCGTGCCCGCCCTCCTCCGAGCCGATGGCGTAGGGCGAGCCGGGGTCGGTCGGCCCGGGGGTCAGCGTGTTGTTGCGGCCCTTGCGGTTGGTCCGCCCGATCGGATGGATCGGCGGAAAGTAGAGCACGTCGAAGCCGAGCCCCTCGACATAGCCCAGCCGCTCGATCACGTCCTCGAACGTGCCGTGCTGCTTGGTCGAGAACGACATCGAGCGCGGGAAAAGCTCGTACCAGGCCGAGAACAGCGCCCGCTCCCGGTCCACCCAGACCGGCACGACGCGCTCATAGGCCGAGAGGTTCGTGCGGAACGCCGCCCGCCGCACCAGCGCCGCCGTCGCGTCCGAGGCGGCGAGGCCGTAGCGCTCGTCCGCCGTCTCGGCCGCGTCCAGCTCCACCAGAAGCGCGTCGAAGGCGGCGCGGTCCTCCGTCGAGACCTGCGCGCCCTCGTCGCGCGCGCGCACCAGCAGCGCCCGGGCCTCGATCAGCTCGAGGTCGATGGCGACGCCCGCGTTGCGCTTCTTCGCGGCCTCGTCCAGCCAGCTGGCCCATTCGTCGCGCCAGGCGATGAGCGTGTATTCCCAATCGCCGAGCGTCCCGAAGACGGTGGCGCCGCGCCAGCGGTCGTTGACCAAGGGGCGCATCGGCGTCTCGATCCAGGCCTTCGAGCCCTTCGGCCGCGTCAGCAGCGCCGCGTCGATCTTGTCGTGGCCGTCGGCGAAGATGTCGGCCTCGACGGTGAAGCGCTCGCCGATCACCGCCTTCGCCGCGAAGCGCCCCGCGTCGATCTCGGGCGAGACCGCCTCGATGGCCACCCGGTTCGCCGCCAGACGTTCAAGCCGCGCGAGGGCTGCGTCCTCCCGCTCGGAGGCGCGGAGACTGTCGTCCATGCCGTCTGCTCCCTGCGATCGCGTCGAAGCCTACCCGACGCGCCCTCCGGGACAACCCGGAGCGGCGGCGCAGGTTCAGATCGCCGCCGCGATCGCGCCGTCGAGCCGGTCGACCAGCATCCCGATCTCCTCGTCCGATATGACGAAGGGCGGCGCCAGCAGAACATGGTCGCCCGAGCGCCCGTCGATGGTCCCCTGCATCGGGTAGCAGATCAGCCCCGCCTCGAAGGCCGCCTTCTTGAGCTTCGGCGCGACGCCGAGCGCGCGGTCGAAGGGCGCCTTCGTCTCGCGGTCCTCGACCAGTTCGACCGCGCGGAACAGGCCGCGCCCGCGGATGTCGCCGACATGGGGGTGCTGCCCGAACCGCGCCTCCAGCGCCTCGGCCAGCGTCGCGCCCCGCGCGCGCACCTGGGGCAGCAGGTCGCGCCCGAGGATCGCGGAGAGCACCGCCAGCCCCGCCGCCGCGGCCGCCGGATGGCCGAGATAGGTGTGGCCGTGCTGGAAGAAGCCCGAGCCCGCTGCGATGGCGTCGTGGATCTCCGCCGTGCAGAGCATCGCCCCGATGGGCTGGTAGCCGGCGCCGAGGCCCTTCGCGACGGTCACGATGTCGGGCGCCACGCCGTCCTGCTCGCAGGCGAAGAGCGTGCCGGTCCGGCCCATGCCGCACATCACCTCGTCGAGGATCAGCAGCACGCCGTGGCGGTCGCAGATCTCGCGGATGCGCTGGAAATAGCCCGGCGGCGGGGCCAGCGCGCCGGCAGTCGCGCCGACCACAGGCTCGGCGACGAAGCCCATCACGGTCTCGGGGCCGAGGCGCTCGATCTCCGCCTCCAGCGCGTCGGCGGCGCGGAGGGCGTAGGCCTCCGGCGTCTCGTCGTCGCGCTTCAGGCGGTAGGGGTAGCAGGGCTCGATATGGCTGACCTCGATCAGCAGCGGGCCGAATTGCTCTCGCCGCCATTCGTTGCCGCCGGCCGCGAGCGCGCCGAGCGTGTTGCCGTGGTAGCTCTGGCGGCGCGCGATGAGCCGACACCGCTGCGGCTCACCGGTCTCGACGAAATACTGCCGCGCGAGCTTGATCGCGGACTCGACCGCCTCCGACCCGCCGGAGACGAGATAGACCCGGTCGAGCCCGCCCGGCGCGTTCTCGACCAAGAGGTCGGCCAGCGCCTCGGCGGGCTCGGAAGTGAAGAAGCCGGTGTGGGCGAAGGCGAGCCGGTCGAGCTGGGCCTTGATCGCCTCGATCACCTCGGCGTCGCCATGGCCGAGGCAGGAGACGGCGGCGCCGCCCGAGCCGTCGAGATAGCGCTTGCCGTCGGCGTCGATCAGCCAGCAGCCCTCGCCGCCGACCGCCACGGGCGGCGCGGCGCGCGAATGGCGCGGAAAGACGTGTGACATCAGGCTGGGCCCTCCCCAGGCGAGGCGTCGCGCCGGATCCCCCGCCCGGCGCGGACCGGTCTCCTTTGCCACAGGGCGTCTCGATCCGAAACGGGCCGAGACGTCGCGACCTGGGACCCGGCCAGGCCGCCCGGGCGCGCCGCGGCGGCCCGATCAGAAGACGAAATCGGTCGCGTCGAGATCGCCCGCCGCAACCCCCTCCAGCAGGACGACGCCGCCGCCGTAGCCGATCTCGGCGCCGCCGGCCGTCGCCGCGATGGACAGCGCCGCGAAGCCGGTGTTGAGCGCCGAAAGGTCGACGACGTCGTCGCCGAGGGTGAAATCCGCAATCGCGTCGACGCCGTCGCCGTGCTCGAAGACGAAGACGTCGCGGCCGTCGCCGCCCTCCAGCCAGTCGGCGCCGCGCTCGCCGAGCAGCGTGTCGTCGCCGTCCCCGCCGTGGATCTCGTCTTCGCCCCGCCCGCCGTCGAGGCTGTCGTCGCCCGCGTCGCCGAACAGATCGTCGTCGCCGCGGCCGCCGAGCAAAACGTCGTCGCCCTCCCCGCCGCGGAGCTCGTCGTCGCCGCGCCCGCCGTCGAGGAGGTCGTCGCCGTCCCCGCCGCGGAGGTCGTCGTCGTCGCGCCCGCCGAGCAGCGTGTCGTCGCCGTCGCCGCCGGACAGGTCGTCGTCGCCCTCGCCGCCATCGATCACGTCGTCGCCGCCGAGGCCGTCGATCCGGTCTCCGCCCTCGGTCCCGTTCAGGGCGTCGGCGCCTTCGGTCGCGACGGGGCCGTCGTCGCCGCCGAAGACCGCGCCGGCCGAGGCGGAGGCCCAGTCGACCTTGCGCGCCGCGATCAGGACGTCGCTCGGCGAGAACGGCTCCGGCGCTTCGGGCGCCTCGGAGACGACGGTGACCGTCATCGTCTGCGGGCCGTCCTCTTCGCCGCCCTCGATGGTCTTCGCGACCTTCGGGCCGCCGCTCGGGCCGTCGTTCTCCTTGAGCGCCTCCTCGCGGGACGGCTGCTTGACCGCGCCGCCGCCCGTCCAGCCGTCCTTGCCGGCGAGAAGCTCCACCAGCCGGGTCTCCAGAGCGACCGACGAGTCTCCGTCGTCGCCGCCGCCCAGCAAGCCGACGAAAGCGCCGAAAGTTCTTGTCAGGGACATCCGCTTCGCTCCTGTTATCTGATCGCCTCGACCGTTGTCGCGACACATGCCAAGTCGCGCGGCGACCGGCTGTTACTTCCGTCACGCTCCGTCCCACGCGCTGGAGCGCGCGCGTCCGCTTCCGGGCGACTGCCCGATCTCCGCTGGCGCCGACTCGTCGCGCCTGCTACCGCTGGCGCCATGAACGCGTCCGACCACAAGATGCTGACGCCGGAGCCGCGCATTCGCCGCCTCTCCGCGACCGCGGCGAACCGCATCGCCGCGGGCGAGGTGATCGAGCGGCCCGCGGCGGCGGTGAAGGAGCTGGTCGAGAACGCGCTCGACGCGGGCGCGTCCCGCGTCGACGTGACGGTCGCCGAGGGCGGCCGCGCGCTGATCCGCGTCGACGACGACGGCGAGGGGATGACGGCGGTCGAGCTGCCCCTCGCGCTCGAGCGCCACGCGACCTCGAAGATCGACGGGTCGGACCTGCTCGACATCCGCAGCTTCGGCTTCCGCGGCGAGGCGCTGCCCTCGATGGCCGCGGTCGGGCGGCTGCGGATCGAGAGCCGCGCGGCGGACGCCGCCGAGGGTTGGGCGATCGAGGCGACCGCCGGACGCGTCGCGGCGCCGAGGCCCTGCGCCCGCGCCCGCGGCACGGCGGTCGAGCTGCGCGATCTGTTCTTCGCGACGCCCGCGCGGCTGAAGTTCCTGCGCTCAGAGCGCGCCGAGGCCCGCGAGATCGTCGAGGCCGTGCGCCGCATCGCGATGGCCGCGCCCGGGGTCGCCCTCTCGCTGCGCGAGGCGCGCGACGGGCGCGAGGGCCGCGTCCTGCTCGACCTCCCCGCCGAGCGCGGTGGCGCCGCCCGCCTCAAGCGGCTGGAACGGGTGCTCGGCCGCGCCTTCGCCGAGAACGCGGTCGAGATCGACGCGGAGCGCGAGGGGCTGCGCCTCACCGGCTGGGCCGCGCTGCCGACCTACTCCCGCGGCGGCGCGACGGCGCAGCATCTGTTCGTCAACGGCCGTCCGGTGCGCGACCGTCTGCTCATGGGCGCGCTCCACGCCGCCTATT
>AACY020556730.1_pt1 | contig 11507 bp, 11 predicted proteins | sample 267378 | NCBI WGS metagenome assembly AACY02 (sample SAMN02954345, study PRJNA13694) | marine metagenome | biome: aquatic; feature: ocean; material: water; isolation source: isolated as part of a large dataset composed predominantly from surface... | reverse complement strand
CACCGGCGACCCGCTCTGGTTCTCCGTCGGCGCCCGGATCGGGCGGGCGATCCCGCCGGAGGAGATCGCCTACCACCCCCAGCTCTCCGCCTTCCAGCTCGCCGCCGCCCGGCTCGGCTGGTCGCTGGCCGACGCCGAGACGCTCTCCGTCCACGGCCGCCCGGTCGAGACCGCGCTCCCCTTCGTCCAGCCCGGCGCGCGGCTGATCCTTCTGACGACCGGCGCCGAGACCCCCGCCGCCCTCGCGCGGCTGCTGACGGCGCGCGGCTACGGCGAGAGCTTCATGACCGTCCTCGCCGACATGGGCGCGGGGGACGAGACCCGCGTCGAGGGCCGCGCGGCGGACTGGACCGACGCGGTCCCCGAGTTCAACACCCTCGCCGTGGAGTGCGTCGCGGGGCCCGACGCGGCGCTCGCGCCGCGGGTCCCCGGCCTCGCCGACGCGCTGTTCGAGGGCGACGGCACCATGACCAAGCGCGAGGTCCGCGCGATCACCCTCGCGAAGCTCGGGCCGACGCCGGGGGCGCTGCTCTGGGACGTCGGCTGCGGCTGCGGCTCGGTCGCGGTGGAGTGGATGCGCGCGGCGCCGCGCGCCCGCGCCGTCGGGATCGAGCCCCGCGCCGACCGCCGCGCCCACGCCGCCGCCAACGCCGCCGCGCTGGGGACGCCGGGGCTCCGGCTCGTGGAGGGGAAGGCCCCGGAGGCGCTCGCCGGGCTGGAGCCGCCGGACGCCGCGTTCCTCGGCGGCGGCCTCTCCCGCGCGGCGGTCGCGGCGGCCTGGGAGGCCCTGAAGCCCGGCGGCCGCCTCGTCGCCAACGCGGTGACGCTGGAGAGCGAGGCGCTGATCGCCGCGCTTTCCGGGGAGATGGGCGGCGAGCTGGCCCGCATCGCCGTCGCGCGGGCCGAGCCGGTCGGCGCGCGGCGCGGCTGGCGCCCGGCGATGCCGGTGACCCAATGGAGCGTGGAGAAACGATGAGCGGGACGCTCTACGGCGTCGGCCTCGGCCCGGGCGACCCGGAGCTGGTGACGCGCAAGGCCTGGCGGCTGATCGGGGCGGCCCCGGTCGTGGCCTATCCCGCCCCGGACGACGGCGAGAGCTTCGCGCGCGCCATCGCGGCGGAGGCGATCGCGCCGGGGGCGGAGGAGATCCCCATCGTGATCCCGATGCGCGCCGAGCGCTTCCCGGCGCAGGCGGTCTACGACGCCGCCGCCGAGCGCATCGGCGCTCGGCTCGCGGCGGGGTCGGACGTCGCGGTCCTCTGCGAGGGCGACCCGTTCTTCTACGGCTCGTTCATGTATCTCTTCGCCCGCCTCGCGGGCGCCCATCGCTGCGAGATCGTCCCCGGCGTCACCTCGCTCACCGCCTGCGCCGCCGCCGCGGCGCGCCCGCTCGTCGCGCGGACCGAGGCGCTGGACGTGCTGCCGGCGACGCTGCCGGAGGCGACGCTGGAGGCGCGGCTGCGCGCCGCCGACGCGGCGGCGATCATGAAGGTCGGGCGCCGGCTGCCCATGCTGAAGGCGCTGCTCGGCCGCCTCGGGCTGGCGGAGCGCGCCGTCTACGTCGCGCGCGCCTCGCTCGGCGATCAGGTCACAGCGCCCCTCGCCGAGGCGCCGGAGACCGCGCCCTATTTCTCCATGGTCCTCGTCTGCGGGAGCGACCCCCATGCCGCCCTCTGAGCCCCTCGTCGTCCATCTGGCGGCGACCGGCGCCGAGACCGCGCGCCGCGCGGCCGACGCGCTCGGCGCCGAGGTCGCGACCCTCGGCCCCGGCGCCGCGGCGGAGCTGCGCGCGCTCTTCCTCGCAGGCCGGCCGCTGGTCGCGGTGATGGCGGCGGGCGTCGTGATCCGCGCCCTCGGCCCCGCGCTGGCCGACAAGCGCGCCGAGCCACCGGTGGTGGCGCTCGCCGACGACGGAGGCTGCGCGGTCCCGCTCCTCGGCGGCCATCGCGGCGCGAACGCGCTCGCGCGGCGGCTCGAGGCGGCGCTCGGCGCGCGCGCGGCGGTGAAGACCGCGGGCGACCTCCGCCTCGGCGTCGCGCTCGACGAGCCGCCCGAGGGCTGGCGGCTGGAGAACCCGACGGACGCCAAAGCCGCCGCCGCCGCGTTGCTCGCGGGCCGCTCCGCGCGGCTGGAGGGGGCGCCGGACTGGCTCGCCCCGCTCGCCGCGCGGCCCGGCGTCGCCGCCGGGCCCGCGCCCGACGCCGCCGCGCGGCTCGCGGTCGAGGACGGTCCGACGCTCGTCTGGCGCCGCCGCGCGCTCGCGCTCGGCGTCGGCTGCGCGCGCGGCTGCCCGCCCGACGCGCTGGCCGCGCTCGCGCGTGAGACGCTCGCCGCCGCGGGCCGCAGCGAATCGGAGGTCGGCGCCGTCGTCTCGCTCGACCTGAAGGCCGACGAGGCCGCCGTCCACGCGCTGGCCCGCGCGCTCGACGCGCCCGCCCGCTTCTTCGACGCCGCGACGCTCGAGGCCGAGACCCCGCGCCTCGCCAACCCCTCCGACGTGGTCTTCGCCGAAGTCGGCTGTCACGGCGTCGCCGAGGCGGCGGCGCTGGCCGCGGCGGGGCCGGACGGGCGGCTGGTCGCGGAGAAGCGGAAATCGGCGCAGGCGACCTGCGCGCTCGCCCTCGCGCCCGATCCGGCGCCCCTCGCGCAGGCGGGCGCCGCGCGCGGGCGCCTGGCCGTCGTCGGGATCGGGCCGGGCCGCGCGGACTGGCGCACGCCCGAGGTCTCGCGGCTGGTCGCCGAGGCCGACGAGCTGGTCGGCTACGGGCTCTATCTCGACCTGCTGGGGCCGCTGGCCGCGGGCAAGCCGCGCCGCGACTTCCCGCTCGGCGCCGAGGAGGACCGCTGCCGCTGGGCGCTGGAGCGCGCGGGCGAGGGGCGGCGCGTCGCGCTGGTCTGCTCGGGCGACGGCGGGATCTACGCCATGGGCGCGCTGGTGATGGAGCTGCTTGACCGGCCCGAGGGCGCCGGCGGCGTCTCGGCCGCGGCGCGGCGGGCGGAGATCGTCCACAGCCCCGGCGTCAGCGCCATGCAGGCGGCCTCGGCGCGGGCGGGCGCGCTGCTCGGCCATGACTTCTGCGCCATCTCGCTTTCGGACCTGCTGACCCCGCGCGCGGACATCCTGAAGCGCCTGCGCGCAGCGGCGGAGGGCGATTTCGTGATCGCCTTCTACAACCCGGTCTCGCGGCGGCGCCGCACCCTGCTGGCCGAGGCGCGCGAGATCCTGCTGGCCCATCGCCCGGCGGAGACGCCGGTCCTGCTCGCGCGCGACCTCGGCCGCGAGGGCGAGAGCCTGACCCCGCGGACCCTCGCCACGCTCGACGTCGACGAGGTGGACATGCTGACGGTGGTGCTGGTCGGCGCCGCGCGCTCGCGCCTGTTCGACAGCGGCGACGGCGCGGCCGGCGCGCAGGGGCGCTGGCTCTACACGCCGCGGGGCTACGCGAAGAAGATCGACGCGCGGGAGGCGTCATGACGGTGCACTTCATCGGGGCCGGGCCCGGAGACCCGGAGCTCATCACCGTGAAGGGCCAGCGGCTCGTCGCGGAATGCCCGGTCTGCCTCTACGCCGGCTCGCTGGTGCCGGAGGCGGTGGTGGCCTCGGCGCCGGAGGGGGCGCGCGTCCTCGACACCGCGTCCATGACCCTCGACGAGATCATGGCGGAGATCGCCGCGGCCCACGACGCGGGGCGCGACGTGGCGCGGGTCCATTCCGGCGACCCCTCGCTCTACGGCGCGATCGCCGAGCAGATCCGGCGGCTGAAGGCGATGGGCGTCCCCTACGAAATCGTCCCCGGCGTGCCGGCCTACGCGGCGGCGGCGGCGGCGCTCGGGCGCGAGCTGACCGTGCCGGAGCGCTGCCAGACGCTGATCCTGACGCGCACGGCGATGAAGTCCTCCGCCATGCCGCCGGGCGAGGAGCTGGAGACGCTGGGCCGCAGCGGGGCGACGCTCGCGATCCATCTCTCGATCCGCAACCTCCGCGAGATCGAGCGCGCGCTCACCCCCCACTACGGCGCCGACTGCCCCGTGATCGTGGCCTACCGCGTGGGCTGGCCGGACCAGAGCTTCGTCGAGGGCACGCTCGCCGACATCCGCGAGAAGGTGCGCGCCGCCAAGATCACGCGGACGGCGCTGATCTTCGTCGGCCGCGCGCTGGCCGAAGCCGAGTTCCGCGACAGCGCGCTCTACGACGGCGCGCATCCCCACATCCTGCGCCCGACCCGCAAGACGGGGTGAGGGGCGGCTCGGGAAGCTCGCCTGCGGCGAGGTTTCAGCCCCGAACGGGCGGAGCCCCGGACGAGGGGCGACGGGGACGGCCGGCGCAGTTGCGGGACTGAGCGGTCACTGAGGGAGCCGCTGAGCGCAAATCGAACGACCGCTCCGTCCCGCAAAGCGGTCGGGTCGCGCGCGTGGCTCGCCAAGGGGGGGTGGCGGCCAGGCCGTGGCGGAAGCGACAGGCGCGCGGAACCGGCGGGCTCCGGACGCGAACAGGAATCTCGCCCGCGGCGCCCGATCATCCTGCCCCGCTCCACGGTCCCACCGGCGTTCTGCGAGGGGTCCCCGCGCGACAGCCTTCGACGGGGGGGAGATTCCACGGCCGCTGGCGGTCGCCGCTCGCCGGGCGATGACGCGCGAGGGGCGCGGCGAGCTTGCGGCTCTCGGTCGGAAGCGCGCCCCAGCAACCGTCCGAACCGTCCGACCGCCCGCCCTCGCCGCGTCACACGCCGCGGAAGCGGGGGGCGCGTTTTTCGGCGAAGGCGCGGACGCCCTCGGCATAGTCGTCGGAGCGGGCGGCGCGGGCCTCGGCGGCGCGAACGGCGTCGCGCGCTTCGCCGTCGAGGCGGGGCGACAGCGCCTCGAGCACGGTCTTGGCGCCGGCGATGGAGAGGGGGGCCTTGTCGGCGAGCTCCGCCGCGGCGGCCCGCGCGGCCGGCAGGGCGTCGGTCTCGGAGAGATGGGTGACCAGGCCGATCGCGGCGGCGCCCTCGGCGTCATGGCGGCGGGCCGCGAAGAGCATCTCCTTCGCCGCGGCGAGCCCGACCGCGGCGAGCAGCGCCCGCGTCTCCGAGAGGCCGTAGACGATGCCGAGCTTGGCGGCGGGGATCGCGAAATGGGCGGTGCGGTCGGCCACGCGGAAGTCGCAGGCGACCGCAAGGCCGCAGCCGCCGCCGTAGGCGGGGCCGGAGACGGCGCTGTAGGTGGCCTTGGCGCAGAGGCGGATCGCCTCGGTCGCGCGCTCCACCGCCTCGGCGTAGGCCTTCGCCTGCGCCTCGGTCGCGCGGACCTCGGGGAACTCGCCGACATCCGCCCCCGCGGAGAAGGCGCCGCCCGCGCCGGTGAGCACGACGGCGCGGAGCGCGGGTTCGGCCGAGAACGCCTCGAACAGGTCGCCGACCTCGCGCCACATGGCGAGCGTCAGCGCGTTCTTGCGCCGGGGACGGTTGAGCCTGACCACCGCGACGGCGTCGCCGTCGCGCTCCACGAGGATCGGCGCGTCCTGCGCGCCGGCCGCCGCTCCGCTCATCCGCCCTGCTCCTTCTTCGGTCCCCAGGCGTTAGAGCACGCGCGGCGGGCGCGCGGAAGGCGCCGTCAACCGCGCCGGTCCTCGCCGTCGACGACGGTGTAGTCGGTCTCGATCGGGGCCTCGCCGCGGGCCCCGCCGCGCGGTCCGCCCTGCGGACCCTGGCCGGCACCGCGCCGCATGGTCGTGCGCACGATGCGGTGCGCGACCCGCGGCTTGGCCCAGGCGATGATCGCCGCGCGCGCCTGCGGGACGAGCAGGGTGAAGCCGACCGCGTCGGTCAGGAAGCCCGGCGTCAGCAGCAGGGCGCCGGCGAAGAGCAGCATCGCGCCGTGGACGATGAGCGGCGACGGGTCGCCGCCGCGCTCGAGCTCGGTCTGCAGCTGACGCACCGCGGCGATTCCCTGCGAGCGCAGCATGCTCGTGCCGACGATGGCGGTCAGGATCACGATCAGGATGGTCGGCCACAGGCCGATCACCCCGCCGACCTCGATGAACAGGGCGATCTCGATCAGCGGCACGCCCACGAGGGCGAGAAACAGATACATGGCCTGACGGTCCTTCCTGCCGCGTGTTCCGCGCCCGCCCGCGATGGACAGCAGGGGGCGGGGCGCATACATACGAAATAACGGCGCGGACCCGCCGCGCCAACCAACGCCCGGGTCCCGAGACGAAACGCCTGCGGGCGCGAAAGGTTTGGTCGCTTCATGCCGACGGGAGTCATCGAGCTTCTCATCCTCGCCGCGATCGCGGTGTTCCTGCTGTTCCGGCTGCGCAGCGTGCTCGGCACGAAGACGGGATACGAGGAGCAGCACAATCACCGCCGCGCCCCCGCGCCGGAGCCGGCCGAGCGGCCGGCGCCGCAGCCTGCGCCGGTGGCGGAGGAGGGCGTCGACCGCGACAGCGAGGCGGCGGCGGAGGGCAACGAGAGCATCGCGGAGACGCTTGCGGCGATGCGCCGCGCCGAGCCGGGCTTCAGCCCTACGGAGTTCACGCAGGGCGCGCGCGGCGCTTTCGAGATGATCCTGATGGCGTTCGAGCAGGGCGATCTCGACACGCTGCGGCGGTTCCTCGCGCCGGACGTGCTGGAGGGCTTCGAGAGCGCGATCGAGGAGCGCAAGGCCGCCGGCTACACCGTGGACGCGCGCTTCATCGGCGTGCGCGAGGCGCGGATCGTCGACGCCAGCTTCGACGGCGACACGGGCGAGGCCGAGATCTCGGTGCGCTTCAAGGGCGAGCTCATCACCGTCGTGCGCGACAGCGAGCACCGCGTGGTGGAGGGCGACCCGAACGACATCCGCCGCGAGACGGACGTCTGGACCTTCGCGCGGCGGATGGGTTCGGACGACCCGAACTGGCAGCTCGTCGCCACCGGCGAGTGAGCCGGGCGGCGTGACGGCCGGGCGCACGCCATGGCGCGCCGTCGCCCGCGGGGGCTGAGCGAGGAGGACCGCGCCCTCTGGGAGCGGGTCGCCGCCAGCGCCCGGCCGCTGAAGGGCTCGACGGCGGCGCCGCCGCCTCAGGCCGGAGCGCCGAAGCCGAGCGTCGCGCAGCCCCGGCCCGCCCCGCATCCGCCCGAGCCCGCCCCCGCCGACCCGCCGCCCGCCTCGCCGCGCCGCCTGCGGATCGAGGGGCGGCCGCGCCCGGCCGTCAGCTGGACGCCGCCGATCGACGACCGGCCGGCGCCGGTCGCGCGCGGAACGCCGGGGCTCGACCGGAACACGGCGCGCCGCCTCGCGCGCGGACAGCGCGACCCGGAAGCGCGGCTCGATCTGCACGGCATGACCGTCGACCGCGCCCATCGCGCGCTGACGCGCTTCGTCTTCGACAGCCGCGCGCTGGGGCTCCGCTGCGTGCTGGTGGTGACGGGCAAGGGCCGGGGCGCGGACGGCGGGCGTGGCGAAGGGGTGCTCCGCCGCGACACGCCGCGCTGGCTCGCGACGCCGCCGCTCTCCGAAGCCGTGGTGGGCGTCTATCAGGCCCATGCGAAGCACGGGGGCGGCGGCGCGCTCTACGTCTATCTCAAGCGGATGCGGTGAAGGCGGGCAGTCAGCCAGAGGCGGGCGCGAGGTCGCCGCCCTCTCGGAACGGGGCGACGGAGACGGCGCGGCCGGTGGCGTCGTCGGTTTCGACCAGCACGCCGCAGAGGGTCGCGGCGCCGGAGGCGGGCTCGAACCGCTCGCCGGGCATGCCCGTCACGAAGCGCCGGAGCGGCTCGGCCTTCGCCATGCCGATGACGCTGTCGTAGTCGCCGCACATGCCCGCGTCGCTCTGGAAGGCCGTGCCCTTCGGCAGGATGCGTGCGTCCGCCGTCGGCACATGGGTGTGCGCGCCCACGACGAGCGAGGCGCGGCCGTCGAGCCAGAAGCCGACGGCGGCCTTCTCGGATGTCGCCTCGGCGTGGATCTCGACGAGCACCGCGTCCGCGCCGCCGCCGAGCGGCGCCGTCTTCAGCGCGGCGTCGAGGGCGGAGAACGGGTCGTCGTAGGGCTGCTTCATGAACACCCGGCCAAGCGCGACCCCCACCGCGACGCGGCGCCCGCGGGTCGCGGGAAAGACGCGGAACCCGGCGCCGGGGGCCGTCTTGGCGATGTTCAGGGGGCGGAGGACCCGCTTCTCGCGCTCGATATGGCCGAGCATGTCCTTCTGGTCGAAGGCGTGGTCGCCGAGCAGGATCGCGTCGGCGCCCGCGGCGAGGATCTCGTCGGCGATCTTGGCCGTGCAGCCGAAGCCCGCGGCGGCGTTCTCGGCGTTCACCGCCACGAAGTCGAGGCGCAGCGCCTCGCGGAGCGCCGGCAGCCGCGCGATCAGCGCCTCGCGGCCCGAGCGGCCGACGACGTCGCCGAGATAGAGCAGCCTCACGCGGGGACGTCCGGCCGCAGGACGGCGTCTTCGGTGACGATCAGGTCGAGCGGCATGTCGGTCGGCTCGACCGGGACCGCCTCCACCTCCTGCGCCGCGAAGGCGAAGCCGACGGCGCGGACCGGGGCCTCATCGGGCGCGGCGGCGCGAAGCGCGGCGAGGGTGCGGTCGTAGAAGCCGCCGCCGTAGCCGAGGCGGAAGCCGCGGCGGTCGAAGGCGAGCAGGGGGACGATCAGGAGGACTGGGGTCGCGGCGTCGTCGCGCTCGGGGATCTCGACGCCGAAGGCGCCGCGGGCGAGCGGTTCGCCCTCGCGCCAGCGGCGGAAGGCGAGGGGCAGACCCTTGCCGACGACGACGGGCAGGCAGCCGATCGCGCCGCGGGCCGAGAGCGCGGCGTAGGCGGCGCCGGGGTCGATCTCGTCGCCGATGGGGCGGTAGGCGGAGAAGACGGACGGGGTCTCCGGCCCGATCGCCGCGACGAGCCGCTCGCAGGCCTCGGCCATGCATGCGCGGCCCGACGCCATCGCCGCGGCGCGCCGCGCGGCGGCCTCGGCCCTCAGCGCCTTCTTGGCTGCGGCGATGGTCATGGCGGCGGCGCTCCTCTGGGCGGCGGGCCCGTCGCGACCGTTGCGGCGCCTGATCCCCGCGAGCCTGGATGACCAGGTGGGCGCCGGGTGCGATAGGCCAGGGCCAGTCGCAGAGCCAGCTCCCGCGGGAAGTTTTAAGGCCACCGGGATGCAGACCGCTCACGGGAAGGACAGCACCCGCCGCTGGTAGACATAGGTCCTCCGCTCCGCGCGGGGAAGGGCGGTTTTTCTCGGGGGCGGCGGCGAACTCATGCGGATCGGGCGCGTTGTCCTCCCGAAGCCCGGCGCGTGGACGCCGCGCAGGCCGGGCGCGAAAAAGCAAGGAGCTTCACGATGAAAACGCTGCTCAGCACCGCCGCCGCGGCCGCCCTCATGGGCGGCGCCGCCATCGCCCAGACCACCGGCGCGGACAACGGCGTGTCGGCCGGCAACACGGGCGACTACGGCAACGATCCGATGCAGTACACCGAGTACCTCACGCAGGACGATCGCATGATCGACCGCGACGAGTTTGACGAGGCGACGCGGCCCGAGTTCGACCGCTTCGACACGAACAACGACGGCTTCATCGACAACACCGAGTACGAGCGCGCCGAGATCGCGGACGAGGCGGTGTTCGGCGACTACGACGTCGATGACGACGAGGCGCTGCGTTACGAAGAGTACAGCGAGAAGCGCTTCGACGACTTCGATCAGAACAACGACGACATGCTGACCGAAGGCGAGATGGCGTCCTACAGCGACAATTGAGGCGCTGTCTCGCGCGCGGCCGCTCCGGCGGCCGCGGAGGGCCCGCCCGGCGACCGCCGGGCGGGCCTTTTTCATGCGCGCTCAGCCGTGCTTGCCCTTCTCCCAGCCCGCGGCGCCGAGATGACGGGCGGCGGCGGCCTCGGCGCCCGCTTCGAGCGTCGTGCCCATCGAATCGTTCCAGCGGTTGAGGAAGCCGAAGAGCGAGATCACGCCGAGCATCTCGACGATCTCGTCGTCGCGCCAATGCGCGCGGAGGGCGTCGGCGACGGGGCCGTCGACGGCGTTGGGAACCGCGGAGGCGGCGACGGCGAAGTCGAGCGCGGCGCGCTCGGCCTCCGAGAAGAGCGGGCTCTCGCGGTAGCGCCAGACGTCGGCGAGGCGGGCGTCCGTCCCGCCGTAGCGGCCGGCGGCGAGGATGGTGTGGGCCTGGCAGTAGCGGCAGCCGGCGGTCAGGCTCGCGACGTAGCCGATCAGGCGCTTCTGCTCGGAGGTCACGCGGCCGGCGTTGGTCATCACCGCGCGGTTCAGCGCGATGAAGGCCATGGCGATCTCGGGGCGGCGCTGCATGGTCAGCACCGAGTTCGGGCGGAATCCGAGCGTCTCGTCGAAAAAGGCGGCGAGGCGCGCGACCTCCGGGTCGTGCTCGGGCGGCAGGGGCGGGACGAGGGGCATGGCGGGTCTCCGGCGCGGCGGCGCATGGCGCGAGCCTCACGCCTGCGGCGCGCCGCGGCAAGGTCGGTGGCCGCGACGGGGCGCTTCTGTTAACCCGTCCGCTCAGGCCAGACTGTTGCTGGAGAGTGGACATGGTGCGGGTTCTCGGGTTCTTCGTCGCGGCGCTCTGGGTCGCGGCGGCCGCGGCGCAGGACGCGCCCGCCGCCGGGCCGAGCGATCCGTCGGCCGCGCGGGCGGCCGCCCTGCTCGACGTGCTGCGCGACGACGCGGCGCGGGCGGCGCTGCTGGGCGAACTGGAGCGGCTCGCCGCGGGCGCGGCGGAGGGGCCGGCGGTCTCGACCGAGGGCGCGCCGGCGGCCGCCGCCGACGCCGCCTCGCCGGCGGCCGGGGCCCCCCCGGCCCCCGCGCCCTCCTTCGGCCGGCGCCTCGCCGAGACGACGCAGGCGATCGCCGAGGAGGCCGCCGACGCGGCGCAGGCCTTCGTCAACGGGCTCGCGGCCACGCAGCGCAGGCTTTCGGCGCTCTGGGGCGCGCGCGGCGGCGCGCTGGTGGAGCGGCTCTTCGAGATCGTGACGGTCGCGGCGGCGACGGTGGCGCTCTATCTCCTGTTGCGCTTGGCTGCGCGGCGTCTGTTCGGGCGGGTGGCCGCGGGGGCGGACGCGCTCGGGTCGTTCCGGCTGGCGGGCGTGTTCGTCGGGAGCGTGCTGATCGACCTCGCGACCGTGCTGATCGCCTGGGGCGGCGGCTACGCGGTGGCGCTCGCGGCGCTCGGGGACGCGGGGCGGATGGGGCTCGCGCAGTCGCTGTTCCTGAACGCCTTCCTCGCGGTGGAGAGCGCGAAGGTCGCCATGCGCGCCTTCGTGGCGCCGGCGGAGGCGCGGCTGCGCCCGCTGCCGCTGTCGGATGCGGGGGCGCGTTACTGGAGCTGGCGCTTCTCGATCCTCGCGAGTCTGCTCGGCTACGGGCTGCTGCTGTTCACGCCGCTGGTCAACGAGACGGTGTCGATCTTCACCGGGCGCGCGGTCGCCGTGGTGATCCAGGTGGTGGTGCTGCTCTGGATCATGGCGCTCGTGATCCAAAATCGCGCCGGGCCGGGGCTCTGGCTCGACGGG
>AACY020298883.1_pt1 | contig 11508 bp, 13 predicted proteins | sample 267378 | NCBI WGS metagenome assembly AACY02 (sample SAMN02954345, study PRJNA13694) | marine metagenome | biome: aquatic; feature: ocean; material: water; isolation source: isolated as part of a large dataset composed predominantly from surface... | reverse complement strand
GGTTTCCGGTCGCGCGTCCTCCACGGGCCCATGGCGCGCGGACGAGACGAAGCGCGGGCGCGCGGCGGTCTGGCGTCGGCTGTTCGGGACGGAGCGGACGTTCATTATGCGCTCAGCGGCGCCGGCGATCCGGGCGACCAGCCCGGATCGCGCGAACGCCCTATCCCGGGGGGGTGAGGGCCGTCTTTGAAACGCGCCGGTGGCGCGTTTCAGGCCCGAACGGGCGGAGCCCCGGCCAGTCGCATTGGAGACCGGTGCGCGGATTGGTCAGCGCGAGCGCTTAGCCGCAAGAATCGCCCGGGCGACCAGCCCGGGCGATTCTTGCGGCTAAGCGCTCGCGCTGACCAATCCGCGCACCGGTCTCCAACGCCTTTCCAGCACACTGGGGTCATAGCTGTTTCCTGACCACGGTCTTTCCGCGCCCTCCCAGGCTCGGGCGCCGCCCTTCTCTCTCAGCGGCAGGGGCCGCAAGCGCAGCGGGTTCGGGCGACGACCGTGATCGCGCACAGGTCTCGCGTTGCGACGGCGCAAGGAGCGCAGCCTTTACAGTCGCTTGCGCCATAAATTGCAGTAGCCCGAGCGTTCCAAGGCGACCACCCTTGGGGCGGCCGCGCGGCCCTCCGCGCACAGCCGCGCCGCTACGGACCGCCAACGACCCCTCCGGCCCCCAACCGGACTCCCCCGTCTCGACCCGCCCGCGCGCGCCCGCACGCGGCGACGCGGACCCGCCTTCTCGCGTCTCGCGACAGAAAACGCGACAGGCGTCGCATTTCGGGAAAGCGGTCTTGCGGCGCCGCATGGGTCTGGATTCGAAACGGCATGGCGTGTAGCGACGGACAGGCTTCGACCGCGCGGTCGTGAGCGGACGGGGGTCATGCACATCTACCTCCCGATCGCCGAGATGAGCGTGAACGCCTTTGTCCTCCTCGGCATCGGCGCGGGGGTCGGCGTGCTCTCCGGGATGTTCGGCGTCGGCGGCGGGTTCCTGACGACCCCGCTGCTGATCTTCATCGGCGTGCCGCCCGCGGTCGCCGTCGCGACCGGCGCGAACCAGCTCGTGGCCTCCTCGCTGTCGGGCGCGCTCGCCCACTGGCGACGGCGCACCGTCGATCTGAAGATGGGGCTCGTGCTCCTCGCCGGGGGCGTGGTCGGCGCGGCGCTCGGCGTGCGCGTCTTCGCGATCCTGCGGGCGGCGGGTCAGGTCGAGCTGCTGGTCTCCCTGCTCTACGTCCTGTTCCTCGGCGTGATCGGCGGCCTGATGCTCGCCGAGAGCGTCCGGACCCTGCGCAAGGCGCGCCGGGGCGCCCAGCCGAAGCGCCGGGGCCACAGCTGGCTTCAGGCCCTGCCGTTCAAGATGCGCTTCCGCGAGTCGCGCCTTTACATCAGCGCGATCGGGCCGCTGGCGGTCGGGTTCCTCGTCGGCGTGCTCGCGGCGGTCATGGGCGTCGGCGGGGGGTTCATCATGGTGCCCGCGATGATCTACCTGCTCGGCATGCCAACGAACGTGGTGGTCGGCACCTCCCTCTTCCAGATCACCTTCGTGACCGGACTCACGACGATCTTCCACGCTGTCGAGAACCAGACCGTGGACGCGACCCTCGCCGTCACGCTGCTCGTGGGCGGCGTCGTCGGCGCGCAGTTCGGGGCCCGCCTCGGCGCGCGCCTCGGCGCGGAGCAGCTGCGCATCCTGCTCGCGGGGCTCGTGCTGCTGGTGGCGGGGAAGCTCGCCTTCGACCTCGTGATCCGCCCCGACGAGCTCTACTCGCTCGCGGACGTCGGCGCATGAGGGCCGCGGCGCTCGCGATCGCCCTGCTCGCGGCCGCCGCCCCCGCCGCGGCGCAGGAGACGCAGCCGGAGACGCCCGAAGCGGCGCGCGAGCGGGTGGTGGCGGCGCTCAGCCAGAACCGGATCGCGATCACTGCGGGGTTCGAAGGCTCGGAGATCTTCGTCTACGGCGCCATCGCGCGCGACGGGCCGGCCGCGCCGGAGGAGGGCGACGTCGGCGTGGTCATCCGCGTGGCCGGGCCGTCCGAACCCGTGATCGTGCGCCGCAAGGACCGCGTCGCCGGCGTCTGGGCCAATGTCGACTCGGCGCGGATCGACGCTGCGCCGAGCTTCTACGCCGTCGCGAGCACAGGCCCTCTGCACGACACGATCAGCCACACCGAGGATCTCCGCCGCGGCGTCTCGCTCGAGCGCGCGCTGCGCTTCGTGGACGCCGGCGAGGCCGCCCCGCGGCGGGAGGAGTTCCTCGACGCGGTGGTGCGCCTGCGCCGCGCGAACGGCCGCTACGTGCTCAATCCCGGCGGCGTCACGGTGACCGGCGGCGTGCTGTTCCAGACCAGCATCAACCTGCCGGCCAACATCGTCGAAGGCGTCTACGACGCCCATGTCCTGCTCACGCGCGACCGCGCGGTGGTCGACGACTTCCGCACGACGATCCTCGTGCGCAAGGAGGGTCTGGAGCGGCTGATCTACGACATGTCGCGGCGCAGCCCGTTCCTCTACGGGCTGGCCTCGATCGCGGTCGCCCTCGCCGCCGGCTTCGGCGCTTCGGAGGCGTTCCGCTACTTGCGGCGCTGAGGCGTGTCGGTCTTGACCAGCCGCAGATGCCCCCTGCGCGCGGGCCCCGACGCCGCGCCGCCGCCGTCGACCGCGGTCAGCGTCGGACCCTCGGCCGCCGGCGCGGCGCCGGCCTCGACCGTCGGCTCCGCGTCGACGTCCGGCGCCGCGGGCGGGGCGACGGAGGCGACGATGGTCTCCTCCAGCTCCAGGCGCAGCGGCCCGGTCGGCCGCGGCTCCGCCTCGAGCAGCCAGAAGCCGTAGAGCACCCGGTCCACCGGGCCGAAATCGCTGCGCATCGGCAGCAGCACGAACTCGAACGGGCAGGCGTAGCCGTCCCGCGCCCGCGCGACGCCATGCGCCGCCGCCGCCGCGGGCTCGTCGGTGACGCGGTTCAACAGCGCCTGCAGGTGGTTGCGCCCCGCGGGCTCGACCAGCGACAGCGCGCTCATGCCCCGCAGCTCCAGCCCGAACCAGCGGTTCAGCCGGTCGCCGGCGATGCGGATGCGGAAGTTCCCGGCGTCGACCCGTTCGAAGATCGCGAGGAACGGCGCCCGGCGCCCGATCTTCGCGGCGTCCAGCTCGGCGCGGAACGGCGCGGGGCGTCCTGCGCGCAGCGCGTCCCACATGGCGTGGATCGCCCGCGCGTCCTCGGCGCGCAGGAGGTCGAGCTCGGGGTCGGTCAGCTCGCGCACGTCGTAGCGCTTCACATCGAAATCCGCGTCAAACCGCATAAGACACCTCATCTTCTCGCCGGTTGGGCGCGTGCGCAACATCCCTAACAAAAGGTGACGCGACGTCGCACGCGCTATTCACACAAAACTTTACGCAACAGCTATGCCAATTCATCCTTAACGGATCGTGGACTGGACGCGTCCCGCCCCGCCGAGTACCCACCCCACGGGATTGACGCTGCGGAGGCCGCGCCGATGGCGCTCGAGAGCATGACCGGCTTCGCGACCGCGGAGGGCGAGACCGAGGGCGCGCGCTGGCGCTGGGAGGCGCGCTCGGTGAACGGCAAGGGTCTCGACCTTCGGCTGCGCCTGCCCGAGGGATTCGAGGCGAAGGAGCCGGAGATCCGCAAGCGCGCCGGCGCGGCCCTCTCCCGCGGAAACGCGACGCTCACCCTTCGCATCGAGCGCGCCGAGACGGCGGCGAAGGCCGCGCTCGACCCCGACGCGCTAGCCGCGGCCGTCGCCGCGGCGTCGGAGGCGCGCCGCGTCGCGGAGGCCGCCGGCCTGCCGACCGCGCCGGTCGCCCCCGAGCGCCTGATCGCGGCGCCGGGCGTCTTCTCCGGAAGAGGCGACCGGACCCAGCCGGACCCCGCGCTCGAGGCGGCGGTCCTGCGCGGGCTCGACGAGGCGCTCGCCGCGCTCGCGTCGGCGCGGCGGGGCGAGGGCGCCGCGGTCGGCGCCGCCCTCGCCGCCATCCTCGACCAGATCGCCGCGCGCGCCGGGGACGCGGAGGCCGCCCACGCCGACCAGCGCGACGCCGCCGCCGCGAAGCTGCGCGAGAAGATCGCTGCGGTGATGGAGGCCGGCGCGGATGTCTCCGAGGACCGCCTAGCCCAGGAGCTGGCCCTCATCGCCGTCCGCGCGGACGTGCGCGAGGAGCTCGACCGGCTCGCCGCCCATGTCGAGGCCGCGCGGGCGCTCCTCGCCGAGGGCGGCGCGGTCGGGCGCCGGCTCGACTTCCTGACGCAGGAGTTCAACCGCGAGGCCAACACCCTCTGCTCGAAATCGGCGTCGAGCGCCCTGACGGACGCGGGGCTCGCGTTGAAGGTCCTGATCGACCAGCTGCGCGAACAGGCGCAGAACCTCGCATGAGCGGGCGCGTCTCGATCACGCGGCGCGGGCTGCTCTACGTCGTGTCCTCGCCGTCGGGCGCGGGCAAGACCACGCTCTGCAAGCATCTGCTCGCGAGCGACGCGGAGCTGGCGCTGTCGGTCTCGGCGACGACGCGGCCCATGCGGCCGGGCGAGGAGGACGGCGTCGACTACGTCTTCGTCGACCACGCCCGGTTCTCCGAGATGGTCGAGCGCGGCGAGCTGCTCGAACACGCCGACGTCTTCGGCAACCGCTACGGCACGCCGCGCGCGCCGGTCGAGCGCTGGCTGGAGACGGGGCGCGACGTGCTGTTCGACGTCGACTGGCAGGGCGCGCGCCAGATCCGCGAGAGCGCGCTCGGCGCCGACATGGTGAGCGTGTTCATCCTCCCGCCCTCCATCCCCGAGCTGCGCGCGCGCCTCGTGAAGCGCAACCAGGACGCGCCGGAGACGGTCGAGGCCCGCATGGCGAAGGCGCGGGACGAGATCGCCCATTGCGGCGATTACGACTATGTCGTGGTGAACGACGATCTCGCGGCGAGCGAGGCGGGGATGCGCGCGATCCTCGGCGCCGAGCGGCTGCGCCGGACGCGGCGCACCGGGCTCGCCGGCTTCCTGGCCGCGCTCGAGGACTGACGGGAGACCCGCATGGAGATGATGGCGCTCGACGGCGTGTCGCCGGAGCTTCCCGCCGACGGCGAATGGTTCGTCGCGCCCGGCGCGCGCCTGATCGGAAAGGTGCGCCTGCTCAGCGGCGCGAGCGTCTGGTTCAACGCCGTCCTGCGCGGCGACAACGAGTGGATCGAGATCGGCGAAGGCTCCAACGTGCAGGACGGCGCGGTCTTCCACACCGACCCCGGCCTTCCCCTGACCCTCGGCCGCGACGTCACCGTCGGGCACAAGGCGATCCTGCACGGCTGCACGGTCGGCGACGGCAGCCTGATCGGGATGGGCGCGGTCGTGCTGAACGGCGCGCGGATCGGCGCGGGCTGCCTGATCGGGGCCAACGCGCTCGTGACCGAGGGCAAGGAGATCCCCGACGGCTCGCTGGTCATGGGCCAGCCCGGCAAGGTCGTGCGCGCGCTCGACGACGCCGCGGTCGCGTCGCTGCGCGAAAGCGCCGCGCGCTACCGCGCGAACGCCGCCCGCTACCGCGCGGGCCTCGGGCCCGCCGCGTGAGCCCTCACCCGCCCTCCGACACCGCGACGCGCGCATGGGCGCCCTCGGCCGCGACCGAGAGCCTCGCCCCGCGCGACCGGGCGAGCCGCGAGAGCAGCGCGATATGCGCCTCGCGCGGCGAGCGCGCGGCCGCCGTCTCGACGGCGTCCAGGGCTTCGGGGGAGAGCTCCGCGCGGCGGCCCTCGGCCTCGACCGTCAGCGAAAGCGGGGCCGAGCGGGGCGCCGCGACCATCATCCGCGCGCCGAGCGGCGTCGCCGAGACGGCCGTCATCAGCGCGAGGCACAGCATCCGGGCGAGCGGCCGCGGCAGCTCCGCCCCGCCGATGGGCCACGTGATCTCGTGGCGCCCGCGGCAGAGATGGTCGTCGGCGAGGGCGCGCAGCTCCGCGTCGGGGACGGCCGGCGCGTCGTCGCTCGCCGCGCCGAAGGCGAGCCGAAGGAAGCGCAGCGCGGCGCGGGCCGCTGCGGCGCTGTCCTCGAGCAGCGCATGCTCCTCGGCCCCGACCCCGCCAGCGGGCGAGATCAGCTCGATCCCGTTTCCGACGGCGCCGATCGGGCTCACGAGGTCGTGGCAGATCCGCGCGCAGAGCAGGCCGGCGAGATCGTCCGGGGAGGTCATCGCCGCCGCTCCGGGGTCGCGGCCATGAGCGACTTTCTGGAGGTCGGCGCGCTGGTCCGGCTGGATAGCCGGCCCGAATGGGGCGCGGGACAGATCCAGTCCGTCGTCGGCGCCCGCATCACCGTGAATTTCGAGAACGAAGGCAAGGTGGTGCTCAACACGGACTCCGTTGACCTGACGCTGATCGACGACGACTGGCTCTGACCCTGCGCCGGATTTGCGGCGATTTCAACTTTCGGTTGAACCGCCCGATCGCGCGACGGGCGCGGCCGAGCCCGCCGAGGTTGCCATCGAAACACGCAGTCCATATGACGGGCGCGGCCCGCGATAGGCGAGGCCAACGGGAAGGGAGCGCCGTTTGCGCATCGAGGCCGGCCGGTTCACGGTCAGACTGGCGGAGACGGACGAGGACGTCGCCGCGGCGCAACGCCTGCGATACCGCGTGTTCGTCGAGGAGATGGGGGCCAACGCCTCCCCCGAGGAGCACGCCGCCCGGCGCGAGATCGACGAGTTCGACCCGCATTTCGACCACCTCATCCTGATCGACGAGGAAGCCGGCGGCGCGGACCCCCTCGATCGCGTGATGGGCGTCTATCGCCTGATGACCAGCGAGATGGCGCGCGACGGCATCGGCTTCTACGGCGCCACGGAATACGACCTCACCAAGCTGATCGAGCATCCGCGCAAGATCGTGGAGCTCGGCCGCTCCTGCGTGGCGCGGGACTATCGCGGCGGCTCGGGGATGCACCTGCTCTGGACCGGGCTCGGGCGCTACGTGAACGACCGCGGGATCGAGATCATGTTCGGCGTGGCGAGCTTCCACGGCGCCGACGCCGGGCCGCTCGCCATGCCGCTCTCCTACCTGCACTGGAACCACCTCGCGCCCGAGGACCTCCGGGTCCGCGCCCTGCCGGACAGCTTCCAGCGCATGGACCTGCTGCCCCCCGAGAAGGTCTCCAAGGCCGAGGCGATGCGGCTGACCCCGGCGCTCATCAAGGCCTACCTGCGGCTCGGCGGCTTCGTCGGCGAGGGCGCCTTCGTCGACCACGACTTCAACACGGTGGACGTCTGCCTGCTGATGGACACCAGCCGCATGGTCGAGCGCTACCGCGCCTTCTATTCGCGCGAGAAGCGCGGCGCGACCGCCCGGATCCTCGGCTGACGTCATGGTGACGTGGAACGAGGCCGCGCCGCCCGCGCTCGCGGCGCTGACGCCGCGCCAGAAGCTGCGCGGCGCGGCGCGTCTCGCGGGCGTGCTTTCGGTCACCGCGGTCGCGCTCGGGCTCTTCCTGCTCGGCAAGGCGCTGCGCCGCCGGCTCGGGCCCGCGATCCAGTTCCACTTCATGGCGGCGCGCTACTGGTCCCGGATCATGCTGCGTCTGATGGGCGTGCGCTGGCGCGTGGTGGGCGAGCCGATCCGCGGCGGCGGCGTGATCGCCGCGAACCACGCCTCCTGGGCCGACATCCTGGCGCTGCGGGCGACCCGGAGGCTGAACTTCGTCTCCAAGGCCGAGGTCCGCGACTGGCCCTATGTCGGCTGGATCGCCGACCAGTGCGACACGGTCTTCATCGAACGCCGCCGCAGCGCGACCCGCACCCAGCAGGACGTCCTGCGCCAGCGGCTCGACAACCACGAGACCCTCGTGCTGTTTCCCGAAGGCACCTCCTCCGACGGCCTGCGCGTGCTGCCCTTCAAGAGCGCGCTGCTGTCGTTCCTGTTCGAGGACGGCGTGCGCGAGACCGCGCGGGTGCAGGCCGCGACCGTGAACTGGACCGCCCCGCCCGACCAGCCGGCGGCGTTCTACGGCTGGTGGGGCGCGATGCCCTTCGAGGGCCATATCTGGGACGTGCTCTGCCGCAGCGTCGGCGGCGCGGTCGAGGTCGTCTTCGCGCCGCCGCACGCGGTCGACGCCTTCCCGTCCCGCAAGGCGATGGCGCTGACGCTCGAGACCGAGGTGCGCGCGGCGAAGCGGTGAGCCCGGCCGGGACGGGCGCCGTCAGCCGGTCGGCGCCGTCTCCGCCGCGGCCCAGGCCGCGAGGTCGGACAACGCCTCCGCCGTGGCGCGCTCGATCGCGGAGACGAGCGAGCCCGGCGCGTCGTCCGGCGCGCTCGACCGCCCGGTGAAGCGCTCCGTCGCGACCACGTCCCGCCCCGGCAGCGCGACGAGCCGCGCCGCCACCTCCGTCACCGCCTCCCCGCTCAGATCCGCGCCGACCGCGACCTGCATCCGCCGCAGCACCGTGACGAGCGCGTAATCCGCCCGGCCCGCGCGCTGCGCGGCATCCACGACGTCGACCGCGCCCGTCTGCTGCAGCGCCTCCGCCGCGCGGAAGGCGACGAGGTCGGGCATCGCGTCCTCCCAGCGGGCGCCGGCGACGTATTGCAGTTCGTCGCCGACCTCGACGACCACGCGGTTGGTGTTCATGGCGCCCGTCGCGAGCGGGCGCTCGACCGCGACGACCGGGCGCCGTCCGGGCGCGCGCGACGCGGTCTCCGGTCCGGTCGCGTCGTCCGCCGGCGCGCCCAGCCGGAAGGTCTGCTGCGGCCCGGTCCCGCCGAGCTGCGCGCAGGCGCCGAGCGCCGCCGCGAGCCCGCCCATGATCGCCGTTCGTCTGCGCATCGCGCGCTCTCCTCTGCGCTCCGTCATCGCGGCCGCGTCTGCGGCTGGTATTCGCGCACGGGCGGGCCGCCGAGCAGGAAGGCGGCGCCCTCCTCCTCCAGCCGCCGCGCCAGCGACTCGACCGTGCGCGCCATGGACGCGCCCTCGATCGCGAGGGTCCGGTAGGCCGGCAGCCCCTCGCTCGTGAACTCCTGGATCGCGGCGCGGTTCTCCGCGGCCAGCGCGCGCATCTGTTCGGCCATCGCCGCGAGCGCCTCGGTCGCCTCCGCGGCGCTGGCGACGGCGGCGGTCGCGGGCGCGCGGCTCTCGGCGACGAACCCGTCGAGATCGCCGGCGACCCGGTCAAGCGTCCCGGCGATCTCCGAGAGCCGCGCGAGCGTGTCCGTCCCCTCGTCGAGCGCCGCGTTCAGGCGCGGGCCCGCCTCGCCGAGCTGCGCCGAGAAGGCGGCCAGCCCTTCGAGCGTCCGCGCGATGCGCTCGCGGTTCGCCTCGTCGAACAGCCGCCCGATCCGGTCGGCGGCGGTGGAGAGCCGCTCGAGCGCCCGCGGCAGGTCCTCGCCGAGGTTCTGGGCGAAGCTGAACAGCCGCTCGCGGTCGGAGGGGATGGCGGGCAGGGTCGGCGCGCCGAGGAACGCGGCGGGCGCGTCGTAGGGCTCGGCGTCCGGCGCGAAGACGAGCTGGACGTGCAGCGCCCCGGTCACGAGGCTCTGGGTCGCGAGCCGTGCGCGCAGGCCCCGCGCCACGAGGCGGTCCAGGATCTCGTCGATGTCGAGCCCGCGCTCCTCCGAGACCAGCACGCCCCCCTGGATGTCGAGCGCGACGCCCGTCACGATCTCGCCCGCGTCCGCGTCGACCGCGCCCCCGATCCGCCCGACCGCCCCGACCGGCACGCCGTTGTAGGTGACGGGCGCCCCGATCTGGAGGCCCTGGAGGCTCTCGCCGAACACCACGACGCGCTCCGCGGAGTTGCGCAGGAAGTTCCCCGCGCCGAACGCCACCAGCGCGGCGGCGAGGATCGCGATCCCGCCCGCCACGAAAGCTCCGATCCTGACCGCCGCGCCCTCGCGGGTCATCGCGCGCTCCCCACTCTCAGCCCGCCGGCGCCGGCTCGCCGCGGCGCAGGAAGCGCCGGACCTTCTCGCTCTCGGCGCCGTCGCGCATGGCGCGCGGCGGGCCGCTCGCGAGCATGGTGCGGCTGTCGGCGTCGAGGAACACCCCGTCGTCGCCGATCGCGAAGATGCTGTCGAGTTCGTGGCTCACGATCACGACCGTGGCCCCGAGCGCGTCGCGCAGCGCCAGGATCAGCTCGTCGAGCCGGCGCGCGGACAGCGGGTCGAGCCCCGCGGAGGGCTCGTCGAAATACAGCAGCTCCGGGTCGAGCGCGATCGCGCGGGCGAGCCCCGCCCGCTTGCGCATGCCGCCCGAGATCTCCGAGGGCGTGTAGTCCTCGAACCCCGCGAGCCCGACCAGCGCCAGCTTCAGCGCCGCGACCTCGCGCCGTTCGCGCGGCCCGAGGCCGGTATGCTGCTCCAGCACGGTCTCGACGTTCTCGGAGAGCGTCATCGAGGAGAACAGCGCGCCCTGCTGGTAGAGCACGCCGATGCGCCTGAGATAGCGGCGCATCCGGGGCGCGTCCTCGGGGTCGATGCGCTCGCCCCGCCACAGGATCTCGCCCGCCGCCGGCTCGATCAGGCCGAGCATGTGGCGCAGCAGGGTGCTCTTGCCGCAGCCCGAGTCGCCCATGACGAAGAAGATCGAGCCCCGCCGCACCGCGAAGCTCAGATCGCGCTGCAACGTGAAGTCCCCGAAGGCCATCGTGACCCCTCGGACCTCCAGCAGGGGGGCGGCCTCAGATTTCGAGGACATGGAAGATCATCGTCAGAAGCGCCGCGGCGGCGATGACGTAGACGATCCCGGTCACGACCGCGGAGGTCGTCGCCGCCCCGACCGCCGCCGCGCTCCGCCCGCATTGCAGGCCGCGCAGGCACCCCGCGAAGCCCACGAGCCCGCCATAGACCCCGCCCTTGAAGAGCCCGCCGAGCACGTCGCCGAAGGACAGCGCCTCGACCGTGCGCACCCAGTAGCCCGCCAGCGTCACGCCGGGCAGGTTCGCGCCGACCAGCGCCCCGCCCACGATCCCGATCACGTCGGCGTAGAGCACGAGGACGGGCGTCATCAGCAGCAGCGCCAGGATGCGCGGGGTCGCGAGCACGTCGACCGGATCGAGCGCCAGCGTGCGCAGCGCGTCGATCTCCTCCGCCGCCTGCATCGTGCCGATCCGCGCCGCGTAGGCGGCGCCGGTGCGCCCGGCGATGACGATCGCCGTCATCATCGCCCCGATGTCGCGCGCCATGGCGAGGCCGACGAGATCGGCGACGAACACCTGCGCGCCGAAGGTCTGGAGCTGGACCGCGCCGACGAAGGCGAGGATCGCGCCCACCAGCAGCGAGACCAGCGCCGCCACCGGCAGGGCGTCCCAGCCGACCTCGCGCAGCAGCGCGGCGAACTCCGCCCGGCCGAACTGCGCCCGCCCACGGGCGAGACGCCCGATCGAGAGGGTCACCTCGCCGAGGAAGGCCAGCGTCCGGCGCGCCTCCGCCCAGGCCGCCTGCGCCGCCCCGCCGAGCGCCGCCAGCGGGCCGGGGCGCGGCGCGGCGGCCCGTCCGCCCCGCGGCGGCGTCTCGCGGGCGAGCGCAAGCAGC
>AACY020366179.1_pt1 | contig 11521 bp, 7 predicted proteins | sample 267378 | NCBI WGS metagenome assembly AACY02 (sample SAMN02954345, study PRJNA13694) | marine metagenome | biome: aquatic; feature: ocean; material: water; isolation source: isolated as part of a large dataset composed predominantly from surface... | reverse complement strand
ACGAGAGTTAGGAGTAATTTTTTCATCGTATTCTCACAAATTAGCGTCGAAGTGTGACATTGCTCTGCTATTGTACACAAATTAACTCAATGTACTAGAAGCAAATTTGTCAGTTTTTGTCTAGATAAGAGGGATAAACGTAACAAGTTATTTGCCGGTAGAGTAAATCTGCTAAACTGCCGTTGTAATGCTTAAACAATACTTATGGGGCGATTATGCGAGCCAATTGGGACTTAGTATTAGAAAAAATTTTGAGCCATGGGAATTATGAAGAGCTGTCGGTATTGTTTCATTTATTGCTGACCGAGGAAGAGCGCAGCGCTATTGCCGGTCGGCTAAAAGTCTTCCAGCTATTGCTAAATGGAGAAATGAGCCAGAGACAAATTGCTGCCGAGTATCAGGTGAGTATTGCGACTATTACCCGTTGTTCAAACTATTTAAAGAATATGGAACCCAGCCATAGGGATAAAATCCAACAGCTTATCAGTTAATTATTTGGGCTCCATTGGACTAGATATTTGATTAAAACTGGGGAGTTGTCGGTATTTTATGTCGGCGGTGGATGGAGCGTCTAACGAGAATATAAAAACTATAACTGACTAACATAATGGCCAGCAAAGGATAAAGATTTTTAGGGAAAAATTTAAAAATAGCTAAGGCAGAAAAGAGATAAATAAAAGGCAATAAATCGTAAATTGTCTTAGGTAGATATCCAGATTTTCGACGTTTTACAGGATCGGTTCGGCGATTTTGAGAACGTAAATTGTAAATTCTGGCGCCCAAAACAAACACAACAAGAGCTGCAATCAGCGCATAATCAGGTTCTAGCAGCATAAAGCTTAAACAGCCTAGTACCATATAGCCAAAGGGTAAAACTTCATATACTGGTTTTGCTAACATATGCACTCCGTTGCGTGATGTTTATATCGATTTGAAAATATTGTTTTTTTAGCTGAAAATGCTGTTTGATTTTAAACTTCCCTATTTACCTGCTGATTATAATCATTTGGCGATAAAAAAAGCACCTCCTTATTTAAGGAAGTGCTTTTTTATCAGCTCCTCTGGGAGGGCTATTAGGCTTGTGAACCTACATTAGCCGCGGCAGCCGCAGCCACCGTTGCCATCACATCCCGCTTTAGGTGTGTCACAAGCTTCGTGATCATGGTCATGGTGGTGATGCCCATGGTCATCAGAACCCCCGCAGCAGCCACCAACATCATGACCTGAGCCACCACAGCATCCGCCGCCATGGTCATGTTCATGGCTGTGTCCATGACTGCCACATCCGCCGTGTGCATGAATATGTCCATGGGCAATTTCTTCAGCTGTCGCTTCACGTACATCGATGACTTCAATGCTAAAGCTGAGTGCTTGGCCTGCTAATGGATGGTTGCCATCAACAATCACAACATCATCTTTAACTTCGATGACTTGAACTGGACGCTGGCCCATTTCGGTTTCTGCAATAAAGCGCATACCTGGCACGATGTCTTCGATATCACCGAATGCTTCTAATGGTACTGCCTGGCGAAGGCCATCATGGTACGGACCATAGGCCTCTTCGGCACTGATCGTCACGTCCAGTTTTTCGCCCTTAATTTTACCTTCTAATGCGGCTTCTAATCCTGGGATTAGGTTTTCTGTACCATGCAGATACAACATTGGTTCGGCATCAAAAGAGTCTTCTAAAAGTCTGCCTTCTTGATCTGATAAACGGTAATGAATGGTTACCGCGCTGTGTTGGGTGATCTTCATATCGCCTCCGGTTCGGAATGTGCGCGCATAATAACGCGCTTTTAGGGTGCTGGCGATAATTTGAAGTTGCTTATGTTAGATATCGCACAGCTTTTTGTGAGTTCGATTTACTGAGATTAAGGACGATACAAAAGATGAATTGTGGTTTTTTATGAGTTGCCCTTTGTTATGTGTGGAAACAGACTGAAATGCTTTAATTTTCGAATGATGAAAATATATCATTATAAATTATTTATTTTTTAATAGGTTAAGTTGAGTGTAATTGCCTGGCATTACGTTTACGTAAACAGTTTTATATTGATGAAAACGTATTTTTAGCCTATGAAAACTTGATATTTATTAATCTTGAATCACTAATTTACTCAAGTGAAAGATTTGTGCATAAATAATCCAGTTTAGGGGTTGACAAGGTTAGGTGAAAAAGGCAATTCTGTTTAACATCACATTGACATAGATAAGTCTAAACGTATGCATAGCCTTGGTTTCGTAGTAATTACCATTATTACAACCACCACTACAACCAGAGTGGGGGCGGGCTGATACACCCTAAAGAATTTTAACGACGAGCCCGCTTCCCACAAAGAAGCGGGCTTTTTTGTTTTTAGCTTATGTTTCTTAGTCGGGCGCGGTACAGGAGATCAAGATGAAAGTGATGAAATTTGGTGGTACCTCGCTTGCAAATTGGCAGCGATTTTCAATGGCGGCGGATATTGTTGCCAAGGCAGCGAAAGCTGAGCCGGTCGCGACAGTGCTCTCTGCGCCTGCAACAGTGACAAACGCTCTGCTAGAAATGGTCGATGTGGCGGTGAAAGGGGAAGATTATTCACCAGTCATTCAACACGTTGAGCGGGTGTTTACCTCGCTCTATCAGGATGCGGTTAGTTCTGGACTCTCTAGTAGCCAGAGCGAAGTGCTGTTCGCCGGACTAAGCGCGCAGCTTGCACGTTGGCAGGACAGATTACGCGGTATTACGCTGTTGCAGGAATGCCCTGACGGGGTGCGCGCCGAGATCGTGGTTGCGGGTGAGCGTTTGTCTGCTGCGTTGATGGAGCAAGTCATGCTGGCAAAAGGCATTACTTCGGCGCAGCTAGACCCACGTGAACTATTTTTAGGCCGTGGTCGTCCGCTAGAATCCGTGGTCGATATTGCCGTCAGCAAACCGCGATTTAAAAATCTTGCCCTCGATGAGAAGCGGGTTTGGGTGATGCCCGGCTTTACCGCCGCCGATGAAGACGGCAAGGTTGTGACCTTAGGCCGTAACGGTTCTGATTACTCTGCTGCCGTGCTGGCCGCTTGTTTAGATGCTTCAAGCTGCGAGATTTGGACCGACGTTGACGGCGTATATAATACCGATCCTCGGGTGGTCGTCGATGCTAAGTTGCTATCGCAGTTAAGTTATCAGGAGGCGATGGAGCTGTCTTACTTTGGGGCTAAGGTGCTGCATCCTAAAACTATTGCGCCTATCGCCCAGTTCCACATCCCCTGTTATATCAAAAACAGCTTTAATCCCGATGCGCCCGGCACTCTGGTATCGAATCAGGCCGATCAGAGCGGCTTGCAGGTTAAAGCCATTTCTAATCTGGATAATCAAACCATGTTTGATGTATCAGGCCCAGGCATGAAAGGCATGGTCGGCATGGCGAGCCGCACACTGGCAGCGATTTCCCGTAGCGGTGTTTCTGTGTCACTCATCACCCAGAGCTCTTGCGAATACAGCATCAGTTTTTGTGTGGCGACCAGTGAGTCTGCCAAGGTGAAATCGGCGCTTGAGCAAGAGTTTGAGTTAGAAATCAAAAGTGACTTACTCGAGCCAATCGAAATGCGCCATGACTTGGCAATCGTCTCCTTGATCGGTGATGGAATGCGTACCCATAAAGGTGTGGCGGCGCGGTTTTTCCAAGCATTAGCGCAGGCAAGTGTGAATATTATCGCGATTGCCCAAGGCTCTTCTGAACGTTCTATTTCAACAGTGATCGAACAGCGAAAGACCAAGCATGCGGTTGCCGCCTGTCATCAGGGCTTTTTCGATGTGCAGCAGTATCTAGATGTGTTTTTAGTGGGGTGCGGTAACGTTGGCGCAGGCTTACTGGAGCAGATCAAACAACAGGCGAGTGTGCTAAAAGAGCAGCACATTAGCATCCGTGTCTGCGGTATCGTGAATTCAAGCAAGATGTTACTCGATAGTGCAGGTATCGATTTAAACAATTGGCAAAACCTGCTTGCCGATAGCCAGCAGCCAAGCGATATACCTGCGCTATTGGCGTGGGTGAAAGAGCAACAGTTATTAAACCCTGTGCTGGTGGATTGTACTTCAAGCGATCAAGTATCGAACCAGTATTTAGAGGTGATGAACGCGGGCATGCACGTGGTGACGCCGAATAAAAAGGCTAACACTCGCGATTACGCCTATTACCAAGCTTTGCGTCAAACAGCATTAAAGCAACGTCGGCAGTTCCTTTACGAAACCAACGTGGGCGCAGGATTACCCGTTATCGATAACTTGAAAAAACTGTTATTCGCCGGTGATAAATTGCACAAGTTTAATGGCATTTTGTCAGGCTCCTTATCCTTTATCTTCGGTAAACTTGATGAGGGGATGTCACTTTCTGAGGCGACTAAACTGGCGCGGGAAAAATGCTTTACTGAACCTGATCCTCGCGATGATTTAAGTGGCATGGATGTGGCGCGTAAGGTACTGATTTTGGCCCGTGAAGTGGGTTTGAAACTTGAACTAAATGATATTGTTGTCGACTCAGTCTTACCCGCAGGTTTTGATGATTCAGGCGATGTGGAAAGTTTTATGGCACGTTTACCCGAGGCTGATGCGGCGATTGCGGCGCGAGTGGCGGAGGCGAAAGCGCAGGGTAAAGTGCTGCGTTATGTCGGGCAGATTGAAGAAGGCGCGTGTTATGTGCGTATCACCGAAGTCGATGCCACTGATCCACTTTATAGCGTAAAAGGCGGTGAAAACGCCTTGGCATTCTACAGCCGTTATTATCAGCCGATTCCCTTTGTGTTGCGTGGCTATGGTGCGGGCACAGAAGTGACTGCGGCAGGTGCCTTTGCCGATGTATTAAGAACCTTAAATTGGACTCGTGAGGTGAGTGTATGAGTTTGACCGTTTACGCTCCCGCCTCTATGGGTAATGTGGGGGTGGGCTTTGATTTATTGGGCGCGGCACTTGCCCCCATCGATGGCAGTTTACTCGGCGATAGAGTCACGATTGCGGCGGCGGATGCGGGGGTGAGCCTCACTCAAGTGGGAGCTTGGGCGCATAAGTTACCCAGCAATCCCGAGGAAAATATCGTCCATCAATGCGCGGTGTTTTTCTTAAAAGCTCTTGGGAAAGAAAACCAAGGCGTGGCATTAACCCTAGAAAAAAACTTGCCCGTCGGCAGTGGCTTAGGCTCGAGCGCCAGTTCTGTGGTTGCAGCGCTTTATGCGCTGAACGAGCATTTTGAGCGCCCCTACGATAAACAAGCGCTACTCGAACTCATGGGCGAGTTTGAGGGCAAGATCAGCGGAAGCGTGCATTACGACAACGTCGCGCCCTGTTATTTGGGCGGCATGCAGCTAATGCTCAATGTGCCCGGCGCTATCTGTGAGGCGATTCCCAGTTTTAAACAATGGTATTGGGTGGTGGCGTATCCTGGAATTTCACTCTCAACGGCAATGATGCGTAAACTCATGCCAGCACAATACGATAAGTCGGTGGCCATCGATTTTGGGCGTTATTTGAGTGCCTTTGTACACGCCTCTTATCAGCAAAACGCCAAGCTTGCGATTCAAGTATTAAAGGATGTATTGGCTGAGCCTTACCGCGCGGCGGCGATTCCGGGTTATGACAATGCCAGAGCAGCGCTCGCCGAATTAGGCATGTTAACTACTGGCATCTCGGGCAGTGGGCCAACCCTGTTTTCTGTGACTGACGATCTCGCCACAGCTAATGCTGCCAAAGCTTGGTTAGAGGCTCATTATCTGACTGAAGCGGGGGGCTTTGCCCATGTGTGCCGCCTCGATGAGCAAGGCACGCGCCGAGTCGATTAATTTTTCTTACTTTTAAAGTATTAAGTCCAAGCCTGAAGGCTTGGCACTGATAAGGTCGAGTGAGCATGGAACTATATAATTTAAAACACCCTTCGCAGAAAGTGAGCTTTAAGGAAGCGGTGCAATTAGGACTCGGTAAAGACAGAGGGCTGTTTTTTCCTACTAAAATCCCAGTGTTGCACGACATCGAGGCGCTGTTGGCGATGCCTTTTGTCGAGCGCAGTAAAAAAGTGCTCGGCGCTTGGCTTGCCTCAGAGCTTGGACAAGACGCGGTAGATAAGCTCGTCGAGCGTGCCTTTAATTTCGATTTGCCCTTGGTGGCGGTCGATGAGCAGCGCTCGTGCCTTGAGCTTTTCCATGGGCCAACCTTAGCATTCAAGGATTTTGGCGCGCGCTTTATGGCGCAATGCATCAATGCCTTTGCCCAAGACTCGCGCTTAACCATTCTAACCGCGACCTCGGGTGACACTGGGGCGGCTGTGGCCGATGCCTTTTACGGCCTAGATAAAGTCAATGTTGTGGTGCTTTATCCTAAGGGCAAGATCAGTGAGCTACAGGAAAAGATGTTCACCACCTTAGGCAAGAACATCCACACAGTCGCGGTTGAGTCAGATTTCGATGCCTGCCAGCACTTAGTCAAACAGGCTTTTGAAGATAGCGATGTGCGTGATGGTTTGCATTTAAACTCGGCTAACTCAATCAACATCAGTCGCTTACTGGCACAGATTTGTTATTACTTCGAAGCGGTTGCTCAGTCAAAACAGCGTCATGAGGCCGATCCTGTGATTGCCGTGCCCAGTGGTAATTTTGGTAATCTCACCGCGGGTTTGTTTGCTAAAGCCATGGGGTTACCCGTTAAACGTTTTATTGCCGCCACTAATGCGAATGACACTGTGCCACGCTATTTAGAGAGTGGCGATTGGCAGCCTAATCCCACTCAAGCCACTATGTCCAATGCGATGGATGTGAGCGAGCCAAGCAACTGGCCGCGCGTTGAAGCTATTTGCGAGAAACTCGGTTGGCCATTGGCAGACTTACTGGGGATTCGCCTGTCAGAGGTGCAAACCTCGGAGGCGTTGGCAGATCTTTATGCTAAAGGTTATGTATCTGAGCCACATGCAGCGATTGCGGCTAAAGCGTTAACCCTTAACTTAGTGCCTGGTGAAGTGGGGATATTTTTAGGTACGGCTCATCCCGCTAAGTTTAAGGATGTGGTCGACAGGGAGCTTGCCCTTAACTTACCCCTTCCGCCTGAATTAAAAGTGGTAGAGCACAAAACAATATTATCGGCTGAATTAGCAGCTGATTTTGCCCAGCTAAAAAACCATTTATTTGCGGTATTAAACTAGGGCGTGTTGACGTTTCGAGATTAAATTTTGTTCGTTCTGGCAAGCACATGCTCACGAAGCGAGGAATGAAGTCTAGTTATTCTACTCAAATGACGAGTGACAAAGAGCAAGTGCTTGCCAGACGAACTCTTTGGGCAGCACTTGGCTGAAGTTTCTGCTGCGTTATCGTCCGTTTATGTAGAATGCTACACAGCACGGACTTTGCCTTGCATAAACATCAGCCAAATTGCTGCAAAAATAACCCTAAAACGTCAACACGCCCTAATCTTGTAAACGACGATAAATACTAACTAGATGAAATACAAAGGGAGTCGTTTGACTCCTTTTGTATAGATGTTTTTATTATTGTTCACGCTAGTTCGACCAATGGACTGTACTGAGCAACTTGATGGCATCAAGTTGGGATGCCGACTAAGCTTAGATCGAGTCATAAATAAGCCGTAGTAGCTTACATAGCATTAAGCCGTAAAAACTGAGTATTAAGCCGTAAAATCATCGAAGAATAACTCGCGACGGGGCAACGATAATGCCAAAGTGCATTTTTCAGTTTAGCCATATCTTGCTGTTATATATTTTTATTTTCCCCGCTTGGAGTGTTCCATCCGAGGCGAATTCTTCCGCTTGTTCGAATCCCATTAAAGTCGGTTATAACGATTGGCCTCCCTATGCCTGGCAAGATATGCAGGGGGAGGCTCAAGGACTGGATGTTGAATTACTGCGTGCGTTTGCTGAGTTTTTGGGATGTGAGATTAACTTTATCAATGTCCCTGCGAAGCGTTCACATCAAATGCTGAAAAGTGGCTCACTAGATATAATGATGGGTGCTACAAAGACCGTCGAGCGTGAAGAATATTCATTTTTTTCAGATCCCTACCGTGATGAAGAAGTGCGCTTATTCGTATTAGATGAAAACAAAGACAATGTTAAGTTAGAACGATGGCAGGATATTTTTACTCAAAAGTTGCGGCTCTTAGTGCCAATCAGTGGTTGGTATGGTGCGGATTATGAGAAGACTCGAGAACGTTTAGCACTGGAAAACTTATTGATACTGAGTCCTGATGTCGACAAATCAGTGCAAATGCTCACTTATGACAGAGCGGATCTGATGATTGGGGATGCTATAGCGATGCCCTATATTGCAAGTCAACACCAAGGGGTCAGGTTATCAGCACTTAAACCGATATTGGACCATAATCCAATACACTTAATGCTAAGTAAGCAGAGTATGTCTCCCCTACTGTTAGCGCAATTTAATCGTGCAATTAAGGCGTTAACAATCAATGGTGAAATTGCGCGAATTGTCTATAAATGGCAGCAAATTTCGCTGGCACAGCAATCGAAAATCAGCAATCAATATGGCCCATTTTATCGCTTGTATGCTGGGTTATTAACGTTTGATATAGCAAGATAAGCGCTATTCTAATGAGTATGCAAAATGATAAGTCTATGACACATTTGCTAAAACATCTCTTATTTTAAGTTACTGCTCTCTCTATCAATTTCTGCTAGCTTGTTGGGTTACTGGGTTAGACTTTGGGTCATTATTGGTGAATTTTGCCCACTAGAAAGTCCATTGCTAACAATAACAATAGGATAGAGATTACACATGAAACTTCGTCACTCCGTTGCCTGCTGCATGCTCGCCCTTGGCACTTTGTCTGCAGCGCAGGTATTTGCAGCACAATCGACTAGCAATCAAGGTTATTACCGCGCGCCAGCGTTGCATGACCAGACCTTAGTGTTTACCGCTGAAGGGGACCTGTGGACGCAAACCCTAGGCCAAAAGGCGGCGACGCGCTTGACTACCTTGCCTGCTGAAGAGCTCGGCGCAGCCATCTCTGCCGATGGTAAATGGGTGGCTTATGTGGCCAATTATGAGGGCGCGAGTGAGGTTTATGTGATACCAGTGGCTGGTGGTGTGGCCAAACGCGTGAGTTTCGAAAACAGCCGAGTGCGCGTGCAAGGGTGGACCAGTAAAGGAGAGGTGCTTTATTCCACCGACACTGGCTTTGGCCCAGCGAATAATTGGATGCTGCGTCTTGTCAATCCCGAGAGCTTAACCACAACCGATCTGCCCTTAGCCGATGCGGTGGAAGGGGTGATCGATGCCAATAATCAGTATGTCTATTTTACCCGTTTCGGCCTGCAGGTGACGGGCGATAATGCAAAGGTATATCGCGGCGGCGCTAAGGGCGAATTATGGCGCTTTAAACTGGGTGGTAAAGACGAGGCACAATTACTTAGCAAGCAGCACCAAGGCTCGGTCCGCCAACCTATGCTATGGCAAGACAGACTCTATTTTATTAGCGATAGCGATGGTAATGACAATCTCTGGTCAATGGCGCTTGATGGCAGTGATGCTAAACAGTTGACTCAGTATAAAGATTGGCAAATGCGCGCTGCCCGCATGGATCAAGGTAAAGTGGTGTTCCAGCAGGGCGCAGATATTCATGTTTTTGATATCGCATCCGCCAAAGACTCATTATTAGATATTGAATTAACCTCAGATTTTGCCCAACGTCGTGAACATTGGGTAAAAGATCCTATGGATTATGCGACCTCCGCTAATCTTGCCCTTGCTGGCGATAAAGTGGTGATTACCGCCCGCAGTCATGTGGCGATTGCTGGGACTGATGGCTCGCGGTTAGTGCAAGTCGCGCTTCCTGGCACTTATCGGGTACGCAATGCCATTATGAGTCAGGACGGTAAATCGGTTTACGCCATCAGCGATATGAGCGGCCAACAGGAAATTTGGCAATTTCCTGCCGATGGCAGCAGTGGTGCTAAACAGCTTACTAAAGATGGTCATACTTTTAGAATGTCGCTGAGTCAGTCAAACGATGGTCGTTATCTTGCCCATGACGATAACGACGGTAATGTGTGGCTATTGGATTTAAAGAAAAACACAAACCAAAAAATCATCAGCAACGGTGAGGGACTCGGTCCCTATGCTGATATTCGCTGGTCCGGTGATAGTCGTTTTATTGCGCTAACCAAAGCTGAAATCGGCAAGCAAAGACCACAAATCGTACTCTATTCGGTGGATGAGAATAAGGCCCAAGCACTCACCAGTGACAAGTATGAGTCCTATTCACCGACTTTTAGTAGTGATGGCCAGTGGTTATATTTCCTCTCCAATCGCCAGTTTACCGCAACGCCAAGTTCACCTTGGGGTGACCGCAATATGGGGCCAGTGTTTGATAAACGCAGCCAGATTTTTGCGATCGCCTTAGTGAAGAATGCCAAGTTCCCCTTCAGTAAACCAACGGAATTAGTGGCAAAGGCGGCAGAAAAAGCTGACTCAAAAGATAAACCGACGCCTGTAAAAATTGATTGGGCGGGAATTAGCGAGCGTTTATGGCAAGTACCTGTTGATTCGGGTAATTACAGCCAGCTATCCGCCATTGATGGTCGTTTGTATGTACTCGACCAAGCGATTGGTGACGAAAGCCAACCTAATCTCATGACAGTTAAGTTCACTGAACAGCGCCCTAAAGTCGAAGTGTTTGCTGAAGATGTGGCTAACTACAGTGTCTCTGCAGATGGTCAAAAGTTGTTACTGCGTAAACAAAGTGATGAAAAGTCGCTGATGATTGTTGATGTGGGCGATAAACTCGGCGATACCGACAATGCCAAGGTACAGACTGACCAATGGCAATTAGCGATTTCGCCAAGCTTAGAATGGCAACAAATGTTTGAAGATGCGTGGTTAATGCATAGAGATTCCTTCTTCGATAAAAAAATGCGCGGTCTCGATTGGCAGGCAACCAAGGCTAAGTACCAACCATTACTCGCACGTTTAACGGATCGTAATGAGCTAAACGATATCTTTATGCAGATGATGGGCGAGTTAGATTCGTTGCACTCGCAGGTGCGTGGTGGTGATTTGCCGAAGGACCCTGACGCGGCGAAGGGCGCGAGTTTAGGCGCTCGATTACAGCAAACTAGCGACGGGGTGAAAATTGCCCACATTTATCGAAATGATCCCGAACTGCCGAGCCAAGCATCACCTTTGAGCCGTATTGAAGTCGATGCGAAAGAAGGCGATGTGCTACTCGCCATCAATGGCACGCCGGTGGGCAATGTGGCTGATGTGACCCGCTTATTGCGTAATCAACAGGATAAGCAAGTGTTACTGGAGCTTAAACGTGGTAGCCAAAGCCATAAAACCGTAGTGATGCCTGTGAGCACTCTGGTCGATGGCCAATTACGTTATTTAGATTGGGTCAACCATAATGCGGAGGTCGTGACCAAGGCGAGCCAGGGCAAGATGGGTTATCTGCACTTATATGCCATGGGCGGCGGCGATATTGATCCCCATTTCCCCGTTAGTACCGCCCACGCGCCCGCCGCGACTCCGGCCCGAAACA
>AACY020556831.1_pt1 | contig 11525 bp, 10 predicted proteins | sample 267378 | NCBI WGS metagenome assembly AACY02 (sample SAMN02954345, study PRJNA13694) | marine metagenome | biome: aquatic; feature: ocean; material: water; isolation source: isolated as part of a large dataset composed predominantly from surface... | reverse complement strand
TTATGTCGCATCAGTGCAATAACGTGCGTTGATGGCTTGAGTGTTGCGATCCGCATCATGAATCAGTCGATCACTGAAGCGGAGTCTATCGGTGTGCCTCGAGAACTGATCGATCGCATGATTACTCCGGGCCTGACGCTAATCACTGGTGCCACAAATCAAGGTAAAACAACCACGCTGGCCAGTTTGATTCGGTTATTGGCGCGAGATGCCCGTAAAATCATCCTGCTTGAAGATCCGCAAGAATCTGTTTTTGACGCGCAGCAAAGCGTAATTATCCAGCGCGAGGTTCACGTGCACACCGAGAGTTTTGCCAGTGGACTGCGTGAGGCACTCAGGCAAGATCCTGATGTCATTGCCGTGGGTGAGTTGCGCGATCGCGAGGCCATCGCAATGGCGCTGACGGCAGCAGAGACTGGGCACATTGTGCTTGCCACTTTACACGCACGAGATGCTCTGAGCGCGCTCACTCGGATGGTTGAGTCGTTTTCAGGTAATCAACAGGATTATGTGCGCACACAACTTGCAGGTTCTTTACGGTCGGTGCTCGCGCAACGCTTAATTCAACGAAACAATGCACTGCAAGCTCAGTTTCAAATGGTTCCGAACAACGATGCCGTGGCCAATTTGATTCGCGAAAACAAGATTTTTCAGATATTCAATGTCCTGCCGGCCTCTGTCCGTCAATTTTCTGCTTAAAACCGCGGGCGCGAGGTTGAAAGCGTCACCAGAAATACAGTATTTTCAGATGACCAATTAATGGAGTGGTAAATCATGAAACAAGGTTTTTCTTTAATCGAATTGCTGGTTGTCGTTGCAATCATTGGTGTGCTTGCCGGTATTGGCGGTTTCTCGTACGTGTCCTACGTCGACTCGACACGTGTGTCAGTGTCAGAGCAGCAGGCTAAAATGCTCGATCGAATGCTGAAGACAGAAGCGGTTGCCGTGGCTGGGGGCTTTGGATCGGCATCAGGGTGCATTCCCGATGATACTGTTGCTAATTGCGCAGATGTCCTTCTATCCGATGCCAATCTGGAAAATCCATTCAGTGATTTTGGCGACCCGGTTGATCTAAGTACGGACTGTTCTGTACGTGGAGACATGGTGATTGACGCTAATCTGGAGGAATTACAGATCGGAGAGTTAAGTGAGTCTGGTCAGGTGGTAACCGCCTGTACTTCTGACGGGTAGTTGCCGACGCCTTAATTCCTTGGTTGAATATGGGCCGTCGACTGCACGACCTCCTCGATGGCGGCCATGCACTATCTCCAAATGACTCGACTCAAGCAGCCTGATCCATCGACCGTCCTCGGAGCGGTTGGTCAAATCCTGAAGGTCGCCTCCCAAACGTCAGCCGTCCAAGTCATGATGTCCGAAGTGTGCGAGCGGCTCGCCGATTTGTATGGTTGCGAAGCTTCGTCTGTGTGGGCAGGGCATGAGTTGCCCTTTCTTATTGGGACTGATCTTGATCGCGAGCGCCTGCAGTGCGTCGGGTGTTTCGGGCCCGTGCCGCTCATTGGGTACACTGTAGCGCGAGACGGATCCCGGGTGGGTGAGGCTGCGAGTTGCGGGCAACCCCGCATCGATTTAGATCTACAAACTAGTAAACAATATGCAAGCTCTGTCGATGCATCCACTGGGTTTGTGACTCACAGCTTGGTCTCCTTCCCTGTCAAAGCCTCTGCTCGGGTGCTCGCAGTATTCCAATTGGTGAATACGCATGGACTGTCGCAGGGTGCGCAGTCAACCCTTATCGATTCACTTGAACATTTTGCGGCTGCACTCGCGCCCATACTTTTGATGTTTAATCACGCCGAAGGGCGGGTTGTGGATGCGAAGTTGCAAAAAGATCTCGCGCTCGCACGCGAGGTGCAAACCGCACTCCTTCCGTCAAAATTTCCGGATTGGATATGGGGCCAAGTCGTTCCATTTAGTGAGTTGTCAGGTGATTTTTTCTCCTGGAAGACGATGTCCGAGACGCACTGGTTTGTATTTGGTGATGTCGCTGGCAAGGGTGTTGCGGCATCACTGAGCATGGCACGCTATTTGGCTGTGTTCCATGAATGCGTATCAATGGGGCTGTCACTGGCTCAAACGGCTCACCGTCTGAGTCAGTTCGCCATGCATGAGCCAAAATTCTGCACGCTGGTTTTGGGTACTTTCGATGTGTCGGGGTGTCATTGGATTAGTTTTGGCCATGGCGAATTATTTTTTGTGACTGATAAGCAGACTGTGATTACTGCTCAGATTCAGTTACCCCCGCTCGGCGTTGATCCGTATGACGAGACGCGCATCCAAGAGGCGATTGGCCAAACACCAGCGAACCTGACGCATTTAGTTATTGCATCCGATGGGCTCACTGAAACGCGCGGAAACGGGCCGGCTCGACCATTCGAGGCGCAGATCGAACAGGCGATGACCATGCAATTGATGTCGCCAGATGCTTTAGGTCGACATCTCCTGTCTGAGCGGATCAATGGGCCTCAAACGTCTCACGATGATACATCGATCGTAGTCATTCACTGTGCCCAACAGCCGCGGATCAACGCGTAGGTATTGGGCGTGTCGAGACCGTTGAGTTGAACAGTTCGACGGATCGCATCCTCTTCGATGGTTAAAACGCTGGAAATGAGATGTGATGCGTTAGTGGCATTGTCTTGAGACCATTGGATGGTAGCCAGGATGTCCCTCCACGCATTCGCCGAAAGCGCATTGGCTGCGGTCAACTGTATACCTCGATCGAGCGGCTGCACTTCGACACCTGAGTCGCCTACGATGCCTGCGATCGGTATCGGGTGCCAGAATCCCGATGGTGCGCGAATTACAAGCCTAGATGCAGCTTGGTTAGGTGTTAGCTGGGTAAGTAAATCATCTTTACACGAGCTAAAAGCGGGTAGTGGCGCGAAATTGGCTAAATTAACCTGTGCGACTGAGTCACTCCGATCGCTCGAATCAAAAACAAGTGTGGTCCAGTCGGGGTCTGAAGAGTGATTGATTTGTTGTGACTGATATTCACCCTGCGTTGTCCAGAGAATCTTGGCCGTACCTGTCTGTTGACATGAACCCTGAATCAGTTGGACTGAAGACGACTCCGTAGATGGGTGAACCAATGCATGCGTTGGAATATTCTGATAGCGCGGTCGACTGACGATTGCCGAAGGGATTGCCGTACCTATGATTGCGGTATCGTCACCCCAAGTGGAACCTTCGCGCAACGAGTTCAGTTGACGGGTCATTTCGGTGTCTGTGAGACTGTTAAATACGTTGATGAGCAGAGCGCTCTCAGACGTCATTGAAATATTGCGAACCGGGAAACGCTGAACAGTCTGCGATGGGATGATGGCCGAAATCTCGGTCAGCGAGTCGATCGGGCCTGTGTTGATCTCACCTAAGATCGTTGGGCCTGCCGATACAGCCAACCGACCCTCCGTTGTGTTGAGCCGAAATTGAAATTGGATGTATCCGGAAACGATTTGAGGTGTTGTGAATGCAAATATCTGGGAATTTCCCTCGGCTCTGCGAAGGGTCACAGCGCTCAGTCTTCCATCGTCTACAAAACCCAACTGAGCGCTCAGAACTTGGTTATCAAACTCGATCCGAAGCAGTTCCACCGATGATTCGGAGTGCGATGTGGGAAGCGCCAATTCATATCCAATCTCATAGGATGAGGGCGCAATCTCAGATGTGATGTTGAAGGCCATGTCACCCGATTCGATAGCGAGGATGCCTGGATTTCGGGTTCCGTTATTCTCGATTAAATTGGTGCAGGACTCGGTGGAGCCCGCACTCAGTCTTTGGAAGCGCTGTGATAAGCTCGTGAAGCGAAGTATATCTTGATGTGTTTTATTCACTTGGTCGTTGATCAAAACGAACTGTGATTGCGACATGTTGAGTGCGTTAATTGTCCAAAATACGGCGAGGCTGACCAGTGCCATTAGCGAGATTGCGATTAGTAGCTCGATCACAGAAAACCCGGGTTGGCAGCCATCCAGAGCACGGATTCGCATTGATCGGATCGCTCGCGATGGTGGCGATTGTCGGTCTGATATTAACAGTGACAGCATCTCTCTACTCTAGTACGTCCCGCGTCTTGGCTCAGTCAGCCGCTCAAATGCGCCTGTCTGACCTTGAGCATTCTATGCGATTGGCCCAGCGGGCGCTTCCTGATGAACTGTTAGGTTGGCGCGGCGAACTGCAAGAGACCAGCGCAATCGAAGGACCCTGTCGAGAAGCGCTTCTGAATCGGCTGTCGGACCATGGTTTAGGGCAACTGGAGATCAACGCGTTATTTGCAAATACGATCGTTCGATCAAGTGCATATGTCCGATATGGTCAGTTGATCGCGCGAGGATTACTCGTTGCTGAGTGTTATTCAGATGCGCGCGGAGTAATGACAAGCGCCTGGACCACCGTGGCTGAAGATCAATCCGTGATTTGGTTTTTGATGCCATCGAGGGCTTTGTTGTGAGACCGGGTTTCTCGCTGATTGAATTGGTTGTGTCCATTGCTGTCATGGGTTTGGTATTGAGCGCAAGCTTTGCTGTCATGGCGACGCTGTCTTCAGATTTCGAAGATCGCATGGAGCATTCGGTTGCTTCGGCGAACCGTCAGGCGAATTTCTCAGAAATGCAGACGTTGCTTCAGGATTCCGAGATTCGAAATCGAATCATGCAGACAGTTGAGTCCGGTGATTCCGTATTCTCAATCGCGGAGCTCGGCGGCTTAGAAGCGTGGTCGAGTCCACAATACGAACTGGTTGTTATCGATCTCAATGAGCCAACCCCCTGTGACTTGATTGGAACAGATCGGCTGGTTTGTCCGAACCGGACTCTTTTTAGGGATTCCGCTTTTCAAGAGGCGGGGCTTACGATTGGGATCGATGTGTTCGCACAGCGTCCCGTGCCGAGGATTCAGCGATTGATCGTGACCGGGGTCACTTTGCAAGGAGCCCAAGCCAATCTCGCGGTGCGGGCTGCGGATACAAACACTATTCCAACCCGTGTTTTACTTCCCACGTGGGTCCTGTTAGATACACACACAGGACAGGTGGTCACAGGAGAATATTGATGCCTTTTGAATTACAAACCCATGAGCCGATGCGATTGATTCTTTCCGGAGAGCTGGATCTATCTGATGCACCGGACCTCAAGCGCGTGCTTGATGAGCACGAATTGATGGCGCTGGAGATCGCGGCGGCTGAGGTCGACTACATGGACTCGTCAGCCATTTCGGTATTGCTTCACGCCCGAAAGTTGGTTGCGGCACATGGGAACACGGTTCGATTTGTGAGTATTTCTCAAGCGCTGGAACATATTCTGACCTCGAGCCACTTGCATACTTTGTTCGACTTGGATGATGCCGCTCGATCTGCGGATTGATTGCGATGATTCGACAACGTTGGCTCTCAGTCGCCGGTATCTTTGTAGCGTCGCTTCTTTCGAGCGTGATCTACATTGCTGACCCCGCCGATATACGTTCACGACTTCAATTGATGGTCAGTGATCTGTATTTCCAAGTACCGGTGACGATGCAAGATACAACGGTCAAGCCATTGTTGCTCGCGATCGATGAAGATTCATTAGATCGACTTGGCCAATGGCCATGGCCACGCTCTCTAATCGGTGAAACTCTGATCACTCTGTACGAGGCAGGAGCCCGTGTTGTCGGGTTAGATATTCTACTGGCTGAAAGAGATCGTCTGTCACCAAGTGCGGTGGTTGAGCGTTTCCCTGTGCTCGAGGATAAATTGGCTGAGTTACCAAATGCCTATGGCTATACGGATTATGACCGGTTTCTCGCGGATGTTTTCGCCCAGACACCGACAGTGCTTGCCATATCCAGTGATCAAGGCGGAGTGATGGAGGGAGGCCGCCGCCTGGCGCTGGCATACCTTGGTGTTCCGACAGATTATCCGTTGCCGGAGAGTGCTGGCGTCATTGCCCCATATCAAGGCCTGATGACCTCTGAGAGCCCTTTGGTAGCACATATCAATATCAGTGCAGACGTCGATGGACTGATCAGGCGGATGCCTCTACTCGGAGACTTCAATGGTGAAGTTGTTCCAGCATTCTCACTCGCGATGTTGGCAAATTTGACGGGACATCAAACGCTTGTGATGGCATCGGCGGATCGGAGCGACCGGTTAACCCATGTACGGATCGGCGGGACCGAAATTCGTGTGGATGAGCAAGGTTTTTTTCGTGTAGACCCGAGGTTAAGTCATCCCGAAGTTGTGTCATTTGCTGAGTATGTTGAAAATCCTGAACGATTCTCTGTGGCGAATCGTCCGGTCGTGATCGGTCCGACAGCGATTGGTCTAATGGATCTACACGACATGCCTGGCCGACTCAATGTCCCTGGACCTGTGATCCACACTCAAGCGCTTCATCAAATGCTGAGTGATCAATATTTTCGCGATGATGAGCTCACACGATCCGTATCAGTTGCTATTGCGTTTGTACTGACACTTGTCATCGCCATTGCTGTGCTGATGGGCTCGCAAATCGTGACGCTCATCACGGCATCGGCGCTCTTTACCTGTACGTTCGCCGCATGCTTTTGGTTATTTAGCGCCGAAAATTGGCTGGTTGACTGGGGATGGCCGGCAGTGCACCTGGCACTCGTCACAGGGTTTGGGTTGGCGCCCCGAATTGTGAGCGAGGATGGCGAACGTCGTCGAGTGAAGGCTGCCTTTTCATCGTATGTGAATCCAGCCTTACTGGATCGTATCGCAGAACACACGGATGCACTGAAACTGGGTGGGGAAACGCGAGAGATCACTGTGATGTTCGCAGATATCCGAGGTTTTACCGGCCTCTCCGAGCAATTCAAAGAATCACCAGAACAGTTGACCGCGTTACTCAATCGCTTTCTCACACCGCTAAGTGATGAGATCTTGGATTCAGGTGGAACCATTGATAAGTACTTGGGTGACGCGATCATGGCGTTTTGGAATGCACCCCTTCATATTGAAGAGCATCCAAAACAAGCCGTAGAAGTCGCTAAGAATCTGCAGCGAATCCTGGATCAGGTGAGTGAGGCATGTATTCAAGAGGGCCTGATTCAAAAGCGATTGGCTCTTGCGATTGGGATGAATACGACTGAGGCGTTGGTCGGTAACTTGGGAACTGCGCGTCGTTTTGACTACTCGTGCCTTGGTGATGGAGTCAACCTCGCGGCGAGATTTGAAGGAGTGAGTAAACGATACGAGCTCCCGTTGGTATTTGGCGAATCCACCCGCCGGCACTTGGGTGACGCATTCGGGATCACTGCAATCAACGATCTGGTTGTCTATGGCCAATCAAGACACGAATCCGTATACACGTTGAGCGAGTATGCAGCTGGCTGGAAAACTTCGCACGAACGATTGCGCCAGCATGTGAATTCATCAGCTTGGGATGCAGCAAAACAAGAACTCGAGGTGCTCAAAGGAATACCGAATTATCCTCAACGTCTGCTGGAGGATATGGAGAAACGAGTCGAAGAGCGGCTGTCTGGGGGGAGCGTGCTTGACTCAAAATAAGCCATTTGAACGATCCTATCCGGTACATGTTGACGCACTCCGACTGATTCGGGCGGATCTGCGGGACGAATTGAAGGAGTTTGCGCTGAGTCAAACATGTCAGCTTGATCTTTTGATTGCAGTGGGTGAGGTGCTCCAGAACATTGTGCGGCATGCCGCATTTGATGCAGATGCAGAGGGCTGGATTCGAGTCTCCGTTGCGCGAGATGGTGAGTTGATCGGCATCACAATCACCGACAATGCGAAACCAACGGATCCGGCGACCTGGCAGAAAACAGATGCGTCACGTATTGGCGGTTTTGGCCTACCCATGGTTGCCCAACACACGGAGTCGCATCGGTTTGAATCACTTGAACGAGGTAATCGTGTTCAGTTGTTTTTTCGACCGAGTCATTGAGGTGTTGAATAGACGCGTCCGTTCGCTTCGCCTCCACCTGACAACGTGACCCCCACATTTTGATAGCCTAAGCCCCCGATGACCGTGTCTCCATCGGCGTTTTGAATGTTGTCGAGAGTCGTTTCGAAACTCACATAGCCTGTTTGCGTGCCCGAGAGGGGGCCGGTTACGTTAATATTGCTGATATGCAGAGTGGTGTTCCCCGGCTGAGTATTGTCGACCCCAATGCTTGAAACCCTTGGTGAGTTACTTCCATCAATCTCATCGAGAGTATTTAGACTGAACAGCGCACTGATTGCTGGCTCAAGCTCTGAATATTCCGACTGAATGTCAGTGAACGACAGGACTTCAGGGTTGGTATTAGAGCCGAGCGCGAAGTCGAGACTGAAGGTTGTCGTGTCATCCCCTGGCGTGACCTGGATTGATGAGACGTTGCCATCAAGTACCATGCTGACCGTATCGTTATCAAAATTCCAGACAGTGGTTGCATTATAACTGCCACATTGCGTCGAACAGTCGCCAACCAACGGGATGTTAGTGGCAACGAATGTCGCCGACCCGCTCAGGCTACTGTCGAGTGCTTCTGCCACCGTCGTGCGCCCAAGCGGGGTGAATCCGTCTGTAAATAAATAGTCAATACCATACCCAAATGAAACGGCCCCGAGTCCTTCATCGCCGATTTTATCGACACGGTACAACGCATCTTCACCACCTTGAAGGTAAGCAAGCGTGGCTAGCAACGCACGATCATTGGTGGCATCCGTACCCTCGATGCGAGCTGCAAAGGCCGCCCCTATCTCTTCGTTACCGATATACTGTCCATCGTCGGTGATACCCGCCTCAAGACTGGCCGCCGAGATGCCAAGTGCGTCCGCGATTTCTTCTGCCGCCTCAGTTGTTTCGATAGAGGCTACCTCTTCATAAACTGCTTCAGTCGCTTCGATCGGCGCTTCAGGTGCTTCATTTGTCGGGATGTTGACTGAAAAACCAGGGCGACGAACATCTACCTGCCCCAGGTCATTTGAAATTGAGATTCGCCCAGGAGTTTCACCAAACGAGTTTGGACCGGGTCCGAGAAGGATCACTTGACTCGAGCCATCGGGGCGAGCCAAGCCGGCAACCTGCGTGCCACGGACGCCGATCACTGCGTTGGGCAGTTCAACTTGCATCACATCTTGTCCTTGAGTGGCGATCTTGCCGGAGACGAATCGAAATGCACCCCGAGGTACGGTTGCGCGCAGACGCCCATTGTCTTGATTCAGGAATTCATCCAACACCAGTTCTGCACCGCTTTTGAGCGTAAATGCGGTTTCGTCGTTGAGAAGAATTTGAACCTCAGAATCCGATTCGACCACAATGTGGTCACCGATAAATACTGAATCACCGGCTTGGATGGGGCCGATGGTGGATGCATTCGAGACAACCGCAATCCGCTTGATGGAGCCGTTCAATGCTGCTGCTACACCAATGCCAGAAGCGCTTACAGCGTCGGAAATGAACCACACCGAGGCGCTGATGACTAAAACTAATGATCGGAACACGCTAAACTCCAGCCGCAGGCGGATCAGATGCAGATTGCGATACAGGAAACTATTGTCACCGATGATGCGAGTGAGTGAAAGTGCACAGTGATGCGATCGCGAAACTCCGATGTCGGCTCTTCGGGTTTGCGGTACTTGTCTTGAGCGTGATCACGGGAGCATCGCAAGCGAGCGCCTCTATAACCTTTGCTGATATTTTGAGAGCGCCAGACGATCCTGAGTTGAACTTAAGATACGCAGAAGAGCGAATCGCACAAAGCGATCTGAATGCCGCGCTGAGCGCGTTGGAGCGGGTCATTGCTGCCGAACCGCTCAACATTCGCGCTCGTTTATTGCGCGCGCAAATCTTGGTCGAGCTCGATAATCAAATTCTGGCAATGGGTGAGGTAAACGCACTCCTCGCTCTGCCACTGGAAGACTCAGTGCGCAATGAGGTTGTTCGACTCAGCAAAATGATCGCCAACGCAAATGTGCGTTGGAATCGCAGCCTGATTTTGGGTTTGGCCGTCTTTGGGTCAGATAATGTCAACGCCTTTCCTAACAGCGGTCAATTTGAGAGCGCAAATGGTGCTCTTGGTGACTACACCGATGTGGCGGGGAACGCATTGGCAGTGTCCGATCAATCAGCCGAGCAATCCATACAAGTTCAGTTTGACTATGATGTCGGATCTCAATCTCGAGATCACCTCAAGATTGATCTCGCAGGCACACGCGTTACGGGAGATGATTCTCAGTTTTTGAGAAACGATACATCGCGCGTTCGATTGTCGTGGGAGCGCTCGCTTTTTTCTGGCACTTGGACTGCGTCAGCGGCAGAACGGCGTCTGCAACAAGTCAGATCGAATGACATGACTCAGCGAACCTACTTCATGAGCTATTCGACACCCGTGTCGGAATCGATCAGTACTTCTGTTGATGTGATGCGTTCACACGCGGACTATCGAGGGAGCACAAATGCCGATGAGAGTGATGCACGGATGACCCAAGGACGCCTCCGGCTCAATAAGCAACTGGGTACGAGATGGTTACTTGGAACCACCTTCGAGTATGCCGAGCGACGCGCTAAAATTGAGACGTCAGATGCGCGCGCAGCCGCGGATCGAGATTCGAAAACGGTCGGATTGGATCTTGTGTATGTTCTGGATCAAACACAATTCATTAGGGCAAGCCAGCGCATCACGCATGATGATTACCTGACCAAAGATGCCAACTACCCACGGATTCGGGACGACCGTCGCCTGATTTCCTCGCTCCAGTACTCTCGGTCGCTTGATGGATTATTCAGTGGAGTGGACGGGGTGCGCATGTTTGGAGCGGTGAGCAGCGCCCGCACACATTCCAATCTCCGTGTCTTCGAGACTGAAGCTGAAACCTATTCGATTGGCCTAACCTATGAGACTGATTTTTGAGACATGCTCAACTGCATGGTTTGGCATGGCACTTCGGGCTTGCTCAAGCACTTGGGTCCGTTGCTCGTATGGCACGTGACTGATCCAGATGCGGGGCTTAAAGGATAATTTTTCGACGTCGATGGCCAACGTGTCTGGCGTGTAGTGTCCCGCAATGACAGATAGCTCGGTTTCTGCGTTCGTATACTGGCAGTCGCAGACGACGTCAGTTACTGGGTGTAGATCGTTCAATGCATTCCAAAACGTATCATTCGAATGACTGTCGCCCGTAAAAGCCCAGCATATGCCGGTGGCTCGATCGTGGATATGAAACCCAAAAGAGGGCACCGAATGGGCCACTGGGATCGCGGTCAATTCAAGTGAACCGGTCTGGACACTCTGATACGCACTGACTGAGTGCCATGTGAGGATGGGGCTGGTTTTATTTGGTAGTTTGCTGAAGTCAGGCCAAATCAGATCGTTAAAAATATGCGCTTGCATTGCTTTGATGGTCTCAAGACTGGCGTAGACATGAATGGGTTGACCCTGCTCCATCAAGCGTTGGTTCACCAAAAATGGAAGGCTTGCAATGTGATCAAGATGACTGTGTGTGATGAGGAATGTTTGGATGCGTGCGCATGCTTGTGCACTCAAGTAAGAAAGTCCCGTACCCGCAT
>AACY020560162.1_pt1 | contig 11538 bp, 9 predicted proteins | sample 267378 | NCBI WGS metagenome assembly AACY02 (sample SAMN02954345, study PRJNA13694) | marine metagenome | biome: aquatic; feature: ocean; material: water; isolation source: isolated as part of a large dataset composed predominantly from surface... | reverse complement strand
TGTTTAGGCCTTTATTTCTGGCGGTTAACCTTAACTAAAGCCTTTAAACTAGCCTCTAACTGAGCCATGCCAGTCGTGCAATCAGTCTAAGTCGGCAACTTGCCGTGCTCAGTCTTATCCGCACCATCCCAAAGCTCGGCTATTGTAGCAATAAAGCGCGCCCTTTTCCTGAAGTCTTTCGCTTAACCACCAAAGCAGGCTTTATTGCCTGCTTTCAAGAGAGTCATCAATAAGAAGTGCGCTAACAAAAAGCCCTGCATTGGCAGGGCTTAGTGGGTGTGACTTACGGAAAACAAGCTTTGTACTAACGGCATTTTCAAGCGATGAGTCAAGATTTAAAGCAAGGGAGATTTAAGCAATGCTGCCAAAGCGGCCCTCTTGATAATCGCGAATCGCCTGCTGAATTTCCGCTTGGGTGTTCATCACAAACGGCCCCATTTGAACGATTTTTTCGCGAATCGGTTTACCTACAAACAATAACATGCCCGCACCGCGTTCATCGGCCTTGAGCTGCAATGGCGTTTGGCTATCGAGCACTAAAAACTGGCCTTCATTGAATGACCACTGTGAGCCTTCGCCTTTACTCAAGCCACCTTGGTAAAGATAGAGGGCGGCAAACTCATGCTTGGATAAATCGAGCTGAGCCTCACCATTGGCGTTAATCATCAAGTCGGCAATCGCCGCCTCGCCCGCTAATCCTTGGATAGTGGCACTTATTGCGCTCTTACCCGCAAAAGCCCAATCCCCCGCCAAGGCTTTAAGGGTTGCGCCTGTGTCGTTCGTGGTTTCAATACTTGGGGTTGAAGCCGTATCTTGATAAGTCGCGGGGCGCAGTTTGTCCTTGGCAGGCATATTGACCCAAATTTGGAAGCCATGCAGACCATTAAGCGCATCGGCCAGCGGCATTTCGGAATGCACCACGCCGTAACCCGTGCTCATCCACTGCACATCGCCAGCACGAATCGCTTTGACGTTACCCATCTGATCACGATGCTCAAACCCGCCCTTACGGATGTAAGTAAAGGTCTCCATCCCACGGTGCGGATGCGGCGGAAAGCCACCAATAAAATCCTGTTTATCATCGGATTTAATCTCATCCATCATCAAAAACGGATCAAAATGGGTAGTGATAAAGTCCGCCACACGGCGAATATTCACCCCGTCGCCATCCATCGCAGGCTTAGCAGAAAACTGACTTAAGACTTTCATTTTATGCTCCTAACTCGTAAGGCATTTGCCTGTGCACTCACGCTCACTTGGCTTAGAAGTGACTAAGTGAAACAGTGGCAATGCTGATGGAGGCAGAATAACAAGGAAATTTGCAAAAGAATAACGCGAAATCACGCTTAGATTTTTCGATAAAGTAGAATGGTTGTAGATTGAATAAGTGGTGTTTTCGCTAGCTTACATGAGACTAATTAGGTGAGAGTTTTAGCAAAAAAGCAGATAAAGGGTTTCATAACAAGTCCAGAGGTCATTGCTATTATTTCCCTTATACACGGTTCCGTCATCTCAAATGAGTCAAAAGTGAGATAGGTTTTACTCAAATTTGTGGGGTTAGGATTAAAATAGCTACTACCCCTAAATCCGGTGCGCCGTAGGCGTCATCTGGATTTACTTGTTATCAACCTAGCCCGGCAAATACCAATCTACCATTTCTCTAATGTAATGTGGGGCTTCAGATATATTAGGCTTAAATGTGATTGTATTTTCGTTAATAAACAATATGTATTTCGATATCTCTGCAACGTCTTCGGGGGGAAAACCATAACGCATAAGTAGTGTATGTACAGTATTATTTGTACCGAATCGCAATAACTCTATCATTTTGTCAGAACGCTGATCTGCTGTACTATCTTTATATACTTTAAATGAAGTTATAAAGGATTCTGTAAGAGAGAATGAAATTACTTGATCAAGATAGTCATATGTATCAAAAACCACCGCATCGTAACTAACATTTTTCGCCAGTGTGTTTTTATCAAAGATAGAATACGTTCGAACCAATGAACTCTTTGGAAGTTTAGCTGCTGGTTGAGAGAAAGCAGCATAACCTTGTCTGCCTTCATCTTTTTTACAAATATAACTATAACGGATGCCAACAATTTCTCTAAATGAGCGGCCTTGAATAACTTGAAGAAATATTGATATTGCTTGTCTAAATACTGCAACCTCACCATCATACAAGACTCTATTAATTGAAGCCTCATATATAAATCTGAAGTATTGTTTCAATGACTCTCTGTTATTTTCATTCTTTTCTCCGTAGAGATTATCTATTATAGAATTACCATCGTATATAATTTTTAATATTGCTTCGCAGTATTTTAACACTTCTGATTCACCGAGCCGTTCAACTTTTGACAAAGGTGCTTGTTTATCATCGTCAAAACTACCTTCTTTGATCGAACTAATAAGTTCTGATGTATCAGGATCATCAATAATATCTGGATTATCGATGATTGATTGTTCGTCCAATAAAAATTTTTCATTAACTCTTTCTGAGAGTAATTGAGGGTTTTTAGTGAAAACATACCCAAAGTCAAATTTAGGTTGATTGGATAACCTACCGGCTCGTCCAATGAGGTTTTTAAATGCCAATGATCTACTTTGATCACTGTCACCAAGAATCCGCATGTTATCAAGCCATACTATATCGAAAGGCATGTTAACACCTTGTGCAAGTGTACTTGTAGCGAAACAAATTTTTGCGTGACCTTTTCTTATTAAGTCTTCGACTAGAAAACGTACCTCCAGTGGCACTGAACCATGATGAATTACAATGCCTTTTCGTAATAATTTTACTAGTTCAGAATTATGCTCATCATTGTCAGCACCCAACAGGTGTTCAATAGTACTAATAATATCTTCAGCTTCAACTGAATCTATTTCCTTATAGTTATCAATATATTTCCTGAAAGGAACAATGTATTTTCCATTGTATAATGATGCTTTAGATACATATACAAGGACAGAATGAGTTCCATCAAATGCAAAGTCACTGAACCTGGTTTCATGTTCCACACACTTTGTTATTTGATGTCCCCGTTCAATAAATGGAGAAAAGTGGTAATGTTTTTTATTCTTATGCTGATATATGAAAATCTTACCTACAGTACCATGTGTATATGACCTAGAGTAACCATCTTCCTCAGGGAAACCGTGTTTTTTGAGTTGGGCGTCAGGGTTTTCTACAAACGGATGCGCAAATATTAGTTTTGCTGCATTAAAATGTTGCTTAACCCTTCTAACAAGCACATCGAAAATAACCCCTCTTTCAATTTCTTCAGATACTTGTGCTTCATCAAAGAAGAACACTTTAATATTTAATTTTAGGTTTACAGAGAATAAATCTCTTGCCCGTTCAGGTGTAAGAATGAATATTCTTCGTAGATTCCTAGATTTGAATATGTCATCCACGAAAGATGATATCATCACATTTTTGTCACCTTTGAACTTTTGCTTCATTGTGTTGACATATTCAGCGATCAAAGCTCTAGAGGGGACAATGACAACAGCATCACCATCATCTTCAGCAATAAAATCCCTAATTGAATAAGATTTTCCCGCACTTGTTGGCGCAGATATAGAAACAACTTTATTCTCATTAACGGCTCGTCTTACACTTGCCTGCACAGGAGTTAAGTACTCTCCAAATTCTTCCTTGTGTTGCCTTCCAATTCCTGATAACAAAAATGTGTATAAATTACTTGGTTTAGCCAATTTGTAAAAGAGTCCGAGAGATGTGATGACTCTCTCTTCATGCTTTTGAAACTCATCGCTGTGGAACTTCTTGTAATATGCTAACTTTTCTAAAATTCCAGAGCTTATAGGCCCTTCGTTATGAAGAGTATCTAATAATTCAGAAATACCATTGGCTGGATCAATATTTTTTGCAATATCTACTATACTCACTGACTTACTCCAACCAAATATACTGATTTTATTTTATCTAAACTCAGTTTCTCTTGAGCTGATTCAATAGCATTTTTTAAAACTTGAAGTGGATCCGTTGCATTTATTGAGAATGAAGCAACAATACCAAAACTATCATTATTCAAATGGCTTTGTTTCCTAAATCAGTTGAACTAAAACCATAGCTGGTGATCTGATCGACATAGCCCATCAACTCGCCCATCAATCGTGTCAAAACCTCAATATAAAACAATCAACTGGAAGCAATACAATCAAGCCCTGATCAATCGTGGCTCACTTACCTTCTGGATTGATGAGGACGCTATCGCCCAGTGGAAAGCTAAGGCCGAGCAACCAAGGAAAGGTCGACCACGCGTATTTAGCGACTTAGCCATTACCACCGCGCTGATGGTTAAACGTGTTTTCTCGATGCCACTACGAGCGTTACAAGGCTTTATCAACTCGGTGTTTAAACTGGCTGATATTCCGCTTTCGTGCCCACATTACACTTGCATCAGCAAACGCGCTAAAACCGTCAAGATTGCTTTTAAAACCAAGACGCGTGGCACCATTGAGCACTTGGCTATCGACTCGACAGGCTTGAAGGTTTATGGCGAAGGTGAGTGGAAAGTGAAGAAACATGGCACAGATGGCAAGCGCCGCGTGTGGCGTAAGCTGCATATCGCTGTCGATACCCATAGCCATGAAATTATTGCAGCGGAACTGAGTTTATCCGGTGTCACTGACGCTGAAGTTATGCCGAATTTGCTCAAGCAAACCCATCGCAAAATCCGCAATATCTCAGGTGATGGTGCTTACGACACAAGAGCCTGTCACGATGCCGTTCGTAGAATACGGGCTTTAGTACTCATTCCACCGAGGGAAGGTGCCGCGCTCTGGGAACAAGGTCATCCGCGTAACTTAGCGGTCAGTTGGCAACAGCTTCATGGTTCAAATAAACAGTGGAAAAAACGGTATGGTTATCATCGGCGGTCAATCTCAGAAACAGCAATGTACAGAGTGAAGCAACTACTTGGTGGCAGATTGAGCCTGCGAAATTATAACGGTCAGGTAGGAGAAACTTACGCGATGATAAAGGCGTTGAACAAACTCACTGGGCTAGGCATGCCTGAAACTTACCGTGTAGTTTAATATTCAAACGATTATGAGGAGCTTTGCTCGCTGAATCGATTTAGGAAACAAAGCCTATTCAAATTATCCACGGCAGCTTTTGAAGTTAACTCTCTTAAGTGAACATAATCTCTTAGATGCTTTTCATCATCAATAAAACCTAGGGATTGGGTTATGGCATTGCCATGAGGGTTAGTGCTTCCCGAATATTTAGCTTCGCCAAAATTAATATAATCATTAGTACAAACTGTATGGAAATCAAAACCTTCGTTTTGTTTTAGCTGAGGCTTCCATAGTTCTGCTATGGGTAAAATTTCATGGTCGAATATTTTCTCAAGGGCTTTTGTTGAACCAATCGAAACCATAATTTCACCAAACTCACTCCCTACATCAGAGGGAGCTTTGGTAGATTTGAATATTTGAACTAGAGCAGCAGCTGTTTCTTGGACTGTTCTGTCATATGCTCTTCTACTACCGACATCTAAATTTGTCATCCACGAAGTATCAAGCACCCTTTTTGTTAGTGCTTCAGATATGATGTTTATGTCTGTCACAATTACATGACATACTTTTATTTTTCCAATAGGTTTGTGGGTTTCTACCTCAAAGTAATCACACCCCCAATCTGTATCAGAATGTTGACTTCCATACCTTGGTTTATCTGTCATAAAAATTCACTTCAATGTGTTGGATATTAACTTCGATGTTGATGTTTAGCAGCCCATAACAGTTATTAATACAGATAGTTAACTATCTGTATATAATGAATTTATCAGTTTTCTCACCAATACACCATCAGGAAAACACGTTTGCGTATTTTCTAAACTTATCATCTACATAATCAAGATATAAGTTACTAATTTTAAAGATATCTACTAAAAAATAATGAGAACACGCGCACGAGTTCATATGAAAATCGTTCAGAATCCTTATAGTTGAAATACGACTTTATACTTACCAGCTTTTTGATGAGGCATAACATGGGATATAACGATGAAAACTTTCAGCCCAGAAAGTTTGTACGTTACTGCTCAACCGATTTCTCGTTACTCATTTGGGGCAAAAGCCTTTAGTCAGATGAACAATTCAATGGTCGTCAAAATTGTCACTGTTGCAACAGTGACCGTTGGCGGCATGGATGCCGCCGTCGAGCCTATAGGGATATATTCACGGCGTGTCACTGGGGAAACAGTGGCAATGTATACAGCGCAATATCCGATTCAGCCGCCTTGCTTTGAGGTAAATAGCTTTTAGTAGAACGAGCTTCGAGAAGGCAAGTTAGCATTGGCAATTTTTACGGAAGTGACCGTGGGTGGCATGGCCGTTCTTTCACATCTGACCCATAGGGATATGGGAAATGCCACTATGATGTTGGGAACATCATTGGCCATGTGATCGCAGCATTCGATTCTTGTAATCAAGAGCCATGTACAGCAGATGCCGCCGTCGAGCCTATAGGGACACTGCTTTTTAAACAAAGGGCATGGCGTGTCACTGGAGTAATGTTGCCAATCGACTCTGCACACTGGTGAATTTTTTAGACTCTCGCTTTAAAACTAACAAGCAAAGCAACACCATGCCTAGTCAGGCTTAAACACCCCAATCACGGCACCTGTGGCTTTTTCGGTGACTTTGATATCGGTTTGTTGTTCGCGGTAATCACAGTCGGTGCATTCTACGGTTTCGATACCGTTTTCTTTAAACAGCAGAATGCTGTCCTTGGCGCCACATTTAGGGCATTTTGCGCCAGCTACGAAGCGCTTTTTGATTTTGGTTGTCATGCTTATACCTTTAATGCACAGACCAGCTCAGTTGGATCAGAAGATGACTACGCTTCGCTTGAGAAACCCAAAGCGTGAGCCTGAAATTGGCCGCTATTTTGCCACAGTGCCCAGCTATTGCCAGCCTTTAAACCAAGTTGTGGTGCCATAAAATATGATCAAGCGTTAGCGCCTTGCGGGATTCACTCAAGAAGGATTTGCCAAATCGGCCGTACACTCGCATTGGCACTCATCCTAAGAGCGCCCTAAAAGCCGCCACCACATTCGCCCAAAAGATGCTGTAAAAAGTGTAAGAAATCCTCAGCAACTCGGCCTAAGTTGTGGTTTGCCATCGGCTTGTACGCTATCATCACAGCCCTTACTCATTCATGATATGACCAAGTTGTAGTTAATGATCAGCATCAACCAAGCGCAATTAATCCGTGGCAGCAAAACCCTGCTCGACGAAGCCTCTTTGACCATCTATCCCGGCCATAAGGTCGGCCTAGTCGGCGCCAATGGCACGGGTAAGTCCTCACTGCTGGCATTAATTATGGGTCACCTGAGCTTAGACAAAGGCGAGTTTAGTATGCCTTCGGGTTGGCAAATCGCCACCGTAGCTCAAGAAACGCCCGCGCTGGAAGTCTCTGCACTTGAGTATGTACTTGATGGTGATAAAGAATATCGTCAACTTGAGGCCGATTTGCATATCGCGCAGGAACACAATGATGGCCATGCCATTGCCACTTTGCACGGAAAAATCGATGCCATTGGCGGCTACGCCATTCGCGCCCGCGCAGGTGCCTTGCTGGCAGGTTTAGGCTTTAGCGAAGCCGAGCAAAATAACCCAGTGAAAAGCTTTTCGGGCGGTTGGCGGATGCGCCTCAACCTTGCCCAAGCGCTACTGTGCCGCTCCGACTTACTGCTGCTCGACGAACCGACCAACCACTTAGACTTAGATACCATGTACTGGCTCGAAGGGTGGATTAAGTCCTATCAAGGCACGCTGATTTTAATCAGCCACGATAGGGATTTTATCGACGAGATTGTCGATGAAATCGTCCATGTCGAGAATCAAAAACTCAATTATTACAAAGGTAACTACAGTGCCTTTGAGCGCATCCGTGCCGAACGTATGGCGCAGCAACAGGTCGCCTATGAGCGCCAGCAAAAAGAACGGGCGCATATGCAGTCCTTCGTCGACCGTTTCCGCTACAAGGCCAGTAAAGCCAAGCAAGCGCAGAGCCGCTTAAAGGCGCTGGAGCGGATGACTGAGCTATTGCCATCTCAGGCTGATAGCCCGTTTTATATGGAGTTTCGCCCGCCAGAAGCCCTGCCCAACCCATTGATTAAAATGGAGCAAGTGGCTGTAGGTTATGGCGATAAGCAAATCTTAAGCCGTGTGCATTTGAACTTAGTCCCCGGTGCCCGTATTGGCCTCTTAGGACGCAACGGTGCGGGTAAGTCGACATTAATCAAATTGTTATCGGGGCAACTGTCAGCGATGACCGGATTGTATGAGCCGAATCCCGGCCTGAATATCGGTTACTTTGCCCAGCACCAAATCGAATTTTTACGCCTAGACGATACGCCGCTGCAACATCTGGTGCGCCTCGCGCCAAATGCCCGCGAGCAGGAATTACGTAACTTCCTCGGCGGTTTTGGCTTCCATGGCGATATGGCGCTCTCGCCAGTTCGTCCCTTCTCGGGTGGCGAGAAAGCGCGTTTAGTGTTGGCCTTATTAGTGTGGCAGCGCCCTAATCTGTTACTGCTCGACGAACCGACCAACCACTTAGATCTAGAGATGCGCCATGCTCTCACTATGGCATTGCAAACCTTTGAAGGCGCAATGGTTATCGTATCGCACGACCGTCACTTACTGCGCTTAACCTGTAGTGACTACTATCTGGTTGATCAAGGCCAAGTGCAAGCCTTCGATGGCGATTTAGAGGATTACCATCAATGGTTACTCGATGCCGCTAAGGCCGCCAGTGCGAATTCCACCGTTAACGGTGACGATGCCAAACCCGCCGTCGATAAGAAACAGCAAAAGCGGTTAGAAGCAGAGCTGCGCCAAAAGGTGTCGCCACTAAAACGTAAGCAGGCGAAGCTTGAAACCGATCAGCAAAAGCTCAGTGAACGCCTCGCCGAGTTAGAGCATCTGCTGGCCGATAGCGAGCTCTACGATCAGGACAATAAAGCCAAACTCACATCGGTACTCAGTGAGCGCACCAGCTTGACACAAACGCTGGAAGAAAGTGAAATGCAATGGCTTGAGCTGCAAGAAGAAATTGATTCAATGGAACTTGAGCTGATGGGCCAATAATTGGCCCTCTATCGCCTAACGTACAAGGAAACAGTATGTCGGATGCAACCCCGTTAGACAGTCAAATTTGGCATTGGTGTGATATGAGCTACGGGCAAAATAAGCAGCTTTGCCTCGAGCTACAGGATAACTGCCAAGTGAATGTGAATCTCTTACTGCTGGCGCAGTATTTAGATCTCACCAGTGATGTGGCGGGCCCGCGGGAATATTCAACCGAGCAGTGGCAGCAGCTGGTCAATGCGGTTTGGGATTGGGATGAAAAGTTTCTCACGCCCTATCGCCGTCTGCGCCGCCTCGCCAAGGCAAGCCTGAATGAGGAAGAGTATCAGCAGATGCTCGATGTTGAGCTGATGATGGAACGTAAGGCGCAGCGCACAATTTTAAATGCCGTCAATGGGTTATCGCCAACAGGCGCACAAACCAACCTAGTGAGTTACCTGACCCTGTTTGGCCTATCCGCTGCCGATGTAAATTCGCTAAATTTTATCGCGCCTTAATAGACCAAAAGTTAGCTTACTTAGTCCGAGCCTGAGGATAACGCACGCAATTATCCTCAATCTTAAGCCAACTTGGTTGCTCATCGGTATAAATATGGTAATTAGGCTGCACCAGTTCAGGATCATCTAAGCTTGCGATCGTCAGGGTGAGATAGTCGGGATATTCAGTGTGTCTGTAGGTCAGCGAGCAGCCGCAGTGAGCACAAAAACCGCGTCTCACACACTCAGATGAAGCAAACTCCGTCACTTTGCCCTTAAGCCAAGTCACCTGTTGCAGCTTAAAATCCATCCAGGTGCCAAATACGGCCCCAATGCTTTTTTGGCACATGCGACAATGGCAATAATCGGCATCGAAGGGCTTGCCCTCAATCCGATAACGAATCGCCCCACATAAACAGCCGCCCTCCAAGGATGCTATAGATTGCATACAGGCTCCACGCTATTGCGGCTCTCGGCCATCGATCAGCTTTTGCGCCAACGCTGTGGCATTGCGCGCGGTAATGCCATAAATCGACAGCTGCGGATTGGCCCCGAGGCTGGTCGGGAAGATAGAACCGTCCATCACCGACAGATTATCCAGATAATGTGACTGACCATAGCTATTCACCATAGAGAGCTTTTCATCCTCCCCAAAGGGGCAGCCGCCCATCACGTGCGCCGAGGCGACGATTGTCCGCAGCGGCGCTAAATCCATTTGCGCAATACTCTCTTTCGCCTCCTTCCATGACGATAGATACGGCATGCCATCACTGATGGGCAGCACTTTTAATGCCCCCGCCGAGAATTGCAATTCGGCCATGCTGGCATACGCCCGCCGCGCCGCACGCCAAAAGGCCTCGGTGAGCGAGTAATCCAAGGCAAAGCCCGTCGAGGTAAGATGTACCTGCCCACCTTGGCTATCGGGATGATAACCGTCGCGGATCAAGGCGATAGTGACCTGTAGCTGATTAAATTGCGCCATCAATTCCGCATGGCTCGCGCCGTAACCTAAGGTTTTAGAGGCGATCAAAATCGGATGCACAGGCGGCACCTCAAGCTTGTAACCTAACTCGCCATCGGCACCGTTTTTCCAAACAAATTCATCGGAATAGATAGATTGTGGCGCACCACTGTGGGCATTAATCGCATCGGCAAAGATGCCACCCGAGAGCACTGTGGGATGTAAAAAGGTTCGTTTGCCCAACAGCTGATAGGGATCGGGCACCTCGGAGCGCATCATCAAGGTCGGCGTGTGGATAGCGCCGGCGCTTAAAATATAGTGTTTGGCTTTGAATAACAGCTCGACCGACGTCGGCCGTAAATTAACATCGAGCGCCTGCGCCTTGAGGGCAAACACTTGGCCATTATGATGTTCAATCTTAACGACTTTGGCACGGCTAAAAAGCTGCGCGCCCTTCTCTAATGCGGTCGGGATCGTAGTCACTAACATCGACTGCTTGGCATTGACTGGGCAACCCATGCCGCAATAACCAGTATTCCAGCAGCCCGCCACGTTACGCTTAATGACGGTGTAATCCCAACCTAGGTTGATGCAGCCTTGCTTAAGCGCGCCATTATTGCGGTTAGGTTCATAATTCCATTCATGAATATTAAGCCGCTGCTCCATCTGCTCGAACCAAGGGGCAAGGGATTCGGGGTCGAGACCCGCAACGGATTTATGCTGCGCCCAAAAGGCTAAGGCTTCCTTCGGGGTACGAATCGAGGTGGTCCAATTGATGGTGGTCGAGCCGCCCACGGCGCGACCTTGAAAAATACCAATCGCCTTATCGGCGGTTTTCATCGCGGCCGCCTGTTGATACAAATTAGGGTACGCGACCCGCTCCTCCATATTAAAGTCGCTGGAGGATTTAAGCGGCCCCGCTTCAATCATGATCACACTAAGCCCTGCTTGGCTAAGGATCTCCGCCGC
>AACY020311002.1_pt1 | contig 11542 bp, 9 predicted proteins | sample 267378 | NCBI WGS metagenome assembly AACY02 (sample SAMN02954345, study PRJNA13694) | marine metagenome | biome: aquatic; feature: ocean; material: water; isolation source: isolated as part of a large dataset composed predominantly from surface... | reverse complement strand
TCAGCACCCTACCCCGGCAGCCCGCCCCGCATGAAGGACGACCGTCGCGCCAGCATCCGCCTGTTCTTTGCCCTGTGGCCCGATGCCCCGATCCGCTCGGCGCTCCTCGAGGCGCGGGCCGACCACATCGACACCGCCCGCGCCACCCATCCCGATGACCTGCATCTCACCCTGGTCTTCATCGGCGACGTCGACCCAGACCTGCTGCCCTGCATCGCATCCGCCGGCGACGATGTGGTCCTGGAGGCCTTCCAGCTTGCCCTACAGCGCGTCGAGACCTGGCCACGTCAACGCCTGCTGGCGGCGGTCCCGGATGACCCGCCAGCGGCCCTCTTCAACCTCGTCAGCCAGCTCCAGCACAATCTGCTGCCCTGCGGCATCCAGCCCGAGCCGCGCCCCTATCGCCCGCACGTGACCCTGGCCCGCAGAGCCGCCCGCAGCAACCCGGCGCCGCTGACCATCCACTGGCCGGTGCACCACTTCGTGCTCGCCCGCAGCGGCGTCGCCGACCGCGGCGGCGGCGGCGGCTACCAGCTCCTACGCCACTGGCCGCTAGAAAAAAAAAAGGGGTCAGAGCCCTTTTTTTTAGGTGTCGCCGTTGAGGGCGACGATGCGCTCGATGCCGGCGAGCTTCTGGTCTTCGCCCAGGTTGATGAGCTTGACGCCCCAGGTGTTGCGGCTGAGGACGTTGATGCCGTCGACGGCGGTGCGTACCAGGGTGCCGGCTTCGGTGATGAGCATGATCTCGTCGCCGGGGCGCACCAGCACGGCGCCCACTTGCTCGGCGTTGCGCTCGCCGATGCGCATGGAGATGACGCCCTTGGTGCCGCGGCCCTTGGTGGGGAATTCCTCCACCGGGGTGCGCTTGCCGGAGCCATTGGCCCCCACGGTGAGCACGGTGCCGGGCTCGGCCACCAGCAGGGAGATGACGCGCTGGCCGTCTTCGAGGGAGATGCCGCGCACGCCGTGGGCGGTGCGGCCCATGGAGCGCACTTCGGACTCGTTGAAGCGCACGGCCTTGCCGGCGCTGGAGAAGAGCATCAGGTCCTGGCGGCCGTCGGTGACGGCGACGCCGATGAGATATTCGTCGGCGTGCAGATCGATGGCGATGATGCCGCGCGAGAGCGGCCGCGAGAAGTCCTTGAGCGGCGTCTTCTTGACCGTGCCCTGGCTGGTGGCCATGAAGACGAAGCTGCCCTCTTCGTACTCCGGCACCGGCAGGGTGGCGTTGATGCGCTCGTCCGCCTCCAGCGGCAGGAGGTTGACGATGGGCCGGCCGCGGGCGCCGTAGCCCGCCTGCGGCAGTTCGTAGACCTTGAGCCAGTAGACCTTGCCGTGGCTGGAGAAGCAGAGCACGGTGTCGTGGCTGTTGGCGACGAAGAGCCGGTCGATGAAGTCCTCGTCTTTGGTGCTGGCGGCGCTGCGGCCCTTGCCGCCGCGGCGCTGGGCCTGGTATTCGGACAGGGGCTGGGCCTTGACGTAGCCGGCGTGGGATAGGGTCACCACCACGTCTTCCGGCGCGATGAGATCGAGCAGGGTGAGGTCGGTTTGGTCTTGGACGATCTCGGTGCGGCGCTGGTCGCCGTATTGCACCTTGATGGCCTCGAGCTCTTCGCGGATCACCTGCATGAGGCGGTCGGGGTTGCGCAGGATCTGCAGCAGATCGGCGATCTTGTTCAGGATCTCTTCGAACTCTTTGACGATCTTGTCCTGCTCCAGCCCGGTGAGGCGCTGGAGCTGCAGATCGAGGATGGCGCGGGCCTGGCGCTCGCTGAGGCGGTAGCGGCCGGCGGCGTCGCCCTCGGCCACCAGGCCGAAGCCCTGCTCGAGGTCGTCGGGGCGGGTTTCGTCGGCGCCGGCGCGCTCGAGCATGTCGGCGACGGCGCCCGGCGGCCAGGTGCGCGCCATGAGCCCTTCGCGGGCGGCGGCGGGGCTGGGCGAGGCCTTGATGAGGGCGATGACCTCGTCGATGTTGGCCAGGGCGACGGTGTAGCCTTCGAGGATGTGGGCGCGCTCGCGGGCCTTGCGCAGCTCGTAGATGGTGCGCCGGGTGACCACGTCGCGGCGGTGGCGCAGGAAGTGCTCGAGGGTTTGCTTGAGCGTGAGCGTGCGCGGCTGGCCGTCCACCAGCGCCACCATGTTGATGCCGAATACGGTCTGCATCTGGGTGTGCTGATACAGGTTGTTCAGCACCACGTCCGGGTAGTGGTCGCGCTTGACCTCGATGACCATGCGCATGCCGTCCTTGTCGGACTCGTCGCGCAGCTCGGCGATGCCCTCCAGGCGCTTTTCTTTCACCAGCTCGGCCATCTTCTCGAGCAGCCGCGCCTTGTTCACCTGGTAGGGCAGCTCGGTGACGATGATGGCCTCGCGCCCGGAGCGCTTTTCGGTCTCGGTGTGGGTGCGCGCGCGCAGCTGTATGCGGCCGCGGCCGGTGCGATAGGCCTCGCGGATGCCGCGGATGCCGTTGATGATGGCGGCGGTGGGGAAGTCCGGCCCCGGAATCAGCTCCATGAGCCGCTCATCGCTGACCATGGGGTCTTCGATGACGGCGAGACAGCCGTCGATGACCTCGCCGAGGTTGTGCGGCGGGATGTTGGTGGCCATGCCGACGGCGATGCCGGCGCTGCCGTTGACCAGCAGGTTGGGGAAGCGCGCCGGCAGGACGGTGGGCTCGAGCTCGGACTCGTCGTAGTTGGGGACGAAGTCGACGGTCTCTTTGTCGAGGTCGTCCAGCAGGGTGTGGGCGATACGCGCCATGCGCACTTCGGTGTAGCGCATGGCCGCCGGGGAGTCGCCGTCGACGGAGCCGAAGTTGCCCTGCCCGTCCACCAGCATGTAGCGCATGGAAAAGGACTGGGCCATGCGCACGATGGTGTCGTACACCGCCGTGTCGCCGTGGGGGTGGTACTTACCAATCACGTCACCGACGACGCGGGCGGATTTTTTATAAGGCTTGTTCCAGTCGTTGCCGAGCTCGCTCATGGCGTAGAGCACGCGGCGATGCACGGGCTTGAGGCCGTCGCGCACGTCGGGCAGGGCGCGGCCGACGATGACGCTCATGGCGTAGTCGAGATACGACTGGCGCATCTCGTCTTCGAGCCGAACGGGGAGGACTTCTCGGGCGAAATCTGGCATGGCGGGGTGGCGTCAGCGGGTCCGTTGGCGGACGGGCGGGGATCGCGAGGCGACCGGGGCCGCGGGAGGCCCGACGTCTGCGCTGAGCGCGCGGCGCCAAGCCTGAAAAAAGTCCGTTAGCTTAACATGCCAAGGCGCCTTGCAGGCATGCCGCACCCTTGCGACAAGCCGTGCCGTCAGGGCAAGGTTGAGAGATCCAGCTCGATCTGGGGCAGCGTCACGGGCCGGATCAGGCCGGGCGGCTGCAGCACAAAGACGGTCTGATAGCTGCCCTGCTGCGGCTGCGGATCGCGGTGGATGGCGACGGCGCGACCCGCGATGTCGACGAGCCAGACCTCGGGGATGGCAAAGCGGGCGTAGAGCGGGAGCTTGCGGTCGCGGTCGTAGGCGAGGCTGCTGTCGGCGATTTCCACCAGCAGCAGGACAGCGTCAGCCTGCGGGTGCGCCGTGGCGTAGAAGTCGTCCTGCGCCCGCAGCACGGCGATGTCCGGCTGCGGGGCATTGAGGTCGCCGAGGATGACCGGATTCTGGGTGGAGACGATGGCACGCTCGCCCAGCGCCCGGTGGGAGTATGGTGCTGATGTGCGTGGTCCGACTCGCGTGCGCCGGTCCGATCGGGGACATATCGATCAATGCTCCCTGGATCAATTCGATCCGAGCCTCCGGCGCGAACACGCCGATCCCGCCCATGCGGAAGAACTCTTCCACGGTGATCAGATGGCGTTGCGGGGTCTGCGGGGCGGCGGCTTGCATGCGGGCAGTTCGGAGAGGGGCGTGTGATGCTTCAGCCTAGTCGGCGACCGTGAAACCCGCAAGTCACTGGGCTGAACCGGGAAATGCGCCACCCTGGCACCTAGCCCCTTCCGCTTAGCCCCCGGCGCCCAGCACCTGGGCGTAGACGAAGCCCGCGGTCATGGAGAAGAAGAACAGGATGCCGAGCCAGCTCAGGAGCCTGAGGACGGGGCCCGGCCGATGGGCCGGCGGGACGTTGTCGCCGCTCATGACCAGAAAGTTGATCACCGCCAGGATGGGTGAGGTAACGAAGGAGACGATGGCGGCGAAGCCGAGCAGCTGCAGCAGGTTTTGCACATAGCCGAGCACGATCACCGAGGCGCCGATCACCGCCAGCAGGATCCAGGCCTGGTGCACGCGGGTGAAGGCCGGCAGCAGCCTGGGTGCGAGCAGGGTGGTGCAGGCGGCGAGCGCGCGGGGGTAGCCGTCGACACAGGTCAGCGAGGTGCTGAGCATGGTGACGAAGGCCGCGAACAGGATCAGCCCATAGGACCAGGCGCCGATGTTACGCGAATAGAGCTCGATCAGTTGGTTGGAGAAGGCGATGCCGCTGTCGGAGAAGTGCTCGCCGCTGCCGTACATCACCAGGGCGCCGAGGCCGAGGAAGACCACGGCCAGGGCCACGGCCATGAAATAGCCCAGATGAAAGTCGATCAGGGTCTCGCCCACGGTGGCCCGGTGGCCGGTCTGGCGCTCGCGGGAGAACATCCACAGCGACGACCAGGCGGAGAGGTCGAGCGGCGCCGGCATCCAGCCCATGAGCATGATCAGGAAGCCGAACGAGGCCCAGGTCCAGGGCGAGGGCGCCTCGAAGCCGGGCTGCATCACCGGCCCTTCGCCGAGCGCCAGCAGCAGCGCGGCGAGGGTGGAGACGGTGAGGACCACCACCACCAGCTTGGCCATGCCGTCGAGCAGCCGATAATGGCCCAGGAAGATGAACAGGGCGCAGCCGACCATGATCAGCACCGTGAGCAGCGGCAGCGACGGGGCCCGCAGCCCGAAGCCGGCGAGCAGGGCCGCGCTCAGCATGGAAACGCCGGCGATGTTGATGATGCCGGTGAGGATGTTGATGCCAAGAAAGATGTAGACGAACAGGTTGCCCCTGCGCTGGTAGCCGGCGAGCAGGGATTCGCCGGTGGCCGCCGTGTACTTCTGTCCGTAGAGAAAGAACGGATACTTGAACAGATTCGCCAGCAGCACCAGGCCGACCAGCTGCCAACCGAACTCGGCGCCGGCGCGCGTGGACCAGACCAGGTGCGAGCCGCCGATGGCGGCGCAGGCCACCAGCAACCCGGGGCCGAGTGCCTTGAGGAGGGATGCGCGCGTGCTGTGAGTCATGGCATTGGAGTCATGCATGGGGCCGGGGCCGGGTGACCCGCCTGCGGCTCAGGTGCCCGCCATCAGGGCGCGGATGTGCTCGGCATCCGGCCGGCGGATGACGCCGCGCTCGGTGACGATGCAGTCCACCAGCGCCGCCGGGGTGACATCGAACACCGGGTTGTGGGCCATCACGCCGGCCGGGCCGATGCGCTTGCCGCCACAGGCGAGCACCTCGTCCGGGTCGCGCGCCTCGATGGGGATGTCGGCGCCGCTGGCGACGCCCGTGTCGATGGTGGACGTGGGCGCGGCCACCATGAAGCCGACGCCGTGGTGGCGCGCCAGCACCGCCAGGGCGTAGGTGCCGATCTTGTTGCAGACATCGCCGTTGGCGGCGATGCGGTCGGAGCCGACGATGACCCAGCCGATCTCGCCGCGGGCCATCATGCTGGCGGCGACATTGTCCGACTGCACCGTGACGGGGATGCCCGCCTGCGCCAGCTCCCAGGCGGTGAGGCGCGAGCCCTGCAGCCAGGGGCGGGTCTCGTCGGCGTAGACCATGCGCACTTTGCCGGCGGCGTGGGCGCTGCGCACTACACCCAGCGCCGTGCCGTAGCCGCCGGTGGCCAGCGCGCCGGCGTTGCAGTGGGTGATGACGTCGGTGGGGCCCTGTATCAGCGCGGCGCCGAGCTCGCCCATGGCGCGGTTGGCGGCGATGTCTTCGCGGTGGATGCGCTGCGCCTCGGCGAGCAGCGCCGGCACCGGCTCCGGGGTGTCCAGGGTCTCGGCGAGCCGGCGCATGCGCTCCAGCGCCCAGAACAGGTTCACCGCCGTGGGCCGGCTCGCCGCCAGCGCCTCGAGGTCGGCGGCCAGGGCCTGGCGCCAGCTCAGCGGGTCGGCGCCGGCGCGCGCGCGCGCCCCGAGCACCACGCCGTAGGCGGCGGTGATGCCGATGGCGGGGGCGCCGCGCACCACCATGTCTTTGATGGCCCGGGCCGTGTCGGCGGCCGAGCCGCAGGCGATGAAGCGCGTCTCGCCGGGGAGGATGCGCTGATCGAGCAGGTAGAGCCGGTCGTCGTGCCAGACGACGGCGTTGTCCGGGTGGATGGCGAGGGCATCGGCGGGCTGTGTGGGCATGGTGGCGCTCGTGGGCGGCGTAGGCGCGGTCTGCGGCGAAGATGTGGCATTCTTGCCGTTCGCCGGCGCAGGCTCAAGGGGTGACGCCGCCGACTTGCCCGACGGCGCGCCGTCGATGCCCTGCCCGGCCTGCAACAACCCAATACCCGGATGCGGCGGCTGCGGCGCGACGCGGGTGCCGCAGCCAGACCATCGCCCTACCCTACTCCAATCCCTGCCCAGCCCCGACGCACACAAGCCCATGCAGACAGCGCTCTTGATCCATGCCGACTGGGTCCTGCCCGTGGACGCCGGCAACAGCACCCTGGCGCAGCACAGCCTCGCCGTCGCCGACGGCCGCATTGCGGCCGTGCTGCCGCGGGCGCAGGCCGAGACCCAGATCGAGGCCGCCAAAACACTGGATCTGACGGGCCATGTGCTGATCCCGGGACTGATCAACACCCACACCCACGCGGCCATGTCGCTGTTGCGCGGGCTCGCCGACGACCTGCCGCTGATGACCTGGCTGCACGAGCACATCTGGCCCGCCGAGGGGCGCTGGGTGGATCAGGAGTTCGTCGCCGACGGCACCCGCCTGGCGCTGCTCGAGATGCTGCGGGGCGGTATTACCTGCTTCAACGACATGTACTTTCATGCCGAGGTCACGGCGCGGGTCTGCGCCGAGGCGGGCGTGCGTGTGCTGGCGGGCATGATCGTGGTGGACTTCCCGACCCGCTACGCCGAGAACGCCGACGAGTATCTGCGCCGCGGCCTGGAGCTGCACGCCCACTACCGCGATCACGCCCTGGTGCGCCCGGCCTTCGCGCCCCACAGCACCTATGCCGTCTCCGAGGCCCCCCTCATGCGCGTGCGCACGCTGGCGGACGAGCTGGAGGTGCAGGTGCACATGCATCTGCATGAGACCCGGGACGAGGTGCTGCAGGTGCTGCGCGCCCATGGCGAGCGGCCCATCGCCCGCCTGGACCGACTCGGGCTGCTGGGGCCGCAGCTGGTGGCGGTGCACATGACGCAGTTGGAGGAGGCGGAGATTGGGCGATTGGCGGCCACCGGGACGCAGGTGGTGCATTGTCCGGAGTCCAACCTGAAGCTGGCGAGCGGCTTCTGCCCGGTGCATGACCTGCTGAGCGCCGGCGTCAACGTGGCGCTGGGCACCGACGGCGCCGCCAGCAACAATGATCTGAATCTGTTCGGCGAAATGCGCATGGCCGCCCTGCTGGGCAAGGGTGTGGCGGGCGCGGCGAACGCGGTGTCGGCGGCGCAGGCGCTGCGCATGGCCACCCTCAACGGCGCCAAGGCGTTGGGGCTGGAGGACGCGATCGGGTCGTTGGAGGTGGGCAAGGCGGCGGACATCGTGGCGGTGGACTTGCGCGATGCCCACACCCAGCCGGTCTATCATCCCTGCTCGCAACTGGTGTATGCCGCCAGCAGCCACCAGGTGCGCCATGTGTGGATCCGTGGCCGGCAGGTGCTGCGCGACGGGGCGCCGCTTACGCTGGACCCGACGGCCATCATCGCCGCGGCGCGGGCTTGGGGCGAGCGCATCGCCGCGGCCTAGTCGGCGTGGCGATTCCGGGCTTGGCAGGACTGGCTGCTGCGCTGTGACGTGAGCACGCCGGCCACCGCGGCGCCGGGCCGGCGCCGCCTGAGGGCGGATCGAGTCGAGCTTAGGTAGAGACGCCCCGGCGGCCTGCGGGTGGCTGGGCGGTCTTCAGCTCACCGCTGGTGTTTGGCGAATGTAGCCATCGTCGGTGAGCTGCTTGAGGACGAAATCGGCGACGTCGGCCCGCGACACGCGCGTGGCCTTGATGGCCTTGTCGAGGCCGGCGCGATAGGCGCCGGTGCGCGGCCCGTCGATGAGGCCGCCGGGGCGCACGATGGTCCAGTCCGTGTCGCTGGCCATGATGCGCCGCTCCTGCTCCGCCTTGGCCTGCATGATGCGCTTCAGCGTCAGGTTCATGATGACGCGGAAGGCGAGATTGATCTGATCGATGCTGTCGCCGACGCCCATGGAGGTGACGGCGATGAGGCGCTTGACGCCGTGCTTGGCCATGGCCGCGAGGATGCGCTCGGTGCCCGCGGCTTCCACCGGCTCGTTGCCCGGCTTGGTGCCGAGCACGCAGATGACGGCGTCGGTGCCCGCGATGCAAGCGTCTGTGGCGGCCTGGTCGAGCACATCGCCCGGGATGACGGTGAGGCCGTCGCGGGCGGCGAGCTTGGTGGGGTCGCGGACCAGGGCCTTGATGTTGTGTCCCGCCGCCAGGGCCTGCTCCAGCACCTGTTGGCCGGTGCCGCCGGTGGCGCCGAAGAGTGCGATCTGCATTGGCTCAGGCCTCGCTGCCAGGGGTGCCGGAGATGGCGTTGGGGGCGTCGGCGCGCCGGAAGACCATCATGTAGTTGATGCCCTTGTAGCCGCTGAAGGAGAAGTTGCGGTTGAGGGGGTTGACGCGCACGCCGGTCTGGTGGATCGCCTGCAGTTCGGGCCCCAGGCCGGCGACGAGCTCTTCGGGCTTGACGAGCTTGCGGTAGTGATGGGTGCCCTTGGGCAGCCAGCCGAGGATGTATTCGGCGCCGATGATGGCGCTGAGCCAGGCCGCCGGGGTGCGGTTGATGGTGGCGACCACCATGACGCCGCCGGGGCGCACGAGCTTGGCGCAGCTGGCGAGGAAGTCCGGCAGGTGCTCGACGTGCTCGACGACTTCCATGTTGAGCACGGCGTCGAAGGTGGCGCCGCTGGCGGCGAGGTCGTCGGCGGTGACGAGTTGGTAGTCGATGGCGGCGCCGCTCCAGTTGGCGTGGATTTCGGCGACGCGGATGTTTTTTTCGGTGACCTCTGTGCCGGTAACTTTGGCGCCGAGGTGGTGGACGGATTCGCTGAGGATGCCGCCGCCGCAGCCGATGTCGAGGATGTCGAGGCCCTGGAGGGGGCGCTCGGCGTGGGGGTCGCGGGCGAAGGCGGCGCAGAGGCGGTCGCGGACGTAGCCGAGTCGGAAGGCGTTGAGTTTGTGCAGGGGCCAGAAGGGGCCTTGTTCGTCCCACCAGCGGTGGGCGAGTTTTTCGAAGTATTCGACTTCGCTCGGGTCGATGTCGGGGGCGGTGAGGTGGACGGCGGTCATGGTGGTTGTGGTGTGGGGCGCGGGGTGTTGAGGTGGATATCTGTCTAGGCCGTGGACATTGCAACCGAGGCTGGGCGCGGGGTGTCGCAGCTCGGGTATCGTCGGGCGGGGGACGCCGTGAATACGTCCCTGTAGGCTTCACGACCGCATCCCTGCGGTCGAGACCCCCGCCCGCCGACACCCAAGCCGCTGGCGTGTCAGGCTGTCGCAGCTTGGGTATCGTCGGGCGGGGACGCCGTGAATACATCCCTGTAGGCTTCACGACCGCATCCCTGCGGTCGAGACCCCCGCCCGCCGACACCCAAGCCGCTGGCGTGTCAGGGGGTCGCGGCTTGGGTATCGACACTGGCGGGGGACGCCTGCGATGGGTGGCGGGCGTTGTATCCGTTGTTGGTTGGCATCACCGTCCCTCGTCATCGATGTCTAGCGAGGCTTAGCGGTATTCCCCGAGATCCATGGCTTTACTCTGTCGATTGCAAGGTTTTGCGCGCCGGCTGCGGCCGGCGCTGCCGGTGCTCAGCGCGTTGGCGGCGCTGTTGTTTGTGGTGGCGGCCTATTTGGTGGTGTTCGGTGATCCGCAGCGCAGCGATGCGGTGCTGTTGCCGGTCATCGTCGGCTTTTTGTGGTGTTTCTGTGCGGTGGTGCTCATCGGTACCTTTGCGTCTGTGCCACCGCCGGTGACGGCGCAGATGACGGGCTGGGCGCGATTCAAGCGGCGCCTGGCCCGTGGCTGGTATGGTGTGCTGGCGCTGGCCTTTTTGGGCTTGACGGTGGCGACGCTGCTGCTCAGTAATCGTTTGCTGGGTGAGGCGTTGGCCTGACGCCGGTTTTTTGTCCACTGTGCTCGACGTCGGTGCCCGGCATCGGTGTCGCCCTAAGTTGCTGCGGAGTCCTGACGCTTGAACGAAGAAGCCATTGCATCCGCCTATGAGTTGCTGCGCGGCTCGGTGATGACCTCCGGCGGTGCGCCGGTGGGGACCGTCGCCGCCGTCGCCGCGGACGACGCGGAGGCCGAGAATTATCACGATTGTTTTGTGCGCGATTTCATCCCGTCGGCGCTGGTGTTTCTGGCCGACGGCGAGACGGATATCGTGCGTAATTTTTTGTTGACGGTGCTGCGGCTGCGCAGTCAGCACCAGCGCATTCATGGTCATCAGATCGAGCCTGCGGTGCTGCCGGCGAGCTTCCGTGTGGGCTTGGATGCGCAGGGTCAGGAGCGGGTTCGGGCGGACTTCGGCGATCATGCCATCGGCCGGGTGGCGCCGGTGGATGCGATGATGTGGTGGGTGATTTTGCTCAACATTTATTGTCGCGCCACCGGCGATAAGGCGCTGGCGCTGGAGCCGGAGGTGCAGCGGGCGCTGCGGGGCGTGCTGGATTTGACGCTGCGCGAGGGCTTCGAGGTGTTCCCGACGCTGCTGGTGCCGGACGGTGCGTTCATGATCGATCGGCGCATGGGGGTCTATGGGCATCCGCTGGAGATCCAGTCGCTGTTCTACGGCATGCTGGTGAGTGCGGTGGAGCTGCTGCGGGATACGCCGGAGTCGCACGCTGTGCTGATGCTGGCCGAGACGCGCGCCAAGATGTTGCGCAATTACGTCCAGCTGTTCTATTGGCTGGATGTGGAGCGGCTGAACGAGATTCATCGCTACCGCACGGAAGAGTTCGGCACCGGCAGTGTCAACATGCTGAATATTTATCCGGAGTCTATTCCGGAGTGGGTGGTGGACTGGCTGCCGGCGCGGGCGGGGTTCCTGGTGGGCAATCTGGGCCCCGGGCGCATGGATTTCCGCTTTTTTGCGCTGGGTAATCTGCTCGCCATCATCTTCGGCATCACCAGTCAGCGCGAGGCCCAGGGCATCATGCGCCTGTATCAGGACCGCTGGGAGGATTTGGTTGGCAACATGCCGGCCAAGCTGGTGTATCCGGCGGTGGTGGGCAAGGAGTGGATGTTCATGACGGGCAGCGATCCGAAGAATGTGCCCTGGTCGTATCACAACGGCGGCAACTGGCCGGTGCTCATTTGGGCCTTCGTGGCGGCGGCC
>AACY020564879.1_pt1 | contig 11549 bp, 9 predicted proteins | sample 267378 | NCBI WGS metagenome assembly AACY02 (sample SAMN02954345, study PRJNA13694) | marine metagenome | biome: aquatic; feature: ocean; material: water; isolation source: isolated as part of a large dataset composed predominantly from surface... | reverse complement strand
TTTTTTTTACGTATTTACCCATAACTTTGTTGGGGAGCAGGGACTCGAACCCCGACTGCCTGGACCAAAACCAGGTGTCCTGCCAATTAGACGACTCCCCAAAATTATATTGGATTTACATAGTAAGTTGAGTATTGGGGGTCGAAGAAAGATTGTGCTTTCAGCACATCTTTTTTTGAAGAAAATATTCCAAACACAGTCGAACCCGTACCCGACAAACTGGCATATTTTGCACCTAAATCCAAAATTCTTAATTTTATTGCGCCAATTTCTGGATGTGTTTCAAAAACATACATCTCAAAATCATTTTTAAATAGCTTAGAATCAAAATTATTATTTTTTAATTCTTTTAATAAGTTGGACAAGTTAATGTCCATATTTTCATTTAACAAATAGTTTTTTAATTGATTAAAAGCGTCTTTTGTATTGATTTTTATATTAGGATAAACCAATAAAATATGGTGAGGTATGTCAGTTTTTAGTATTGGGTTTAACTCTTCACCTTTTTTGGTACCTAATTGTAATCCACCGTTTACAAAAAAAGTTGAATCAGAGCTTACTTTACTAGCAAGCTGTGTAAGCAGATCGCTGCTTAATGATAAATCAAAAAGATTGTTTAAGCCTTTTAAAATAGCCGTGCCATTACTGGATCCACCTCCAAGCCCAGCATTTATTGGAATATTTTTTTGAATATCAATATTTACATTTGGAATATCTGGAAAAACTTGTTTTATTAAATGAAAAGCCTTTGTCCCAAAGTTATCTTCTTGTTTTATTTGGCCAATGTTTGTTTTACATGAAAAATTTTGAGCTTCTCTTATTTTAATAATATCAAAGAAATTAATTTCTTGAAAAACTGTAGCAATATTATGAAAACCGTCTTTTCTTTTATTTAAGACGTGAAGTCCAATATTGATTTTTGCATTAGATTTTAATTCCATCTTTTAAGTGAAATAATTACTTCCGCTCCCCAACCGTCTTTCATTTCTAAAAAATTTAATCCGTTCCTGGTAATGCTTTTAATAGAAATTTGTTCACTTTTGATATTTAAAATTCCTGCTAATTTGGAAGAAATTTTACCTTTAACGCTAGAAAGCTTTGGATTATCTAAGACTATTGTTGCATCTAAATGAACTATGCTAATTTCTTCAGGAATTAATAAAACTATTTTTTTAAGTAGCTCTAAACTAGAGACATTTTTGAATTCTGGTGTATTTGGAAAGTGTGAGCCTATGTCACCCAGGGTAAGAGCTCCACATATTGCATCAATAATTGCATGGGTCAAAACATCTCCATCTGAATGTGCAACTGTTCCAAAATTGCATGGAACTTTAACTCCTCCAACAGTTATGCCATTACCGCTTTCAAGCGAATGAAAATCCAAACCTATGCCATAAAAAACATCTTTAGTTAACATAGATTTAACAATTTTTAAATCTTCTTTTGTTGTAATTTTTGTATTAATACTGCTGTTTTCATAAATATTTACACCAATTCCACAATCTTCAACAATAGCTGCTTCGTCTGTATATTCATGAATTACTGAAAGCCTCTTTCTATACGCTTCATCTAAGACGCTACTATCAAAAACTTGAGGTGTTTCAGCTGTCCATAATTTTGATCTATCTACGGTAAATTCTGACTTTTCTTTTTTCACTGATCTAACTGTTTCATTAATTTTTTTTGCCAACACCGTTGCTTTTTTATTTTTAGAAAATTTTACAAGGTCAATAATTAGTTTCTTATTAATAAGTGGCCGAGCAGCATCATGGATAAATATTTTTTTATTTTTTGTGGTAATTTTGCTAAAAGCATTATGAACTGATTGTGCTCTTGAATCGCCGCCTTCACAAATTATTACATCTTTATATTTCGGTTCGTTTAATTGATTTTTTATCAGATTAATTAATTTTTTTGGTACAACTAAAAATATTGTGGAAAAAAGATTCGTATCAACAAACACATCTAACGAATAAGAATAAACAGGTTTATTGTTTATCATTTCTACTTGTTTATAAGAACCAAACCTTTCGCCTGATCCAGCCCCCAATATAATAGCAACGTTTTTCATTTTAAGTAATCAGCATTGAGTCGCCATAGCTTAAAAACCTATAATTTTTCTTTTTCGCTACTTTGTAGGCATCTTTAATAAATTTATACCCACCGAATGCAGAGGTAAGCATTAATAATGTACTTTCAGGTTGGTGAAAATTTGTTATCAATCCATCAACTATTTTAAAATCATGGGGAGGATGAATGAATTTGTTTGTCCATCCCTTTTTAGGTGAAATTTGAAAACCTGAAACGTTTACTGTTTCTAGGGCTCTTACAGTAGACGTTCCTACGGCAAAGATTCTTCTTCTTTTCCTTTTTGCTTCATTTATTGCAACTGCAGTGCTTGGTGAAACTTCAAAATATTCAGAATCCATGTGGTGTCTATTAAGGTCTTCAACCTGTACAGGTTTAAATGTTCCTAAACCTATATGTAAGGTTATATAGTAAATATTAACTCCCTTTTTTTCTAGTTTTTTAAGTATTTGTGGAGTGAAATGTAGACCAGCAATTGGTGCTGCTACTGCACCTCTTTTTTCCGCGTATACTGTCTGATATCTTTCTTTATCAGCTGGAGTTGTTGGACGCTCAATATATGGTGGCAAGGGCGGATGACCAAGCTTATCTAAAATATTATCAAAATTTCCTTTATCAAATTCAAATCGAACAACCCTCCCCCCTGAAACTGTATTATCAATTACATCACAAAAAAGACTATCTGATAAAATTAGCTTATTACCTATCCTAACTTTTCTTGCGGGTTTAACCAAAACCTCCCATAAACGATCACCAAGTTCTCTTAATAGGAAAATTTCAACTTTTGCATCTGTTCTATCTTTGGTTGCAAAAAGCTTTGCTGGAAACACTTTAGTGTTATTAAGAATTAGTAAATCATTTTTTTGAAAGTAGTCGGTTATGTTTGAAAATTTTTTATGCTTGATTGATTCATCTTTCCTATTTAAAACCATCATTTTTGCTCCGTCTCTTTTTTGCTTTGGTTTTTGAGCAATAAATTTTTTAGGAAGCTGGTATCTAAAGTCAGTTAGCTTGTATTTTTTCTTTTTTTCTATCATATATTTCTCCTTAATTCTTTATTTTTTTATACCAAATAGTGCGTATGCTTTTTCGGTTGCTATTCTACCCCTCGAAGTTCTTTCTATAAAGCCTTCTTTAATTAAATATGGTTCATACACATCTTCTATTGTTTGAAGATCTTCATTAATTGATATAGCCAATGATTTTCCTCCGGTTGGACCACCGTTATAGTTAGTAATTAGGTTTTTTAAAATTTTTCTATCCATAGCCTCAAGTCCGTTTTGATCAATCCCAATATTATCTAGAGAACTTTGAGCGTCTTCAAGCCTAACTTCTTTTACTTTTTTTACTTGTGCAAAGTCACGAACTCTTTTAAGAACTCTGTTAGCAATACGAGGGGTTCCACGAGACCTTCCGGCGATTTCTAATAATGCTTCATCGTTAATGTTCATTTCTAAAATAGATGCTGTTCTTTTCAAAATCTCAAAAATTTCTTCTTCTTTGTAGAAGTCTAAGCGAAAAATTGCACCAAACCTGTCTCTCATAGGTGTTGAAATATTGCCCAATCTAGTTGTAGCACCAACTAATGTAAATGGCTCTAAGTCTAATCTTACAGTTCTTGCATTAGGCCCCGAATCAATTAAAATATCGATTTTGAAGTCTTCCATTGCTGAGTATAAATATTCTTCTACTGTTGTATTGACTCTGTGGATTTCATCAATAAAAAAAACATCTCTATTTTGAAGATTAGTAAGCATTCCTGACAAATCTCCTGGAATTGATATTACAGGACCAGATGTTGATAAAAATCCTTTTTCAAGCTCAGTTGCAACAATGTTAGAAAGTGTAGTTTTACCAAGGCCGGGGGGTCCATATAAGAGAATATGGTCTAGAGCTTCTTCTCTTTGTTTTGCAGCGGTGATATAAGTTTTTAAAGATTTTACTATCTCTTTTTGTCCAATGAAATCTTCAAAAAGATTTGGCCTGATTTGTTTGTCAAAATTTCTTTCTTCGCTTGAAGATATTACTATTTTTTGTTCATCGGTCACGATATACTAAGATAAATATGGAATGGGCGTTATCCAAAAAATTATTTTAGAACTTTTTTAAGAAATTTTCCTGTAATTGAGTTTTTGTCTCGAGCAATCTCTTCAACCGTGCCCTGAGAAACAATTGTTCCTCCACCCTCTCCACCTTCAGGACCTAAGTCAATTACCCAGTCTGCACATTTTATGACATCAAGGTTGTGTTCAATTACAATTATTGTATTTCCTTGATCTGTAAGTTTCTGTAAAACAGATAATAACATTTTGATATCATCAACATGTAAACCTGTGGTTGGCTCATCTAGAAAATAAACTGTATTTTTTGTGCTAGTTTTGGAAAGTTCGGTGGAAAGCTTAACTCTTTGCGCTTCTCCCCCAGAAAGGGTTGTAGCTTGTTGCCCTAGTTTGATATAACCTAAGCCAACATCATGAAGGGTATCTAATCTTTTTTTAATTGGATGGATATTTTTAAAGAAAATTCGAGCCTCTTCAACTGACATGTTTAATATGTCATCAATGTTTTTATTTTTATACTCAATTTGAAGGGTTTCTTTGTTGTATCTTTTACCATTACAATCATCACAGTTTACATATACGTCAGGAAGAAAGTTCATTTCTATTTTTATAATTCCTGCTCCTTGACAAGACTCACATCTTCCTCCTTTAACATTGAATGAAAATCTTCCAATTTTATAGCCTCTAAGTTTCGCTTCTCTGGTTTGTGCAAATAAATCTCTGATATGTGTAAAAATTCCGGTATATGTCGCTGGATTAGATCTTGGTGTTTTACCTATTGGTTTTTGATCGACATTAATTACTCTCTCAATTTTGTCTGTTCGAACTAAATTTTTAAATGGGAGCATATCTTTAACGCCAAAATTGACCATATTCGACAACGCTGGGTATAGGGTTTGATTTATGAGAGAACTTTTACCGCTTCCAGACACCCCTGTGATAGCTATTAGCCTTTCATATGGGAAGCTAACATCAATATTTTTCAAATTATTTCCAGAAGCTCCTATCAATGAAAAGTGGTCAAAAGTTGGGGTTCTAAATGAAGGTAGGGGGATAAATTTTTCACCGGAAAGATATTTACCAGTTAAACTCTTTTTATGCTTCATAATATCTTTTAACTGGCCTGAAAATACTACTTCTCCTCCATGAAATCCTGCTTTTGGTCCCATATCGATAATTTGATCAGCTGATTCAATTGTATCTAAGTCATGTTCAACAACTATAACTGTATTCCCAATCTCTTTTAAGGATTGCAATGTAGCTAATAGTCTATCATTATCTCTAGGATGTAACCCAATTGAAGGCTCATCAAGCACATAAAGTACGCCTGTAAGTTGAGATCCCACTTGGGAAGCTAATCTTATTCTCTGCGCTTCTCCCCCTGATAGAGTTCTTGATGCTCTATCTAGTGTTAAATAGTTCAATCCCACATTGATTAAAAAACTTAGTCTTTTTTTAATTTCATTAAGAATGCCTCCAGCAATTTCTTTCTGGCTTTGGTTAAGCTCTAGACTTTCAAAAAATTTTAATGTTTCGGAAATATTTTTTGAACAAAGATCTCCAATGTTAGTTTCGTTCACTTTAACGTTTAAAGATGATTCTTTAAGTCTTTTTCCATTACAACAGTCACAAGTTCTGGTGCTCATAAATCCTTCAATCCACCTTCTGATACCATAGGACTGTGTTTGTTTATATCTACGCTGAAGTTCCGGAATAATACCTTCCCACCTACCTTTATAGGTCCCTGAAAAATTTGAGCTTTTGTAATCGACGTTAATTCTTTTACCACTCAAGCCGTATAATAAAATTGTTCTCACCTCTTTTGAAAGCTTGTTCCATGGTGTTGAAAAAGATAAGTCAAACTCTCTTGCAAGGGCTCTGAGCTTGCTTCCATGAAAACCTTTCGGTTGGCTGCCGATTGGCTTAATAGCTTCTTGAATTAGAGATTTTTTGACATTTGGTACAACTAAATTTGGATCAATCTCTGTAATAAAACCCAAGCCATCACATTGTTGACATGCTCCATATGGAGAATTAAATGAAAACATTCTAGGCGTCAGGTCTGTCATCATTACATATGGGTGATATGCACATGCAAAATGTTCACTAAACATAAAATCTTCCTGATTGTTAATATTTATAATACAAATTCCATTACCCATACTTAAGGCTAGCTCTACAGACTCTAGTAATCGAGATTTGATTTGTTTATCTACCAACACCCTATCAATTAGCACATCAATATTGTGAGTTTTGTTTTTTTCTAGCACAGGTATTGTTCTTAAGGAAACTATTTTATCATCAATCCTAGCCCGCAAAAAACCTTTTTTCTTTATATCGTCAAAAACAGTTTTATGCTCACCTTTCCTTCCTTGAATTACTGGAGATAAAATGTATGCTTTTTCATTTTTGTGTAATTTTAGAATTTGCTCGACTATTTGTTCTGGAGATTGTCTAGTAATAGGCCTAGAACATTCCCAGCAATGTGGTTGTCCTATGCTTGCATATAGCAGTCTTAAGTAGTCATGAATTTCTGTTATTGTTCCAACTGTAGATCTTGGATTTCTTGATCCTGTTTTCTGTTCAATTGAAATTGCTGGTGATAATCCTTCAATTGTATCAACATCTGGTTTTTCCATCAAATCTAAAAACTGTCTAGCATAGGCTGACAAAGACTCAACATACCTTCTTTGGCCTTCGGCATAAATTGTATCAAAAGCTAAAGAAGACTTGCCTGAACCAGATGGTCCTGTAATAACAACAAGCTTGTTTTTATCAATATCAACCGTAATGTCTTTTAGGTTGTGTTGTCTTGCTCCGCGTATTTGTAGCTTATTTTTCATTTTTTCTTAAAAAAATTGACTAATAAGTTACTTAACTCTAGTATTGATTCAAAAAAGGATTTATGTTTTATTAAATAAAAAATGAAAAGCCTAAAAAATAAACTATTAATCTCAATGCCAAACATGGTTGATCCCTACTTTTCTAAGAGCGTTATTTTTATTTGTGAAGACGACAAAAATGGCACTATGGGAATTATTGTAAATAAACCAATTAGCAAAATGAAGGTGGTTAGCTCCGGAATTAAAAATAAAATATTTGAAGACATTCTCAATGAATCCGATAAAATTTATTTTGGGGGCCCTGTTAACCTAAATGAAGCTTGCATTGTACAAAAAAATACTGGTAAGGCAGACGATTTTTCAGAAAAAATTGAATTATCTACAAATCTAGACCTAATCCAAGAAATACTTTTTAATGAAAAAACACCAAAAGATACTAAGTTAATTTTTGGACATGCCGGTTGGGATAGACATCAACTTGAAGATGAAATAAAAAGAGGTGACTGGTTAATTCAGGACTATAGTGATTCAATTTTTAATTCATCTCCAAATGATTTGTGGAACGAATTAATTCATGTTTATGGTTTAGATAGCTACGGTTTTGTAGGCGCCGGAGGAATTTCGTGATTAAAAATATTAAAAAAATTCAGCAAGATGTAAAAAAGAAGAGGGCTACAAACGCTACAAACGGAATGCAATTAATAGTAAATGGAATGTCTTTGTTTAAAAGGGGTATGATCTTGTTGATTGGTGAGGTTTTTACAAAAAAATAATACCTACAAAGAGCGGTGTTCTCCGCCATCACAAAAAATCGTTGAACAATTAACAAAATTCGCCTTATTGCTCATCAATAGCGAAACAAGCCCCGCCACATCTTCAGGTTTTGTGACTCTTTTCATAGGATTTCTTTCTTTCGTTTTTTCTACCCACTCTTCCCAATCATTAGAAATTTTTGTTAAGGCTCGTGTTGGGGTAATTCCTGCCTGAATTGTGTTTGCTGTAATCCCTTTACTTCCAAGCTCCCAACCAATCTGTCTTACAATGGCCTCCAAGGATGCCTTAGCAACACCAACCGGTCCATAGCCCTCCATTGCTTTATAGCTGCCCTCGCTAGTTAGGCCAATAATTCTAGATCCTGACTTTAACAGGCTGTTGTCTAATAGAGTTTGGGTCCAATAAATTATGCAATGTGCCATAACATGTTGAGTCATATCCATTTGCCTTTGCAGAACAGGGGTAGGTTCAAAAAAATTTGTGGTGCTTCCAAAGGCAATTGAGTGCATTAAAAGCTTAATTTCACCGTCCTGAACCAAATCTTTGATATCCTCTATTCTAGAAAGCATCACCTCTTTATCAGCGGCATTTTCATTCCAAAACTTTACCCTAGACCCGTTGAGAGTTCCGATTTCTTTTTCAAATTTTAAAGCATCTTTTTTAATAGGGCCTCTATCAAGATGAAAACCAATAATGCCAAACCCTTCTGACGCTAATTGTTTGGCTGTTGCAGCTCCATGGCCAGTTGAACACCCCAAGATTATTGCCCATTTATTTTCCATAAGATTTCAATTTAATAAATACTCATTCAATTAAGTATTATATTCTCACAATGAATTTAAACTGTGGATTTGTAGGACTACCAAATGTGGGGAAATCAACTCTCTTCAACGCTCTAAGTAAAAATAATATTGCTGCAGAAAATTATCCTTTTTGTACTATAGAACCAAACACAGGGATTGTTGAGGTCCCAGATGAAAGGCTAAAGGAACTTGCTAAGCTATTCAGCCCTGAAAAAACTATTCACAACACCGTGGAATTTATTGATATCGCGGGCTTGGTAAAAAATGCACACCAAGGAGAGGGTTTAGGTAATCAATTTCTTTCGCAAATAAGATCTGTAAATGTAATTATTCAGGTTGTTCGTTTTTTTAATGATAACAATATTACACATGTAGAAAACAGGGTTGATCCGCTTGACGACATGGAAATTATTAATACGGAGCTAATATTAGCTGATATAAAAACTGTAGAAAAAAGTTTAGAAAAAAATGTAAAACTAATAAAAGCAAACAAGCCAGAGGGTAGGTTGGCTGAAGAGGTGTTAACAGGTCTTTTAGGTCATATGAACAACGGTTTTGCTGCTCGCTCCTTTGAAAGAAACTCAAAAGAAAATCCTGTTATAAAAAACCTTTTTCTTTTGACTGATAAGCCGATGATATATGTAGCCAATATTGATGGGGACTTTGAAAACGATGAGCTGTACGCACAAGCAAAAACAATTGCTGATAAAAACAAATCCTCTTTAATAAAAATTAATGGGAAGCTTGAATCAGAAATGGCCGACTTTGATGAAGATGAAAAGAGATTAATTCTTAATGATTATGGAATTAAAGAAAGTGGGCTCGATACACTTATTAAAGAGGCTTATAACACCTTGGGTTTAGAGACCTTTTTTACTTGCGGAGATAAAGAGGTACGAGCTTGGACGATGAAAAGAGGTTCTCAGGCAGTAGAGGCGGCTGGAGAAATTCATACTGACTTTTCAACAAAATTTATTAAAGCAGAAATTTATACCTATGAAGATGCAATGAACAATAAAGAAAAAATTAATGAATTAAAAACAATGGGCTTGGTGAAAATGGTTGGAAGAGACTATATTATGCAAGAAGGAGATATTGCATACTTCATTAAAGGACAATGAGTAATAAAAAACCTAAAATTGGCGTTGTTGGCGCAGGACACCTGGGCAAACATCACATAAAACATTTATCAAAACACAACAAGATAGAGTTTGTTGGAGTTTTTGATATTAATTCTGAAGCTCTCAACAATGTATGTAATGAGTTTTCAGTGCGAGCCTTAAAAAGCACCGATGAGTTGATTGCTCTTTGTGACGCTGTACACATTGTAACCCCAACAAATACACACTTTGAGATTGCAAAAACCTTTTTAAGCAACAACAAGGATGTTTTAATTGAGAAGCCCATTACAAACACTGTGCAAGAAGCTTCATTGCTAATTGACTTGGCTAAAAAAAACAAGCGCATAATCCAGGTTGGTCATATTGAAAGATTTAATCCAACAATCAATAAGTTAAAATCTTTGATTGAAGAGCCGCATTATATAGAAATTGAAAGGCTTGCCCCTTTTCAAGCAAGGGGGACGGAGGTGCCTGTGGTGCTAGATTTAATGGTACACGACATAGACTTAATTTTAGAAATGGTTGATAGCCCAATCAGAAAAATAAGTGCAAGTGGAGCAAAAATGATGAGCAACACAATTGATCTTGCGCATGCACACATTAAATTTGAAAGTGGTGTAGTTGCTAATCTGAAATCTAGCAGAATAGCTCAAAGCTATGTTCGCAAAATAAGGACATATCAAAAAGATTTGTATAGCATTACAGATTTAATGATTCCTCAAATTGAACTATATGGAATTGAGAACGATGCTAAATTTTCATCTAATTCAAAATCTCAAAAGGTTGATACAAATGATGGAAAAAAAGATTTATTTTATGAAAAATTTATACCTGAAAACAAGGACGCGCTCCTTGAAGAAATCAACCACTTCATTTACTGTGTGAACACAAGGTCCAGGCCAAACGTCGATGGTGAAGCGGGCTCCAATGCCCTAGATATAGCGCTTCAAATTGAAAACAAAATTTTTTTAAATGAATAAAGAAAAAATATTCATTATTGCCGGAGAAGATTCAGGAGATTTGCACGGTGCAAAGCTAGTTGAGTCTATTAAAAATATAAATCCTTCTGCTGAATTTTTTGGAATTGGTGGAAGCAAAATGCAATCTGTTGGTTTGGTGCTTACAGAACATATTAAAAATTTGAATGTGATTGGAATTTTTGAGGTTATTAAACACTATTCAAGGATTAAAACAATTTTTAATAAAACTCTAGCTGAAATCAAAAAATACCAGCCCGACAAAATAATATTAATAGATTATCCCGGATTTAACCTGCGATTAGCAAAAAAACTAAAGGCCTTAGGTTTTGATGTAACATATTTTATTTTACCCCAAGTTTGGGCGTGGAAAGAATCTAGGGTTAAGATTCTTAAAGAGTGTTGTAATAAACTAGTCAGTATAATTCCTTTTGAAAAATCATGGTTTGCCGAAAGGGGGTTGAATGTTCATTATGCGGGTCATCCGCTTGTAAAACTTAGCAATAAAAACTATGATCGAAAAAAATTTTGTTTTCGACATAATATTCCTAAAGAAAATAAAATCATTATTCTTATGCCTGGTAGTAGGCAGGTTGAAATCAAAAGGCATTGGCAAGTTTTTGAACAAACAGTAAAAATCCTTCAGACAAAACACGAAAACCTAACGTTTGTTTTGATTGAGGGAGAGAATGTAAATATCAATTCAAATTTAAACCTAATTAAAGTCAAAGAGAGCCAATATGAAGCAATTGGAGTTGCTGATGCCGCCATCGTTTGTTCAGGAACAGCTACATTAGAGACTTCCATGTTGAGGTGTCCGATGGTAGTGTGTTATAAGCTTTCGTGGGCAACATGGTTTTTTGCGAAGGCAATGTCAAAAGTT
>AACY020526363.1_pt1 | contig 11549 bp, 5 predicted proteins | sample 267378 | NCBI WGS metagenome assembly AACY02 (sample SAMN02954345, study PRJNA13694) | marine metagenome | biome: aquatic; feature: ocean; material: water; isolation source: isolated as part of a large dataset composed predominantly from surface... | reverse complement strand
GTGGGCGGGCCAGTGCCCGGACTGCGGCGCCTGGAACAGTCTCGAGGAGGTTGTTGTGGCGCCCACGCCCTCGACCCGTGCCGGCGGCGGCTGGGCCGGCGCGGTCGGCCCGGGCGGCGCGGCGTTGTCGCCGAGCGAGGTGCTGTCGCTGGCGCAGGTGACGCCGGAGCAGCAGACCCGCGCGCCGAGCGGTATCGGGGAATTGGACCGGGTGCTCGGCGGCGGTCTGGTGCCGGGCTCGGTGGTGCTCATCGGCGGTGATCCGGGCATCGGCAAGTCGACCCTGCTGCTGCAGGCGGCGGCCGCCGTGGCGGCGCATCAGCCGGTGCTCTACGTGACGGGCGAAGAGTCGCCGCAACAGGTCAGTCTGCGGGCCCACCGCCTGGGGCTGGTGGCGGAATCCACCGCCGCCGATCCGTCGGCGGCGGGCGGCGGGCTGCGACTGCTCGCGGAGACGGGCGTTGAGCAGATTCTCGTCACCGCCGCGGCACAGCGACCGCAGGTGCTCATCGTCGATTCCATCCAGACGCTCTGCACCGACGCCCTCGCCTCGGCCCCGGGCAGCGTCTCCCAGGTGCGCGAGACCGCAGCCCAGTTGGTGCGCTTCGCGAAGCTCACGGCGACCACGGTCTTTCTGGTCGGGCACGTCACCAAGGAAGGCGCGCTGGCCGGGCCGCGGGTGCTGGAGCACATGGTGGATACGGTGCTCTACTTCGAAGGCGAGGCGGACGGCACCCATCGGCTGGTGCGCGCCGTGAAGAATCGCTTCGGCGCCGTCAACGAGCTCGGGGTCTTCGCCATGACCGACAAGGGCCTGCGCGAGGTGCGCAATCCGTCGGCCATTTTCCTCGCCCGCCACGACCGCCCCGTGCCGGGCTCGGTGGTGCTGGTGACCCGCGAGGGCACCCGGCCCATGCTGGTGGAGGTGCAGGCGCTGGTGGATCAGAGCCCGCTGGCCAATCCGCGCCGCGTCGCCGTGGGGCTGGAGCAGAACCGGCTCGCCATGCTGCTGGCGGTGCTGCATCGCCACGGCGGCATCGCGATGTTCGATCAGGATGTCTTCGTCAACGCCGTCGGCGGCGTGCGGGTCACCGAGACCGCCGCCGACCTCGCGCTATTGCTGGCGGTGCTCTCCAGCCACCGCGACCGCCCGTTGCCCCTGGATCTTGCGGTGTTTGGTGAAATCGGCCTCTCGGGCGAGATCCGGCCGGTGCCGAACGGCCCGGACCGGCTGCGCGAAGCCGCCAAGCACGGACTCAAGCAGGCCATCGTGCCCAAGGCCAATGTGCCCAAGGGCGGTGTCCAGGGGCTCGCCATCAAGCCGGTGCTGGCCCTCGCCGAGGCACTGGACGCCATTTGACAGCGCTGCGTCGCACCCAACCAAGATCAGCGCTGTGCCATAATTCGGGGTTTTTCGACGCTACGCCGCGCCTGCTCTGGCGTGTGGCGCCCCCGGGGCACATGCGATGGCCGCCCCGCGGCAACCCAGAGATTCGCCGCCCATGAGCCTTCCGGAGACCAAGCCCCTGACGCCCCGCTCACCGATCTGGCGCGCGCGCCTGGACGCCTATGTGCGGCTGGTGCGCCTGCATAAGCCCATCGGCATTTTTCTGCTCATGTGGCCGGCGCTGTGGGCCCTCTGGCTGGCGGGCAAGGGGTATCCGCCCTGGTGCGTGGTGCTGATCTTCATCGCTGGCGTGGTGCTGATGCGCTCGGCGGGCTGTGCCATCAACGACTATGCGGATCGCGAGCTCGATGGCCATGTGGCGCGCACCAACGCCAGACCCCTGGCGCTCGGGATCATCTCGCCGGCGGAGGCCGTTGCCGTCTTCGTGGTGCTGTGCCTGGTCGCCTTCGCCCTGGTGCTGATGCTCAACTGGCAGACGGTGGCGCTGTCGGTGGTCGCCTTGGTGCTGGCGACCATCTATCCTTTCATGAAGCGCTACACACACTTTCCGCAGCTCTTCCTGGGGGCCGCCTTCGGCTGGGCGGTGCCCATGGCGTTCATGGCCATCCAGGAAGGCATTCCCGGCTTCGCCTGGGTGCTGTTCGCGGCGACGGTGATTTGGGCGCTGGTCTACGATACGCAGTACGCCATGGTGGACCGCGATGATGATCTGAAGATCGGCATCAAGTCCACCGCGATCCTGTTCGGTCGTCACGATCGTCTGGTGGTCGGTCTGTTGCAGGTGCTGATGTTGGCGCTGCTCGCCTGGGTGGGCGCCGCCGGCGCCCGCGGCTGGGTCTACTTCGCCGGGCTCGGTGTGGCGGCCCTGCTGGCGGTCTATCAGCAATGGCTGATCCGTGACCGCGAGCCGAAGCGTTGCTTCGTCGCGTTTCTGAACAACAACTACTTCGGCATGGCCATTTTCCTGGGGCTGGTGCTGGATTATCTGCTCTACCCGGTGACCGCCGGCTAGCCGCCATGGGCGACCGCGGCGGTGACCGGTGTCCATGCGAGGGCGCTGGATGACGGCCATGCCCCCGGCCCGCCGTCGCACCGGACGGCGTCCACCCCATACGGGCACCTGCATAATCCGCGTCGGCGTCCCCACCTGCCATGCAGTCGGCGCATTTCGGCGCCGTTCCCTTCGAGACCGCTGATAGAGGAGAGCTCAGTCATGACCATGCAACCGTATACACTGCACCGCTTGCTGCCGCTGGCGCGGATGGGCGTACTGCTGGCCCTGCTCTCGGCAGCAGGCATCGTGCCGGCGGCCGACGGCTTCGATGAGGGGATCGACTACCGCGTGGTGGCAGAGCCCGCACGCGCCGAGGCGGGCGATGACGTGGAGGTGCTGGAACTGTTTTGGTACGGCTGCCCACACTGCTACCAGTTGGAGCCCCTCATCGAGCGCTGGCTCACCGATAAGCCTGCGGGTGTGACCTTCCGCCGCATGCCGGCCGCCGCTTCACCGCGCTGGGTACCGCATGCCAAGGCCTATTTCGCCGCCGAGCAGATCGGCGCCCTCGATAAGCTGCACGAGCCCCTGTTCAAAGCGCTGCACGACCAACGCCGTAAGATTTTCACCGAGGAGCAGATCATCGCGTTCGCCGGCGAGCAGGGCATCGACGAAGCGCAGTTTCGCGCCGCCTACAACTCCTTCCCGGTGGATATGCAGGTCCGTCAATCGGCTGATCTGGTGCGTCGCTATGCCATCGATGGCGTGCCGGCGATGGTCGTCAATGGCAAGTACGTCACCAGCGCCAGTCAGGCCGGCGGCAGTGCCCGCATGTTTCAGGTGATCGACCACCTGGTGGGCCGTGAAGGCGGCGACGGCCGGGCACAATCGACGCGGACCACCGAGGAAGCGGGCTGAGGGCGTCTATGGTGAGTCGCTTGCGGGCGCCTGCGGGTGCCCGCGGCGGTTACGCCGCGGGGGCGACTCGTCCACTAGAGCCCGAGCCGGGCATCCATGTCGCTGGTGGAGAGTCCGCGCAGGAGATCGACGATGATCTCGCGGCTCTGTTCCTCGTGTGCCGTGTCCTCTTTACCGCGTCGGGCGGCGACAAAGAATTTGGCCAGCGTGCGGTGGTCCTCGGCGCTGAGGGTCTCGGTGAAGCCACGCTTGCGCCCGAGCTCTTTCTCCGGGACTCGGTTGGGTGCCGTCTCGTCCGCCGCCTGACGGCCATGGGCCCAGTTCATGGCCCGCGCAGCATAGAGGATGATCCGATCCAGCAGCACGAAGGGAAAGCGCGGGTTGGTTACCGGACCCAGCGAAAAACGCTCGACGCCCAGGGTGCGTTGGATGTCGAGCTTCGCGAGCGCGGCGCCTCCGAGCACGCCGAGCGCACCGCCAACCACGCCGCCGATGAGCGCACCCGTGCCGAAGGACAAGCCACCGAGCCCGAGATCGATGGCGCCGCCGGAGACGGCTCCGGCGGCGGCACCGGCCATCGCCAACTGGCGCTGGCGCAGTCCGAGCGCCTCTTCCACTTCCTCTGAGAACAGATCCTTCGCCAGCAGTGAGGTGGCGGGCACATCCCAGACGTTGTGGCGGAAGTGGCCGCGAATATCCTGCTGGGCGTCCACCTCCAACTGGCGCAGCGCCTGTTGCAGGGCCTCGGTGAGCTGGCGCTGGATCGCCGTGCGCTGATCGTCGGAGTGAATGTCGTTCGCCTTGACCACCCGGGTGACGCGCTTGGTCAAGGCATTTTTCATCAATCGGATGATGGTGTCCGCGCTGTGCTCGATGCGCCGCGCCCAGTCGTCGCGGAAGGCCCGGATGGTCTCCTCCAGCATGGGCTCCCAGCGCTGGTCGATGGCCTTGAGTGCGCCGAGCAATGCGATGCGCTCGGCATAAGTGGCGCGATGGGCGTTGAACTCCCGCACCGAGTTGAAAGATTTGTTCAGCGCATCCTGCCAAGCTGGCATGTGCCTGGTGACCTTGGAGAGGTTATTCAGGATGGCCATGCGCGGGCGCGCCGTGAGGCGCAGCAGCTCCATCTCGGTGCGGTCCTTTTCCTTGATGCGCTTGGAGCCGTCCACGACCAGGATGATGCCGGCGCCGGCGGCCACCGGCCGCAGCAGGGCGCAGTCGTGGCTGAACATCGGGTCATCGCCGTGCGCAGCCACAAAGGCGCCCGCCAGATCCGGCTCGTCGGCATGGGCCTGGAACCACTCGAGAATGTCGCTCGGGTTTTGGAAGCCCGGCGTATCGACGAACATCATCACCGTGCGGCCGTCGATGATGACCGGATAATCGTCGGTGGTGGTGGTGGTCCCGGCGCGCTTGTCGATGGCAATACGATCGTTCTCGGTGAGGGTCGCCACCACCGAGGATTTGCCCGCATTCGGGTGACCCATGATCGCGAGCACGGGCACCTGCTCGGCCGCCTCGCTGACGCTTCGTGGCATTGGCGCTCGAAGCTCGGCGCCGCCGTCGCGCCGCGGCATCTGTATGCGGGCTGCGCGTGCCATTATTCCGTCTCCTCCGCGGGCCCAGCCAGCATCTCCAGTCGCAGGTAGGGATCGCCCAACTGCTCCAGCTTGCTCTGCCAGTCTTGCAGCTCGAAGGTGGACAACGGCGGCAGCGGGTCATCGCCGTCCGGGTCACCCACGAGCACCAGTAACAGCTGCGCATGCGCGCCCGCCGCCGCCCGCACAGCCCGCAGAAACCTTAGGGTCTCGGTGATGGGGGGCTGAGAGCCATCCGCCAGCAGGGCGACCCGAGCCGGGGGGGCGCGCCAATGGGCGGACTCGAGCATGCCGAGCGTCTGCCTGGCCATGGCACTGCCGCCGCCGAAGGTGGCGCTGCCCGCGACCCGCCAGCCCGAGTGCCCGTGCAGCAGTCGCTGTAGCCGTTCGTGGTCGGTGGGTGCCATCACATCCGCCACATCCACGTGCATGAGCAGCACGCAGGCGTCGGGGGCGATGGTCAGGGCGGTTTTGGACTTGGTCGCCGCCGGCGTGGACCGAGACGCCGGTGCTAGTGCAGGGCTGGGTGTCGCGGCTGCCGCTGGTGCCGCACCGGAATCCGCCGCTCGCTGCGCCGCTGGTGCGGCCATCTTCGGCGGTGCCTGGGCCTGCGTGGGCGTCGTCACTGCAGCGCTTGCTGCGGCGGGTTTCCCGTCGCCCGGCGAGGTCCCAGCACGCTCCGCCCGGGATTGAGCGACCGCCGACTCGGTCAGCGTCGTCCCGGACTCGCGCTCGGGTCGCTCCAATGTTTTGGACTGCGGCGCCGGCTTCGGCGTAGTTGGCTCCGATGCAGATGTTGATCCCGGTGGGCGTGGGGTGGGGGCTGCCTCCTCGGTGGCGGCCCGTCCTGGCGCCGGCGCCGGTCGCGGCGTCACAGGCTCCGCGCGCGGTGCCGCGCGTGCTGCGCTCATCGGACGTAACGGTCCCGGGATTGGCATCTCCGGACCCCGGCCGGTGCCGCCGGCGGTCTCCAGCTGGGGCGTGATCATGCGCGCATACAGCGCCTGCGTGCGCTGGTGCGTGAAGGGCAGTGCCGCCAGGGTGCGGCGCACCGTCAGCAGCGACAGCCCCAGCAGGAGCAGCCGCGGCAGCAGACCGTAGGCGAGCACCGCCAGCACCAGGAACCAGCGCCAGGAGCGCAGGTGCTCGGCATCCATGATGAACAGCGGGTCCTTCAGGCTGATGCGCGTACCCTCCACCTGCTCCAGTGTCGGCACGCCCACCCCATCGCCGAAGAGCCAGGACCAGGGCAGGGCGATGATGTGGGCGAGGGTGTGGATGGTGCTCGGCTGCACATTCAGCGCCGAGCCCCAGCCGAAGGCCATATCCGTGAACCACTCCAGGGCGATGGTGGTCAGGATGACGCCGACATTGAAGCCGATCCCGAACAGTTGCGCGGGAATCAGCATGGGCAGATAGGCGGCCGGTCCATAGAGGGCGAAATGGCCGGACAGCAGACCCTGGCGTGCCTTGGCGTGCTCGCGCACGTCCGGCGGCAGATGTGCCAGGCGCTGGCGCTGCACCCAGTGCGCGGCGGCGCCGAACAGCGGCTTCAGCAAGTGGCCGACCAGTGTGAAGTCCTGTACCGCGGTTTGCATCGCGCGCGAGCGTCGCGCGTACCACGCCACGGCGGTGGCCGCGACCAGCAGCACCTGCAGGATCACCAGCACGAAGACGTACCAAGACACGTTGACCGGCTGGTCGCCCTCATACTGCAACAGCGCGGAGGCCACGCCGACGCCGCCGAGGAAGCCGAGCACGCCGAGGGCGATGGCGACCAGGCGTTGTCCGCGTGCGAAAGCGGAGCCCGGAAGCAATGCCTTGATGGCTGCGTCCTCGCCGCCGCGGCGGACGGCGAGCCAGCGGCGCAGCGCGGCGCTGCGGTGCGCCGGGGTATGCTCAGGGGCCTTGACGCTCGGCGCGATGCGCTCCCGGTAGAGTCGGCGATCGCGCTCCGCGAGATGCTTACGCTCGGCGGGATCTTCGCGCATGCGCTGCTCGTCACGGTCCACGTAGTAGTCGAAATCGAGCAGGTCCGGTAGGCGCCAACGGCCGGTATCCGGCTCCGCCAGAGGCGCGGAAGCGGCCGATCGGGGACCGATGTGAACAGCGGGTTCCATTGCGGCGTGGGTTGGTGACTGGCGTGGTGGCTTGGCCGTGGGGTGTGACTGTGGCACCGAGTCGGGGTAGGTCGGACCCGCCGCCGGGGCGTGGCACGGCGGGCGGGCTGGTGGTGGTGCACGCTCGATGCCGAATTCGATAGCACGTTATACCCTGCTTCTGTCACCAATCAAGGGCTCGACACCAATGGCACGCGCCCGGCGCGCTCGATGACAAGTCGCCGACGCCGGCAACACGACTCTGTGCGTGCAAATATCTGCCCCGCCCGGTCGACGGGCGGCAGCCATGGCTGCGCGCTGCGGCGCGCGGTCATCCCTCGTGTGAATCCATGGTTGGGGCAGCCTGCGGTAGGCAAAGTGGCGACCGGCGGCGCTCTCGCGTGCAGGGATACCGTTGCGTACCCCATCGGGACATATCCACGATGTTCCCGCCAGCCGACACCTCACCTGCGATAACGGAAAACCCCGGACACGACGGGTCGATAAGCCCGCGCAGGCCGCCGCCGGAGCCTGGAGTGGGCGCCTGCGCCTTGGCTGCCATGCTTGTGGGGCTGTGCCTTCCCATGCGTCGCCAGCCGCGCCTGCGGATCGCCGTCGAAGCCACTGGGCGCCGCCGGATCTCTGCATGTGCAGCGGCTACTCCCATGGCCGCCGTCGCCCGCTCGGATGTGCGCGCAGCGGCCGCTGGACCGCCTCCATGCCGCCACCCGATGGTTGCCGGGCGCCGTGTTGCGGCGCCGGGGCTTGCGTTGGTCGATGCGGTTGCCCCACCCGCGGCCAGATCCGTAGACTGATCCGCGACACACCAATGCCAACGGCCCTTCCTTGCGGCCCACCTCGGCTCGCTACCGCATGCATACCGCCAGTTGCGCTCCCTTGATATGGTTCTAGAGCACCACCCAGGCGTGGTACGCGTCTGCTTGTTATCCATCTGTCTGTTATCCGCGACGCCGCCTGGGCTCGCCGAAGACGATACGCCCGCGCCATCGGCGAACGACACCGGACAGCGACCCGCGGTGCAGCCGGGGACCGCCGCCTCTCCGGCCCAGGAGCAGGGCGCAGAGCCGGCGCAGGCGCCCGCGCAGCAGGCGGCGACACTGCCCTTCGACCCAGCGGCGGTGGGACTGCCGGGGTTGGCGCAGCCGCTGACCTCAGCGGAAGACTACCGCCAGGCCCTGGCCTTGATTGATCTGCGGCTCCAGGCGTTGGAGGCGGCCCTCGAGGCATTGCCGGTTGACGCCGCCGACGCAGCAGCCACGCACATCACCGCCGATGCAACCGCCGATGCAACCGCCGATGCAACCGCCGCGGCGGACACGCCGGTCGCGGTGGATGCCAATCGGGCTGCTGAGCATCTCGAGCAGCAGATGGAACTGCTGCGGGCGTTGCGTCTGGTCGTGCAGCGGCGTGCCACCCTGGGCGAGCGCCTCGCCGAGGGCAAGGCGGAGTTGGCGCAGCTGCGGGCCGAGGTGGAGACCTTCGCGCGCGATGGACTTGCGCAGGAACCGCCCTTCCCGGTCTCGCGGCTGGATCAAGCGCGGGCCGAATTGGCGCTGACGGAGGCCGGCGAAGACGTGGCGGAAACGCGGCTACAGACGGCCACCCGGCGTCTTGAGAACGCCGAACGGGCCCTGAGTCGCGCCGTGAGCGAGCGGCGGGCGGCCCGCGACCGGCTGACTGCGGCCGGTGACGTCGACGATGCCGAGCGCGAAGCGCTGAGCCAGGCACTGCAGCTGGCGCAGTTGAGCGACTTGCTGGCCCGGCAGGAAGTCGCCGCCGCGACGAGCGCCCTCGATTGGGTGCGCGCCCAAGACGACCTCGACGAGGTGAAGCAGGTCCTGCTGGGTGAGCGCGTGGGCTACTTGGAGCGTCGCGTCGTGCTGCCGCGTGCGGCGTTGGCAGAGCACCTCGCGGAGCTGACGGCGCGCGTCGATGCACTCGGCACCCAAGTCGATGACGTCGCGGCGGCGGGTGATGCGGCCGAGGCGGATCTGTATCGGGCTCGTCGGCGCCTGGCGGATGCGGATGTCGATGCCGACCGCCGTGTGCTGGAGGCGTGGGTCGAGACCCGTCAGACCGAGCTTCGTGTCGCGCGCAATGGTGTCGATGCCCTCACCGCCGCGCTCGCCGACCTCGAGCAGATGCGCCGGCTCTGGGAGTTACGCCATCGCTTGATGGAGACGCCGGAGACGCTGGACCTCCCGCAGGTGCTCGCGCAAGTACGCGCCGATCTGGATGGCGCGCGCAATGCGAAGGACGACATCGTCGAGCGTCTCAGTGCATTGCGCTCGCTGCAGCTCGCGCAAGCGCGGCGTCTGCGCGACCCGAGCCTGGACGAGGGCATACGCGACGCGCTGACGGCACGCAGCGCAGCCCTCGAGGAGGGGGAGGCTTACGGCAGCGAGCTGCTGGAGACCAAGGACGCGTTGATTGCACTGCTCGATGGCATACGTCATCAACTGCGCGAACGGGTGCAAACCCAGTCCTTGCAGATACGCCGGGTCCGGGAAGCGCTGGTGAGCGGGTGGCGTGCCGAGTTGCTCGTCATCGATGATCAGAGCATGCGCGCCCGCGACCTGGCGACGGCCCTGGCGATGTTTCTGCTCGTGGTAGCCCTGATCGCACTGATCCGGATGGGCGCACGTCGCGCGCTCAAGCGCCGGCGAGCCCGCGGCAAAAGCGCCGAAGCCGGCGACCTGCGTTTGGTGCTATCCGCCATCGCCGGAAACACCCGTCAAATGTTCGTGCTCATCGCCGCCTTCTACGTGGCCATGGTGTTCTCGGGGCTCGCGACTCCCACGGTCAAGGATTGGCTCTGGACGGCGTTGGTGATTGCCTTCTATGCCCAGCTCGGCGTCTGGGCCAACGCGGCGATGGTGGACTACTTCAATCGCCGTCGCACGCGCCAGGAGATGCGCGATCCATCTGCCGTGACCGGCTTCGGCGTGATGATGTTCTTCATCCGTGCCGGCATCTGGGTCACCGTCGTCGTCTCGCTGCTGTCTTATTTCAAGTATCCCATCGCCGGTCTGTTGGGCGCATTGGGTGTCGGCACCGTGGCGGTGGGCTTTGCGTTGCAGAGCATCCTGGGCGATGTCTTCAGCTCCATGGCCATCGTGCTGGACAAGCCGTTTCGCGTCGGCGATTTCATCCAGGCCGGCGAGACGCTGGGTGTGGTGGAGTATACCGGTGTCAAGACCACCCGCATCCGCAGCCTCTCGGGCGAACAGGTGGTGCTCTCCAACAGCGATCTGCTGAGCAGCCGTATCCATAACTACAAGCACTTGAAGGAGCGTCGTGTGGTGTTTCGCCTGGGGGTCGTCTACGAGACGCCGCGGGCGCAGCTCGAGCGCATTCCGGACATGCTGCGCGGGGCCGTTGCGGCGCAGCCGCATGCGCGCTTCGATCGGGCGCATTTCGTCCAGTTCGGCGACTATGCCCTCGTCTTCGAGGTGGTCTACTACGTGCTGAGCCCCGACTACACGGTTTACATGGACACCCAGCAGGCCATCAACCTCACCATTCACCGGCGCTTCGAGGAGGCCGGCATCGCCTTTGCGTTCCCGACACAGGAGCTGATTCTGCGCCGCGGCGCCGCCGTCAGTGGCTAGCGGCGGTGGTGTGCCGGCCAGGACCGTGCGAAGGCATTGATCTGCGGCGGTGCGCGGTTGCGCCGGGGCGCCGCCCCTGTCACGCCTCAGGCCAGGTAGATGCGCTCCAGTGTCCCGCGGGCGACGTTGCCACGCCGATCTTCCGCCTCGACGTAATAGCGCACATCGCCGGCACCGACCGGCAGCTCGGCGGTGACGTAGTCGGCGCTGACGCGGGCGCCGGTCTGTGTGGGGTAGGGGCCATGGTTGTGCATGGGCAGGCGTTGCTCGCCGGCCGCCGTGCGCAGCACCAGCTCGACGCGCTCGAGGCCGGCGCAGTCGGCGACGAAGCTGTGTGCGGTGGCCGCCCGCGGTGCATCCCGCAGACAGCCCTGGCCCCAGCGCTTGCCGCCTGGGTTCTCCGGCACCACCCAGGGCGGGAAGATGGTCGGCGGTGTGTGCTCACGCCCGGCGGCGAGTAGGGCATCGACGGCGGGCTTGATGAGGGCGAGCCCACGGTTGGCGGCCTGGGTCACCTGCGCGTCCCAGACCGGCTGGCCGGTCCAGTACCAGTAGCAGCTGGTTTCCGCCGTCAGCAGCAGTCGCAGGGCCGCCGCCAGCTGCGGATCTCCGGGCTCGGCGGCGGCCAGGGTATGCACCAGGTTCTGGAAGGCCGTGAGCACCGCCCAGGAATTCAGGTCAGGCGAGTAGGGCTGGTCGTAGCGGCTGAACCACTTCATGAACTGCGGGTCGCCGTTGTCGGCGCCCGCCCAGGCGCCGGGCTCGATGTGGATGACCCGCTGCGGGTCCGGCGGGAAGCGCTGCAGATAGTCCTCCGGCGTGCTCAGCTCAAAGCGCTGGTCCTGCTTGAGCCACCGCACCAGCTCGCCGGTGTTGTGGTGGTAGTAGCTGTCGGCGCCG
>AACY020307406.1_pt1 | contig 11580 bp, 9 predicted proteins | sample 267378 | NCBI WGS metagenome assembly AACY02 (sample SAMN02954345, study PRJNA13694) | marine metagenome | biome: aquatic; feature: ocean; material: water; isolation source: isolated as part of a large dataset composed predominantly from surface... | reverse complement strand
TGGCCGTGATGGAGCACAGGCGCGTGGCGTCGATGACCCGCCAGGCGGCGGCCCGCCCGCCGCGCACTTCGAAGGCGACGATGCCGCCGCCGCTGTGCTGCTGCCGGCCCGGGCCCACCAGGTGATGCTGGGGGTGGGAGGCCAGCCCGGGATAATGCACACGCTGCACCGACGGATGCCCATCCAGCCACTGCGCCAGCGCCAACGCCGCCTGCGCATGGGCGTGCATGCGCAGCTCGAGGGTTTCCAGCCCCTTGAGGAAGACCCAGGCGTTGAAGGGGCTCATGGACGGCCCCGCCGTGCGCACGACACCGAAGATGTCTGCGCCGACGCGCTCCGCATCCCCCACCACCGCGCCGCCGACACAGCGCCCCTGCCCGTCCAGATACTTGGTGGCGGAGTGGATGACCAGGTCCGCGCCAAGGTCCAGCGGCCGCTGCAGCACCGGCGTACTGAAGCAATTGTCCACCACCAGCGCACAGCCATGGGCATGCGCCAAGTCCGCCAGCGGGGCGATCTCGGCCATCTCGGTGAGCGGGTTGGACGGCGTCTCCAGGAACAGGAGCCGGGTCTTGGGTCGGATGGCCGCCGCCCAGGCATCCCGATCCGTCAGGTTTACATAGCTGGTGTCGACGCCGAAGCGGGCCAGATACTTATCGAACAGCATGGTGGTGCTGCCGAACAGGCTGCGGGATGCCACCAAGTGGTCCCCGGCCTGCAGCAGCCCCATGCAGGTGGCCAGGATGGCCGACATGCCCGAGGCCGTTGCGACACAGGCGGCGCCCCCCTCCAGCGCCGCCAGGCGCTGCTCGAAGGCGCGCACCGTGGGGTTGGTGAAGCGGGAGTAGATGTTGCCGGGCGCCTCGCCCGCGAAGCGCGCAGCCGCCTCGGCGGCGCTCGCGAAGACGTAGCTCGAGGTGGTAAAGATGGGCTCGCAGTGCTCGCCCTCGGCGGTGCGGACATGGCCGGTGCGCAGGGCGCGGGTGGCCAGGCCCCAGGACGCATCTTGGGAGTCGTCGTCGTGCACGGTGTTGGCGGTCTCTGTGATTCGCTGCCGATGGGTTTGGCGCCGATGGCGGTCCGGGACGGCTGGCTGCCGATTCACCCCGGCACGAGCACGCAGCGGCCCCAGAGCAGTCAGCCGGTGACAACCGATGACGAGCCCGGATGCCGACTCACGTGCTTGTCGGCGCAGGGGCGCTACACCGAGTTGTGCAGCTCCAGCACCGTCTCGTCGCTGCGGGACTGCCGCTTGGCGCCATCGTTGCGCACCTGCTCCAGCGCTTGCAGGTAGTCTGCGGTCACGTCGTTGGTGACGTAGACGCCGTCGAATACCGAGGTGTCGAAGCGATCCACGTGGCTCTTGCCCTTTTTCTGGATGGCTTCGATCAGGTCGGGCAGATCCTGGAAAATGAGCCGGTCGCAGCCGAGCTCCGCCTCCACATCCGCCTCGGTGCGGTTGTGGGCGATGAGCTCGCTCGCCGCCGGCATATCGATGCCGTAGACGTTGGGATGGCGCACCGGCGGCGCCGCGGAGGCAAAATAGACGCGCTTGGCGCCGGCGTCCCGGGCCATCTGGATGATCTGTTGCGAGGTGGTGCCGCGGACGATGCTGTCGTCCACCAGCAACACGTTCTTTTTGCGAAATTCCAAGTCGATGGCGTTCAGCTTCTGGCGCACGGATTTTTTGCGCACCTGCTGCCCCGGCATGATGAAGGTGCGGCCGATGTAGCGGTTCTTGATGAAGCCCTCGGCGTAGGGCACACCGAGCTGGTTGGCGAGCTGCAGCGCGGCGGTACGGCTCGTATCCGGCACCGGAATGACCACGTCGATGTCGTGCTCCGGCCAGACGCGCTTGATCTTTGCGGCGAGCTTCTTGCCCATTCGCGAGCGGGATTTGTGCACCGAAATATTGTCGATGATGGAATCCGGCCGCGCAAAGTACACGAACTCGAAAATGCAGGGCGAAAGCACCGGTTGTTGCGCGCACTGATGTCGGTAGAGGTTGCCGCGCACGTCCACCAGCACGCATTCGCCGGGGGCGATGTCATCGATGAGCTCGAAGCCGTTGGTGTCGAGGGCCACGCTCTCGGAGGCGATCATGTACTCGGTGCCGCGGTCGGTCTCGCGCTTGCCGTAGACCACGGGACGGATGCCGTAGGGATCGCGGAAGCCGAACAGACCGAAGCCCGGGATCATGGCCACGGCCGCATAGCCGCCGCGGCAGCGCCGGTGCACACCCTCCACGGCGCGAAAGATGTCGTCCTCATCGATGCGCAGCCGATCCTGGGCCTGGAGCTCGTGGGCGAAGACATTGAGCAGGATCTCGCTATCGGACTCGGTATTGATGTGTCGCAGGTCCTGGACGAAGACGTCCTGCTTCAATTCTTCGGCGTTGGTGAGATTGCCGTTGTGGGCCAGGACGATGCCGTAGGGCGAATTCACATAGAACGGCTGCGCCTCCGCGGAGCTGGACACCCCGGCGGTGGGGTAGCGCACGTGCCCCACGCCCATGTTGCCCTTGAGCTGCAGCATGTGGCGATTGCCGAATACGTCCCGGGTGAGACCCGCATCTTTGCGCATGTGCAGCTTGTCGCCGTCACTGGTGACGATGCCCGCGGCGTCCTGGCCGCGATGCTGCAGCACCAACAGGGCGTCGTAGAGGGACTGGTTGACCGCCTGCTTACCAACGATGCCGACGATACCGCACATGATTCACCTCGCATGCACCCGGCAAACACTGCCGGTGCGGCCGTCGAGCGGAGATCCAACAGCGCTGTGGGGGGCGCAGGCGGCGGACAATGGTGCCGGCGATGTCAACCACATAAGACTAGCTTACACCTGAGGGTCGAACCAAGCCATCCGCATCCCGGGGTCGGCGTCGGGGACATCGGCGATGGACGTCGCCGCGGGATCAGTCAGATGGATTTTATTCTCTGGGTCACCTCTGGCGGCACCAGATCCAGCATCGCATCCGCCAGCAGTTGGAATTTGGGCAAGAGCTCCGACTGGGACCACCAGGGGTCCTCGATCACGGGCGTCAGGGATGCCAGGAACACGAGCAACGCCACCAGAACCGCGCCCCGGCCCGCGCCGAAAACCATCCCAAGCAACCGGTCGGTGCCGGTCAGACCGGTCTTCTCCACCAACAGCGACAACACCCAGCCGAGGATGGCGCCGGCGATCAGCATGCCGAGCACGATGATCACCACCGCAACGCCCATGCGTAGTGAGGGTGTCGCCAGCCAGGGGGTCAGCTGGTCGGCCACGGGTCGATAGAAGACCCAAGCCGCCAGCAGTGCGGCGATCCACACGCCCAAGGCCAGGACTTCTCGAATCAGACCGCGCGCCAGGCCGATGACGGCTGACAGGGCGATGATTCCGATAATGACATAGTCGACCCAGATCATGATACGGCGTCAGTCCTCAACCTTACGATGCGGGGCGCCCCGCGGCCTTGCACCACCCAACGCGGCGGTGCCGCGATCACAGGTATGCGCCGGCGCCCGGATCGGCGACCGGATGCGATTAAATCACTCACCCCGGTCCGGGCGACGCCGTTCCTACGAGCCGCGGGTAAAGCGGCTCGATCATACGGTTCCGCTGCCGCCGTGGCGCTCAAGGGTAGCGCTGCACCAGGGGCTTGTTGCCCGTGACACCCTCTAGCTCTGTCGCCAGACGCTCGGCGCGCGCGCGCTCGACTTCGGGCCCGACGCGCACGCGGTAATAGCGCTTACCATCAACCGTAGCCTGCTCCACGAAGGCCGTGTAGCCCGCGCCGCGTAGCTCGTCCTGCAGCCCCTTGGCGGCATCGGCTGAGCCGAGACTCGCCACCTGCACCACCCAGGAAGAGGTGCCCGCGGGCACGGGATTCGGCTCGGCTGCCAGCGGCGGCTCTGGTGAGGTCTCTGGAGGGGCTACCGCCGGGACCTCGGAGGGGACCTCGGAGGGGACCTCGGGCGGCGGCGGTTCTGGCAGCAGCGGCATCGTGCCGGCATCCTGCGCGGGCACATTTGCCTGCGCCGGTGGCGCTTCCGACGCGGCGGGTACTGACCTCGACACCACCCCGGGCGGTGGCTCCGGCACCGGTAGGGGCGGCGTGAAGTCCTCGTCCACCGTTATGGACTCGGTTGCAGCCGCGGTTGGCGACGCGTCGCTGGCCGCATCATCGCCGTTCGCCGGGCCTACGTTTTCCACCTCCGGCTCGTCGGGGATCACGATGGGCTCGCCCAGGCCATCGTGATTGGGCTGCTCCACTAACATGGGCACGAAGATCACGATCAGCGCAACGAGCACCGCCGCGCCGACCAGGCGTCTTTTCGCACCTTCATCCATTCACGAGGCCCCAAGGTTTGTCCGGCGTTGGAAATTGTCTTGTGCGCGCTACCCCCGCACGCTGAGCGGATTATACCGCAGCGATAGCAGCGTTGCGCAGGGCCGCCTCGACCAGGGTGAAAGACCCGAACACCAGGACACAGGCATCCTCGGCCAAGCCCTCACGAATGGCCGCGACCGCCGCATCGAGGCTGGCGTGCGCTTGGGGCGTCGCCCCCGGGCTAGCGGCCACGATGGCGCCCGCCAGCACGTCTTCGGCCATGCCGCGGGGCCCCGGTGCCCGCACCACATGCCATTGATCCACCCACTGGGCCAATGCCGATGTGACGACGACGGCTTCTTTGTCTGCGGAGAGTCCGACCACCGCGTGGCGCGGGCCCGTACAGCCCAGCGCCGCCAGGTTTTGCGCCAGCACCTGCGCCGCCTCGGCGTTATGGGCCACATCCAGCACCCAGGTGGGCCGGCCCGGCAGGACCGTGAACCGCCCCGGCAGCCGCACCCGTTGCAGGCCCTGACGCCATGCGGCGTTGCCCAGCGGCAGGCGCTCGCGCAAACAGTCCAGGGCACAGATCGCCGTGGACGCATTGTCGTACTGATAGCGTCCGCGCAGCGCCGGCGCCGGCAATGCCTCGCGGCGGCGATCCTGCGGGCCGTGCCAGGCCCATTGTCCGGTATCGAGCCGCCAATGGAACTCCCGTCCAAGTTGCAGCGGCTCGGCGCCCAGTTCCAGTGCCCGCTCGCGCAGCCGCGGCGGTGCCGCCGCCTGCCCGATGATCGCCGGGCGGCCGGGCCGGAAGATGCCCGCCTTCTCAAAGGCGATCTGCGCCGGCGTCTCCCCGAGCCAGGCCATGTGATCGCGGCCGATGCTGGTGACGACGGCGACGTCGGCGTCGATGATGTTCACCGCGTCCAGGCGCCCGCCGAGCCCCACTTCCAGCAGCACCACGTCCGGCGCTGCGGCGGCAAACAGCGTCAGGGCGGCGAGGGTGGCGAACTCGAAATAGGTGAGCGAGATCTCACCGCGCGCCGCGTCGATGCGCGCAAAGGCATCGCAGATGGCGGCATCCGTCGCATCGGTGCCATCGAGGCGGATGCGCTCGTTGTAGCGCAGCAGATGCGGGGAGGTGTAGGCGCAGGTGCGGTAACCGGCGGCGCGACAAACGGCGTCCAGACAGGCCACCACTGAGCCCTTGCCATTGGTGCCGCCCACGGTGATCACCGGGCAGGCGAAGGGCTTCAGGCCAAGGGCGTTCCAAACCGCCCCGACCCGCTCCAGGCGCAGGTCGATCGCGCTCGGGTGCAGGGTCTGCTGCCAGGCGAGCCAGTCGGCGAGCTGATCGAAGCGCATCGGCGAAGCGGCTTGGTTGTGGGGCCAGGAGGGACTGGACACGCCGGCGCCGGCGCGGCGATCCAGCGGCTAAGCACTCAGCTCCAGGCCTTCGTCCTGGGGCCGGCGCATCAGCATGGACAAGAGGGTCGCGATACGCTCACGCAGATCGCGACGATCACAGATCTGATCCAGGGCGCCGTGCTCCACCAGGAACTCGCTGCGCTGGAAACCCTCCGGCAGGGTCTCGCGCACGGTCTGCTCGATGACGCGGGGCCCGGCGAAACCGATGAGCGCACCGGGCTCGGCGATGTTGATATCGCCGAGCATGGCCAGGCTCGCGGAGACGCCGCCCATGGTGGGATCGGTCATGACCGAGATGAAGGGCAGGCCCTTGTCGCGCAGGCGCCCGAGGGCGGCGCTGGTCTTGGCCATTTGCAACAGCGAGAACAGCGACTCCTGCATGCGCGCCCCACCGCTGGCCGAGAAGCAGACCAGGGGCAGGTGATCGCGCACGGCCACCTCGACACCGCGCACGAAACGCTCCCCCACCACCGAGCCCATCGAGCCACCCATGAAGCGAAACTCGAAGGCGCCGGCGACGATCCCCATCCCCTTCAACTGCCCGCGCAGCACCACCAAGGCCTCGCGCTCGCTGGTTTGCTTCTGCGCCTGGGCGAGTCGCTCGCGGTATTTTTTCAGATCCTTGAACTTCAGCGGATCGACGGACTCCAGCTCGGCGCCGATCTCCTCCGCCGAGGCGGCGTCATCCAGGAAGAGTGCCAGCCGCCGCCGCGCACCGATGCGGTTGTGGTGACTGCACTTCGGGCAGACGTCCAGATTGCGCTCCAGCTCGGCGCGATAGAGCACGGCATTGCAGCCCGGACACTTGTCCCAGAGCCCCTCCGGCACCGCGCGCTTGCTGTTGGCCTCGGTGCGGATGCGACTCGGGATCAGCTTTTCGAACCAGCTCACGGCATCGCCCTTGGGCCGGCTCATGGCGCCTCCCGGCGCCGATCGGCCGCATCGATGGCCTGGCGCAGCGCGCCGATGAAGTCCGCCACCGCATCGGCGAGCGCCGCCGGCGTCTCCATCAGGGCCTCGATCCGCTCGACGATGGCACTGCCGACGATGACCGCATCCGCCACCGCCGCGACCCGTGCGGCGCTCTCGCCGTCCTTGATGCCGAAGCCCACGCCCACCGGCAGCGGGATGCGGGCGCGGATCTCCGCCAGCTTGGCGCCGACGCCGTCGATATCGAGATTGCCCGCACCGGTGACGCCCTTGACGGCGACATAGTAGACGAAGCCCGAGGCGACCCCACCGATGCGCGCGATGCGCTCGGCATCCGATGTCGGCGCCAGCAGATACACCAGGTCGAGCGCGTGCGGGCGCAGCTTGCCGGCGAGCTCAGCGGCCTCCTCCGGGGGCACGTCCACCACCAGGGTGCCATCCACACCGGCCGCGGCGGCTGCGGCGGCGAAGGCCTCGACACCCATGATCTCGATGGGGTTCAGATAGCCCATGAGCACCACCGGCGTGGCGGTGTCCTGGGCGCGGAAGGCCCGCACCATCTCCAGCACGTCGCGCAGGCGCACGCCCGCCGCCAGCGCGCGCTCCGTGGCGCGCTGGATCACCGGACCGTCGGCGATGGGATCGGAGAACGGCACGCCCAGCTCGATCAGGTCTGCGCCGGCGGCCACCATCCGGTGCATCAGCGCCACCGTCACATCGGGCTGGGGATCGCCGGCGGTGACGAAGGGAATCAGCGCCGTGCGGCCCTGGCCGCGCAGGCGCTCGAACAGGCCATCGATGCGGCTCACAGCACGATCCCGTCCAGTTGGGCGACGGTGTCCATGTCCTTATCGCCGCGGCCGGAGAGGTTGATGACGATGGTCTGGTCGCGACGCAGGGTGGGCGCGAGCTTGGCCGCATACGCCAGCGCATGGCTGGTCTCGAGTGCCGGGATGATGCCCTCGGTGCGGGTGAGCCCATGGAATGCCGCCAGCGCTTCGTCATCGCTGACGGCGACATACTCGGCGCGGCCGGAGTCCTTGAGCCAGGCGTGCTCGGGGCCGACGCCGGGGTAATCGAGGCCGGCGGAAACCGAATGGGTGGCCGCGATCTGGCCGTTTTCATCCTCCATCAGGTAGGTCCGGTTGCCGTGCAGCACGCCCGGCTTGCCGGCACACAGCGGCGCCGCGTGGTGGCCGGTGGCGATGCCCTCGCCCCCGGCTTCGACGCCGATCATGCGCACGTCGGCATCATCGATGAAGGGATAAAAGAGGCCGATGGCGTTGGAGCCGCCGCCGACGCATGCCAGGACCACATCCGGCAGACGGCCGCTGCGCTCGAGCATCTGGGTGCGGGCCTCGCGGCCGATCACCGCCTGGAAGTCCCGCACCATGGCTGGATAGGGATGCGGACCGGCGACGGTGCCGATGATGTAGAAGGTGTTGTCGATGTTGGTGACCCAGTCGCGCATGGCCTCATTCAGCGCGTCCTTGAGGGTGCGGGAGCCGGACTTCACCGACACCACCTGCGCCCCCAGCAGACGCATGCGATAGACGTTCGCGCGCTGGCGGGCGACGTCCACCTCACCCATGTACACCACACACTCGAGCCCCATGCGCGCCGCCACCGTGGCCGAAGCGACGCCGTGCTGGCCGGCGCCCGTCTCGGCGATGATGCGCGTCTTGCCCATGCGCTTGGCGAGCAGCGCCTGGCCCACGGTGTTGTTCACCTTATGGGCGCCGGTGTGATTCAAGTCCTCGCGCTTGAGGAAGATCTGTGCGCCGCCCAGCTCGCGGCTCCAGCGCTCGGCATGGTAGAGGGGCGACGGCCGTCCCACATAGTCGCGCAGGTCGTTGTCCAGCTCCGCCAGGAAGGCCGGGTCTTTCAGATAGCGCTCGTAGGCGTCCGTCAGCTCCGCCAGCGGATGCATCAGGGTCTCGGGCACGAAGCGCCCGCCATAGCGGCCGAAATGGCCGTTGGCGTCCGGGTAGTGATAGCCGGTCTGCACGGCCTCGGCCGCAAACGGCTGTTGCATCTCATCGGCGACGGTCGCCATCGCGTACCCCCTGCATGAATTCGTTGATCTTACGGTGATCCTTGATGCCTTTATCGGCTTCGACACCGCCGCTCACGTCGACCGCGTACGGCTTGACGCGGGTGATGGCGGCGGCGACGTTATCGGCGCTGAGCCCCCCGGCGAGGATGATCCGGGGCGCCAGTGCCGGCGGCACCCGTTGCCAATCGAAGCGCCGTCCCGTGCCGCCCGCGAGCGCCGGGTCATAGGTGTCCAGCAGCAGCGCCGCGGCCGCATGATACTCCGCCGCCGCCGCCTCCAGGTCGATCCCCTCGCGCATGGCGATGGCCTTGATCCAGGGCCGGTCGAAGCCGGCGCATGCCGCCGGCGGCTCCTGGCCATGGAACTGAATCAGATCCAGGGGCACCCGGCGCACGGCCTCGGCGACGAAGGCCGGCGACGCATCCACGAACAGCCCGACGCGGCTGACGAAGGCCGGCACCCGCGCCGCCAGCGTGGCCGCCCGCACCAGATCGACGGCCCGGGCGCTCGGCGCATGGAACACGAAGCCGAGGGCGTCGGCACCGGCGGCGACGGCGGCGGTGACATCCTGCTCGCGGGTCAGACCACAGATCTTGACGCGTGTTCGCATGGGCGGGCAGTGGCGAGGGCTCGGCCCGACATTACAGCACAGGCGGGCCGGTCGCGTCGCCGCCCGTGGGCAGGCCGAAGTGGGCCGGATAATCGACGCCGGTCAGGTACAGCCCATGGGGCGGCGCCGTCACACCGCCGCGCGCGCGATCGCGCAGCGCCAACAGCTCGGCCGTCCAGGCCACCGGCGCCTCGCCGCCGCCGATGGCCATCAGCACACCGGCGATGTTGCGGACCATATGGTGCAGAAAGCCATCCGCACCCACCGCGAGCACGATCAAATCCCCCTGCCGCGCCAGGTGCAGGTAGCGCAAGGTCCGTACGGGACTCTTGGCCTGACAGGCGAGCGCCCGAAAGCTGGTGAAATCGTGCCGTCCCACCAGCAACCCACCCGCCGTGCGCATGCGCCCCAGATCCAGCGCCTTGTGTGTCCATACCGCCCGCCCGCGCCAGAGCGCCGAGCGTGTCGGCCGGCACAGGATGACATAGCGGTAATGGCGGCCGGTGGCGCTGAAGCGGGCGTGGAAGTCCGGGGCCACCACCTGCGCCCAGCGCACGGCGATGTCGTCCGGCAGATGGCTGTTGATGCCGAGCACCCAGCTGCGCAAACTGCGCTCGGCCTGCGTATCGAAATGTACGAACTGCCCCGATGCGTGCACGCCCGCATCGGTGCGCCCCGCGCAATGCACCCGCACCGGCTCGGCGGCGACCCGGCTCGCGGCGGCCTCGAGCCGCGCCTGCACCGTATCCGCGTGGTGCTGGAGCTGCCAGCCGCTGTAGGCGCCACCGTCGTATTCCACCGCCAGGGCGATGCGCCGAGCACCCACATCGCGTGCCACGCCGCGCTCAGTCCGGCGCATCCGGGCATGCCCGAGCAGGATGGTTGGGCGACCGCACCTTTGTGGCCGCGGCGGCACGGCAGTCCGGGCTATCCGGACAGCGATGGCGGCCGGCTGACGAGCGCTGACGGGGTGAATGGGTAAGCATCACAAGTCCGCCTTCATACCAGCGACGGCGCTTCGGCTCAACCGAGCGTCGCCAGCAGGGCTTCGGCGTCGGCGCGCTGGCGCTCATCGCCCGCGGCCACCACCGCGTTCAAGAGGGCCCGGGCCGCATCCGGGTCGTCCACATCCAGATAGGCACGCGCCAGGTCCAACTTGGTGGCCACATCGTCCCAGCCTCCGGCGTCCGTGTGCCACTGCGCAAAGGGTGCTTCGCCGGGGATGCTGTCCGGCCCGCGACCACCGGCGGCGGTCCCCTCGTCGCCCGCGGGGCATGCGGCCACAGACCCCTCCGGCTGGTACTCCAGCGCCGCCAGCGCAGGCGGCTCCCGGGCCGGTGCCGGCGCCTGCGGATCGGGCGGCGATTGCAGGCGCCCTGTCCCGTCGTCCAGCGCCAGGCCGAGGCGGTCATTATCGTCCCACTCGCAGGACTCCGCGGGCTGCGGGGCGTCGAACGCCGCAATCGGGTCCGGCGCTACGGGCGTGTCGCCGTCGAGGTCACGCCCGGGGCGCTCGGTCGCCCCGGTACAGGAGTCCCCGGCCGCATCCAGGGGTGATTGCGGCGCCGACGTCCCCCCGCCCGCGTGCGCCCCTGCCACACGGCCATCATCCACGCCGCCAGCGTCCGCCCTGACGGCGAGCTGGCGCCGGCGGCGGTCCGCCAACAAGCCGAGCCCGCCGAGCAGCATGCCGCCGGCGGCGGCCAGCGCCCAGGTCGGCATGTCGATGGTGATACCGCCCACCAGCGCCGGCGCATTCCGCCAGGACACGGGCCGGGCCGGGGTCTGGGTCGAGGGCTGGGTGGAAGCCTGGCCGGCGCCGGGCGCCCCGGCATCTTCGACCCGTGCCGTCGCCGCCGCCGGCGGATCTTCGGCATCGCCCGCCATCGCGCCGGCGGCCACGGGCGCCTTGTCCCCGCTATCCGCCGGTGTGAGCGGCGCCGACGGCGGCGCCTGGACGAGCGCCGCGCGCGCCGCGTCCGGCTGGACGTCGCCGCCTCCGCCCTCGCCGCCCGCAACTTCGCCGCCCGCCACCTCGCCGGTAGACCCGGACGTTGTCGGCGCCGGCGGGGCCGCCGCCGACGTTGCCGCATCGGCTGTCCGAGCCGCCGGCGGAGACTGGGTCGGCTGCCCGTCGCGCCGCGCCAACAAGCGCTGGATCTCGGCGAGCCGCCGTTCCAGCTCAGCGACGCGCTGACGCAGCGCCCTGGTCGCTTGCCGGTGGCGCTCGGCGGTGTC
>AACY020564790.1_pt1 | contig 11587 bp, 5 predicted proteins | sample 267378 | NCBI WGS metagenome assembly AACY02 (sample SAMN02954345, study PRJNA13694) | marine metagenome | biome: aquatic; feature: ocean; material: water; isolation source: isolated as part of a large dataset composed predominantly from surface... | reverse complement strand
CCAACAAAAGCACCTAAGACTAAAGGCATATGACTAAATCCTTTTTTATATGTCTTTATCAAATCTTTACCACCTTCTGTATAATATAGAAATATGATTCCTAAAAGTGTTCCAATCCCAAATCGAATCAAAGCAATTGGAACCACTGGATGTATTGCCATTACGGGTTTAATCATCAATACCGAAAATGCAGTAAGCACCTGCGCAATAAGTCCAAATATTATTCCATGAGTTATATCTTTTCTACTTTTATTTTTTGGTATCTCAATAGTTGCTATAACAATACCACTTATTACCAAAATTCCACCAAAATACCCTCGAATAGCAATGACCTCCCCAAACATAAGATATGATAGAATAAAAATTGAAAGCGAAAATGTTGTACCAACAATAGCATTCAACCCAGCTCCAAGATTTCGCAATGCTGATAAATAAAAATAATCTCCAATTGCGACTCCTAGAACTGCGCTAATTGTAAGAATTTTCATTTCATCATATGTAAAAACTGGAAATCTATTTCCTTGAATAATTAGGAATAAAATAAAAAAAATAACACCTATAGTATTTTTAATAACATTTATATGCATGCTCCCAAGTATTCGCCCTGACAATTGGAACAATATTACTGCTGTTGCCCAACAAAAAGACGTTAGGATAGCATATAAATCTCCTGTATTTAATTGAAATTCCAAGGCTTCTATGTTAGATGAAATTATTGTTTAATAATCTGAAAATCGACCACACCATTAAATTGTGTTCCTACAACATTGATTTTCTCTGGATAGCTAAAAGGATCTCCTGACATGGTATCAATTCGAGAGTAGACACTATTTCCTAATACTAAATACCAATATAATGTTGAGTCTAAACTATTTTTCAAAAAGATAGATGTGGTATCATTTCCTGAAAATTCATTAATAATTAATGTTGTTGATAAAACAGAATTGGAATCTAAAATAAATGAAAGATCATATGATTCATTAAAATCATACTTATCCCCTCTTAGAGAGAAGCTAAAAGCATCTGATGTATTAATTATGGAAGGCAAATTATCAATTAATCCATCGTCTGGTTCAGGTGGACCTACGCACCCATAAATTAAAAGAAATATAATAGCTATGTATTTATTCATGCTGCATCATTTTCTATTTGATCATTATCATTACTTTTTAATTCTAAATCAATAATCTTTTCCATTGGTTTTTCTAATTGACGAGCTCTTGTGCCACTTAATTCATCAAAATGTTTTTGTATAGTACCTATACTCTTACCAAGTGCATTAAGTTTTTCTACAAATTTTTCCCATTGTTCCTTGAAAGTACTAACCATAGCCTGCATATCTCCTGCCCTTTGTTCCAAGGAAAAATTAGATACTGCCTGACGAATTAAGGATAAAATAGCATACAGTGTTATGGGTGAACAAAGTAGAATTCTTTTTGAGAGAGAAAAATCGATAAGATCTTTATCCTCTTGGTTCAAAAAAGAATAAATACTTTCATTTGGAATAAACATCAGAACATAATCAACAGTTCCTGCTTCTGGATTAATATAATTACGTTTAGCTATTTCCTTAACATGATTGCGTACATCGGAAAGGAAAGCCTTCTTTTCACTTATCTGATCATTTTCATTATCAGCAGCAAGAAAATTCTCATAATGAGTGAGAGGAAACTTTACATCCATATTAATATGACGATCTTTAGGTAGATAAAAGGTAAAGTCCGGTCTACCCTTTCCTTCCTGTGTCTGTTTAGTATAATTAACACCGTCAACTAGTCCAATAAAGCTTAATATATCTTCTACCATTCTTTCCCCCCATTGACCTCGTGCCTGTGAACTTGATAATATCTGTCTTAATTGAGAGGTAGTATCGGATAATTCAGTAATACCTTTTCGAGAGGCTTCCATCTGACCTTTCAGTTCAGAAGTTTGTTTGCCAAGACCTTCTAAGTGATTTTTCATCTCTTTTATACTTTGGTCAATTAGCTTTTTCTTTTCATCTAATTGCCCATCAGAAGATTTCAGTAATTCTCCAAACTTACTTTCCGCCATTTTCAGAAATGTTTCTATGTTTTGATCTAAAGCTTGTCTGGAAATACTACCAAAGATTTCTTTTAGGCCATCCTCTCCTAAACGAGTAGAATCCAATTCTTTTTGTCGCACAAACCAAACAATTAATGATCCTACAGCAAATCCAATTAGAAAAAGAATGATTCCGCTAATAAAGTCCATTATTAAAAATACGTAAAATTTTTGTTTGCATTAACTATAAGATTAATCCTTATTAAAAAGATTATATTGACCTTCCTAATCCACCATCAACACGAATATTTTGTCCATTAACATAACTTGACTTATTGGATAATAAAAAAACCACTGTATTCGCTATTTCATCAACCTTTCCTTCTCGTTTTGATGGAATTATTGAACGAATTTCATCACTTACATCAAAACTATCAATAAACCCTGGCAATATATTATTCATACGTATACCATCTTTTGCATATTGATCAGCAAATAACTTAACAAAAGCTGAAAGCCCTGCTCGAATTGTTGATGATGTCGGAAATGATACATTAGGATCCTTCGCGCTATATGAAGATATATTTACGATTGATCCACCCTTTTTTTTCATAATGGGAACTACTAATCTTGACATTCGAACTACATTTAATAATAATAAATCAAAGGCCTCTTTCCATTCAGAATCAGTTATTTTTAACAAATCACCTTTTGGAGGATGTCCTGTATTATTTACTATAGCATCAATTTGACCATATGAATCCATTGCAAGATCCACAATTTTACTTAGATCATCTTGTTCTGTGACGCTTCCAACCATTCCAACCCCATCCAATTCTTTAGAAAGCTCTAGCACACTATCTGTTCTTGACATTAAAACTAGATTATATTTTTCTTTAGCAAGCGCATGAGCACATGCAGCGCCCATTCCCTTACTCGCAGCGGTTATAATTGCAACTTTATTCAAAAAAGATAGTCATGCCTCAATTAGATCTAATACTAATCTAATTACATTGCCAGAGGCTCCTTCCTTTGGAGTATACGGTTTTTCTCTTACTACACCTCCATTATCTGTTTCAGAATCACTCCATGCAGTTCCAGCAATATCAAAATGACACCATGGAATTCCATCCTTAACAAATTCCTTCAAGAAAGCCCCCGCAGCAATAGTTCCTGCCTGCATGGGTGCACCTATATTTTTCACATCAGCAATCTTTGATCGAATTTGATGACAATATTCTTTCCAAAGTGGAAGTTCCCAGACTTTTTCTGCCGTAGTATTTGAAGACGATTTAACCTTCTTGATTAGCGTATCATCTGTACCCATAATACCAGTAGCCACATATCCAAGAGCGACAACGACTGCACCAGTTAATGTTGCAAAATCAAGGATATATTCTGGTTTATAATGCTTACTAGCATAGGATAAAGCATCTGCTAAAATTAATCTTCCTTCCGCATCCGTATTTAAAACTTCAATAGTTTTACCATTATATGCTTTTAGGATATCTCCAGGCTTATATGCTTTTGCTCCACTTAGATTTTCTGTTGAGGGCACTATCCCAACAACATTAATCTTAGGCTTTAAATCTGCAATAGCATGCATTGCTCCTAAAACTACGGCAGAGCCACACATATCGAATTTCATTTCATCCATTTTAGATGCTGGCTTTATAGAAATACCTCCAGAGTCAAAAGTAAGACCTTTACCAACAAGAACTTTGGGCTTCTCTGTCTTCTTAGTACCCCAATATTCCATTAAAATAAATTTGGGAGGCTCATCCGTCCCTGCCGCAACACCTGCAAGTCCACCCATGCCCATTTTTATAATTTTTGCCCGATCAAAAACACGTACTCGCATTTTTCCACGTTTTCCAATTTTTCGAGCTTCCTGTGCTAATTTCGTTGGAGTAGCAACATTCCCTGGGTGATTTCCAAGATCTCTTGCAAAACAAACAGCATTTGCTATTAACGAACCTTTCCTCAAACCAGATCTATCCCAGGTACGAACAATAACCTTCTTCAACATAAAGTTATTTTGTTTGTTCATCGTTTTATAATCAAGAAATTGGTATGAAGCTAAAATAACGCCCTCTGCTTGCGCCTGAGCTGCTCCATCTTTATCTTGAGCAAATTCTTCCATAAATATATTAGCAAGCTTTTTTCTAGTGGCCGTCTTAACTGCTGTACCGCTTGCACGCCTAATCTGCTCTAAGTCTAAATTTTTCTTTTCTCCTAATCCAACCGCTATTAAGCGATGTTTCTTACCATAAAAAATCATTGATTCACCTGCGCGACCTGTCACGTCACCATTTTTAACTGCAGTTTGTAACTGCCCTCCTAAAGTTTCATCAACATCTTTTGCCATTGGCGATAATTCCCCTTTTGAAAATACCCCAACAACTATCACATCTGAGGGTAATTCAGACCAATTTTTTGTTGTAGCTGAAACTGTCTTTAAATGTGCCATATATACTCCTATATATAATATCTTATAATTATTTTTTTCCTTTAATAAGTTCATCAACAACACTTGGATCTGCAAGTGTTGATGTATCACCCATATTTTCTATATCTCCTTCTGCTATCTTTCTTAAAATTCGTCTCATAATCTTACCAGAACGAGTCTTAGGTAAAGCAGGGGTGTATTGTATTTTATCAGGTTTTGCATGAGGACCAATAATTTTAGTTACACTATCCATAATTCCTTCATTTATATCAGTATTGTCTACTGTGCCTGTCATTAATGTTACAAATGCATAAATCCCTTGGCCTTTTATTTCATGCGGAAAGCCAACTACAGCAGCTTCTGCAACACCAGTAGCTTTTCCTATAGCACCTTCAACCTCTGCAGTACCAATACGATGACCAGAAATATTAAGAACATCATCTACTCTTCCAGTTATCCAATAATAACCATCCTTATCTCTACGGGCACCATCACCAGTAAAATAGTAACCAGGCACTTGTGAGAAATATGTATCAATGAATCGTTGATGATCTCCATAAACTGTTCTCATTTGGCCTGGCCAGGATTGCTTGATTGCTAGAAGCCCTTGAACATTATTTCCTTCTATTTCTTTTCCATCATCTGATAATAGAACAGGCTCTATGCCAAAGAACGGGTTTGTTGCTGATCCAGGCTTAGTAGGTGTAGCACCTGGAAGTGGAGAAATTAATATTCCACCTGTCTCCGTTTGCCACCAAGTATCAACAATTGGACATTTACCTTTTCCAACAATATTATAATACCACATCCATTCAGGTTCCTTAATTGGTTCTCCTACTGTGCCTAATAATTGTAAGCTTGAAAGATTGCGACTTATTACATGATCATCACCTTCTTTCATTAAGGCACGCAGAGCAGTGGGGGCTGTGTAAAACTGTTTTACTTTATGCTTATCAACCACATCCCAAAACCTTCCAAAATCCGGATAATTAGGAACACCTTCAAACATTATAGTTACTGCTCGATTTGCTAACGGACCATATACAATATATGAATGTCCTGTAATCCACCCAATATCAGCTGTGCACCAATAAATATCACCCGGTTTGTAATCAAATATTTTTTCGTGAGTAAATGAAGTATAAACAAGATATCCGCCTGTTGTATGCATTACTCCTTTTGGCGTTCCAGTGGAGCCAGATGTATATAATATAAAAAGAGGATCCTCTGCATTCATTTCTTCAGGAATACATTCCAAATCAGCGTTTTCCATCATTTCATGCCACCATAAATCACGGTCACTTTTAATCTCAACATCAACACCTGTTCTTTTAACGACTATTACATGCTCAATAGAAGGTGTTTCAGATACTGCTTTATCAGCATTTGCCTTCATTGGAATATTCTGTTTTGTTCCACGAACTCCAGTGTCTTGTGTAATCAAAACTTTACATGAAGAATCATTAATACGATCTCGAAGAGATTCTGGACTAAATGCGCCAAAGACTACCGAATGCACTGCTCCTATCCTTGCGCATGCGAGCATTGCAATTGGTAATTGGGGAACCATTTGCATGTACAAGCATACTCGATCACCTTTTTCTACTCCAATACTTTTTAAAACATTAGCAAATTTTTTCACCTCAGAAAGTAACTCATTATAAGTAAATGATTGGTCTTCTTGAGGATTATTTCCTTCCCATATGATAGCGCTTTGCTCGCCAAAACCATTTTCAACATGACGGTCTAAACAATTATAACTTACATTTAGCTTCGCACCATCAAACCACTTTATTGAGCCCTTTATAAAATCATATTCTCGAACTTTATCCCATTTTTTAAACCATGTGATTCGATTTGCAATTTCTGCCCAAAAATTTTCTGGGTTTGATATAGATTGATTATATAAATCATTATATTGATCCAATGATTTAAAATATGCATTATCCGAAAATTCTTTATTAGGAGAAAATAAATTATCTGACATCTCTAGAATTCCTTAATTATGTTTTTGTTTAAAGCATCCTCCAAAAACCTCTATAAAAGAGAGGATACAATTTATATTAAGGAAGTTATTTTTGAATGGTTTTTTCTATTTTAGAAATACTAATTTTTTAGTATTGGTAAAACTATTTGTTTCCATTCTATATAAATACATTCCAGAGGGGATTGTACGGCCAAATGAATCTTTCCCATTCCAGGTAACTTCATGGTATCCGGCAGAAAATCTATCATTTACAAGCTTAATCAATTCTCTTCCTAAAAGATCATAAATTGCTATCTGTGTATATGCTTCTTCTGGAAGTTCAAACTGTATAGATGTAAAAGGATTAAAAGGATTGGGATAGTTTTGACTTAAAGCATAATGATTTGGGATTGGTGTAATTTTAAGTACAGTTGATCCATGGAGTATCTCTTTACCCTCATTATCATAAAATCTAGCTTGTATATTTTGATGATAATCTCTTTTTGTATTAAGGTTTAAGTTAATAGAAAAAACAGAGTCTATACTTTCGCCAAGAGATGCAAAAGTATATGCTTTTATATTAGCTAAAGTATCTTCATTAATAAAAATAAGATTATTTAACGTTAAAGAGGCATTAGAAAGGTTCATTACTTGATTATCAAGATCAGTAAAAATTATTTGTCCTGCACTTGTATATGAGGGTAAATCAATATGTAATTGTCCTTTATTATAAGTTGCATCTAGAAATATTTGACTTCCTGGTTCTAATAAAATTGTTGGGATATAAGTTTTATAGTACCAATTCCACATTCGTGAAAAAATCGCAAGGTCTCGTAAATTTGCTTCACCATCAAGATCAGGAGCATAATGTGGTGGGTCAAAATTAACTGGAGCAAGATCTATATTTGGCCAAAGAGTATTAAAACGGACTACGTCGGCTACATCTAAAACATAATTACTATCTAAATCACCCCAGAGTGTACTATACATCGTAATGGAGTCTGTCATATATAATCTATTAAAGCTAATTACACTATCAAAAGTGAAGAATAAAGTATCTGCAGTTAGTAATTGTTCATTTAAACTAATCGTAATTATGCTATCTGAATAGTTTATATCATAAGGTATTGTATCAAAACCAGTATTCTTTAGTTTAAACTTAAATCCTGATATGTCTTTATTAAATTTAAAATTGATTTGTTCTAAAGATGATACATCTAAATAATCATTTATTGATGGCGATATCGTATCTATTCTAGCCGGTAAATTATCAAAATATATTCCATCTGTACGAACTGAATCAGATTTATTCCCTGCCATATCTACTGCACGAATTGCAACAAAATATTTCATATTCTTATTCAATCTTAAGTCTCTAATTGTTGTAGAGTCAGATAAAGTATCAATTGCAAACCAATCTAGCACTTTGGCTGTGTCTGGCTCATCAAGAATACTGATCTCATAATTTCCTATAATAAAATTATCAGTGAAATCTTGCCAATGGACATTCAATAAAGTAGAATCAGTAGTCCAGTCAAGTTCATCAATAGGATCAAAACCATCGCTAATGTTTCCAACTGAAGGTGCAACTATATCAACAATAAAACCATCACCTAAAATTGTATCAGAAATGTTACCCGCCCAGTCAACAGCATACGCACTAGCAAAATATTGAAAATTAGGTTGAAGAGTTAGCCCCTCCAATAAAGTATCAGCAATTCCATTGGTTTCTGCCCAAGGTATTACATTTCCTACACCTGGTGAAGTTCCTACTGCAAAGCCAAAGCGCAGTATGCCAGATAATAAATCTCCACCATTCATACCCAATCGCAAAGAATCAGTACTTGGAGTAAAATCTTTGTCCTCCATAATACTACATTCATACAGATAATTAATAAATGGGGATGAATTATCAAGGATTACTCTTGAATTATCAGTTGATTGTGTACTCACACCACCTGGGTTACCAGCTAAATCAGAAGGAGTAAAATTAAACGACACTACTCCTTCTACATCAGATACCTGCATCGTTCTGGTTGCAATCCAATTATCACCAATTCTAGTAACATTATCAGCTGTATCATTTGCTATTAAAACAAAAGGCGTCATGATTTCCTCTAATGGACGAAACGTAACTGATACATCATCGCCATATTTTGCACCTTGGCTTGAATATAGATTATCTGATTCAACGGCAATACTATCAATAATTGGACCTGTTTGATCTATTCTAATTTGATTTGCGCTTGCAGCTCCTATTTTTGTATAACCTGCAAAATCATTAATACGCGCAGTAAATAAAGCTAATGCCCCTTCTTGATAATATTGTGAATTGATAAATTCTATTCTACTAATTGAAATAGTGAGAGTATCATTAACATTAGATTCTGCAATAGTAGTCAGATCTCCAATATCTAATGTATCACTTCCGTCAAAACTAACAAGAACCTGTAAGGCACCATCAATTAAACTTATATCATTATCAATTGGGACCGTAACTAAAATACTTTGGTTTGTACTATTCCAAAAACCATTTACAACAGTCCCACCATCACTAATTACTTGACCAACGTTAAAGTTTGATGGAGGAGTCTGATCAAATAAAACGTACGAATCATTGGTAGTACTATCAATACTTGAGCTATTACCAACAAGATCAATAGCATTAATTGTAAAACTAACTCTTCCTTCACTTTCTGCGCCGGTTATACCATATTTAGCTCGAAAGTAATTATTATTTAATGCAGAAATTGAGTTTGCTGGACTATTTAAAATTGTTACTGATGAGTCAGAGACATTCTCGTGCACTCTGAATGTTAATATGATAGTATCATTAGCTCCTGCAAGAGATGAATCAGCAGCATTTGATGATATAGATACCATGGGAAATACTGGATTAGTACCATCAAAACGAACATAACTACTATCTGTTGAAGATGTAATATCTCCATAATCATTTCCATTTAAATCTGTATAATCAATTACAAATGGAACAATTCCATCTTGATCCTCATTCCCTGCAATAATGTGATATAAATAACGGTTACTTGCTGGAGACTCATCTTCTGCTGTTCTAGAATTAATCTCAGAGCTTGTTAAATTAATTGGCATGTCTGTTCTTAATTCGACAATAATTGAATCACCTGGTCTTGCTAATGAATCTCCATAGCTACTATTAGATTTAATTTTTGATAATAAAACTTCTGGACCTGCAGCGCTAAAATCAACACTACTTCCATCATCAACAGAATTATAATTTGAACTCATATTTCTGGCTGTATCACCTACAGATAAAACAAATGGCAACACACCTTCAGTTTCTGATCCTGTCATTCGCCTGAAAACTCTTGAAGAGAATCCATTAATATGTTCATATCCATCAAAAGACTGTTCTCCAATTGTACCTGAAACAGTATCAATCCCCTCTAATTGTCCGGTAAATTGAATATAAACTGTATCTCCAAGAATAGCTCTAGTAGGATCATCATTTGTAGAAAAAATTGTCTTCCCTATTAATGTTGGACTAGTTTGATCGATTTTTAAAATTGAAGAACTAGTATCGCCCGTTGTTGAGTTACCTGGTGCATCCCACATTATACTATATATTTCTACAGATGCATTTTCTGTAAATCCCGTTAATTCTTCAAACACAGAATCTGGAAAAGTAATGGTATAATTTGTTCCAATATGATTTGCCTGGATATCATATGCAGGCGGAAATAGTTGCCGAGATGGTGGAGAATTAAAAATAACGTACGGATGGGCTATACCTTCAGTAAGCGTTGGATCATTATCAATAGGAATGGTGATACTTAGTCCGTTATTTGTACTATTCCAAAAACGTTGAGTAACTGTCCCTCCAATAGGTGCTACTAATCCAGTGGTATATGATGCAGGATTTGTCATATCACAAATCACACTAGAATTATTATTGGTTGTTGTTCTCGTATCTGAATTACCAGAAAAATCAGCATAGTTAAATGAAAAACTTATTGTTCCCTCCTGGTCACTACCTTCTATAATTATACCTCCTATAAATGTTGAGTCATCATTACTATTTGTTATAGTTGCTACTTTATTTAAGATTGTACCATTTACTGTTGCAGACCTGAGTTTCTCACTGGATTGTAATTTAACAAAGACACTATCTCCTAATTTTGCATAGCTATTATTATTATTATTAGAATATGTTGTGACAAATATAGTTGGCGTCACATCGTCATATGTTACGGTTGAACTATTTGTAACATTTATCAAAGTATCTGGATTGCCATATGTATCATGATATGGTATGGAAAATGAAACAGGTCCATTAGTCTCAGCACCAGCAAACGTATAGCTTGCAGTATACTCGTTTCCATTCACATTAGTAATGGTAGCGTTATTCCCTTGGATTATTGCAGTTGGAGTAAGTACGGCTTCTGCCGTAGTGAAAGATACCGTAACTGTATTGCCAATTTTTGCATATGTTGTGTCGGCATTATTGGATGCAATTGATATAGGATTTGAACTATTTAATACTTGTTTTACCAGTAGAGTATCGACTGAACGAGCACCAATTGTTTCGTTTCCAGCATTATCGATTAATTTTGTAGTTATTTTTAATCGTGCATTTTCTACAAACCCAGGAACATTTTCTAAAAAATCTGCACTAGTTATTGTACTCATTGAATCAACTAAATCATTAGTAGTGATGATATAATTTTCACCAAAATCTGTATATGCACCATCATTAATACTTATTCTCATTTTTACATTCGCACCTAATAATGCATTTGGGTCATAAATAGGGTCTAATAGAGCAGGATTAATCAACGTTGCAGGTGCATTATTTATCCATCCTGTTGCATCACACGTACCATTGCTGTTGCCTGTCTGATCATTAAGGGCTGTGCCAGTTCCTTCACCCATTTTCCAGTAACTAACTAAACCTGTCTCATCACCATTGAGAGTCCATGAACGAAATCCTGCAATTTCTGATTGACTTCGTGCATAATTCCATAATCGCACATCACAAACCTGTCCATTGAAATAATTGAAATTTGCATCATTTTTAAATTTTCCAATAAAAAGTTCTGAACCTGCAACATGATCATAATCTACATTCCCTGTTCTACTAACACTGTTAACCAATACGCCATTTTTGTATA
>AACY020529592.1_pt1 | contig 11590 bp, 10 predicted proteins | sample 267378 | NCBI WGS metagenome assembly AACY02 (sample SAMN02954345, study PRJNA13694) | marine metagenome | biome: aquatic; feature: ocean; material: water; isolation source: isolated as part of a large dataset composed predominantly from surface... | reverse complement strand
CGCGAGCCAGGCTGGCGTGCCCATCGACATTGTTTCGCGTGGGATCTGCTGCCTGCGGCCAGGCGTGCCGGGCCTCAGCGAGACGATCCGCGTGCGGAGCGTTGTCGATCGCTTTCTGGAGCACAGCCGAATCTTCGTGTTTGGCGAAGCCCAGGAGGCCCAGGTGTTCCTCGCCAGCGCTGACTGGATGCCCCGCAACTTCGTGCGACGGGTGGAGGTGATGTTTCCTGTGGAAGCGGAGGAGCCTCGCCGTCGGATTCTTGAAGAGATTCTCCCCTGCTACCTCGTCGACAACATGCGGGCTCGCCTGCTCGACTCCGACGGGGCGTATCACCTGCTGCATCCTGAGCCGGGGGCTCAGCCCTTTCGCTGTCAGCAGCATTTCTTGGAGACCCGCGGCGATGCGGCGGCCACGCTGGAACCCCGGCTGCCCTCCCAGCCGTAAGCCACCGGCAGTCGCTTCTTTGCCGCTCGATTTGCTCTAAGATAAGTGGCTCGGGAGTCCGGCGGCGGCCACGCGGGCCGAGTCGAGAGGTGGCTCCCATGTCCTGATGCGAGACGGCGGCGTTCATGTCGGAGGACTACTACGAGACGCTCGGTGTGCCGCGGACGGCATCAGCGGAGGATATTCGCAAGGCGTATCGGGATTTGGCTCGGAAGTATCACCCAGACCTCCACCCGGACGACGAGTCGGCAAAGGACAAGTTCAAGCAGGTGCAGACAGCCTTCGACACGCTCAACGACGCCTCCAAGCGGGAAATGTATGACCGCTATGGCAGTTCCTTCGAAGGCTTCGCGCCTGGCGGTGGGTCTGGCTGGGCAGGTGGGCCATTTCCCGGCGGCGGACAGGGCCCAGGTGGCGGGCAGGAGATCGACCTGGAGAGCCTCTTTGGATCTGGCGGCTTTGCAGAACTGTTTGGTGGCGGGGGCCGGCGGGCTCGTGGCCGCCGTCGACCAGCCGCAGCGGCCGGCGAGGATGTTTCTGCCTCGATTTCGGTGCCGTTTCGGCTCGCCATCGAAGGTGGCTCGACCGATGTGCGGCTGGAGCGGGACGGCCGGAGTGAAACCATCTCGGTGAAGATTCCGCAGGGGCTTCCCGACGGATCCCGGATGCGTCTCCGCGGGCAGGGAACGCCGGGCCGCGGAGGTGGGCCTGCCGGCGACCTGCTGCTGCAGGTGCATGTGGAACCGCATGCCCTGTTTCGTCGAGACCGCGACACGCTTGAATGCAAACTTCCGGTCACGCTGGTCGAGGCCGTGCAGGGCGCCAAGGTCGATGTGCCGACGCCGTGGGGCACCATCGCCCTGAAGATTCCGCCGATGACGTCAAGTGGCCGCAAACTGCGGGCCCAGGGCATGGGGGTGCGGAATCCCAATGGCGTGTCTGGCGATCTGATTGCCGAGGTGCTGATCATGCTGCCGCCGGAGATGGACGACTCTGTGACTTCCGCGATCGCCGCCACAACGCAGCCGGACCCTCGCGCGGGGCTGCGGTGGTAGGCCAGCCGCCGCACGGACACGCTGCCATGCCCGCTCGTTTGCGGTTCTCGGTTGCCATGCGGCTGTCTGGGCAGCGGGCGTTTGCCAGGGTGTTTGCGGCCCGCACAACTGCCAGCAATGGCATCCTGGTGGTGCACCTCGCCAGAAGGCCTGCCGAGGAGCCGCCGCGGCCCGGCGTGCCGGCGGTGCGGCTGGGGCTTTCGGTCTCGCGGCGGGTGGGCTCGGCTGTTGCCCGGCACCAGTGGAAGCGACGGATTCGCGAGGCTTTCAGGCTCAGTCAGCACAACCTGCCTTCGGGCCACGACTTCGTGGTGGTGGTCCGGGGCCGTGTGCCGCCTGCAGTGGTCGAACTCGAGGGCATGCTCCGCTCGCTCGGCGGACAGGCGGCAGCACGGCTGCGGCGGCGAGGCAGGCGACTACGCGACCGCGCACAGGAGTCGACATGAATCGCTGGCTTCAAGCGATCGGGCGGCTGGTGAGCCGGGCAACCGCCACGGTGCTGATTGCTCTGGTGCGGGTGTATCAGCTGGCGATCAGTCCGCTCCTCGGCCAGCGGTGCCGATTTCAGCCGACCTGCAGCCACTACTGCATCGAGGCGATTCGCCGTTACGGTGTGATCCGGGGCTGCTGGAAGGCGGCTTGCCGCATTGCCCGCTGCCACCCCTGGCATCCGGGAGGTTACGACCCTCCCTGAGCCGATTGCTGATGGCGGGCCTGCAGCACCGCAAGCACGGCCCTGTTGGTTTCGGGGAAGTTGAGCGCGGGCAGCTGATCGGCTGTCAGCCAGGTGAACGGTGGCAGCGGAGGGCGGTTGTCGACGGGGGTTGCCGCGAGAAACCAGACCTCGATCGGGCCCGCCTTGCAGGTCCCAAGGGCCCGGTCGAGCACCTCGCCGATGAGCACCTCCAGGCCAGACTCTTCGAGGCATTCCCGGGCCGCCGCCTCCGCTGGTGTCTCATCCGTCTCGATTTTCCCGCCGGGAAACTCATCGAGGCCTGGGCCATCAACGGCATCGTCTGCCCGTCGCCCAACGAGAAACTCCTGCTGCCCGGTGTGGCTGCAGCGGCTGACCACCGCCACAGCCACCCCAATGGTGCCGGGCGAGGTCACGGGGCAACCGCGTCACGAATCGAATCGAGCAGCCGACCTGGCGAGCCCATGATGTTGTAGCCCGCGTCGACGTGCAGGATCTCACCGGTGATACCGGTCGATTCCTTTGAGAGCAGGAAGGCCCCACTCTTGCCGACCTCTTCGTGAGTCACATTGCGGCCCAGCGGTGCCACCCGCTCGTAAAACGTCAGCATCTCCTCAACGCCCGCGCCGCGTCCTGCCAGCGTTCGAAGAGGGCCGGCGCTCACGGCGTTGACCCGCACGCCCTTCGGACCGAGTTCGTAGGCCATGTAGCGAACGCTCGCGTCGAGGGCGGCCTTACACACGCCCATGATGTTGTAGCCCGGAACGGCCTTTTCGCCGCCGAAGTAGGTCAGCGTGAGCACGGAGGCGTTGTCGGAGAGGATGCCCCGGGCGTGTCGCGTGACGGCCAGCAGGCTGTATACGCTCGTCTCCATCGCGATGCGAAAGCCCTCGCGGCTGGTCTCCACCGTTTCGCCCTTGAGGTCGTCCATCGGGCAGAAAGCGATTGAGTGCACGAGGAAGTCGATCGTGCCAAACTCCTCGCCGGCCTTCTGCATCACGGCCGCGATCTGCTCGTCGTTGCCGGCATCCATCGGCATCAGGAAGCGGGCGTTGGGCTGCTCGTCGGTGAGCATCGCCACGCGCCGGCGATTCCGCTGTCGCGTGTCGTCTGGACGGTCTGGCAGGTGGCTGAAGCCAATCTGGCCGCCTTCGTCGAGCACCTCCTTGGCGATCGACCAGGCGATCGAGTGATCGTTGGCAACGCCCAGCACGACGCCCCGCATACCGTCAAATCTTCCCATGAGATTCTGCTCCTCCCTGAAATGTGTGGCACCTTCAAGAGCGGAAATGTAGCCGCTGGCCGCAAATGCCTCAACGTAAGAGTGCGGCAGCACCCCGGCTCGCCTCGCTTGCGGCCATGCCCTTGCCCGAGCGAGGATTGGGCGTTAGGATTCGGTCACTGCCCTGTTAGCTCAATTGGTTAGAGCATCTGACTCTTAATCAGAGGGTTCTAGGTTCGAGTCCTAGACGGGGCATTTTTTTATGCGCGGTAGTGGCTCTCTTGCCACTCTTTCCCGCGGCCGCCTCTGGCGAGCAGGTATGCCCGTTCGCCGCTCACACGGTGGTCTCGCTTCCCAGTGCGGATGTCGCTGGCCGTGTCGTGGTGCAGAGGGTGCGTTGTCTGATCGACGGCCCATTCGAGGCCAGGCCGAGCCCGCGACATCGGCTACTTTCGTTGGGAGTGTTACCTTTGCTGCATCGGTGTTACGTAATATCGGAGGGAATGTAATCCCTCAATGGGGCGGTTTTTGCTTGTAAATGAGCCGCGTTGTGTGGTTTATGTAAAAAACAATGCTATGCTTCTATTGCAGAGAACGTGAACGTTACCGCTGCTACGTATTCCCGCCCTTTTGTATGGAGTGACACAACATCATGGCTGATGCCAAGAAAGCTGGAGTGAATAAGTCGGAAGAGATCCGAAGCGTTGCGACGGAGATGAAAGCAAAAGGCGAGAAGCCTCGTCCGGTAGCCATCATCGCGGCGCTGCAGAGCCGTGGGATTTCGGTCTCCTCGCCTCAGGTGAGTATTGTGCTGAAGAAGATGGGCTTTCGTCCGACCCGCGGTCGCAAGGCAGCCCGTGGCGGCCGGAAAGCAGCTCCAGTGAAGCCGGTTTCCGCGGTGGCGGCACGCAGCAGCGTCGTGACCATCGAGGATATTCTTGCCGCCAAGAAAGTGGCGCAGCAGCTCGGCGGAACAGATCGGGCCTTGGCCGCCCTGGCGGCGCTCAAGCGGATCGAGTCGTAACTCAAGTTGCTGCTGAACATGCGGCAGGATCGAGCAGATTCACCAATGGCCCGCAGCCGTGATGCTGCGGGCCATTGTGTATCGTGAGGCGAGTGCGTGTTAGGAAATGACCAGCAGCCCGGGCATGATGTCGTCGTGCTGCACGAAGCCTGCGGTGTTCTTGCAGTGCACAAGCCGGCGGGCCTTGCCACCCAGGCGGTTGCCGGCATCGATTCGATGGAAGCGCGGGTCCGCAGGATGCTCAGGGTCCGTGGTGAGGGTGACTATCTCGGTGTGCCTCACAGGCTCGATCGGTGCGTGTCGGGCGTGATGCTGTTTGCCACCACGCGGCGTGCTGCCCGGAAACTGTCGCGGCAGTTCGAGCGGCGGCAGATTCGCAAACGCTACCTCGCTCTCGTGGAACCCCCGGGATCGGGCATCCTGCCCAAACCTGGAGATGTGTGGGTGGACCTGGTGGCCAAACTCCAGGACGAGCCGCGGGGGTGGGTGGCTGCTGCTGGGGATCCGGCCGCAAAAGAGGCCCGCACGCAAGTGGCGGCAACCGGGCGGCGCGGGGCTGCCTTGACGCTCGAACTTGAGCCGCTGACAGGCCGCATGCACCAGCTGCGGATTCAGGCTGCCTGCCGCGGGATGCCAATCCTTGGAGACACGCTCTACGGCAGCACCCGACAGCTCGATGGCCGCACGGCATCAGCACACGCTCGCCTGGAAGCGATCGCCCTGGCGGCGATCTCGATCGAGTTTGTCGATCCTGGAGAGCCGCACGCGGCGGAAACGCAGGTCTGCCGCCGAGTAGCGGCACGGCCGTGGTGGGCAGACACTCAAGGGGAGAGCCAGCCGGCATAGTTCATCCACTCAAAGATCCAGGGATGAATCCATGGATTCCAGGTTGGGTAGGCAACCGAGAGTGTGGAGAGGCCCAGCAGGGTTCCCGCCAGGGCTCGCCCGCTGCGGCTGCGGCTGACGGCGTCGGCTGCGGGCACCACCGCCGTCGCCCAGAGAGGCGCCAGCCAAAACACCCAGCGAAAGCCACTGCAGACACCGCCGTAGTTGCGATCGCCGGGTGATCGCGTGAGATAGAAGGCGATCACGGTGACCGAGATGGCAGCCACGGCCAGGGCTGCCCACCGTTGCCCTCGCGGCTGCCGCAGCACCACCACGAGCCCGCACGGCACGAGCAGCCACGCTGGGGTCAGGGAGAAGATGCCGTGGTGACCAAGCAGCGAGTTCCAGGTGTAGCGGGTGAGGGAAGGCTCGCCCTTGTCGACGCCAGAGGGTGAACGCCAGTAGCTCTCGATGACTTTTCCATTGGGGAGCTCGAAGCGGTAGTCGTACCAGCTTTCTTCGCCGCGGCGATGCGCGTAGGCCGGTTCGACGGTGCCGTGGGCGGCATAGTTGGCCCCGACAGACGCGGCGGCCACGAGCAGCATCATCGGGGCGGCAACCAGCAGGGCACGGCGTGGGGTCGACCAGAGCAGCGCCGCCGCCACAAACGCGGTCCAGGAGAGTGCCGGGAGGTCAAACGTGGCCGCCAAGCCTGCCGCCAGGGCCGTGCCCGCGATCAGCCAGCGACACCTCAGACCGTCGATACAGATCCGCCAGCAGCCCCAGCCGCTCGCTGCCACGCAGGCTGCAGCGGGCAGGTGGTTGGTGAGCACGACAGAGAAGGTTGTGAGAAAGGTGCCGAAGCAGATCAGCAGCATGCCGTAGAAGCGGCCCCAGTCGGTGCGGCCGACGCGTTCGACCAAGCCGTGCGTAAAGAGAATGGTCACGGCCAGAGGCAGGATTCCGTAGATCAGCATCAGGCCCCGTCCCAGCTCAAACGGATGATCGGCCAGGGTCCAGCCGGTGAGTTTCGTGGCGACCCAGTAGGGGCCCGCCAGCAGCACAGGCAGCAGCGGCGGCTTGCTGGAATAGAGGTGCGGCACGCCCTCGGCGTCGTTGTGCACCACCGCGTCGATCGTGTCCCAGCCGGGCTGAGCCACGAGGTCTTCAATAGTGAAACTGCCCCGTTCCACCAGGCTGCGGATCGTCAGCCAGCGGCTGCGATCGTTGGCGGAGAGGAAGGGACGCATCAGCCCTTTGTCGCGGCGGATCTCCTGGCGGACCGCCTGCTCATCAACGTCTTTTCCTTCGGCACGCCGCCGCTTGACCGTGTCGGAAACGATCCGCTTCTCCAGCGCGATTCTGTCGATGCTGGCAACCGATCCGATGCGGCCGGCGGCCATGCCGCAGACAACGATCGTCAGCAGCAGGCCCACCCGTCGCCTGAGCACCGCGGCCGGATCTTCGGCTTCCCGGGCGGCGGCAGTGATCGAACGGATCCGCTGAGCAACCTGAAACAGGTCGATCAGGCCGGTGATAAAACGCGAGGCGCCGTATTTGGTGCGGCCATGACCGCGGGGCCGATGGTGAACGGTTTTTTCCGTCACGCGGTAGCCACGCGAGGCGGCGAGCACGGTGATGAAGCGGTGCATGTCGCCGGTCAGCGGCAGGGCGTCGAGCACGCTGCGTCGGAAGGCCTTCAGCCCGCAGTTGTGGTCGTGCAGCCAGAGCCCCGTCATCAGGCCGACCAGCGTGTTGAACACACGCGACGGAAGGGTTTTGTGGATGGGGTCTCTGCGGGGGGACTTCCAGCCGTTGACCAGGTCGATGCCGCCGTCGAGCATCGACAGCATCTCGGGAATCTCGGCGGGGTCGTCTTGGCCGTCGCCATCGAGCATCACGATCCGCGGCGCGGTGCTGGCGGCAAAGCCTTTGGCGAGGGCGGCAGACTTGCCCTGCCCCACCTCCATGCGGATCCCGCGGACCCTCGGGTCCGCCTCGGAGACGGCCGAAATCTCATCCCAGGAGGTGTCGGTCGAGCCGTCGTCGACCACCGTGACCTCCCACGCCTCCCCAGCGGCATCGAGCGTGGTGCGAATCTCACTGATCAGCGGGGTGATGTTGCCGGCCTCATTCCGGACCGGGATGACCAGCGAAACCGTTGGGGTGGAAGGCATGTGGCAGGCAGCAGCTCGCCCATGGGCGGGCCAAACGAGACGCGGGGTCGGGAGAATCTGTCGGCCGAGAGGATACCCTTTCGGCACCGACGGCGACCATGGCGATCTGCCGGCGGCTGAGGTGCGAATGCGGAATGCCCGTACACTCACAGGGATGCCTGCTCGGCGAATCGGCCAGCCCAGGCCGGCGGTGCAGGCGAACGCAACAACGGGCTCTCAGAGGAATCTGCGGTGGCGATGGCTCGCTTCATGTCGCTGGGCGTGATAATCGGCCTGGTGGTGGTCTTTGGCCTGCTCTCGATGCGGGTGATGGCCAGTTTCTTTTTGCCGCTGCTGCTGGCGGCGATGTTGGTGGTGGTCTTTGGCCCGCTGCACCGTTGGCTGCGAGAGCGGCTTTCGGGGCCCGACTGGCTGGCGGCCGGGCTGACGACGGCCTTCGTGCTGCTACTGGTGTTTGCACCGGTTGGCCTGATCGCTGCCCGGGCGACTGGTGATGCCATGGAGATGTTTCAGGGCCCGAGTGATCCCAGGCTCGATCCGATGGTGCTGGAGCGGCTCGTCGGTGGTGTCAACGAGGCCACGGGCCTCTCGCTCACCGCCGATGCCGTGAATGCAGAACTGCGGCAGCTTGCCGAGGAGGTGATCGCGCTGATTGCGACAGGCACGCCGGTGGTAATCGTCAAGGTGGTGATCGGCCTTGTGGTGATGGTCGTGAGCTTCTTCTACTTTCTGCTCGACGGGCGGCACATGACCGCCGCGGTCACGCGGCTGATCCCGCTCGACCGGCGGTATCAGTGGCAGCTGCTGGCCGAGTTTGAGGAGATCAGCCGGGCGGTGGTCAGCTCCACGCTGCTCGCCGCGGTGGTGCAGGCCGCGTTGGCGGGCATCGGCTACGCCGTGGCTGGGCTCGATGGCGTGTTTCTCCTGACGATGCTCACCTTTTTCGGAGCGATGGTGCCCTTCGTTGGGGCGGCGATGATCTGGGGCACCGCCTCGCTCTATCTGCTCTTCTTCGCCCAACAGACGTGGGCGGCGGTGGGGCTCGCTCTCTGGGGCGGGCTGGTGGTCTCCACGATCGACAATGTCATCAAGCCGGTGGTGCTGCAGGGGCAGTCGAAACTGCATCCCCTGCTCGCGCTGCTGAGCGTGCTGGGTGGAGTGGGCACGCTGGGGCCGATCGGCGTGTTTGTCGGGCCGATTGTGGTGGCCTTTTTGCAGGCGGCGTTGACGATGCTGCAGACCGAACTCGACAGTATGTCCGGGGGGCTGCTGCCAGCGGGGGCAGATGCAGCACCAGCTGAGGCGGGCCCGCCGGCCGAGCATTCAGTTCAGAGCGAGGTTGCATCCGGCCGCGACTCGACGTGAAATCGTGGAAGCCTGCTGCCCAAGGGTGGTGCCGGGCTCTCAGAAGAAGGGTGCTGACCAATGCTGTTGGAAACGCTGATGATCATGGCCACGGTGCTTGCCACTGGCATCGAGGCGGCCTGTGTGCCCGCTGAAGAGGGTGGATATGACTACCTGCTGCGGGTCGAGCCGGATCTCGCACTCGCCGGATCGCAGCATGCCCTCACCAGCGACGTGCCGGCCGATGCACGAGACGTGCGACGGGTGCGAATCTATCTGGCCGACCGCTGGCCGACCGCTGTTGAGCGGACGGTGGCGGAAGCGGCGAGCCGACCCCGCCCCCCGGCGGTGATTCAGGCGATGGCGACGGAGGCGACGTCGCTCGACACCGCAGAGCAAGACCCGCCGCGGCCTTGGGGCCTGTTCATCGGGGCGTTGGTGGCCCTCTTCCTCTCGCTCGGCGCCAATGCCTATCTCGGCATGCTGCTGGCGCAGCTCCGCGCCCGCTATCTTCAAGACGTTCAGCAGTCGGCTGTGGGGCTCGGCTAGCCCTCCACTGGCTCCGCTGGCTGCAGGCGGCGGACAGCGACCCGATCATCGAGCTCGCCGTCAAACTCTTCCGCCGACCAGCTGTGGCGAGCCACGAAGAGCGTCTTCACCGGCCGATGGATCATCGGCGTTCGCGGCGGTGCGGCGGGCGGCCGTCTCGGCGGGCGTGCCACTCTCAGCCGGGCGAGGTGGTCTGGCAGTTCTGGAATGCCGTCGCCGGGGCCAGCGGCTTCGGTGGCGTCGTGGACACCAGGGGCGACCCACCGCGTCGGTTCCGGCGGAGGGGCTGGTGCGGCCGCGGCTTCTTCAGCTGGATGCTCGTCGCGTTCGGTAACGGGCTCAGGCAGCGTGGGCTCTTCCTGCTCAGGTTCCTCCACCGAAATCCTCGCCGGCGGCGGCTCTTCCACAGGTGGCGGCGCTGCCGGCTGGCCTGAGGAGAGCCAGCGGCCATCGAGGCCACGAATGTGGGCTCCGGCGGCGGTGAAGAGCTGCACGACGTGGGCATGGCAGGAGAGCACGAGCATCTGCCGGCCGCGTTCGTTGGCAAAACCGACCAGCGTTTCCGCGGCGAACCGGGCCCGCTCATCGTCAAAGTTGACGAGGGCGTCGTCCATGATCAGGGGCAGACGGATGCCGGCTCGCTCAAGGTCAGCCACCAGCGCCAGCCGCAGGGCAAGAAACACCTGTTCGCGGGTGCCCCGGCTGAGCCGTTCGGGCGACCAGGCAACGCCATCGACGTCTTCAATCATCAGCACCGCATCGTCGGCGACTGCTGTGATCTGGCGGTAGCGACCGCCGGTGAGCCGTTCCAGCCAGATCGAGGCTTCCAGCAGCACCGGCGGCTGGTGTTCGGCGAGGAATCGTCGTCGCGTTTCCGTGAGGAGATCGAGGGCGGTTTGCAGAGCCACTCGTCGCCGCCGGTGAAATGCGAGCTCTTCCTCGATTTCAGCGGCTTCGGTCTGCAGTGGCTCAAGGCTGCGGTCGTTGCGGGAAGCCTCGGCGACTGCGGCCACGCCCGCGAGCCGCTCGCGGAGGTCGCGGAGCCCGCCGGCCAGGCGGTCGCGGTGCTCAGAGGCGAGGCGGGCACGGGTTTCCAGCGGATGGTCGGCCGCCTCAGCGATCCAGGTGTCGATGGCGAGCAGGCTTTCTTCCGGCAGCAGCCGGCGAGCCTCATCGACGGCCTTACCACTGGCATCGACCCGCTCCACGGCAGCCTCATAGGCCTGCCGGCGATCGACCCGTTCGAGAAAAGCATCTTCGCTCTCCACATCCCAGCGACGGAGCAGTTCGGCAATTCTCGCATTGATCGCATTGACCCGCCGCACCGCCAGGCGGTGGCCGTGGCGGGCCCGCACGAAGGCCCGCCGCACCCGCTTCCGTCGCCGCACGATCGACTGATCGGCAGCCAGGCGTTCGCGGAGCATGCCGAGCAGCTCGACCGGACCGAGGTCGTCACTCTCCAAGTCGAGCGCCGCGACGGCCTGCTCGATCGGCAGGGAGACGGTGGTCAGATCTTCCCGCGTGCCGCGGGCATCTTCCACGGCGTGTCGCCGCTCTTCATCGAGCATCTCCAGGTGTCGGCGATGCCGGGCCAGTTCGCGAAAGGTCCGCGGAGTGAGCGATCCCGGAAATCCACGGGCTTCGAGGGCTCGCTTCCAGCGGCCTCGGCTGCGGCTGCTCAGCTCGCGGGCCTGTTCCCGCCGCGCCTCGGCCGCAGCCAGTCGTTCGTGGGGATCGCTGAGCTCGGCGAGCCGTGCCGCCTCTGCCTCAATCCGGGAGACCTCGCTGCGGGCTGTGACGAGGCGGGCCTCGAGCGACTCGACCGTGTCGGTCTCCAGCCGGGAATCGAGGTCGGCGATGGCTTCCAGGATCGACTGCCGCTGGCGGTGGGCGGTGGCCAGTTGACTGCGGGCTGCTGCCACACGCGAGGCTGCTGACCGGTCAAGTGACCAGGTTGTCGCTCCGGCAACGCCGGCGCCGGCCAGACCGATCGCCGCCATCGCGTAGGCCATAGATCCGGTCACCTCGGCGGGCAGGAGCAGGCCGGAAAACAGCAGGCCGATCCCGCCGGTGAAGGCGGCCCCCAAGGTGGTGAGAATGCCGGAGGGAAGCACCTGCCCTTGGAGGCGTTGGCGAACATCGTCTTCGATTCGCTCGATCGACTGCTGCACGTCGTCGAGTTGGCCGCCCGTGTTGAGCCGTTTGCGGATCAGCGATTCGACCGCCGCCGCCTGCTCCAGCCGTTCCGCCAGCTG
>AACY020046392.1_pt1 | contig 11594 bp, 19 predicted proteins | sample 267378 | NCBI WGS metagenome assembly AACY02 (sample SAMN02954345, study PRJNA13694) | marine metagenome | biome: aquatic; feature: ocean; material: water; isolation source: isolated as part of a large dataset composed predominantly from surface... | reverse complement strand
CAAAAAGAAGGCAGAGTTCCCCTACACACCCTAAGAGCAGACGTAGATTATGGTTTAGCTGAAGCAAATACCACATATGGTGTGATTGGGGTCAAAGCATGGGTCTTCAGAGGCGAAGTTCTGGATACACCTAACAAAGATTCAGAGTAAAGGACAAAATAATGTTTCAACCTAAAAGAACAAAATATAGAAAGCAGCACAAGGGCAGAAATACTGGAAATGCACAAAGAGGTGCAACTCTCAGTTTCGGTACTTTTGGATTGAAGGCCACCCAAAGAGGTCAATTGACGTCTAGACAAATTGAGGCTGCAAGAAGAGCCATGACACGTCATGTAAAAAGAGGAGCTAAAATTTGGATAAGAGTTTTTCCTGATAAGCCCATTACCAAAAAACCTCTAGAAGTAAGACAAGGTAAAGGTAAGGGTAATGTTGAGTATTGGGTTTGCCCAATCAAACCAGGAAAAATACTTTATGAAATGGAAGGAGTAGATGAAGAGTTAGCTAAAGAAGCCTTTGCGCTAGCCTCAGCAAAAATGCCTATTTCTACAACTTTTATAAGGAGAGTCTGATGGCTAAAGAAAGTTTATTGGATAGATTGCGAAATAAATCAACAGATGTCTTAGATGAAGAGGGTAAGTTGAGAAAAGAATTATTAGAGCTAAAAATTAAACATTCTTCAGGTCAGTTAAAAGAAACTCATAAAATTAGAGAGATCAGAAGATCAATTGCGCAGCTAAAAACTTTGAATAAAGAACAAGAACTACAACAAAAGAATGACGGATAAAAGAACTAGGACAGAGACGGGTAGGGTTATTAGCTCTTCAAGAGACAAGACAATAACTGTTCTTGTTGAAAGAAAAGTAAGACACCCTTTATATAAAAAGATTATGAGAACGTCTTCTAAATTGCAGGCGCATGATCAAGATAATGCATGTAATGCCGGCGATTTAGTGACTATTCAAGAATGCAGGCCTATATCTAAAACAAAGTCTTGGAACCTTTTACGTGTAGAAGAGAAATCACAGGAAGTTTAATAACAATGATACAAGAGCAAAGCTATTTAGAAGTCGCAGATAACAGCGGTGCCAGAAAACTAATGTGCATCCGTGTTCTTGGTGGTTCAAAGAAAAAATTTGCCAAGGTTGGCGATGTAATAAAGGTCACAGTAAAAGAAGCTATACCTACTGGTAGGGTAAAAAAAGGTGAAGTGCTAGATGCTGTAATTGTTAGAACAAAAAATAAGCTAAGGAGATCAGATGGTTCAGCTATCAGGTTTGATGATAATGCTGCTGTTCTAATCAATGCTCAAAAACAGCCTATAGGTACAAGGGTTTTTGGACCCGTCTCTAGAGAGCTTAGAAGTGAAGAGTTTATGAGAATAGTTTCATTAGCACCGGAGGTTTTGTAACGATGAATAAGATTAAGACAGGTGATCAAGTTATTGTTGTTGCTGGTAAGGATAAAGGCAAGCAAGGATCCGTTACAAAAATCCTTTCGAATGGTAGATGTTATGTATCTGGGGTTCAAATGGTAAAACGACACACAAAACCTAATCCAAATGCTGGTATAGCTGGCGGAGTTGTAGAAAAAGAGTCTTCCATAGATATGTCGAATATATCGATTTTTAATCCATCTACAAAAAAAGCTGACAAAGTGAAAATTAAGTCTCAAGAAGACGGATCAAAAGTCAGGGTTTTTAAATCTTCAGGTAAGGAAATATAAGAATGATTCCACTTAAAGAACATTACAAGACAACTGTCGTACCAGAACTTAAAGAGAAATTAGGTTTAGACTCGGTTATGGCTGTTCCTAAAGTGACTAAGATCACACTAAATATGGGAGTTGGAGAAGCTTTAAATGACAAAAAAATCTTAGAAAGTGCCGTTGAAGACATGACATTAATATCGGGACAAAAACCTTTAGTTACTAAAGCGAGAAAGTCGGTTGCAAATTTTAAGATAAGAGATGGAATGCCTATCGGATGCAAGGTCACTTTAAGAGGCGATAGAATGTATGAGTTCCTGCAAAGGCTAATAGGTATAGCCATACCTAGAGAAAGAGATTTTAGAGGTTTAGAGACTAAATCCTTCGACGGAAGAGGTAATTATTCTATGGGTATTAAGGAACATATCATTTTTCCTGAAATAGATTATGACAAAGTAGACAAGATAAGGGGTATGGATATCTGTATATCCACTTCGGCTTCTGATGATGAATCAGGAGAGGCACTACTAAGAGCCATGAAGTTCCCATTTAAAAACTAGAGGTATATAAATGGCAAAAGCATCAATGAAAGCAAGAGAAGAACGCAGAAGACGAACTGTTTTAAAGTATGCTTCGAAGAGGGCAGAACTTAAGGAAATAATTCGTAGCCCAAAATTTTCACAGGAAGAAAAGGAAGCTGCACAAATCAAACTTCAAAAGCTACCAAGAGACGCTAGTCCAGTAAGAATGCAAAGAAGATGTGCTATAACCGGCAGACCTCACGCAGTTTACAGAAAATTTGGATTAGCTAGGAACAAACTAAGAGAACTGGCTATGAAAGGAGATATCCCGGGACTAGTTAAATCAAGTTGGTAAAAATTTTATGAGTATACAAGATCCAATAGCTAATTTATTTTCTAGCATTAATAACGCTCAAGCAAGAAACAAAGAGTTTGTTAAAGTTCCTTCTTCATCTAAGAAGGTAGCACTTCTATCAATGCTCAAAGAGGAAGGTTATATACATTCATTCACTACTTCAGAGGGCTCAAAACCTGAAATTGAAATAAAATTAAAATATTTTGAAGGTTCACCTGTTATTAAGCAATTGAAGCGGATAAGCAAACCAGGATTGAGACAATACTCTAATTACAAAGATCTACCTGAAGTAAATGGTGGTTTAGGTATGGCAATAGTATCAACAAGCAAAGGCTTAATGACTGACCAACAGGCTCGAGAGGCAAAAGTCGGCGGCGAATTAATCTGTTCAGTTTTTTAAATTCATATAATCATGGCAAGAACATCTTTAAAAGCATTAGAAATACCTGAAGGAGTTACACTTGAAGACAATCAAGGTGTAATAACTTTTACTGGCAAGTTAGGAAATATGTCTTTAGAGATACATAAAGATGTTGATATTAATAAAGATGACAGCACTATAAGCTTTAGTCCAAATAAAGACACGAAAGAGTCTTTAGCCATTACTGGAACTATGAGGGCACTTACAGCTAATTATATTCAAGGAGTGGCTAGTGGATTTGAAAAGAAACTTGAAATTAATGGAGTTGGTTATAGAGCTGCGCTTGAAGGCAATTCATTAAATTTAAGTTTAGGATTTTCTCATCCTATCATTCATGAATTACCTGAAGGTGTAACTGCTGAATTACCTAGTAATACTGAAATTATCCTTAAGTCTATGGATAAACAGTTGGTAGGGCAGGTGGCCGCAGAGATCAGAGACTACAGACCTCCAGAACCTTATAAAGGAAAAGGTGTTAAGTATGCCGATGAAAGAATAATAAGAAAAGAATCTAAGAAAGCATAAAAAAATGGCTATAAAAAACATAAAACGACAAAAAAGAGCTACTAAGACTCGATCTAAAATAGAATTGTCTGAAAACAATAGACTTACTGTTTTTAGGTCTAACTCTCATATCTATGCTCAAGTATCTACTTTTGATGGTTCTGAGGTAATTGCAAGTGCTTCCACCACAGAATCGTCTGTAAAAAGCGAAAACAATGGGAATATTGAAGCAGCTTCAAAAGTAGGAAAACTTATTGCAGAAAGAGCAAAAGAGAAAGGTATAGAGAAAGTGGCTTTTGATAGATCTGGTTATAAATATCATGGTCGTGTTAAAGCTTTAGCCGAGTCAGCTCGAGAAGCTGGCCTCTCATTCTAGGAAATAATATGGAAAATACAGCTGTAACTGAAAATCTTGGCTCTGAAGTATTAGAAGAAAAGCTAGTTCAGGTAAATCGTGTAGCTAAGGTTGTTAAAGGTGGACGAATCTTTGGATTCACTGCTGTAACCGTAGTCGGGGATGGTAACGGAAAAATTGGTTTTGGAAGAGGTAAGGCTAGAGAGGTACCAATAGCAATTCAAAAAGCCTTAGACCATGCAAGAAGAAATATGGTGAGCATTGAGTTAAAAGGGGACACCATTCAGTACCCCATTAAGACAAAATATGGTGCTTCTGTTGTATATATGAAGCCTGCAGCTCCAGGAACAGGAATCATAGCAGGAGGAGCCATGAGGGCTGTTTTAGAGCTTGCAGGAGTAAAGGATGTTTTGGCAAAGTGCTACGGATCAACAACACCTGTAAATGTTGTAAGGGCTACTCTTAAAGCTTTAAGAGAAATGGAATCACCTGCGAGAGTAGCGAAAAGGTTAGGTAGAGGTTAAAGATGGCTGATAAAGAAATTACAGTTAAACTGAAAAAAAGCCTAATTGGTTCTAAAGATTATCAGAGACAGTCTGTCAGAGGACTTGGTCTAAATAAGTTAGGTCAGGTTGTTTCTGTTCAAGATACTCCTGAAAACAGAGGAATGATAAATAAAGCTATCCATTTACTTGAAGTCAACTAAAGGTATTGAGATGAAATTAAATGAATTAAAGCCAAATCCAAAAAGAGTCAAAGAAAGTAAGCGCATAGGTAGAGGTACCGGAAGTGGGTTTGGTAAAACAAGTGGAAAAGGTCATAAAGGTCTTAAATCACGTTCTGGAGGTCGAGTAAGAATTGGTTTTGAAGGTGGTCAGATGCCTCTTCAAAAAAGGGTGCCAAAGTTTGGTTTTAGCTCTAGGAAGAATAGGAATACGCAGCAACTTAGACTAAGCACGTTGGCTTCCTCAGGCATTACAGATGTTAGTATTGAAAGCCTAATAGAAGCTGACTTGATCAAAAATTCAACTAAGAAAGTTAAGGTTTTTCTAGATACAGATTCATGTCCAAAAATGAACTTAAAGGGCATCAAAACAACCGCTTCAGTTAAAAAATTAATTGAAGATGCAGGAGGCTCAATAGAGGTCTAAAATGTCAGTAAACCCATCTGCTATAGGACAAAACAAAGGTCTCTCCGAATTATGGAGGAGACTGCGCTTTGTATTTATGGCGATCATTATTTACAGAATAGGTACTCACATTCCTATCCCGGGAATAGATCCTGACAAGTTAGCTAATATTTTCCAGCAAAACCAAGGTACCTTGCTAGATCTTTTCAATATGTTTTCTGGGGGAGCCCTAGAAAGAATGAGCATCATGGCTCTTAATATTATGCCCTACATAACAGCCTCAATTATTATGAGTCTTTTAGAGGGTACAACTCCTTCCTTGAAGAAAAGGTTTAGAGAAGAAGGAGAAGAGGGTAGAAGATTAAGAACATCTTATGTCAGATACGGTACGGTCTTCTTAGCTTTGATACAAGCAAGTGGCTTAGCTCTTGGCCTTCAAAATCAAGGTCTGGCTCTTGAACCTGGAGTAATGTTTCAAGTTATAGCGGTTACATCTTTAGTCTCCGGAACAGTTTTTCTTATGTGGTTAGGCGAGCTGGTTACAGAGAAAGGTATTGGAAATGGAATCTCGATTATCATTTTCTCAAGTATCGTTGCTGGTCTACCTAGAGCTGTAGGACAAGCTTTTGAAGGTGCACGACAAGGCGATATAAACTTAATTATGTTGCTCTCTATAGCTTTGGTTGCTGTAGCGGCAATAGCTTTCATTGTTTGGATCGAAAGAGGCCAAAGACGAATCACTGTTAATTATGCTAAAAGACAACAAGGAAGAAAAATGGTGCAAGGCCAGGCTTCCTACTTGCCGATGAAAATAAATCAGGCTGGAGTAATTCCTGCCATCTTTGCAAGCAGTTTACTTTTATTCCCTGCTTCAGCATCAACATGGTTTGGTCAAGGAGAAGGCTTCGAGTGGCTCCAAGAAATTGCTCTTGCTTTGGGTCCAGGTCAACCTCTATATGTCATCTTATTTTCAGTTTTGATAGCTTTCTTTTGCTTTTTCTATACAGCTCTTCAGTTTGACCCTAAAGAAATTTCAGAAAACTTAAGGAGATCAGGAGCTTATATGCCTGGAATTAGGCCAGGAGATCAGACTGCAGACTATATAGATGGAGTCATGACTCGTCTAACAGTTTGGGGTTCGGGTTACTTAATATTAGTCTGTTTGATGCCACAATTCTTAATTGTTTCTGCAAACGTGCCTTTTTATTTAGGGGGCACTTCTTTGTTAATTGCAGTGGTAGTTGTAATGGATTTTATGGCGCAAGTTCAATCACATTTGATGTCGCATCAATACGAATCGCTTCTTAAGAAAGCAAATTTAAAAGGGTACGGCGGAAATCCTCTAGGTGGTAGATAAAAATGAAAGTAAGAGCATCAGTAAAAAAAATATGCAGAGATTGCAAAATAGTAAAGAGAAAAGGAACACTCTTTGTTATATGTTCAACAGAACCTAGACATAAACAAAGACAAGGTTAAAGGAGAAAAGAATGGCTCGTGTAGCAGGTGTAAATATACCAGATAATAAACATGCTGAAATATCCCTCACTTACGTTTATGGGATAGGTAAAACTAGAGCACAAAGTATTTGTACCTCTTTAGGTATAGATCCTTCAACAAAGATTTCAGATTTAACTGAAGATCAGCTAGAGCTTATAAGAACTGAAATAGGTAACTATATTGTAGAAGGTGACCTAAGAAGAGAAGTTGCGACCAATATAAAGAGACTACAAGATCTTGGAACTAATAGAGGTATAAGACACAGACGACATCTTCCAGTAAGAGGACAAAAGACAAAAAATAATGCAAGAACAAGAAAAGGGCCAAAGCGTCCTATAAGAAGATAAAATTATGGCAACAAAAAAGGCAACAAAAAAGAGAGTCAGTGAAGGCATTGCGCATATACATGCATCCTTTAATAACACATTAATAAGCATAACCGATAAGCAAGGAAATGCCATTGCTCAATCTAGTTCTGGAGCTCAAGGTTTTAGAGGCTCAAGAAAGAGTACCCCTTTCGCTGCACAAAGAGCTGCAGAGGCTGTAGGTGATAAGGTTAAGATGGTGGGTATAGAAAGTCTAGAGATTCAAGTACGTGGTCCAGGTTCTGGAAGAGAGTCTGCGATTAGAGGACTGAATTCAAAAGGGTTTAAGATAACTAAGATAACTGATGTTACTCCCATACCACATAACGGTTGTAGACCACCTAAAAGGAGGAGAGTCTAATGGCTAGATATATAGGACCAAAATGTAAACTATCAAGAAGAGAAGGAAGGGATCTTCTTTTAAAAAGTGGCATAAGGTCTCACGACTCAAAATGCAAATCGGAAACAGTACCCGGACAACATGGACGTACAAGGCGTCCAAGAATATCTGACTATGGAGTTCAGTTAAGAGAAAAGCAAAAGGTCAGGAGAATTTACGGAGTCATGGAAAAACAATTTAAGACATACTACAAACATGCTGCGAGGATGAAAGGGGTTACAGGCGATAATCTCTTGCAGATTCTTGAAAGTAGACTTGATAATGTTGTATATCGAATGGGTTTTGCCTCTACTAGATCTGAAGCTAGACAGCTGGTCAGTCACAAAGCAATTTTAGTTAATGACAAGAAGGTAAACATACCTAGTTTCATGATAAAACCTGGAGATACTATTTCTTTAACAGAACGCGCCAGAGGTCAAAATAGAGTACAACAAGCTATAGAGATCGCCAAAAATAGAGAAGAATGTGATTGGGTTGATGTAAATGTATCCAATTATTCTGGAACATATAAAAATATACCTGATAGAGCTTCTCTGGATACAGATATAAATGAAAACTTGATCATCGAGCTTTATTCAAAATAAAAGAGGAAAAACAATGACAGATAATTACGATATTATTAAAGATTTTTTAACACCAACAGAAATAGTTGTTGAAGAATCTGGTCCTACCAGGTCTAAAATAGTTCTTGAGCCTCTTGAACAAGGTTTTGGTCATACTTTAGGAAATGCACTTAGAAGGATTATCTTATCTTCTATGCCAGGAACAGCAGTTTCTGAAGTTAAGATAGATGGTGTTTTACATGAATATAGTACTATCGAGGGTGTTCAAGAAGATGTCATTGATATTTTGCTAAATTTAAAAGACTTATCTGTAAGACTAACAGAGGTAGAAGATGCCGAGTTAACAGTTAGTAAGTCTGGAAGTGGAACAGTCACTGCAGCAGACATTGAGTTGCCTACTGGAGTAGAAATTATTAATCCGGATCATCATATTGCAACTTTAAATGATGAAGGTTCAATAAACATGACTATGAAAGTTACTAGGGGAAGAGGTTTTGTACCAGTTAGACCTTTAGATGAAGATGAAGGTCAAGAGACAGGACTTCTGAGACTAGATGCCACTTACTCTCCTATCAAACGTGTTACTTATCAAGTTGATAATGCTAGGGTAGAGCAAAGGACAAATTTAGACCGACTTACAGTAGATATAGATACTGACGGAACTTTAGAAGCTGAAGAGATTTTAAGAATCTCTGCTACCATCCTTCAACATCAATTATCTGCCTTCGCTGAATTAGGAAGGCTCGAAGAGGTAATTGAAGAGAAAGAAGAAGCTAAAATTGATCCAATAATGCTTCGACCTGTTGATGAGCTTGAACTTACTGTAAGATCAGCTAACTGCTTAAAAGCAGAAAATATTCACTATATCGGAGATTTAGTAACTAGAATGGAATCTGATCTGTTAAGAACACCAAATTTGGGTAAAAAATCTTTAAATGAAATAAAAGAAGTACTTTTGTCTAGAGGCCTTTCCCTAGGTTTAATACTAGATAACTGGCCACCTGAAAATAATTAAGAAAAAAGATGAGACATAGGAAATCTGGAAGAAAGCTTAATAGAAATAGTCCACAAAGAAATGCTTTGAAGAAAAGCTTGGCTATTTCAATAATAGAGCATGAGTCCGTAAAAACGACCTTGGCTAAAGCAAAAGAAATTAGAGGTTTTTTAGAGCCTTTAGTAACTCTCGCTAAAGACAACACAGTTGCCAACCAAAGATTGGCATATTCAAGACTCCAATCTAAAGAAGCTGTTGCTAAGTTATTTGATGAACTAGGTCCTCGTTACAAAGATAGACCAGGGGGTTATCTAAGAGTTATTAAAAGGGGCTACAGGCCAGGTGATAAGGCTCCAGCTGCCCAAGTAGAATTCGTTCAGGAAGAGGCTGCAGAACAAGAAGATACTGAGTCTCTTACAGAAGAAACAGCTTAATTCTTTAATTCCTTTTTAAGATGTTTTCCCGTATGGGAAACTTTACTTTTAGAGATATCTTCTGGAGTGCCTGTAGCAATAATTTCTCCTCCATTAAATCCTCCTTCAGGGCCAAGGTCTATAATCCAATCACTGGACTTTATTACGTCCATATTATGCTCAATTACAACTACAGTATTCCCATTGTCTCTTAATCTTTTGAGTACTTTTAGTAATAGCTGAACATCGTACATATGAAGACCAGTAGTTGGTTCATCTAGAATATACAATGTATGGTTATAAGCACTTTTAGACAATTCTTTGGCAAGCTTAACACGTTGAGCTTCACCCCCAGATAAAGTAGTAGCTTGTTGCCCTAATTTTACGTACCCTAAACCTACATCCATTAAAGTTTCGAGTTTCTTTTTTATTGAAGGTATTGAATCAAAGAATTTTAATGAGTCTTCAACTGTCATATCTAGCACTTCGTATATATTCTTGCCTTTATATTTAATATCCAGTGTCTCTCTGTTATATCTATGTCCTTCGCACACATCGCACTTCACATAAACATCTGGAAGAAAGTGCATCTCTACTTTAATGACTCCATCACCCTGACAGGCTTCACACCTTCCTCCTTTTACGTTGAAGCTAAACCTTCCTATTTTGTAACCTCTTGATCTTGACTCTTGAGTACCAGCAAATAGTTCTCTTAATGGCGTAAAGAGACCTGTATATGTTGCTGGATTTGATCTGGGAGTCCTTCCAATAGGGCTTTGGCTAATCTCAATTATTTTATCAATATCATTTATTCCAGATAATTTTTTAAATACTTTGGCATCTCTTTTTTCTGCTCTTGAAATTTCGTTAGATATCCCTGGAAGAAGCGTCTGATTAATTAAAGTTGATTTACCAGAGCCTGACACACCTGTTACACAAACAAAAAGGTCTAAAGGTAGTTCAAGATTTACAGATTTAAGATTATGACCATCTGCACCAGATAGTTTAATAATCCTATTTTCATCAACTTCTTTTCTTTTTGAGGGTATCTCTATTTTCCTTTTACCAGATAGAAATTGACCTGTAATTGAATCTTTCGATTTAGCAATTTGATCGGCAGTTCCTTGAGCACAAATCTTGCCTCCATGAACACCTGCTCCCGGACCTATGTCAACCACATGATCCGATGACTGCATAGTTTCATGGTCATGCTCAACAACTATAACTGTATTACCAAGATCTCTTAATTTTTTTAATGTCTTGAGAAGTTTTTCATTATCTCTTTGATGCAAACCTATTGAAGGCTCGTCTAGGATATAGGTAACTCCTACAAGTCCAGCACCTATTTGACTTGCAAGTCTAATTCTTTGTGCTTCTCCTCCACTTAAACTTTCCGCACTTCTATCTAATGTAAGATAATTTAAGCCTACATCGATTAGGAACTCTAATCTCTCATTAACTTCCTTAATAATTCTTTCAGCTATCTCTTGTTTTGACCCCTTTAAATTTAAATTTGAGAAGAAAGAGAAAGCCTGGTCTATCGTATAAGATGTAATTTCAGGGAGGTTTACATTTTCTAGAAATACATTTCTTGCTTCTTTTCTTAATCTTGTTCCTGAGCAGGCTTTACATGATGATAAAGAGATTAGTTTTGATAAATTATCTCTACTCCAACTAGATTCAGTTTCTTTATATCTTCTATCAATATTGTTGAGTACGCCCTCGAATGGAAAAATTCTTTCCACTAGACTTCCTCTTTTATTTCTCCAACTAAAGTTTACTGGCACTCCCTTACTACCATTTAAAAGCAGATCTTTAGTATCCTCACTAAGATTTTGAAAGGGTTCATCCAGAGAAAATTGAAAATCCCTCGAAAGACATTTAATCAGATGATAATGATATCGGTGGCTTATGTCCCATCCAACAATTGCGCCTTCACTTAAACTTGCCGTTGGTTCATGAATTACTTTTTCGACATCTACATATTGCTTTACACCCAATCCTTCACAGTCTGAGCAAGCACCTGCAGGATTATTAAACGTAAATAATCTGGGTTCTAATTCAGGTATGCTATAACCACATTTACTACAAGCCATCTTTGAGCTGTAAGATATTTCTTCATTTTCGTCTAATAAAAAGATTATGAGATTTCCATCGCCTAAACTAAGAGCATTTTCAACTGACTCAGCAAGTCTTAATTTAAAATTTTCGTCCGCTTTTTTTGGCAAAATTAACCTATCTATAACAGCTTCAATAGAGTGTTTTTTATTTTTATTTAGCTTTGGACTATCGTCTACATCAACAGTTATGCCATTGACACGCATTCTTACATAGCCCTTGCATTTTGAGTTCTTCAAATACATGAAGATGTT
>AACY020293366.1_pt1 | contig 11603 bp, 9 predicted proteins | sample 267378 | NCBI WGS metagenome assembly AACY02 (sample SAMN02954345, study PRJNA13694) | marine metagenome | biome: aquatic; feature: ocean; material: water; isolation source: isolated as part of a large dataset composed predominantly from surface... | reverse complement strand
CTCGCCACGATCCCGATTCCGGGTGAGACCGCGCTGGCTGTCGACCCGCTGGTGGCCGCCATCCGCGACCACATCGCCGGCTGGGGCATCGCCGGGGAACGCATGTATTGGAATCCTCGCCTGGTGCTCTCGGTGATGCCCGGCGGTGCCCGCCGCCGCGACGACCTGGAGGCCCTGCTCGCCGGCAGCGGGCTGGTCACCGTCCGCCGCACGCCCCGGGTCGCCTCCCTGCCGGGAGCTGAGTCCTCCGAGCAGACTCGCTGATTCCTACCACCCCAGAGAGTCGGTCGATGCCCCGCCACACGCCCCGCGCCGAGAACGACACCGGTCAGGACTCCTTCCTCGACGTGGTGACCAACATCGTGGGCATCCTGATCATCCTCGTGATGGTCATCGGGGCCCGGGTGCAGCAGCTCGTTTTCGATCTCCCTGCCGAGGCGGCGCCGCAGGCGGAGGAGGTTGCCCTGCTGGCCCGCACGGTCGCCTCGGCGGAGCAGGAGCTCGCCGGCCTCGACGAGCAGATCGCCACCGTGCAGGCCACCGCCTCGGCCGCCTCGATGGGGCGGGTGCAGCTGGCAACGGCCCTCTCCGCACTCGAGCGGGAGCGGGATCAGCTCGCCGCCGAGGTCGATGCCTCGCGTGCCGAGGCGGCGGCTGCCACGTCAGCCCGCAGGCGGCTCGAGGAGGAGATCGAGCAGACCCGCCTCGCTGCCGACGCGGCTTATGCCGAGCCCGAGACCGAAGAGGTGCTCGCCTTCCCGACCCCGATCGGACGGACGGTCAACGGCGACGAGATCCACTTCCAACTCCAGGGCGGCACCATCGCCTACATCCCGCTGGAGGAGCTCTTTGTGCTGGCCCGCAACAAAACCAGGCGGAACAACGGGCCGATCTCCCAACTGGCCAACCACGTCGAGTCGGTCGGGCCGACCGAGGGTTTTTCGCTCGACTACGTGATCGAGGCCCAGGTCGACCGAGCCCGCGGACAGGTGCTCGTGCGGAGCCGGGAGTGGGTCGTGCGGCCGCAGGGCCGCGGGATCGGCGAGTCGGCCGAACTGGCCCTGGCTGACGGCAGCCGCTTCCGTCGCCGGCTGGCCCGGGCGACTCCCGCCACGACCGTCACGCTGTGGTGCTACCCAGACAGCTTCGAGACCTTCCGCACGGTGCGGGCGGAACTGCACCGCCTCGGCATCCCGACCGCCGGCCGGCCGCTGCCCGAAGGAGCCCCGATCGGCGGGTCGGCCGACGGCAGCAAGTCGGTCGCCCAGTAGGAGCGTCGCATGCCCCACGATCCAGCACGCTTTCGCGACGGGGAAGCCCGCTCGATTCTGATCTACCTCGACGGCTTTTCAGCCCTCGGTGACCTCGTCGGCTTCTCGGCCCAGTTTGCGGCGATCCGCCGTCGTCAGCACGAGCTCGGCCGCCGGCCGCTGTTCCACCTCTTCGTTCGCAGCCCCGGGCCGGTGCGGGCGATCTTCGCACCCCTCATCGAGTCGGGCGAGCTTGTGGTCCACGCCCGCGGAAGTCGCCGCGGCGGTGGCGTCCTCGGCTGGCTGTCTCGGCAGGCGGGTTCATGGTGGAGCTGGGCGAGGCTGCAGGCGGTCCCGCGCGACGAGGCGATCTACTGCGTGCGACCACGAAATCTCCTCGAGCGGCTACGGGCGAGGCGGCCGACGAGCCACGCGGGCTTTGTCGACTACGCCGGCCGAAACGGTCTCGACTGGGATCCCGCGGAGATCACGGCCTTCGAGCATGTTCGGCCACACCGGTTCGGCCGGCCCACGATCGGGCTCTTCCTCGCCGCGAGCACCACGCTGCGTTCCTGGGACCCCCAGGGCTGGGCCAGGCTCGCCGCGGCGGTCCGCCACCGCTATGGCGGTGCCATCGGTATCCATCTTTACGGCTTCGGCCCGTCGAGCCGGTCGATTGCCGCGAGCTTCGCGAAGCACGCCTCGCGGCTGGGCCTGGCCGCGGGCGTTGACTACGTCTCGTTCATCGATGCCCATTCGCTCGAGGACGACATCGCCCACTGCAAGGGGCTCGACCTGGCGGTCACCAACGACAGCGGCTTCATGTGGGTCGGCAACGCGGTGGGCGTGAAGACCGTCTCGATCCTCGGCGGCCTCTCGCCCGACCGCTACCGCGGCTTCTTTGCCCGCAACGCCGCCCGCTGGGAGCCGATCGAGAGCCGGCTGCCCTGCAGCCCCTGCAGTCATGCTGCGGCCTGCCCGCGAATGACGCGCGCCGACGGGCTTGCGTTTCAGGACTGCATGCTCGAAGACCGCTTCGCTTTAGTCTGGCAGGCGGTCGAGCGGCAGCTCGCCTTCCCGGCCATGCCGCTGCCGGCCGAGCCTCCGGGCCGTCATCCTGCTGTGCCGCTGCGCCGTGCGGCCTGACCTCACTCAGCCGCGAGACGCAAGCTGTGCGCGGCGGCGAAGAAGCTTGCCGACGCACGCCATGCCGATTGCTCCAGCCGCGTGAAACGTCGGCTCTGGAACCCGCTTGGCGGTGAACGACAGACTCTCCAGCTGGGTCTTTCGGGATTCGGCCGTCGAGAACCTGCGGGGGTTCTTCGAGTGGGTCCGGCGGCTCACCATCAGGAGCAGCCCGGAACTGGACGCCCTCGTGGAACAGGCAGAGCCAGACACCGCGGGCTACTATGGGGCCTGTTGATGGGCCGGTGTCGGGGCCCTTCAGGAGCCGCTCCAGATGGACACGGACGGCTGCCGGTGCAGTCTCCAGTTTGAGCAGGTCACTCGGCAGTTAGCTGTCGAGTCTGGCTTCCCTTCTGAGTTGGCTTAGCAGGTCGCTCGTGCCGTGCTCAATCGTCCACCGCCAGACGAAATCCCAATCGAGCCCATCTCCCGACACCGCGAGAAGATTCACCACGTCATCGAGATCCTTGCGGCGGGCCCAGCGAAGCTTTTGAATCACCACGTCCTCGGGCGTGGCGACCCACGCCTCGCTCGAACACTCTGGAACGCGCTGACGTCGCCGCCGGGCAAAACGCTCCAAGTGATGTGGGTCATTCCCCAACCGGAAAACCTCGATCTGAAAACTCGCCGGTGTGTAGGTGATGACGTTCCGAACGCTGCCGGTGAAGCCCTCGAGCATCATCTGCCGATCGAGTTGGAATTCATCTCCAAGCCGATGACAGAACTCAACCAGGTTGAATGCTTCAAACTCGACAACGAGAACGGCATCGTTTGTCGCTCGGGGCACACCGTAAAGGTTGCTGGAGAGAGCACCGACGAGCATGTAGGGAACTTCTTCGTTCTCCAATGCGTCGATCAAACGAGCAAGGGCTTGCTCGCTGCTCATAGGCTGCCGCAGGGGGTATAGGTCTGCTGCTCGTCGAGTTGGCGGACGACCGACAGCCGCCGCCGAAACTCCGCTTCCACCTCGGGGTCGCTCCAGTCCGGGTGCTGACCGCGGATGCCGGCGAGCATCCGCAGGCGAACGAGATCAAACAGCCGAACTCCACAGAAGAGTTTGTCGCCCGCACTCATGGCCCGCGCCCTCGCGACCTTGTCGGCAAACAAAGCTGCTTGCAGGGTTTGGTCGTCACCAGTCTGCACGCGAACCACCTTCAGAGTTCTCTTCACCCGCCGAAGCGTACGCCCACGTTCTCACTGTGGTCAAGGATCCCGACAAAGCCCGTAGGTGGCTTGGCAGACTTGTTCCACAGTCTGCTAGGCGACGGCCACCCAGCGGTGGTGCGGCCAGATGCCGCCCATCATCAGCAGCGTGCCCCAGACGACGAGAATGTCGAGCGAGGCCCGGGGGGAGGTCGCGGAGCCCACACGCGTAGCCCGGCCAATGGCACTCCCGCCGCGATGAGCAAGCTAATGAGCGACTCGTGAGCTGCGTGCTTTCTTCCCCCGATCCGCGTCAGGTCTTTCCCGGCCCGCCTGCCTTCCCCCTTGAAGTGGCGGTTTTCTGGTGTGGGCGCGGGGTCTCTCCGAGTCCGGCGGCCCGGCGGCTTTGTCGTGACCTGGAGTCTGGCAGCGGTCAGAGGCTGTGGATGTCGATCGCGGGCAGCTCGTCTATCCGTCCCTGAAAGATGTCGCGGTCGAAAGTGGGCTTGCACGAGCTCGCCGGAGTCGGTGGGCAAGCCGCGTGCGGGCGACACCGGCGGCGGTTTGAGTGGTTCGCCCAGGCTTGTCCGGGAGGTGTCGTGCGAGCGGGGCATCGGCTGAGTGCCACAGCAGCTTTCCGTAACGCGGGCATTGCCCCCATGCCCTCCGGTCGCGGCATCGCGCCGCTTGCCGATCTTCCCGATGGCGCGCGCCGTAACGGCTTTTCGCAGACCTGACCGGCCCGCAGGTAGCTGGTACGATTTCCGCTGGGTGAACTGCCGGTGAGACAACGCCGCGGTCCGCCGGCAACTGGATCTGACTCCGACCCCTGCAGCGGTCCCTCTTCTTCCCGGTCAGCATGCATTCAGCAGCACTCAGCAAGCATGTGCAACTGCTGCTTGATTCCTTCGCCGGGCGGCTCGGCCGCGAGTTGATCCCGCGGGTGGGCTCGGCCGCCGCGCGGGCCGAGCGGTTGTTTGCGGCTTCCTTCGTGGTCGCCTCCCATGGCACCGAGGTCGATCCGGTGCTCAACTACGGCAATGCCCGGGCCCTCGGCCTCTGGGAAATGACCTGGGAGGAGTTCACCCAGACGCCTTCGCGGCTGACCGCCGAGCCGGTTCACCGCGATGAACGAGCCCGGCTGTTGGGTCGCACCCGCGAGCACGGCTTCTGACGGCAGCCACCATGGTCAGGCCGCCACGTTCGACCACTGGACGCCACTCGACTCATAATCGGTATCTTCAGCAGAACGTCTCATGCGACGTTTCACCCACAGGCCCGACCGAGGTGCTTTCATGAATCAGGCTTTCGTGGTGGCGGCGCTTGCCCTCCTCAGTGCCGTGACAGCAATCACGCCCGCCGAAGCAGCGAAGCCCGCCACCCGACCAAACGTCATTTTCATCCTGGCCGACGACCTCGGCTATGGCGATTTGTCCTGCTACGGTCAGAACAAGCTCGCCACCCCAAACATCGACCGGCTGGCAGCCGAAGGCATGAGGTTCACCGATCACTACTCGGGCAACACCGTCTGCAGTCCCTCGCGGGCAGTGCTGATGACGGGCCTGCATCCCGGTCACTGTGCCATCCGGGGCAACGGGTCGGAACAGACGACGATCAGGCTGGAACTTAACGACTTCGTGCTGCCCGAACTCTTCAAAGCTGCCGGCTATACGACCGGAGCCTTCGGCAAGTGGGGTCTGGGCGTCACCAGTTCCGAGGGCCGGGGCAACCCGCTTGCCCATGGTTTTGACGAGTTCTATGGCTGGAAAAGCCAGACGATCGCCCACACCTATTACCCCAGCAGCGTCGTCCACAACGGTACGGAACTGCCGCTGGAAAAAGGCACCTATGTGCATGACCTGATCATGGACCGGGCCCGCAACTTCATCCGCCGGGCGGCCGAGGCGAAGACGCCGTTTTTCTGCTACGTCCCGACGGCGGTTCCCCACGCCGCCATGCATGCCCCCAAGGCCCTGCATGAAAAGTGGCGAAAGAAGTTCCCGCAGTTCGATCAAAAGATTGGGAAATACGGTGCCGGCCCCGGGGAGGTCTGCCCTGATGTGGTCAATCCCATTGCCGGCTTTGCTGCGATGATGGAGCACCTCGACAACGAGGTCGGGGCAATCCTCGACCTGCTCGCCGAACTCGGCATCGACGAGAACACCCTGGTCATGTTTGCCAGCGACAACGGTGCGCATCTCGAAGGGGGTCACGATCCCAGGTTCTGGAACTCAACCGGCGGCCTCCGCGGCCACAAACGCGACATGCACGAAGGGGGCATCCGCTCGCCGCTGCTGGCCCGCTGGCCGGGCACGATCAAAGCGGGCTCAACCAGCGATCATCTCAGTGCCTTCTGGGACGTGCTGCCGACGATCGCCGAGCTGACCGGCCAGCCGACGCTACCAGACATCGACGGCATTTCGTTCCTGCCAACGCTGCTGGGTGATCCTGACCAGCCGCAGCACGACTATCTCTACTGGGAGTTTCACAAAGGCCCAAAGCCCTTCTCCCAGGCTGTTCGCAGAAGCCAGTGGAAGGCCTATCGGGAACGGGGCAAGCCGCTTGAGCTTTACGATCTGGAAGCCGATCCCTTCGAACAGCACGACCTGGCCGGCGACAAGCCAGAACTGGTCGGCCGGATGGAGGCGATTCTGGTTGAAGCCCGCCGCCCCCAGGGGGACCAGCATGACGGTCCACTGTTCTGCTCAACCTTGCTGCGGTTCACCCGGAGGCGGAAAGACCACCCGGTCGTAGATGTCGGCGAGGGTCACCTCCACCCCGACCGACTCGAGCAGCAGCGAGCCCGCTGCATCGGTTACGGCCGTCAGCACCCAGCGGTCGGCCGCCGGTGGAGAATCACCGGCGGCCGGCTCCCGCACGTACCGCTCGACGCTGGGCCGGTCCTGCGCGATCAGCAGATATTCCTGCACGCTGGCAAGCTGCCGGTAATGGCCGAATTTCGCCCCTCGGTCGTACCGTTCGGTCGATTCTGAAAGCACCTCGATCAGCACCCGGGGGTTCACCAACGTGTTGCGAATCTTCTCATCAAAGACAGGTTTACCGCAGCAGATGAGGATGTCGGGGTAGGTGTACAGCCCTGTGGCCGAGACCTTCACCCGTTGGTCGCTGGTGAGGACGTAGCAGTCGTTGGCGTCCTTGGCAGCGAGTTTGTTCCGGAGCACCTGGGAGAGATTGTCCTTGATCAGCGTGTGCCAGAAGGTGGCACCGTTCATTGCGAAGATTTCGCCGTCGAGAAAATCGTGGCGAATTTCCGACGCCTCATCAATCGCGAGGTATTCCTGCGGCGTCAGCCGGCGTTTTTCAGCAGTCGACATCGGCTGTCCTCCTGGTGGCTAGACGTCGAGGTTTCGCACGTCGAGAGCGTGACGTTCGATGAACTCGCGGCGGGGTTCCACCTTTTCACCCATCAGCACCCGGAAAAGGTCGTCGGCGGCCGCCGCGTCGTCCATCGACACCCGCAGCAGCGTTCGATTTACCGGGTCAAGGGTTGTCTCGCGGAGCTCTTCTGCGTTCATCTCGCCCAGCCCCTTGAACCGGGTGATCGACAGCCCCTTTTCGCCGGCCCGCCGCACCGCTGCCAGCAGTCCCCGGAGGTCTTCCAGGCCAATCTCGCTCTCACCCCGCCTGAGGACGTAGCGCGGCTCCTCAGTGCCGGTACGATCTTCCGGCAGCAGCGATTCGATCCCGAATCCCATGTCTGCGAGTTCCTTGAGGCCGGCATTGATGCTGCGCACCTCGTGCAGTTCGATCATGATCAACTGGTCGCCGTCGACATCGGGCTCGGCCGCCCCACCACCGCCCGGCTTGTTCTCATCAGCCTTGCCGGCGGCAAGTTCGCCGCCGGTCTCCCGCTCTTTACCTTCGACGAAGGCCTCCAGGTCGTCGCGGCTGCAGAACCAGTGCTCCTCGGCGCCGAAGAAGACGTGATACAGCGGTAGTTTGCCGGTGGCCTCATCGCGGCGGTCAGCATGATCCCGCAGGCTGATTCCCCGCCGCTCAAGGGCAATCAGCGCATCTTCCAAGCCGGCAAGCGTCCGGCAGAGCTTCTGCATGATCTCCCCGGCGATCTCCCGGCCGTCCCCCGGCAGAAAGACCCCGTCGCCAAGTCCCTGATCGAGCAGCTGGTTCTTCATCTCCTCTTCGGTCTGGACGTAGTAGACCTGCTTCTTGCTCCGCACCCGAAACAGCGGCGGCTGGGCGACGTAGACATGCCCAGCGGCAACGAGCTGGTACATCTGCCGATAGAAGAAAGTCAGCAGCAGGGTGCGGATGTGCGACCCGTCGACGTCGGCGTCGGTCATGATGACGATCTTGTCATACCGCCGCTTACCAAGGTCGGCCTCCGGCCCGATACCAGCCCCGATCGCCGAGATGACACTGCGAACCTCCTCGTTGGCCAGCACCTTGTCTTCACGGCTCTTGTAGGCGTTGATGATCTTGCCCCGCAGCGGCAGAATCGCCTGATACTCCCGCAGCCGGCCACCCTCGGCTGACCCGCCGGCAGAGTCACCCTCAACCAGGTAAAGCTCGCACTTGGTCATGTCCTTGCTCGTGCAGTCCCTTAACTTGCCAGGCAGGCCGCCGCCGGAGAGGGCGCCTTTGCGTTCCCGCAACAATGCCTTGGCTTTCTGGGCGGCCGTGCGGGCTTCGGCTGCAAGCACACCCTTCTGAACGATCGCCTTGGCGGTCTTGGGGTGCTCCTCGAGAAATTTCGCCAGAAACTCACCCACCGCCGAATTGATGACGCTCTCGACCTCGCTGTTGCCAAGCTTGGTCTTGGTCTGGCCCTCAAACTGTGGATCGGGTACCCGCACGCTCACGACGGCGGTGAGCCCCTCGCGGATGTCGTCACCGGTCGGCGTCAGGTCCTTGTAAATCCCCGCCTTTTTCCCATAGGCGTTGATGCTGCGGGTGAGGGCCGAGCGGAAACCGGAAACATGCGTGCCCCCTTCGTTGGTCGAAATGTTGTTGACGTAGCTATGGAGGTTCTCGGTGAATTCACCGGTGTACTGCAGGGCGATGTCCCAGGTGATCCCTTCGGTTTCCCCGGTCAGCGAGATCACTTCCGGGTGCAGGGCGTCACTTGAGCGATTGAGCCACTCGATGAATTCTTCAACGCCCCGCTCGTAGAAGAACTCCTCGGTCCGGCCGCTGCCGGCGTCGGTAAAGACGATCTTCACACCGGAATTGAGAAAGGCGAGTTCCTGAAGTCGCCTGGCGAGAATATCGCCCGAGAACTTCGTCTGCGGAAAGATCTGCGGGTCGGGCTTGAAGGTGGTCTTCGTCCCGGTTCCGGCGGCGGTGCCCATCTTCCGAACCTGGCCGGCCGGCGCTCCCCGCTGGTACTCCTGCTGCCAGAGATGACCGTCGCGAGCCACCTCGACCTCGCACCACTCCGACAGGAAATTCACCACCGTCACGCCGACCCCGTGCAGGCCACCGGAGGTCTGGTAGGCGCCCTTGTCGAACTTGCCGCCGAACTTGAGCACGGTCATCACCCCTTCGAGGGTCGAGATCTCGCGATCCATCTCCGCGGAGAGCTGCTCATGAAGATCGGTTGGAATCCCGCGGCCGTCATCCTCGACCGTCACGCTGCCGTCGACGTTGATCGTGACCGCCACCCGCTTGGCGTAGCCGGCCATGCACTCGTCAATCGAGTTGTCGACCACCTCGTAGACCAGGTGATGCAGGCCCCGGGTGGTGTTGTCACCGATGTACATTCCGAACCGCTCACGAACGTGATCGCGGTCAGAGAGGTGCTTCAGTGCAGTGCCGGTGTAATCGGGCTGGGCGGGGTCATCGGCGGGCGACGGGGTGGATTCGGCCATGGACAGCTTTCAACAGGGGCGATGGGGGAAACGGTCTGACAATTCTGAGGTACCGCTGATACGCGTCAGCGGCCGGCATCGATCAGCAGCCGGCAGCGGATATCGGTGATGCCTTCGGCCGGAAGCAGTCGCTGCAGTTCGTCGAGCACTTCCCGCTTGTGGAAACCAAACTCCTGCACCAACGCCGAGTGACTGACAAAGACTTCCAGCACGCCCCGCCGAACCATGCCGGGCTGGGAACTGCCCGCAAAGGTTGCCGGCACGACTGCCGCCCACGCCGTCTGCAGGGCATCGCTGCCCTGCTGCCGGTCGTAGCCGGCCCGGGCCATCAGCCGGGAAAGCAGACTGCCAAGGGGTCGCGGGTCGGGCATGGGGCGAACCGGTTTCAAACGCGGTGACTCGACGGTTCCGGGGGCTGCTTCACCGCGGGCGGCGGTGATGAGCCTCGGCAATCCTACGGGCGATGACCATTGAACGACTGAATGGATCTGGGTGTCTGGTGTCGTAACGTCAGCAGTCGCAGACCGCCTTCCGCGGGCGGGAAGCGTCCCGTCTTCCCGCCGGTCAGACGGCAGCTAGTCGGCCGCCAGCGGCATCACGCAGTAGGCGTAGCCGTCATCGGTGCGGCAGACGCAGGCGCTTTGGCTGTCGGTCAGTTCGATGTCGATGCCGGTTCCCGGGTCGAGCACCCGCAGAAAGTCGCTGACAAAGCGGGGGTCGAGTTTGATCTTCACCGACTCACCGGTGAACTCCAGCGGCATCTCCACCCTGCTCTGACCGCTCTCAGCCGACTGGCCGGCGAGGACAAGCTGCCCGGACTCAAAGCTGAAATCGACCCCTTTAGACTGCTCGCTGGTCACGATGGCAGCCTGCCGCACCGCCGAGAGCAGCGGGCCGGCGACAACTTTGACGATCACCGCCTCAGGCCGGTCGGGGAAAACGTCCCGCCACCGCGGAAACCGTCCCTCGACGAGCCGCGCCGAGATCGTGGTGTGGCCGGTGTGGATCAGGATGTCGCTCCCTTGGACGGCGAGCTTTACCGGCGTTTCGACCCCGCCGAGACTGCGTTCGATCAGCTGCATTGCCCGGGCGGGCACAATCGGCTGAGTCGCTGGCGGCTCGCCCCCTTGGATCGTCGCCGGCCCTTCCATTTTTGCCAGCCGGCGGCCATCGGTGCCGACGGCGATCACCCCGGCATCGGTCAGTTCGACAAGAACGCCGCCGAGGGCGTAGCGGCTCGACTCGTTGTCGGTTGCGAAAACCGTCCGCCGAACCAGTTCCCGTACCAGCGGCGTCGCCAATTCGAAACAGGCGTCAGCCGGAAAGGTTGCCACTGCCGGAAACTCCAGCGGATCTTCAGCCGGAAGGCGGAACTGGCTGCGGGCCGCCTTGACGACCGTGGCGGAGCCGTCCGATTCGATCTCGAATGCGGTTCCCGGAGGACTCTCACGGACGATCGCCATCAGCCTGCCACTCGGCAGCAAAACGCTGCCCGGAGCCGATGTCTCGACTCCCTCAACCTCGGTTCGGACGCCAATCTCGAGGTCCGTTGCCGAGAGCACAGCAGTGGGGCCATCGACGTCGAGTTTGACGTTGGTGAGAACCGGCTTGGTAGACCGGGACGGGACGACCGCAGCAGCAGTCTGCAGGGCCGCCAGGAGCGGCTCACGGGTGCAACGCAGGTTCATTCGGGGCGTTCATTCCGCTGGGAAACGTGACCGGGAAATCCTGCCGGAACTGGCTGTGGCACTGCCGCAGGCCGGCCTTCCGGAGCCCCTCAATCTACCCGATTTGGAGCCTTCCCGCAGGCCAGCCGCCAGGGATTTTTGCCCGCCGCCGGCACCGCGGGAAATCACTGCTTTCAATGAGTTTGAAAAAAGAAAAGAGCAATAAAGACAGTGGAACCAGTCGTAGAATCACAAGTAGTGCAAAGCCGGTTTTGTCACCACCGTTCGGCCGTGTCCGTGGGAGTGCTGGCTGCGATTGCAGTGTGCGAACGAGTTGCGGCGGTCTCACCGTCGGCAGAAAATACAACGATCGGTCGGGTTCCCCCGCGGGGAAGACGGGAAAAAGCGAGGATTGCCGGGATTGCTGGTCGCCGCGTCACGCGGCGGCAGATGTGTTCCACAGGCTGCTTACCCTCGCCCCAAGCGTCGTCCTGCTGGGGGAAGTTTTG
>AACY020300226.1_pt1 | contig 11604 bp, 11 predicted proteins | sample 267378 | NCBI WGS metagenome assembly AACY02 (sample SAMN02954345, study PRJNA13694) | marine metagenome | biome: aquatic; feature: ocean; material: water; isolation source: isolated as part of a large dataset composed predominantly from surface... | reverse complement strand
CTCTCCTTACATGTTCTATGTACGCAATGGCGGGCGCGAATTTGTTGGCTCAAGCCCAGAAATCCTAGTCCGTGTATCCCATAACCATGTGACGCTCAGGCCGATTGCCGGAACAAGACCACGGGGCAACGACCAATCCTCCGATGAAATGTTGGCCAAAGAACTTCAACATGACCCCAAGGAATGTGCGGAGCATCTCATGTTGCTCGACCTAGGCCGTAATGACGTTGGTCGTGTCAGCAAAATTGGTTCGGTGGAAGTTGAGGAAGAGTTTGTGATCGAGCGCTACTCCCATGTGATGCACATGGTGTCCCAGGTGGGTGGAACGCTTGATGAAGATCATGACGCCATTGATGCGCTGCTTGCCGGTCTACCGGCAGGAACAGTTTCGGGCGCCCCTAAGGTTCGTGCCCTGGAAATAATTGCCGAACTGGAGCCGACCCGCCGTGGTATTTATGCAGGCGGCATTGGTTACCTCGGTTTGTCTGGAAACATGGACACTTGCCTGGTCTTGCGGACCGCCGTCGTAGAGGATGGCGTCATGCATGTTCAAGCGGGTGCCGGTGTTGTTTATGATTCCGTTCCGCACAAAGAATATGAAGAAACGGTCAATAAGGCCCGTGCCTTGTTTCATGCAGCGGATGTGGCGGAAAAACGTTTTGGTGGTTCATCATGAAGTTGCTGATGATCGATAATTATGACTCATTCACCTATAATTTGGTTCATCGTTTTGGTGAATTGGGGGCCCATTGTGATGTTGTTCGCAATGATGCCGAACACTTGAGCGACATGCTGGCACGCGAGGTTGATGGCCTGATCATAAGCCCAGGGCCATGTTCACCAAACGAAGCCGGACACAGCCTGGAGTTGGTGAAAGCGTGGCCAGCCATGAAGCCCCTGCTAGGGGTCTGTCTTGGTCATCAAACACTTGCGATGGCCTTCGGCGGCGCCCTTCAGCAAGACAGCCCGCCAGTTCATGGCAAGGTGGTTGAGGTTGATCATGATGGCACGGGTGTCTTTGTTGATGCGCCTGAGCCTGTTTCGGTGACCCGTTATCATTCCTTGTCGGTTGTGAAAGAAAGCCTGCCACCTGAATTGGTTGTTAATGCCTGGCAGGGGGATTTGATCATGGGTCTAAAGCATCAATCCAGGCCATGGCATGGGGTTCAGTTTCATCCCGAAAGCATTAAGTGCCCCGCTGGTTTCGGTATGCTGAAAAACTTTCTTAATTTATGCGGGGCAAATGCATGACAATCATGGTGCATGACGTGTTGGAACAATTGCTGGAAGGCCGCGACCTTACCGAAGAGCAGTCAAATGAGCTGTTTCACTTGGTGATGACCGGAGGCGTCGATGACGCTGTGTTGTCAGCATTATTGATCGCGATGCGCCTCAAGGGGGAGACAACCTCTGAAATCACCGGCGCCATTCGCGCGATGCGTTCCTTGATGACGAACGTAATGCCTCAGAGCATGGATCTAATCGATACCTGTGGCACAGGCGGTGACAGGAAGGGAACATTAAATATCTCAACAGCTGTTGCCTTCGTGGTCGCTGGTTGCGGTATGAAGGTGGCCAAGCATGGCAACCGCTCTGTTTCTTCAAAAAGCGGGTCGGCCGATGTGCTTGAAAAGCTCGGCGTGAACATCGCCCCAACGCCAGATCAAGAGGCAAAATTGATTGATGATGTGGGCATGGCATTTTTGATGGCACCGAACCACCATGCCGCCATGAAACATGTTGTTCCCGTGCGCAAAGCCTTGAAGACCAGAACCATTTTCAATCTGCTTGGCCCACTTTCCAATCCGGCAGGCGCCAATTTGCAGCTTATTGGTGTTTATGACCGCCATTGGCTTGTGCCCTTTGCGGAAGTCTTAGGTAGGCTTGGAAGCAGGCGCGCCTGGATTGTCCATGGTTCAGATGGGCTTGATGAGATCACGCTCGGCGCGCCCTCCCATGTGGCAGCTTTAGATAATGGTCAGATTGAGGAATTCGTCATCAACCCAGAAGATTATGGCATGCATCTGGAAATGGCCGATGGGCTTGCCGGTGGTGATGCAGCATATAACGCCGACGCACTCAGAGCCTTACTCGACGGGCAAGTTAATGATTACCGGCGTGTTGTTCTGATGAATGCGGCTGCAGCATTGGTCGTGGCCGAAAAAGCAACAGATATATCTGAAGGTTTGGTATTGGCTGCCAAAAGCATTGATGAGGGCCATGCCACAAGGATCCTCAGGAAATTGGTCCAAGGTGGTCAGGGGTGATGGTGGATATTCTCGAGAAAATCAAAGCCTACAAATTGCAGGAAATTGAAGCGGCCAAGGCCTTGCTTTCCCCTGCAGAGGTCGCCGCGAGATTGCGAGATCTTGAGGATCAACCATTGGGTTTTCTGCAACGTTTGAACCAAGACCAAAAGACATATGGGCGCCCTGCCCTCATTGCCGAAATCAAAAAGGCATCCCCGTCCAAAGGAATCATCAGAGAAGATTTTCATCCGCCGATGCTTGCTGAGGCATACCAAGCAGGTGGGGCGAGTTGCCTATCTGTTCTGACCGACAAACCAAGCTTTCAGGGTGATCCTTCTTTCTTGAGGCTGGCGCGGAAGGCAAGTAAGCTTCCATGCCTGCGGAAGGATTTCATGTATGACAGTTATCAGGTTGGAGAAGCGAGGCTTTGGGGTGCTGATGCCATTCTGCTCATCATGGCCAGTCTATCAGATGATCAGGCCGATGAGCTTTGCGGGTCGGCAAAAGAATTAGGCATGGATGTGTTATGTGAGGTCCATGATGAAGAGGAGCTTCAACGTGCGTTGGACCTTTCAATGGATTTTGTTGGGATCAACAACCGAGATTTGAGAAGTTTTGACGTGACTTTGGAAACAACCCAGAGGCTTTCCAGAATGGTTCCGCCTGGTGTGTTTCTGGTCTCTGAAAGCGGCATCTTTACCCATGAGGATGTCATGATGGTTGCGGGCTCTGGGGCGAGCGCCATTTTGGTTGGTGAGTCTTTGATGCGGTCAAACGACGTTGCAGCCGCCACATCGTTATTGCTGGGGGGCTGAATGTCTGAAAATTTTACCCACCTTAATGAAAAGGGCGATGCGCATATGGTTGATGTGGCTGCCAAGGACAAAACAGCCCGCATCGCCATTGCCAAGGCAATAGTTGAAATGGAACCAGCCACGCTACTAGCCATCAAATCGAGCGAAATCAAAAAAGGTGATGTGTTGGCTACTGCACGTATCGCGGGAATCATGGCCGCCAAAAAATGCGGTGACATGATCCCTCTTTGCCATCCGATCGGCTTGGAACATGTGTCTGTGACTTTTGATTATCTCGATAATCGGCAAATCGAGGTCACATGTCATGCTTCTTTGACTGCCAAAACAGGTGTGGAAATGGAAGCATTATGCGGCGCCTCCGTGGCAGCCATGACCATTTATGACATGTGCAAAGCCATCGACCGGGGCATGAATATCAACAACTTGCGTATCACCCACAAATCCGGCGGTAAAAGTGGTGTCTTTGAGCAAAGCTGAGCACAGGCTCAATGTGCCCGAGGCACGCGATGCCATTCTCACCAACATCAAGCCGGTGGCGGGTCGCGAGATGCTGCCGCTTGATGGATTGGTTTGTGGGCGCGTTACCGAAAGGCCAATATGGTCCCCAGCAAGTTTGCCGAGGCATGACCTTTCGGCCATGGATGGCTATGCGTTGGCCCATGCAGGCCTTGATGCTTCGAACAAATATGAAATTATTGGTGAGAGCGCAGCAGGTAAGCCGCATATCGGTGCTGTTGGCTCCGGAGAAGCTGTTCGTATTTTTACCGGGGCGATACTTCCCAAAGGCACCGACAGCGTGGTCATTCAGGAAGATTGTGCTGTTGCCGACAACATTTTGACCATTGATGAAGCTTCACGACCACCTCTTGGGCATTGCGTGCGAAAATCCGGGCTAGATGTTGCGAAAAATGAGTTGCTCATTGATGCAGGCATCGCAATGACCACCAGACATCTTGCCCTGTGCCTGGCTGCCGATATTCAAGAGATTGAAGTTTATGCCAAGCCAAACCTGACCATCCTTGCCAGTGGTGATGAATTGCGGCGCCAGGGCGAAAAGCTTGAACATGGTCAAATTTACGACAGCACGAGCATGCCCTTAATGATGATGGCACGTTCCTGGGGAGCCAATGCTTATTCTGGGCCAGTCATGCGTGACGATCCAGATGTAATCGCCACACAAATTAGCGATGCAGGTGACAGTGATTTGTTGGTGACCATTGGAGGGGCCTCGGTTGGCGATCATGACCACATGAATGATGTTCTCCTTGGGCTTGGCTATGACAGTACATTTTGGAAGATCAACATGAGGCCAGGGAAACCACTTATGTTTGCGACCCATCCGAGCCTGCCGCCAATTCTTGCCCTGCCAGGCAACCCAGTGTCGGCCATGGTTTGTGCCATGCTTTTTTTGCGCCCAGCGATTGAACAACTTTGCGGCAAAACAACACCCTATAACCCGATATTCTTTGACGGTATTCTCGCCCATGATTTGCCCGCCGGCTCAGCAAGGGAAGACTATATGCGCGCCACCATGAGGGCGACTGATCTTGGTGTTGAAATCACCCCGGCGCCAACCCAGGATTCATCCATGCTTAAGGTTTTTGCTGATTGCCATTGTTTGCTCGTGCGGCCACCAGGTGATGCGCCCTGTCTTGCCGGTGAGCGGGTTAAATTCTTACCTATTTGATAGACGTTGGCCACAGGTCTTGTGGCTTTGGCATTTGTCATGCCCCATATTTTGTGATAGAACAAAGCAGAAACATTGACCTGCTTATGGGGTGTCCATGCTTACAGAAAAACAACAGAATTTGCTGTCATATATTGAAGCATTTTTGGAAGATCATGGCCGCCCACCCTCATTCGAGCAGATGATGGAAGCCATGGGCTTGAAGTCAAAAAGTAATATTCACCGACTGATTGGCGCTCTTGAGGAGCGCGGCTACATCAAGCGTTTGCCTAACAAAGCAAGGGCTTTGGAAGTGCTGAAGCCTTCAAAGCAAAAACAAGTTTCTCAGCCAGTGAATGATGTCCCGGAAATGTCGGACGCGGTGCCCCTACCCCTTATCGGTCGCATTGCAGCGGGTATTCCAGCGGAAGCCATCGCCAACCCGGAGCGCCATGTCAGTATCCCTCTCGAGTTGCTGCCCGATTCGGGAAATAAATGCTTTGTGTTAGAGGTGACAGGGGATTCCATGATTGATGCGGGAATCTTTGATGGCGATTATGCCGTGATCCGTGAGGATAGCGATCCTCGCAATGGTGACATTGTCGTGGCTCTTGTCGATATGGCTGAAACGACATTGAAGCGTTTGCGACGCCGTGGTCAGTCTATTGCCCTAGAGCCTGCCAATGACATGTTTGAAACACGTATTTATGGCCCAGATCGCGTCACCATTCAGGGTAAGTTGGTTGCCTTGATCAGGCGTTATCATTGATCGACTGCCAACATTGACAGCATACGCTCCAGGCATCATCACAGCCTAAACAACCATAAGATGGGCGCATTTGGTCGGCCCGTTAAAGTCGGTTGTTCTATCGCCAGAGGATTTCGCCATGGACGTCGTTACACGTTTTGCCCCTTCTCCCACAGGTATATTGCACATAGGCAACGCCCGCACAGGCCTATTTAATTGGCTTTATGCAAGGGCGAGCGGTGGCAAATTTTTGTTGCGCATCGAGGATACCGACAAAGCGCGCTCCACGGATGAAGCCATTCAAGCCATACATGATGGCTTGTCTTGGCTCGGTATTGATCATGATGATGAGGTCGTGATGCAATCTCATCGTGCGGAACGTCATCGAGAGGTGGCACTTCAACTCTTGGCCGAGGGCAAAGCCTATTATTGCTACACAAGCCCAGAAGAGTTGGAGGAAATCAAGCAGGCAGCCCGCGCACGTAATGAACCAGCTATTTATGACGGACGTTGGCGCGACCGCCCTGCCAGTGATGCCCCTAATGGCATTCCACCTGTTGTTCGTTTTAAGGCCCCAAGAAGTGGTGAGACCATTATTGACGATAAGGTCCAGGGCGAGGTGCTTATCCCCAACAACACGCTCGATGACATGATTTTGTTGCGTGCCGATGGCAGCCCCACCTACATGCTGTCAGTGGTTGTTGATGATCACGACATGGGTGTGAACACGATTATTCGTGGTGACGACCATTTGATCAATGCAGCAAGACAGACCCAGTTGATCATGGCGCTTGGCTGGGACGTTCCCACCTACGCCCATATCCCCTTAATCCATGGTCCAGATGGCAAAAAACTGTCCAAACGCCATGGCGCCCAAGGTGTGATGGAATATGCCCATATGGGTTACGTCCCCGAAGCGATGAACAATTATTTGGCAAAACTTGGTTGGTCTTTGGGGGATGAAGAAATCTTCACAAAAGAAGAAGCCGCCAAACATTTTGGGTTTTCTGGCATTAACAAAGCCGCGGCCAGGTTGGATTTCGATAAATTAAACCATGTCAACCAGCAGCATATCTTACGCATGTCGCCTGAAGATTTTGTGTCATGCTACCAAAAATACCGCACTGATCATGGTTTGATTGCGTTGGATGATGCGCAAAGTCAGCGGTTAGAATTTTCGCACCAGGCCATCGCCGAGCGCATTTCGAAAATTTCTGAGATTACGGAACAGGCTTCATACATGTTTGTTGAAGATATTGATGTCAGTGGTGCAGAACTTCAAAGCATTGTGAATAGGGAGGCGTTTCCTGCCCTCACGGACCTCAGCGACCATCTTGAAAAGATAAGCCGTTTTGATGAGGCGACGATCATGACTGAGGCCAAAGAAGTTATCGCACGCCATGACCTAAAACTCGGAAAAGTGGGCCCAACCTTGCGGGTTTTGTTAACCGGTCAAAAGACGTCCCCAAGTATTTTTCAGGTGATGGCTTGTTTGGGCGCAGAAGTGACTGCCAAAAGAATTAAAGTTGGGCTCGCCAAGCTCGCCCCGGTTGCGTAAATGGTTGCGGGACAGCGATACCCTGCGTAAACCACACAAATCCCGATCGCTAAATTGTGAATTAGCCATGGATCACAGATGAGGTATTAAGATGAGTGACAACAAAGCAATTCTCCACGTAAACGGCAAACAAGCGGAATTTCCTATTCTCGAGGGGAGTGTTGGTCCGTCAGTCATCGACATCAGAAGTCTTTATGCACAAACTGGTATGTTCACCTACGACCCTGGCTTCACATCCACAGGCAGCTGTGAGTCAACCATTACCTATATTGACGGTGACAAAGGTGAATTGCTTTATCGCGGCTACCCCATTGATCAATTGGCCGAACAAAGCAACTTCATGGAAGTATGTTACCTGTTGCTTCATGGGAACCTACCCAACGCTCAGGAAATGGATGAATTCAACAAAGGTGTCACCTACCACACCATGGTCCATGAGCAGTTGACCAACCTGTATAAAGGCTTCCGTCGTGATGCACACCCAATGGCCATCTTGGTGGGCGTTGCTGGCGCAATGTCCGCCTTTTATCATGATTCCACGGATATAAATGACCCCGAGCAGCGCCGTATCGCGAGCTTCCGAATGATTGCCAAACTGCCAACCATCGCAGCTTATGCTTACAAATATTCTATTGGTCAGCCATTCATTTACCCCCGTAACGACATTGGTTATGTCGAAAACTTCTTGCGCATGTGCTTCGCGGTGCCTTGTGAGGATTATGAGGTTGACCCGATTATTGTCCGTGCCATGGACCGGATCATGACCCTTCATGCCGACCATGAACAGAATGCCTCGACATCAACGGTACGTTTGGCCAGCTCCTCCGGCGCCAACCCATTTGCCGCTATTGCGGCTGGTATCGCCTGCCTCTGGGGCCCTGCCCATGGTGGTGCTAATGAAGCAGCTTTAAACATGCTCATGGAAATCGGTGATGTTTCGCAGATTCCCGAATATATCGCACGCGCCAAGGATAAGAATGATCCCTTCAGGCTCATGGGCTTCGGCCATAGGGTTTATAAAAATTATGACCCACGTGCCAAAGTCATGCAGCAGACATGCCATGAGGTTCTTGACGCGCTTGACCTACGCAATGACCCATTGCTGCAGGTTGCCATGGAATTGGAAAAAATTGCCCTTAATGACGAATATTTTGTTGAGAAGAAGCTGTACCCGAATGTTGATTTTTATTCAGGCATCATTCTCAAAGCGTTGGGCTTCCCGACCAGCATGTTTACTGTTTTGTTCGCTCTTTCCCGGACCGTTGGATGGATCTCCCAATGGAACGAGATGATTGAAGACCCAAGCCAGCGTATTGGCCGCCCAAGGCAGCTTTATACCGGCTCGATCAGCCGGGATTATTTGCCCATCGACAAACGTTGATGATCAATCGCTGAAGCAACCTGCCCAGCTGCCAACGCAGCTGGGTTTTCTTTTTCGCGCAGCAACACGCGCAATTTGGCAAATTCTTCCTGTTGGCGTGTCGCGTCACCAGTTTTAAGCTGGTTCAGGGCATGGGACAGATTTTCCATCGTGCAGTTTTCTTGCAACAATTCTGGAACCACATTCTTGTCCAAAATCAGGTTGACCAAGGATACATACCGAACAAGCACGAGCCGTCGGGCAATCATGGCAGATAGCGGGTCAACGCGATAAGCAACCACCATGGGGGTGTTGGCCATCGCCAATTCCAATGTGACGGTACCAGACGCGGCCAAGGCAAGGCTTGCCTGCTCATAGGCCTGCTTTTTGTCATGATCGGTGGTCACTATTCTTATATTTGTTTGCCCCTTTGCCAATTCATGAACCAGCTCCAAATGACGGGTAAGAGTGACAATTACCCTATTGGTCAAGGGGTCATGATCTTGAGAGGCTTGCAAAAATAACGGTAGCAGCCTTCGGATTTCGGTTGCACGGGAGCCAGGCAGCAACAACAAGCTCCCGTCTTTGGTTGTGTTGGCATCAAAACGCCCGACGACCGGATGACCCACAAATGATGTGTTGATGTTATACTGATCAAAAAATTTGCCCTCAAAAGGGAATAGACAGAGGATTTGATCAAAAAGACCATGGAGTTTTTTTGCTCTTCCTGGCCGCCATGCCCATAATTTGGGTGCTGCATAGTGAACAAGAGTGCAATTTGGATGTTGTCGGCGAATCCGACGCGCAAGTGGTCCGTTGATCGCCATGGAATCAATGGTAACAACAGCTTCAGGCTGCTGTTGTTGCATGAAGGCCAGAAGATCATCCACAAGTTTTTTTCCTGCCCTGATCTTTCCCAGAACATCCCAAATGCCCATGGTTGGCGGCAATGGCAGAATGTCACTTTGTGGGTATGTTGTTGGCGCATGGCCCGATTGGTGCATGATGGAATGGTGCCCCATAAGCATCAATTGTTCCGCCAATTCATGACCAAGCAAATCACCCGACGGCTCATGGGAAATGATGAAAATTTTGGCCGGCGAAGACGTCAAAGCTCTTTAACCATCAAAAAAAGATCATGCGCTGTTAGGGCAGCTTTGCTTTCATCTGGTTCAGCCAACATGAAACCATTTGACCCAACGCAGATACCCGAAAGCCCCGCAGCAGCAGCAAGCTCCATGGTTCTCGGGCCGATGGTTGGCACATCAAAGCGCATGTCTTGGTTTTTCTTGGGCATTTTTACCAAAACCCCCGATGGCTGCTTTTGACGACCGGACCGGCCATGAGACAAGCCCGCTGCGCGTTCCAACATGCCGTCAGTACCCTCTGCGGCCTCAATTGCAATGATGTTGCCATGACGCACGATACAGGCTTGCCCAACATCATGGGCAGACAAATCATCAAGCATGGCCAGGCCCCTGGCAACATCTTCCAAATCCCCATTGCTCGGGGTGCCGATGGTCCCGGCAGCAAGGCTTAGACCCGACAGAAAGGACAACGGATTTAAAACCTCAAAGCCTTCAGCTTCAAATATGGCTGCAATGGAACGCAACAACCCATCATCACCCTGACGTAGGCCCCTGATAATTTTTGGCAGAATGCGCCAGCCGGTTAAATCTGGCCTTAAGTGACTCACAACAGGCCGCTCCAAGCGCCCGATCATGATGATTTTGGTCACCTCATGGGTGCGCAATATTTTAAAGATTCGTCCGGGCCGGTCCAATGGGCAGATGCTGGCATTGGGCAAAACTGGTTGGGCATCGCCCAACATGATGGTGACCACATCATGACCTTGATGGCGTAAGGAGGCCAATATTTGGCCGGGCAAGCTGCCAGATCCTGCCAGCAAGCCCACACGCATGGTTTTAAGGTCTTTCCGGGGTGCAGAATGCACGATCACTCGACGTGGTCATGAACTTAAAGATCTCTTCCACGGCCACATTGTCGTGATGGTTTGCGAGGCGATGAAGTCGGTCCATCAATGGCTCATTACCTTCTTCAAAAAGGCTGGAGAAAAGCCCCCGCACAGCATTAAGGTCGTCCCTGGTAAATCCCCGGCGGCGCATGCCAATGAGGTTCACGCCTGCATAATGTGCCCTGTTTCCCATCACTGTTGTGAACGGGATAACATCATGTTCAACGCCGGACATGCCCCCCACCATGGAATGAGCGCCAACCCGCACAAATTGATGAACGGCGCTTAAGCCACCAAGCACTGCATAATCGCCCACATGCACATGGCCTGCTAGGGTCGCATTATTGGCGAAGATAACATGATGACCAACCTGGGCATCATGGCCCACATGAGCCCCAACCATCAGCAAACAATTATTGCCTATTCGGGTGACCATGCCACCGCCCTCGGTGCCAGGGTTGATGGTGACATGTTCTCGAATGGTGTTGTTGCGGCCAATCACAAGGCTGCTGGCTTCACCATCATATTTGAGGTCTTGGGGAATGCTGCCGATGGAAGCGAATGGGAAAATTACTGTTCCCTCACCAATATGGGTGTGGCCTGTGGCATAGACATGGGCTTTAAGTTCGACATGGTCGGCAATAACCACATGCCCCTCGACCACACAATACGGGCCAATAACGGCACTTTCCGCGATCTGGACATGATCTCCAATGATGGCCGTTGGGTGGATTTGCGCCATTATTCCCCCGACATGATCATGGCAGAAAACACGGCCTCGGCAACCTTATGGCCATCGACCATTGCTGTGCCGTTGAACCGCCAAACGTTTTTCCTGGCATGTTCCACATGAACATGAAGCTCAAGTTGATCCCCTGGTGACACTGGTTTCCTGAAACGGGCTTTATCAATGGACATGAAATAAACCAGCTGTTTCTCACCCTCCGTGCCTAGTGTTTCAACCACCAGCACACCGGACGTTTGGGCCATGGCCTCTACAATCAAGACACCTGGCATGACCGGCCGGCCAGGAAAATGCCCCACAAAGAAGGGTTCATTCATGGTTACGTTTTTGATGCCTATGGCCGAAGTTCCCTTCACCATATCTTTGACCCGATCCACGAGAAGGAAAGGATAGCGATGGGGAATCATGCGCATAATGCGTTCGACGTCAGCACTGCCTAATTCTGCTTTATCCACATCAGTCATCTTTTTTATTCCCCGAAACAAACT
>AACY020298013.1_pt1 | contig 11611 bp, 9 predicted proteins | sample 267378 | NCBI WGS metagenome assembly AACY02 (sample SAMN02954345, study PRJNA13694) | marine metagenome | biome: aquatic; feature: ocean; material: water; isolation source: isolated as part of a large dataset composed predominantly from surface... | reverse complement strand
CCGGTCGCTGAAGGCCGTCGAGGGCGCCGCGGACGCGCCGCCGCCGGCGGCGGACTACGCCTGGGGCGTCGCGGCCTCGGCCTGTTACGCGTCGAGCTACATCGCGCGGAAATTCGGACTGGCGGCGGTGGCGCTGCCCGCCTTCGGCACGATGATCAGCGCGCTGGTCGGGCTGGCGGCGGTCGGGCTGCTGAGCCTCGTGCTGACGCGGTTCCGGGACAACCTTCTCAACATGTTCCGCCGCGCGACGCCCTGGACCGTGGCGGCGGGCGTCGCGATCTCCTTCGGGCAGATCTTCACCTTCGCGGCGCTGGCGCACGCGGAGGTGATGACGGTGGTGATGGTGGCGTCGCTCGAGATCTTCATCTCGAACGTGCTGGCGGTGGCGGTGTTCCGCACCGAGGGTCGGGCGCATGTGAGCACCCTGATCGCGGCGGCCCTGGCCGCGACGGGGGCGGTGGCGGTGTCGGCGCAGTAGGGCGCCCGGCGCGTCAGCGGGCGTCGGTTCGGGAATAGCCGGGGCCGGTCTCCCAGGCGCCGGCGACGTAGGGGCGGCCCACCATGCGGCACCAGTTCTCCCAGCCGCGCTCGAAGGTGAAGCCCGAGCGGCCGGCCGTGATGGCCCCGATCTCGCCGTCGGAGAGGTAGGTGACGTCGCCGAGCTGGCGCGCCTTCAGGAGCATGTCGGCGTTGATCTCCATGTAGACCGAGGTGAAGACGGCCTCGCGCAGCGACCGGCCGACCACGACCGAGCCGTGGCCCCGCATCAGCGCCACCGTCCTGTCGCCGAGCTTCTTCGCGAGGTCGCGTCCCATCTCCATCGACGTCACCAGCAGGTTGGTGCAGTCGCCGAAATGCTCGCGGATGTCCCAGTTCGGGATGTCGGCGCCGATGGGCGCGCACATGTGCATGATCGGGCGCATCGGCGCGTCGGTGACGCTGAAGGGGATCACCGAGGGCGAGTGGTTGTGCACGACCGAGTGGATCTCGGGGCGCGCCTCGAGGATCGCGCCGTGGATGAAGCGCTCGGAATAGGGCTTGCCGGGGGCGGGGTCGGGGCCGAGCGGCTCGCCCGTCAGCGCGAACTCCATGATGTCGCCGGGCTGGACCATCTCGGGCGCGCGGGCGCGGGACATCAGGAAGCGGTCGGGGTGGTCGGGGTGGCGGATGCTGACATGGCCGAAGCTGTCGAGCACGCGGTTGGCGGCGAGGATGCGGTTCGCCGTCACCAGCTCCTCGCGGAGCGCGTCCATGTCGGTCATGCGGCCTCCTCCAGTCGGGCGTGGCCCGTCGCGACGCGGGCGAGGTGGTCGGGATCGTCGGGGAGCGCGTTCCCGCGCCACACGACATGCAGGTCGGGGCGCACGAGGATCAGGTCGCGCTGATACGCCGCCCGCGCCTCCGGAATGGCGACGTCCATCGCGTGGAAGGGCGCGCCGAGCCGGGCGAAGGCGCGGGCGAGCGGCGCGGCGTCGTGGTCGCCCGCGATGCGGAGCAGCGTGAAGGCGTCGGGAACCGCGTCCTGGAGCGCGCCGCCGTCGCCCGTGCGCAGATGGGGCAGGCGGGCCCCGGCCCAGGTGGTCGGCGCGTAGGTGCGGAACAGGTGCTCGGGGCCGCCCGGCTCCTCCCAGATGACGGGCGAGCCGACGTAGCGGTAGCCGAGTTCGGCGCCGATCATCTCGTTGGTCTTGCGCTGTTCGACGTCGGCGACCGCGGCGAGGCGCTTGCGCGCCGCGTCTCCGGCGGCGTCGTCGCGGAAGCAGTCCGGCCCGCCGAGGCCGCGCCACTTCCGCCGTCCGAGCGAGGCGTAGCGCGAGGCGCCGACGTTGCGGTCGCCCACCTGCCGGCGCTCGACCTCGTAGCTCTCCAGCAGCCCCGGCCCCGCCCAGCCCGAGACCGCGCCCCAGAGCTTCCAGGCGAGGTCCACCGCGTCGCCGACGCCGGTGTTCATGCCGAGCCCGCCGGTCGGGATCACCAGATGGGCGCTGTCGCCCGCGAGGAACACGCGGCCGGAGCGGTAGCGGTCGGCCAGCAGCAGGTTCTGCCGCCACGGCCCGCAATAGAGCATCTCGTAGTCGACGGGGCGGGCGACGACCGCCTCGAAGCGGCGCTTCATCTCCTCGGGGTCGTCGGTGACGGAGTGCAGCGTCCAGTGGACCATGCTGTCCTGCATGATCAGGAACGTCGCCCGGTCGTCGGCGACGTGGTAGTGCCGCCCGAGGCCCGGCCCGTCGCCGATCGGGATCAGGTCCTTCAGCGCGTCGCAGCGGAACAGCGCCTGCGACAAGCGCAGCAGGTCGCCCTCGCCCCTGAGCTTGATCCCGAGACCCTTGCGCACCAGCGAGGCGCCGCCGTCGCAGCCGACGAGATATTTTCCGCGGACCGTCTCCGTGCGGCCCGCCGCGTCGCGCGTGACCGCGGTCACGCCGCCCGGCTGCTCGGCGAACTCGACGAGCTCGCGGCCGAAGCGCACGGAGACGGAGGGCAGGCGTTCGACCTCGGCCTTGAGCAGCGGCTCGAGCGTGTATTGCGAGACGAGCTGGTAGGGCTCGCAGGGCTGCGACCCGTCGTTCGGCGCCTCGGCGATCTCGGCGCGCGCCTGATCGACGGAGGGGTAGGGGAGGGTCAGCAGCGGCGGACGGTCGAGCGCGGTGACGATGAAGACGTCCATCGGCGCCCAGCCCGGAAGGCCCGCGGCGCGGATCTTCTCGGCCAGCCCGACGCGGCGGAAGATCTCCATGGTGCGGGCGTTGCAGCGCTCCATCTTCGGCAGGAACTGCGGCTCGGGGCGGCGCTCGAGCAGCGCGGTCCGCACGCCGCGGCGACCGAGCTCATGGGCGAGGGTGAGGCCTGTCGGCCCCGCGCCCGCGATCAGCACGTCGAAATCGGTCACGTCTCCTCCGGCATCGGGAACCCCATGCGGATCTTGTGGGCCTTTACGGCCTCGCGGACCGCCCCGGCCACCGGAAGCGCGACGCGCGCGCGGTCGGCCTCGGCGAGCAGCGCCGCCATGTCCTTCTCCGCCCAGAGCGCGGGACGGGCCTCGGCGCGGGTCTCCATCGCCCAGTTGGCGCCCGACGAGCGCAGCAGCGCTTCGCGGAGGGCCTCGCGCTCCACGCCCTGCGCCTCGGCGAAGGCGTAGGCCTCGACGGTCGCGGCGACGTTGGTCCAGAGCAGGAAGTTGTTGGCGGCCTTGCCGACCTGTCCGGCGCCGAGGCCGCCGAGAAGGTGGATCTCGGAGGCGAAGGTCGCGAAGGCGGGGCGGCAGCGCTCCAGCAGCGCGGCGTCGCCGCCGGCGAACATCAGCAGGTCGCCCCGTTCCGCGGCGGCTTCGCCGCGGGCCAGCGGCGCGTCGAGAAATGCGAGGGCGGGCGCGCGCGCCGGCAGGGCGCGGACGTAAGCCGGCTCGACCGTCGCCGCCACGGCGACGACCAGCCCCTCGGCCCCAGCCGCGCCGTCCGGGCCGAAGAGCACGGCGTCGCAATGGCGCTCGAAGCCGACGGCGAGGATCAGCAGGTCGGACCGCGCCGCGAGCGCGGCCGGCGTCTCCGCGACGGCGATCCCGGCGGCCTCCGCGGCGGCGCGCGCATCCGGAGAGGGGTCGCAGCCCGCGGTCTCGAAGCCGGCGGCGGTGAGTCTGCGCGCGATGCGCAGCCCCATCCGCCCGAGCCCCGCGATCCCCACCCGCCGGATCGCGCTCTCGGCCATGCGTCTTCCTCCCATAGTTTTTCGCATCTTGAACCGTTTCCGGCCGCGATGGAACAGTGCCGTTCCGATAAGCGGACCCTTGTTCCGCCATAAATGACGCTGCGCCGCAGCGTAGGGGAGGGGCGCGCATGTTCATGCTCGAGGCGGCCGCGGACGCGCTCGTGACGATGATGGACCCGATGCGGCTGGCCTGGCTTTCGGCCGGCGTGATCCTCGGGCTCGTCATGGGCATCCTGCCCGGGGTGGGCGGGGTCGCGGGGCTGGCCTTGCTGCTGCCCTTCACCTTCGGGATGGACCCGTTCGCGGCCTTCGCCTTCCTGCTCGGCCTCGGCGCGGTGACCTCGACGGGCGACACGATCCCCGCGGTTCTGTTCGGCGTGCCGGGCACCTCCGCCTCGCAGGCCACCGTGCTCGACGGGCATGCGATGGCGAAGAAGGGCGAGGCGGGGCGGGCGCTCGCCGCGGCCTATGTCGCCTCGCTGATCGGGGGCGTGTTCGGGGCGCTGCTGCTGGGGCTCACGATCCCGGTGCTGCGGCCGATCATGCTGTTCGTCGGCTCGCCGGAGCTGCTCGCCTTCGCCGCCTTCGGGATCTCGATGGTGGCGAGCCTGTCGGGCTCCGCGCCGCTGCGCGGCCTCGCCGCGGCGGCGTTCGGGGTGATGCTGTCGCTGATCGGATCGGACCCGCAGACCGGCACGCTGCGCTGGACGCTCGACAGCCTCTATCTCTACGACGGCCTGCCGCTGCTGCCGGTGGCGCTCGGCGTCTTCGCGCTGCCGGAGCTGGCGGACATCTTCATCAAGCGCGCCTCGATCTCGTCGGACCAGAAATACGACGTGAAGGAGGGGATGCGGCGGGGCGCGGCGGACGCCTTCCGCAACATCTTCCTCGTGTTCCGCTGCGGCGGGCTCGGCGCGATGATCGGCGCGATCCCGGGGCTCGGCTCGGCGGTGGTGGACTGGTTCGCCTACGGCCACGCCGCGCGCACGGTGAAGGGCGCCTCGGAGACCTTCGGCAAAGGCGACGTGCGCGGCGTGATCGCGCCCGAGAGCGCCAACAACGCCAAGGAGGGCGGGTCGCTGGTGCCCACCATCGCCTTCGGCGTGCCGGGCTCGGCGTCGATGGCGATCCTGCTCGGGGCGTTCCTGATCCACGGCCTCGTGCCGGGGCCGCAGATGCTGACGCGCAACCTCGACGTGACCTACGCGATGGTGTGGAGCCTCGCCATCGCCAACATCCTCGGCGCCGGCCTCTGCTTCCTGCTGAGCGGGCAGTTCGCGAAGGTGGCGACGCTGCGCTACACGCTGATCCTGCCGATCATCATGTGCGTGCTCTATGTCGGCGCCTTCCAGGGTTCGCGCGACTGGGGCGACCTCTACGCGCTGCTGTTCTTCGGGGTGCTCGGCTGGACCATGAAGCGGCTGCGCTGGCCGCGCCCGCCGCTGATCCTCGGCTTCGTGCTCGGCGAGATCGTCGAGCGCTACATGTTCATCTCGACGATGCGCTACGGCTGGGACTGGCTGTTCACGCCTTTCGTGGCCGGGATGCTGCTGCTCGCGCTGCTCGGGCTGATGCGCCCGCTGCTGGCCGACGTCTTCCGCAAGCGCGCGGGCGAGCGGCGTCCGCTGATCGGGCGGCCGAGCTTCCAGCGCGAGGACGTGTTCTACCTGCTGTTCATCGCGCTGGTCGCCTGGATGCTGAGCCGGATGGGCGAGTGGAGCGCCGAGGCGGCGGTCGCGCCGCGCATCGTGGGCGGCATGGCGCTGGCGGCGGCGGGGCTCGGGCTGCTGGCGCAGATCTTCCGCCGCCCCGCCGCCGAACAGGGCGGCATCCACATGGACGTGACCTCCGACACCGGCGACCTGACGCCCGGCGCCGCAATCGCGCGGGCGGCGCTGTTCTTCGGCTGGCTCGGCGGTTTCATGGGCGGCATGGCGCTGATCGGGCTGATCCCGACCGCTTTCGTCTTCGTGGTGGCCTTCATGCGCAGCGAGCGGCGGGAGCCCTGGGGGCTGACGCTCGCCATCGCGGGGGGGCTGACGCTGTTCGTCTGGGTCGTGTTCGACCGGCTGCTGCGGCTGCCCTGGCCGGCGACGGTGGCCGGGGAGCTCTACCCGGCGCTGCAGGTCGTGCCGTCGATGTGAGGCGAGGGAGGGGAGCCCGATGACGCTGATCCGGAGATCCTCGCTTCGTCGCGACGGCGGCGTCGGGCATGGGTCAGGGGGAGTGCGAGTCGCGCAGAATTCGTCCTGCGGCCCGTGCGCCCAGCACGGGCCGCGCCCGCCCCTCCCCGCGGGCGGGCGCTTGCAACGGCGCCGCCCGCGGCGCGCTCGGGATTGGCTCCACCATAAACCGCGGAGAGGGCGAGGTTGCGCTGCGCCCACCCAGGGGCGGCCGCGACCCTCGGCGCGCAGCGGCGCCCTTCGCCGGGCTGTCCACGAACGCCTAGTCGTGAGGCCGAGACGGAGCAGTCCGCTTCGGGGCCGGAGGGGGACGTTGGCGCGCCGAGCGGCGCCGTTACCTGCGGAGGATCGCGCGAACGCCCCAGGGTGGTCGCTTCGGAACACCGGGGCGTGGGCGATTTATGGCGCAAGCGACTGTAACGGCGGTGCTCCTTGCTCACGTCGCAATGCGACTGGCCGGGGCTCCGCCCGTTCGGGCCTGAAACGCGCCACCGGCGCGTTTCCAAGACGGCCCTCACCCCCCAGGATGGGGCGTTCGCGCGATCCGGGCTGGTCGCCCGGATCGCCATCGCCGCTGAGCTCAACGCGAATGTCCGCTCCGTCCCGCGACGCGGACGGATGGCGCCGGGAGAGGGCGCCATCTGTTTCGGTCTATCCACTAGCCGATCGCAGCTGGATGCATGGAGCCATGTGACCCTGACGGAGGAGCCCGATGACGCTGATCCTGAACAACGCCGAGATCGCGGAGCTGATGGAGATCGGCCCGCTGATCGACGCCATGGACGAGGCCTATCGCGGCTACGCCGCCGGGCGCGGGCTGAACCGCCGCCGCTCCGACACGGTGGCGGCGACGGGCCGGGAAGGCGTGCTCTACGGGTTGAAGTCGATGGACGGCGTGTCGCCCGATCTCGGCGTCGGCGCGGTGCGGATCAACTCCGACGTCATCACCCATCCGCGCATCGACGGCGCGGTGCGGCGCAAGAAGGTCCCAGCCGCGCCCGGCGAGCGCTTCACCGGGCTCGTGCTGCTGTTCTCGACCGAGACGGGAGAGCCGCTCGCGATCTTCCCCGACGGCGTGGTGCAGCGCTACCGCGTGGCGGCGGCGAACGGCCTCGCCCATCGCGCGCTGGCGCCGGAGGGGCCGCTCGAAGTGGGGATGATCGGCTCGGGCTGGCAGGCGGGGACGCAGGCCATGGCGATCTGCGCGACCCGGCCCGTGACGCGCATCCGCGTCTGGTCGCCCAATGAAGACAACCGCCGCGCGTTCTGCGCCGAGATCTCCTCGCGCCTCGGCGTCGACATGGAGCCGGTCGAGAGCCCCGAGGCGGCGATGGCGGGCGCGCAGGTCGCGCTCTGCGCCACCTCCTCGCTGGAGCCGGTGTTCCGGGACGCCTGGGCGCGGCCGGGGATGCACCTCTCCACCGTGAAGCGCGCCGAGATCGAGGCCGCCGCGATGCGCCGCGCCGACCGCCTGGTGATCCACAGCCGCGACGCCGCGCCTTTCCTGACGCTCTCGGTCGACGCCGACGCGCCGGACGTCGACAAGCCGGTGTCGGGCGCGATGCTCTCGGATTTCGACTTCACGACGCTGCCGACGCTGGCCGACCTCGTGGCGGGGTCGGTCGAGGGGCGCACGTCCCCGGACCAGATGACCTGTTTCGTCAACAACATCGGCATGGGGCTCCAATTCGCCATCGCCGGGCGCGTGCTGCTCGATCGGGCGAAGGCGGCGGGGGCGGGGCGCGAGCTGCCGACCGAGTGGTTCACCCAGAAAGAGCATCCCTGACGCGGCGCGTCATGCCCGGCGGGTCGCGGCGCCATAGCGCGGCGGTCTTTCCGGAACCGGTCTCCCTTCGGCACGATCGTCGCGCGGGCGCCCAAGACCCGCGCACAACCACCGGAGGAAACCGCATGACGCTGCATCTCAGGGGGATGGCCGCGGCGGCCGCGCTCGCGCTCTCGGCGGGGGCCACGGCGGCCCAGTCGGTCGAGTCGTTCTACGACGGCAAGACGGTCGAACTCTATATCGGCTACAGCGCTGGCGGGGGCTACGACACCTACGCGCGCCTCGTCGCCAAGCACATGGGGAAGCACATCCCCGGCAACCCGACGCTGGTGCCGATCAACATGCCGGGCGCCGGGAGCCTGAAGCTGACCAACTGGATGGCCGAGGCGGCGCCCCAGGACGGCACGGTGTTCGGGATCATCGCGCGCGCCGCGCCCTTCGACCCGCTGTTCGGCAACGAGGCGGCCGCGTTCGACGCGCGCGCGATGACCTATATCGGCTCGGCCAACAACGAGGTGTCGGTCTGCGTCGCCCATGCGCGCACCGGCATCGAGACCGTCGAGCAGCTGCGCGACCGCGAGCTGATCGTCGGCGGGAACGGCGAGACCGCCGACACGGGGCAGTTCCCGAAGATCATCAACGCCACGCTCGGCACCAACATGCGCGTGATCAACGGCTATCCCGGCGGGGCCGAACTGCTGATCGCCATGGAGCAGGGCGAGGTGGACGGGCGCTGCGGCTGGTCCTGGTCCTCGGTGAAGTCGACCAAGTGGGACTGGATCCAGAACGGCGAGATCAACGTGCTCCTCCAGATGTCCACCGCGAAGCATCCGGAGCTTCCGGACGTGCCGCTGGTGACGGACCTCGCGGACGGCGACGACCTGCGCCTGCTGCGGCTCGCCTTCGCGCGGCAGGCGCTCGGGCGGCCCTTCGTCGGCCCGCCGGGCATCCCGGAGGACCGGGCGACGGCGCTGCAGGAGGCGTTCATGGCGACGATGGCGGACCCCGAGTTCCTCGCGGAGGCCGGGAGGCTCGACCTCGAGGTGACGCCGGTGTCTGGCCCCGAGGTGCGCCAGTTGGTGCTCGACGCCTACGACGCGCCGCCCGCGGTGCTCGAGCGGATCAACAAGATCCTCGGGTTCTGAGGGCGCGGACGGCGCCGGAGCGGCTCAGGCGCAGGGCCGCGCCGGGGCCGGGGCGGCCATCGGCGGCGCTTCGCGGCGCCGCTGCTTGCTGAGGGCCGCGCGCCCGCCCCAAGGGTGGTCGCTTCGGAACGGGCGAGCGCAAGCGGTTTATCGTTCAATCCTGCACGCGCGTTGATCGTCTTGCGACCGTCGCAAGGCGACCGCCCCGGGGGTGGGGCGGTCGCGCGGCCCGCGCTAGCCGCGCAGACCGCGGGCTCCGCTACGCTCCGCCCCGAAAGGCCGCTCCGCCCTGAAAGGCCGCTCCGTCCCGCGAACCCGCCGCCCGGCGTCAGCCCGCCGCGCTTCGCCGCCCATATCGCGATCGTCTTGGCCCCAGCCCCGCTCCCCAAACTACGATTTCGCCCGTCAAGGAGCGTCGTTCAACCGCTCCGATCCAAGGGAGGATCCATCATGGCGTTCCGGCTCAGGACGCTCGCCGCGGGGCTCGCGGCGCTGATCATCGCGGGGGGACCGGCGGCGGCGCAGTCCGTCGAGGAGTTCTATTCGCAGAACGACGTCGAGCTCTACATCGGCTACAGCGTCGGCGGCGGCTACGACACCTACGCCCGCCTCATCGCGCGCCACATGGGCAAGCACATCCCCGGCAATCCGACGATCGTGCCTGTGAACATGCCCGGCGCCGGCAGCCTCAAGCTGACGAACTGGATGGCCGAGGCCGCGCCGCGCGACGGCACCGTGTTCGGCACCATCGCCCGGGCCGCGCCGTTCGATCCGCTGTTCGGCAACGACGCCGCGCAGTTCGAGGCGCGGGAGATGGCCTATATCGGCTCCGCCAACAACGAGGTCTCGGTCTGCGTCGCGCACGCCCGCACCGGCATCGACAGCGTCGAGAAGCTGCGCGAGGAGCCGCTCTTCGTGGGCGGCACCGGCGACACCGCGGACACGGTGCAGTTTCCGAAGCTGGTGAACGCCGTGGTCGGCACCCAGATGCAGATCATCAACGGCTATCCGGGCGGCAACGACGTGACGCTCGCCATGGAGCGCGGCGAGGTCGACGGGCGCTGCGGCTGGTCCTGGTCCTCGGTCAAGGCGACCCGGATGGACTGGTACGAGAGCGGCGAGATCAACGTGCTGCTCCAGATCTCGACCGCCAAGCATCCCGACCTGCCCGACGTGCCGCTGGTGACCGACCTCGCCGAGGGCGACGACCAGCGCATGCTGCGCCTCGCCTTCGCCCGCCAGGCGCTCGGCCGGCCCTATGTCGGCCCGCCGGGCATCCCGGAGGACCGCCTGACCGCGCTCCAGGAGGCCTTCATGGCGACGATGGAGGACCCCGAGTTCCTCGCGGAGGCGGAGGGGCTCGACCTCGAGATCACGCCGATCTCTGGCCCGGAGGTGCGGGGCCTGGTCCTCGAGGCCTATGACGCCAACCCGGCGGTGGTGGCGAGGCTGCGGGAGATCCTCGGCTTCTGAGCCGGGCGCGCGCGCGGGCCTCGCGACGCGACGCGCGCCGGTCGCCCCGTGCGGCCGGCGCTTCTCATATCAGGCGACAGGGGAGACCGGCGATGGCGACGGTCGGGCTGGTGGGCGCGGGCCGGATGGGCCGCGCGATGATCGGGCATCTAAGGAAGGCGGGCCACGCGGTGCGGGTCGCGGACGTCTCGCCCGAGGCGCTGGAGGCGGCGGCGGCGCTCGGCGCGACCCCGGTCGGCGGCGCGGGAGAGACGGCGGCGGGCGCCGAGGCGGTGTTCGTCGCGGTCGGCTTCGACGAGGAATGCGCGGAGACGCTGCGCGGCCCGGACGGCGTCTTCGCCGCCGCCGCGCCCGGGACCATCGTGATCGTCAACTCCACCATCGCGCCCGCGCTGGCGATCGCGCTCGGCCGCGAGGCCGAGGCGGCGGGGCTGCGGCTGCTGGACGTTCCGATCTGTCGGGGCGCGAAGGCGGCGGACGAGGGGACTCTGCTCGCGGTCGCGGGGGGCGCGGGCGAGGCGCTCGCCGACGCGCGCCCGCTGCTCGGCTGCTTCTGCTCCGACATCGCCCATGTCGGAGAGGTCGGCCACGGGCAGGTGGCGAAGGCGGTGAACAACCTTCTGCTCTGGGTCGACGGGGTCGCGCTGCTGGAGGCGGGGCGGCTGGCGGAGTCGACCGGGATCGACCTGAAGGTCCTGCGCGAGGCGCTGCTGATGAGCTCGGGCCGCTCCTGGGCCCTGCAGAACTGGGATAGCGTGACCTTCCGCTGGGCGCTGAAGGACATGCAGGTGGTCCTCGGCATGTGCGACGAGGCGGGCGGCTCGTTCCCGATGCTCGGCTTCGTGAAGGAGCAGGTGAAGGACGGCAAGGCCGTCAAGGCCCGGGGTGAGGGGCCGGGCTGGACGTAGGGCGGCGGCCCGCGTCCGGTTCGGGGCCGGAGGGGACGTTGGCGCGCAGCAGCGGCGCCGTTACGTGCGGAGGATCGCGCGAACGCCCCAGGGTGGTCGCTTCGGAACACCGGGGCGTGGGCGATTTATGGCGCAAGCGACTGTAACGGCGGTGCTTCTCGCACCGTCGCAATGCGACCGCCCCCGGGATGGGGCGTTCGCGCGATCCGGGCTGGTCGCCCGGATCGCCATCGCCGCTGAGCTCAACGCGAATGTCCGCAATGTCCCGCACACCGTCCCCCGCCCGCCGTCCTCAGGGCCAGGTCCACGCCATCGCCGCGGCGAGCCCCGGCGGCAGCAACGCCGCCACCCACTCCACGCTGAGCGTCAGCAGCCCGGCCCCGACCAGCGAAAGTGCGATGCCACTGA
>AACY020562520.1_pt1 | contig 11613 bp, 8 predicted proteins | sample 267378 | NCBI WGS metagenome assembly AACY02 (sample SAMN02954345, study PRJNA13694) | marine metagenome | biome: aquatic; feature: ocean; material: water; isolation source: isolated as part of a large dataset composed predominantly from surface... | reverse complement strand
TAGTACGCACTTTCATCCGCGTCCTGGAATCTCCCCCAGCGACTCACGTCATAGACGAGAATCACCTGAAAATCCGCATGGCCGCTTTCAACGTCCTTGATCAGTTGCTGAAGCGCCTGCCGCCCGTCGATGCGCAGACCGCTTTTACCCTCGTCAGCGTAGGTGCGAACGATCTCGAGACCGCGCCGCACGGCGTACTCCCGGATCCTGTCGCGCTGGTTCTCGGTCGAGTACTGCTGGTGCTCAGTCGACATCCGGACGTATTCGGCCGCCCGTACCGAGGGGGGCTGCGCGACGGCGGTATCGCCTATGTGATCGAGTGACACGGTCCTGCTCCCGCTGCTTCGAATCCTCGCTCCCCTGAGCTTGCGTGCCCGACATCGCGTCGGACACGCAGATCGTCACTTTCGAAACGCAACCGCGTCGCAACTGCGGTGGTGTCTGATTCAGAGCGGGTACAAGGCAAAGGTAGCAGGCGTGGCGCGGAAGTCGATCACGTCATCTCTTTGCAATCACGTACGGGTGGCCCGTTCGGTGCCGACAGCACGGCGATATGGACGGTGCACGCGTTCATCTTTGCAATGCCCGTTTCAACCGCACGACGCAGTATGTAGAAGCCCGATGCGAGCGGGTGTACAGGCGGTGACGCGTCCATGTTTGCAATTGGACTGGAACTTCGTCGCGCATTCCGCTCCCGTTGCAGCGCGCAATTGCGCTCTCGATAGACCGGGTGCGTCGCGCGGTATTGACGCCAGTAGTCCGGGCGACGAGCACGCCATTTGGCCTGCGCCCGCGCTTGGTTGTCGCGGTAGTCGGGATCACTTCGAAGTCGCTGCTGTTGCCAGCGTCGGCGTCGCTCTCGCTGACAGCCCAGGGCAGAACAGAATCGTTGATTCGGGATGTGAGACAAGGGATGGAAGAGGCTGCCACAGGCAACGCAACGGCGAGCGTTATTCATCACGCGCTCCATACGTAAGGTAGCAATCTGGAGCACGTTGGCAGCCGGGCATCCAACCCGCCTGTGAAACGCTGATGTGCAATCGGCGAAGGCTGCGAGCGCTCAATTAGCGCGTTTTTTGGGTGGGTGACTCAGTCTAACGAATTTGCTACACAAATACGGGAGGTCCAACTATTTCAGTTCGGAGCGCGTTTTGAGCGCCAGCAGAGCCAGTCGTTACAAGGCTTTGACAGAGGGCGCCGAGATTTTTCAGTTATTGCGGCACGGCTGCCGATTTTTTTCACTTTCAGTGTCAGCGATGGTCCTGACGCATGTCATTTTTAGTGAAAAAACCCTTTAAATTCAGACGGACGTTTTTCAGGATATGTGTCACCCGACATGTCATGTTCTCGGTCGACTCAGAGAGTGAAAGCCGTGCCAAATAAGTGAAAAATTGCTGACACAGATATTGAAGAGAGCCCGCGGAAAGTGGGCTTTTTTCTTCTTAAGCGGGTTACCTTGAATAATCCGAGTTAACCTAGTTTTTGGGCTTGTTGATGACTACAACCGAAAATCAGATCGAGCTGGAGCTGATCGCCAAGCTGGGCGATCTCAAATATACCTATGCAAGTAGCACCACTTATCCACACCCCCCTCTGGACAACTTTTGTACAAGCCACCTGACACGTTGTGGGCGAAACCTTGATAAACCAGCGACCTCGCGCGGTCAGTCAAAAGTTTTCCCTGGCTCCTTGCCTCTGTTCGCCCGCGCTCCGCAGTGTTATCGATTCCGCAGTCCCTTGATCCGTAAACGAAGATTCAAGTTATCCACAGCCAGGTGCGAGGCTTGTTAACTATTACTACGTATACATATACAAAGACTATAAAAACCAGAGAGGCATCCGGAAAGCACGCTGCGTAAACATGCACAAAGCGGACAGAACAAACAGAACCAGGCCAAAGCCCTCAAACCAGCGGCAAACAAATCTCCGTCAGCAAGTCAGCAGGCGCAGTCTCCTTCGGACTATTCAGATACTCCTCAAACACCGGCGCATCCGCAGCCTCACGCCCCGACTGCACGAGCCACGTCCCATACAACCACTCATAAGCCGCCCGCATATCGCTATACGGTCCCTTATGCCGCAACACCGCGTACTCCCCACCTTTCACATGCGCCACCGAAACCGGCGGACTCACCGTCACCGAAGCTTGCACCGGATGCGGCAACAACACGCCAGCCTTCGAGCGCAACTCGTCCTCAGCAACAACTCCAGGATCATCGTAGTAAATCCCGACCATGCGCATCTGCCCTGCCAGCAAATTATGTTTCGCCAACCAGCCGAACAAGCCATCGAACGCCTTTCCGATCTGCATATACGACCCCACGTGATCCACCGACAAAACCTCCATCGGCTCAACGTGGTGAATCACCACTTCACGCATCATCATTTGATCGTCTCCTGAAAGTGCCGGGCGAAACCGGCTATGCGTACCCTGCTTGCGATACTGCGCCGGCGGGATGCCAAAAACCGCGCGAAATGTGCGGGAGAAAGACTGCAAGCTGCTATAGCCCGAACGCTCGGCGATTTCCGCGATCGGCATCGAGCCATTCGCCAGATATCCCGCCGCGCGATGCAGTCGCAAGCGCCGCACGGTTGTCGCGACCGTTTCGCCATACATCGCCTGATAGATGCGATGCCAGTGATACGGCGACATGCAGGCAATTTCCGCCAACCTTTCGATATCCAGTGGTTCGTCGAGATGATCGTAAATATGGTCGAGTACGCGGCTCAACCGCGTTTCGTAGCGCGCCCGATTGTCCGACGGGTTCATGACTAAGTGGCCAATAAAGAGAAGATTGCCGAAGGGATGCGAACCAAAGTACCACGTCCCCATTTATCAAATCCTGCGAACATCGCCAAAGCACGGGTGAACGGAATTAAGCATCCGCTCACACAATCGCCCCCAAACTTTGCCGAATTTCGATAACACCTCGAATAATGGCTCACTACCATCGGCTGAAGCCTGTCCGCCCGTGCACCGCAAAGCCTTGCGGCGTCGAGCAAGCGGCAACATCAGGAGGGTCCGATGAAGTCAGAATCCAAAAGTCAGCACGTCGGTAAAGTCGCGCATCACGAGTTGAAGCAGACGCTCGGCACGTGGCAACTGTGGGGGATCGCGGTCGGACTGGTCATCTCCGGCGAGTATTTTGGCTGGAGCTACGGCTGGGCGAGCGCCGGCACGCTCGGCTTCGTCATCACGGCGGTTTTTATTGCCGCGATGTACACCACCTTCATTTTCAGTTTCACCGAACTCACCACGTCGATTCCGCATGCAGGCGGCCCGTTCGCCTACGCGCGCCACGCTTTTGGCCCGACCGGTGGTTATCTGGCGGGCGCGGCGACGTTAGTCGAATTCGTGTTCGCACCACCGGCGATTGCGCTCGCGATCGGCGCCTATCTGCACGTGCAATTTCCGGGTCTCGAACCGAAACATGCGGCAATGGGCGCGTATCTCGTCTTCATGGCGCTGAATATCGTCGGTGTACAGATCGCCGCGGCCTTCGAGTTGTGCGTGACGCTGCTCGCGATCTTCGAATTGCTGGTGTTCATGGGCGTCGTGTCGCCGGGGTTCCAGTGGGCGAATTTCACGAAGGGCGGCTGGTCCGGCGCGGACACCTTCAGCATGGGCTCGTTCCACGGTATGTTCGCGGCGATTCCCTTCGCGATCTGGTTTTTCCTCGCGATTGAAGGCGTGGCGATGGCTGCTGAAGAAGCCAAGAATCCCAAGCGTTCGATTCCGATTGCTTACGTCGCCGGTATTCTGACCTTGGTTGTGCTCGCCATCGGCGTGATGGTGTTCGCTGGCGCGGCCGGCGATTGGACCAAGCTGTCGAACATCAACGATCCGCTGCCGCAGGCCATGAAATTCATCGTCGGTGAACATAGCGGCTGGATGCATATGCTGGTGTGGCTTGGGCTGTTCGGGCTCGTCGCATCGTTTCACGGCATCATCCTTGGATACTCGCGTCAGATCTTCGCGCTGGCCCGCGCCGGTTATCTGCCGGAGTGGCTCTCCAGAGTGCATCCGCGCTTCAAGACGCCGCATCGGGCGATCATCGCGGGGGGCGTGGTCGGCATCGCCGCGATCTATAGCGATGAATTGATCCAGTTCGGCGGTCAGACGCTGACGGCGAACATCGTGACGATGTCCGTATTTGGCGCTATCGTGATGTATATCATCAGCATGTTGTCGCTGTTCAAGCTGCGCCGCTCGGACCCGAACATGGAGCGGCCATTCCGGGCGCCGCTGTTTCCGTTCTTTCCGGCGTTCGCGCTGGTGGCCGCGGTGATTTGTCTGGCTACGATGGTTTACTTCAATTTTCTGGTGGCCATCGTGTTCGCGATCTTCCTCGCGCTGGGCTACGTCTACTTCCTGTTGACGCGCCATCAACGCGAAGCAGCACCGTCGGACGCCTTGCTCGAAGAGTGACGGATCGAGCCGCTGTGCAAGCAGCGGCGATGGAGTCGTAAAGATGAGCTACACCGAGACAATCGGCAGCCGCACATATCGTTTCGCCGACCTGAAAACGCTGCTGGCAAAAGCCAGTCCGCAGCGTTCGGGCGATCAACTCGCGGGCGTCGCGGCCGCGAGCGAGGAGGAGCGCGTCGCGGCCAGGATGGCGCTGGCGCAGTTGCCGCTGCGCGCGTTTCTCAACGAAGCGTTGATTCCGTACGAAAGTGACGAGGTCACGCGCCTTGTGATCGACGATCACTCGCCGCAGGCGTTCGCCGAGATCTCGCATCTCACGGTCGGCGATTTTCGTAATTGGCTGTTGAGCAGCACGACCGATGCCGACGCGCTCACGCGTATCGCCGCCGGCCTCACGCCGGAGATGGTGGCAGCGGTCTCGAAGCTGATGCGCAATCAGGATCTGATCGCGGCGGCGCGTAAACGTCCGGTGATTACGCGCTTTCGCAATACGGTCGGCTTGCCGGGCCACATGTCGGTGCGTCTGCAACCGAATCATCCAACCGACGATGTCAAAGGTATCGCCGCCTCAATGCTCGACGGTCTGATGTACGGCTGCGGCGACGCGATGATCGGCATCAATCCGGCTAGCGACAATCTCGCCGCGATCACCAGGCTGCTGCTGATGATCGACGACTTTCGCCTGCGCTATCAGGTGCCCACGCAGTCTTGCGTGCTGACTCACGTCACCAACACGATCGCTGCGATCGAGAAGGGCGCGCCGGTCGATCTCGTGTTTCAGTCGATCGCGGGAACGGAGAAAGCGAATGCAGGTTTCGGCATTTCGCTTGCGCTACTGCAGGAAGCATATGAGGCGGGTTTATCGCTGAACCGCGGCACGGTTGGCAATAACCTGATGTATTTCGAAACGGGGCAAGGCAGCGCGTTATCGGCAGATGCGCATTTCGGCGTCGATCAACAGACGTGTGAGGTGCGCGCCTATGCCGTGGCGCGCAAGTTCAATCCGTTCCTGGTGAACACGGTGGTCGGTTTCATCGGACCTGAATACCTATACGACGGCAAGCAGATCACGCGTGCGGGTCTTGAAGATCATTTCTGCGGCAAACTGCTTGGCGTGCCGATGGGTTGTGACATCTGCTACACAAATCACGCCGAAGCCGATCAGGACGACATGGATAACCTGCTCACGCTGCTCGGCGTAGCGGGTATCAACTTCATTATGGGCATTCCGGGTGCGGACGATGTGATGCTCAACTATCAAAGCACATCCTTTCACGACGCTCTTTACGTGCGCGATGTGCTCGGCCTGCGCCGTGCACCGGAATTCGAAGAATGGCTGGAGTCGATGCAGATTACCGACGCACGTGGCGCGTTGCTGAGTGCCTCGCCGCAGCAACCGTTGCTGGAAGGCGCGAATGACTGGATGGGCATCGTATGAGCGAGTTCCTCGAAAAGAATCCATGGAATGCGCTGCGCCAGTTCACCAACGCACGCATCGCGTTGGGCCGCGCGGGCAACAGTTTGCCGACGGCGCCACTACTGGCGTTTAACCTGTCACACGCGCAAGCGCGCGACGCCGTGCATCATCCGCTTGATACAGACGTGCTGCACGAACAACTGCGCGCGCAAAACTTCAGCACGCTGGATGTGCACAGCGCCGCGCCTGATCGCGAGCATTATTTGCGACGGCCCGATCTCGGCAGGCGGTTAAGCGATGAGAGTCGCACAGCGCTTGTGCAACTGAAGGCTGAATCCTCCGACGTGGTCTTCGTGATCGCCGACGGCCTCTCGGCATTCGCCGCGTCGAAACAGTCGATCCCGCTGCTGCAAGCCGTCTGCGCAAAACTGGCTGACTGGAAGATCGGCCCCGTCGTGGTCGCGCGTCAGGCTCGCGTCGCGCTTGGTGATGAAGTTGGCGAACTGCTCAATACCAGACTGGTTGTGATGCTGATTGGCGAGCGTCCGGGATTGAGTTCGCCGGATAGTCTTGGCATCTACCTGACGTACGCGCCGAAAGTGGGTTGCAGCGATGCGCAACGCAACTGTATTTCGAACGTGCGGCCTGAAGGTCTTAACTACGAATCGGCCGCACACAAGTTGCACTATCTGCTGACGCATGCCCGACGCCTGGGATTGACCGGCGTCGGCTTGAAAGACGACAGCGATGCACTGCTTGCGAGCGCGCCGGTAACGCCCGCAGTCAGCAGTAATCCGAACGAAGGCGTCACATAAAAACGCTAGGCACCCACCCGTTCCACCGGATGCGCTTCAAGCCACGCATTCTCAGCGTCCTCGAAAAGCCTCGAGCGCGTCAAAAATCGCAACCCGCTCGGCCGTTCCAAAGAGAACATCCCGCCATTGCCGGGCACCGCGTCGATGATCAATTGTGTGTGCTGCCAGTATTCGAACTGCGACTCGCTCATGTAGAACGGCACACCGGCAATCGCGCCGAGTTTCACATCGGACGAACCGACCATGAACTCACCCTGAGGGAACATCATCGGTGCGCTGCCGTCGCAGCATCCGCCGGATTGGTGAAATAGCACCGCCCCATGTTCAGCGCGTAGCTTCTCGATCAATTCGACCGCGGCAGGCGTGGCGATCACGCGAGCCACTTCCTTCACATCAGCCATCACATGTCCTCGCTGAAAAATAGCGAGCCGCGCAATGCGGCCCGCCCGGACAGAGTCGTTACCGCTTAGAAGAAACCAAGCGGCTTGTCGCTATAGCTGACCAGCAGGTTCTTGGTCTGCTGATAGTGGTCGAGCATCATCTTGTGATTTTCGCGGCCGATGCCCGATTGCTTGTAGCCACCGAACGCGGCATGCGCCGGATACGCGTGATAACAGTTGGTCCACACGCGACCCGCCTGGATTTGCCGGCCGAAACGATAGGCACGCGTGCCGTCACGCGTCCATACGCCGGCGCCCAGGCCATAGAGCGTATCGTTGGCGATCTCGAGCGCTTCGTCTTCGTTCTTGAAGGTCGTCACGGAAACGACCGGTCCGAAGATTTCTTCCTGGAAGATGCGCATCTTGTTGTGGCCGCGGAACACGGTCGGCTTCACGTAGTATCCCTTGCTCAGTTCGCCGCCGAGCGTATTGCGCTCGCCGCCGATGAGACATTCAGCGCCTTCCTGCTTGCCGAGATCCACGTACGAGAGGATTTTTTCCAACTGTTCCTGCGAGGCCTGCGCACCGATCATCGTTTTCGTGTCGAGCGGGTGGCCTTGCGTGATCGCCGCCACGCGCTTCAATGCGCGTTCCATGAAGCGGTCGTAAATTTTTTCGTCGATCAACACACGTGACGGGCACGTGCACACTTCGCCCTGATTCAGCGCGAACATCGTGAAGCCTTCGAGCGCCTTGTCGAAATAGCTGTCGTCTTCGTTCATCACGTCGGCGAAGAAAATGTTCGGGCTCTTGCCACCGAGTTCCAGCGTCACCGGAATGATGTTCTGGCTTGCGTACTGCATGATCAGGCGACCCGTGGTCGTCTCACCCGTGAAAGCGATCTTCGCGATGCGCTTGTTCGACGCGAGTGGTTTGCCGGCTTCGAGGCCGAAGCCGTTCACCACGTTCAGCACGCCCGGCGGCAGCAGATCGTGGATCAGTTCGAGCAGCACGAGAATCGAGGCCGGTGTTTGCTCGGCCGGCTTCAGCACGACGCAGTTGCCGGCAGCCAATGCGGGTGCGAGCTTCCACACTGCCATCAGGATCGGGAAATTCCACGGAATGATCTGGCCGACCACACCGAGCGGTTCGTGAAAGTGATACGCGACGGTGTCGTGGTCGATCTCGGAGATGCCGCCTTCCTGCGCACGCACGGCGCCGGCGAAATAGCGGAAATGATCGATGGCGAGCGGGATATCCGCAGCCATCGTTTCGCGTAGCGGCTTGCCGTTGTCGATCGTCTCGGCCACGGCGATGCGTTGGAGATTCGCTTCCATCCGGTCGGCGATACGGTTCAGGATGTTCGCGCGTTCGGTGGTCGACGTTTTACCCCACGCTGTTTTCGCGCGATGCGCGGCGTCGAGCGCGAGTTCGATGTCGGCTTCGCGTGAGCGCGGGATCGACGTGAACGGCTCACCGGTGATCGGCGATATGTTGTCGAAGTACTCGCCGCCCACGGGCTTCACCCATTCGCCGCCGATAAAATTCGCATACTGCTTTTTGTACGGGAATTCGGTAGTCAGAAACTGCATCTCTGCGTGATTCATCTGTGTGCTCCTCACATGATTGAATGGGCTATATTCGGCGCGATATTTCGCTTGGCCGCGAGAAGCTAGAGCCAGAACTGTGCCAATGCACCGCGCTGGTGAGTTGTGCACGCGCAGCAGGCACGTCTGCGAGGCTGTGGCTCGCAGCATGGATCAGGGTGCCGAGGAATGAGCGTTTCGTTTCTGACCAGTGTGCGCAGCGCTGTTCAGAAATTGAACAGGTTGTGAGCAGTGGTTTGCGAGATCATGGCAAAGTGAGAAGGAACCAAAGCGGCAATGCCGTTCGGCATGGGAATTGCCTTCCTTCTCGCCTCGATACTTCGTTTTCGCAGATCCGGTATGACGATTGAATTCCGCAACGACAGCCAGACAGCATCGACACATGCGCAACAGCCAAGTTTTTGCGTGCAGACCCGCGTCGCTTATGACGCCGACGAACAGGCTCGCAATCTCCACGGCTGGAACCAGACCTACGACCAACTGACGGCGGGCCGCTTCGTCGGCGGTTTGACGGAGCTGTGTGTCGATCACATGCAGGTGTTCGTCGAAACCACGAGCCATACGCTGCGGCAAACCTGCGAGGTGCAGAAGGACGCCTACTGGTTCGGCATCCCAATCTGCCCCGAGGGTTCCGGTCGGATCGACGGGCAGGTTATCGCGGACGATGCGCTCGCCGTTCGTCCGGGCGGGATCGAATTCGAATTGCTGACTTCGGCGGGCTACGAGATTTTCGGCGTGGTGGTGAAGGGCGAGGTGCTGCGCCGATATGCGGCCGAAGTCGAACGTGTCGGTTTGGCCGATCGTTTGCCGGACATGGAAATCGTGTCGATCGGCACGGCTCGTAAGGCGCGCCTGTGCGCCTCGCTGCGGCAGCTTCTCGATGACGGCGCGGCGAGCGGTGCGCCACTGTCCGCGTTCGCGCGCAATAATTTGCAGGCGTCGGTGCTGGCTTCGTTGTTCGACGTCGGCGCGTTACCGTCCGATGAACTGATTGAAATGCCCACGCGTGGGCGCCGTCAGTCGATCGTGTCGGAGGCGCGCGAGTATGTGCTGGCTCATCGCGACCGCGCGATCAACGTGCCGGAGCTGTGCGAGCGTTTGCATGTGAGTCGTCGCACGTTGCAATACTGCTTTCAGGATGTGCTTGGAATGGCGCCCGCCACCTATTTGCGGACGATTCGCCTGAACGGCGCGCGGCGCGATTTGTGTAATGCGTCGCTTGCATCACGTTCGGTGCAGGATGTCGCAGCGGCGTGGGGTTTCTGGCATCTGAGCCAGTTCGCGACCGATTACCGGAAGCTGTTCGGCATGCGGCCTTCCGAGACGTTGAAGGCCGCGCCTGGCGCGCACCCGCTCACGGGTGACCGCTCGTCTGCGCACTGAGGCGAACCTCGCGCTATTTGCGCAGCAGCCGCAAACCGTTCGCCACCACCAGCAGACTCGCGCCCACATCCGCGAACACGGCCATCCACATCGTGCCCAGACCCATCACCGTCAGCACGAGGAACACACTCTTGATGCCCAGCGCCAGTGTGATGTTCTGCACCAGCACCGAATGTGTCGCCTTCGACAGACGGATGAACTGCGGAATCTTGCGCAGATCGTCGTCCATCAAGGCGACGTCGGCGGTTTCGATCGCGGTGTCGGTGCCCATTGCGCCCATTGCGAAACCGATATCGGCACGCGCGAGAGCGGGGGCGTCGTTGATGCCGTCGCCAACCATGCCGACCGTCGCGCCGTCTTTCGACCAGCCGTCCACGGCGTTCAGCTTGTCCTCGGGCAACTGATTGCCGCGGGCTTCCTCGATGCCGACTTGCTGCGCGATCGCGGCAGCCGTGTGCGGGTTGTCGCCGGTGAGCATGGTGGCATGCACACCGAGGCGCTGCAATTCGGCAATGGCGGCGCGGCTTGTGTCCTTCACCGTGTCGGCGACGGCAAACAGCGCGAGCACGCGTTCAGCGTCCACCAGCATCACGACGGTTTTGCCTTGTGCTTCGAGCGTGTCCAGCCGCGCTTCGAGCGACGCCGAACAGCGCCCGAGCTCTTCGACCAGCCGATGATTGCCGAGCCAGTACGGCAAGCCGTCGATTTCGCCACGCACGCCACGGCCTGCGAGTGCCTCGAAGACATCGACCGTGGCACGGGTGACGCTGTCGTTTTTTGCCGCTGCGGCGATTGCCATCGACACCGGATGATCCGAACGACCCGCTAGGCTGGCGGCGAGTGTCCGGCAACGCACGACCTCGACGTCGGCGAGGATCTCGAACTCGGTTTGCACGGGTTTGCCGTGCGTGAGCGTGCCGGTTTTGTCGAGCGCGAGCCGGCTCAGCTTGCGGCCCTGCTCGAGGTAGGCGCCGCCTTTGATCAGGATGCCCTTGCGCGCGGCAGCCGCGAGGCCGCTGACGATCGTGACCGGTGTCGAGATCACCAGCGCGCACGGACAGGCGATCACCAGCATCACGAGTGCCTTGTAGACCCATTCGTGCCACTGTCCGCCGAGCAGCAGCGGTGGCAACACCGCGACCGCGAGTGCGGTCGCGAATACGATCGGCGTATAGACGCGGGCGAACTGGTCTACGAAACGCTGGGTCGGCGCCTTGGTGCCTTGCGCTTCCTCGACCGCGTGAATGATGCGTGCGAGCGTTGTGTTGCTGGCGGCGGCCGTGACGCGGTAGTCGAACGAGCCGGCCTGGTTGATCGTGCCGGCGAACACGGCGTCGCCCACGGTCTTGTCGACCGGCAGGCTTTCGCCGGTGATCGGCGCCTGATCGACGCTCGAACGGCCGGCGACGATTTCACCGTCGAGCGCAATCCGCTCACCCGGCTTCACGCGTACCACTGCGCCGAGCGCGATCGACTTGAGGTCCGTGAGCTGCCAGTTGCCGTCGGCCTGCTGCACGCTGGCCTGTTCGGGCGTGAGTTGCATCAGCCCTTTGATGGCGTTGCGGGCGCGGTCCAGCGATTT
>AACY020294670.1_pt1 | contig 11615 bp, 10 predicted proteins | sample 267378 | NCBI WGS metagenome assembly AACY02 (sample SAMN02954345, study PRJNA13694) | marine metagenome | biome: aquatic; feature: ocean; material: water; isolation source: isolated as part of a large dataset composed predominantly from surface... | reverse complement strand
TCGGCAGTCGAGTCACAACATGTTGACCTTCATCTGGGATCCCTGGGGCATCTGTGACAACTCTGGCAAAGATGGACGATCCAGCAGCGCAGCAAGGGTGTGCGGGGCGGCATTCGACAACACCCACGCACACTCCTCAACCCGCTCCACACCATCGCGGTCGATGAAGCGCACTTCGGCACGGCGCCCATCCGCGGCGACAGAGATGACGCGTGCCGATGTCAGCACTTGCGCACCGGATTTGACCGCTACTCGCTGCAGTGCGCCGCTGACCGCACCCATGCCGCCGACGGGAACCTTCCACTCACCCGTTCCATCGCCGACGAGGTGATACAGCCAACATCGGTTCGCTAACAGAGATGCATCGAATAACGAGGCGTAAGTACCGATGAGTCCATCGGTGGCAACCACACCACGCACATCGTCGTCGACGAACGACTCCATGAGGGTTTCCCCGAGCGGTATGTCGGCAATCATCGCCCAGGTGTGATCCCCCGCCGCCTGGGTGATCAATGCTCGTGCCTCATCACGTGACGGCAAGCGTTGCAGCATCGTCGGAGCAAGAGCCTGCGCAGCGGATTCCATCCGTGTGTAGATGTCCTGCCACATCCGATAGTCCTCGTCACCGCCGGTCACCTCGGCGAACGATGCTGCCGTGGCAGGACCGGGTCGACGCTCCACGAGCAGCCCGGTGTCGCGGCCGTCACGGCGCACCGGTGTGAAGGAGGCGACATCGCGAGAACGCAGCTCGATGCTTAAAGCGAGTTCGTCGATGATCGCCTGCGGCATCAAAGACACCAGATAGGAGTATCGCGAGAGCCGGGCATCGACCCCGGCGAAAGCCTGGGTCGAGATCGCTGCACCGCCGGCGACCTCACCCTGCTCGAGCACCAGCACACTGCGCCCGGCGCGAGCGAGATAAGCCGCGGCGGTCAGGCCGTTGTGTCCACCGCCGATGATGATCACGTCATGGACTCGACTCACGACCCCACCACCTTCTGAGCTGTAGCGGATTCGATCCTGTGCAATGCCTCCTCGAGGGTGTCATCGGCCTTGCCGAAAGCCCAGCGAATCGACTGTGCCCCCAAATCGGGGTCATCGCAGAACACCTGAATCGGGATGGCGGCGACGCCGACATGTTCGGGCAGCCAATCACATACCTCGACCCCATCCACCTGTCGATCATCGATGCGGACGAAGGGACCGAGATCACTGGTCGCGAAATACGTTCCCTGCGATTCGGTCACCGCGAAGCCCAGTGATCGCAATCCATTGGTGAGAAGATCGCGCTTTGCCTGCATCTGCGCACGCAGTCCATCGAAATATTCATCCGACAGGCGCAGTCCGGCCGCGATCGCATATTGAAACGGTCCTCCGGAGACATAGGACAGGTGCTGTCGCACAACGCGCACCGCAGCGATCAGATCCCGCGGACCACTCCCCCAACCGACCTTCCAACCGGTGAAAGAGAACGACTTGCCGCCACTTCCCACGCTGATGGTGCGCTTGAACATTCCCGGCAGGGTCGAGATGGGGATGTGAGGATGGCCATCGAACCAGAGGTGCTCATATGCCTCATCGGAAAGCACGATCAGGTCGCGCTCGATCGCTATTTCCGCAATGGCCTGCAGTTCCTCGCGGGTGAACACCACACCGGTGGGATTGTGCGGGGTGTTCAGCAGCAGCACCCGGGTGCGCGGGGTGATCGCGTCGGCGAGCGCATCGATATCCGGTCTATACGAGGGCGGCCGCAGCGGAACGCTCACCCGAGTCGCTCCCGCGAGCGCGATGCCAGCGCCATAGAGGTCGAACCACGGCTCGAAGACGACGACTTCATCGCCTGGTTCGCACAGGGCGAGCAGTGCCGACTGCAGCACCTCGCTGGCACCGGTGCCGATCACGACCTCGGTGTCCGGGTCGACGGTCAGGCCATAGAAGCGGCGTTGATGCTCCGCAACCGCTAGGCGCAGATCCGGCAGGCCGTGCGCCGGTGGGTACTGGTTGCCGCGACCTTCGGCGATCGCCGCCCGTGCGATCTCCTGGAGTTCGATCGGGCCGTCCTCATCGGGGAAACCCTGGCCGAGATTGATCGCTTCGGATCGCTGGGCCAACGCGGACATCCGGCCGAAGATGCTCGCGGCGTGCGGACGCATGCGCTCCACCAGGGCGGGGGTGCGAGTGACCATGATCGCCGACCCTAACCTGCGCGTCCTGCCTATAGGGCAGGATGGACCCATGCCCCAGATCGAATACGTCACCCTGGCCCACCACGCCGAAGCCATCAACGGCCTGCTGTATCTGCAGGGCGCCGGTTGGAGCGAGATGGAACAACCCCTCAATAGCGACGGCAATCTCGGCACCGTCCATCTCGGTATCGGGGTCAGCCTGCTCATCGGCTGGAACGAGACCAACCGGGCCTATCCGCTCACCGTGAGTGTGGAGCACGAGGACGGCGAGCAACTATTCGCCGTCGAGGGTGCTGTCGAAGCCGGAAGGCCTGCCGGCGCGACCCCAGGGGCCGATATGCGCAGTGTGCTCGCCGTCAGCGGCGAGGTCCAGTTCGGCCGAGCGGGACGCTATGTCGTCACCGCGACTGTCGGAGACGACATCGGGGGTAGCGCCCGATCAGTGCAGTTCCGGGTGAACTTCCCCGAGGGCAGCGCACCCGCGGGGTCGGGACCCGCTGATTTCACCCTGCCGGAATAACCCCGCTCGACGCCGATCCACCCGAAGAAGACCCGTCAGGGCCACGCACCGCGTAGGCGCCGCTGGCACGGTCCCAGCGCAACGTTCCATTGATCGTGCTGACCACCAACAGCGTGTCGAATGTCACCGATCGCCCGATCCCACCGCACTGCAGGCTCATCCCCGGAACACTCGTCCGCCACTTCGGGTAATGCTCCTGAGTACCGACTGTCATCCGCATCGAAACTCCGGAATGGCAGACCGCATACAGATACAGGCCGTTGGGGTGGGCAGCGATAGGTGTCCACGGGGTTGTCCCGAAGAACGGCTCCCATTGCGGTTCGAGCTGCCAGCGCTGCAGCCATTGAACCGGAGTGCGTGAACGTGCTTCGTCACGAACGCGCAGATAGGGATGATTCAGGCTCACCTCGAGCGATCGCGTGCGCTTCATCCCGCGGTGTTGGCTGACCAGGGTGTATCGATCGATCCCCTCGGGGCTGTCCTCGAGTGCGGCTCGAGTGCTCCCACCGAAGGATCGGCCCGCAGGTTCGAGCACCGAATGCGCCGACATCGACACCGCGTCGCGATAGCGACCGTTGCGGGTCTTGTCGAACAGGCCCGGATCCGACAGCACAGGAACGCCCTGAGCAAACCAGGTCAAGGATCCGTGATCGACATGGCCGTGCATCTTGCGGCGTGGTCCGAATCGCAGCGTGTAGTGAATCGCTGTGTCATCCCACGAGGTCCGGTTCGCAGCCCAACCCCGGCGCTGGCACCACAGCCGTGGATCGAGCGACTCTCGATAATCCGATGCGAGATCGGCGACGATTGCCGAGACAGAGCGTTGATTAGCGTTGCCGATCGCCTCGAGAATGCCATCGGGGCGAGCGAGTTGGACCGCTGCCAGTCGGGCACGGTCGATCGTTCGGGCTACTCCCGCAGTAGTGACGACATCACTCGCACCGGCTCTGCGCAGACCCCGCTCCCAGATTCGCAGGTTGGTCAGGTGATAACTGCTCGACTGTTCGATCGACATCCCGCATTCGGCGAAGACACTCTCTGCATCGGCGTTCATGCGTGCGAAGCCGATGCTCTCCCATTCCGGTCGATCGAAGACCCGGGCGGATTCGATCAGCGAGTGGTTGGCGAGCATCCCGTGGTTGTGCACGGGATGCTCGGGAAATCCTCGATAGCGGGCAGGGTCGATGTTGACCGCCACGATGCGTTCGATGATCGGCAGCAGCCGCTCGTCACCGGTCAACTGATACAGGCAGTTCACCGTGTTCTGGCGAAGACGATTGGCGCCGGTGGTCCAGCCGGTCCCTCGCAGGACGGTCCGATCGGCCTGCGACCCAGGATCGGGCAGCGCAGCATCTCGAGCAACCAGGAGCGACACCGCATCGCCACCGGCTATGGCCCACGGAACGAGCCACTGCATTCCGTGGAACCGGTTGTTGAAGGTGTTGTCGATCGGGTCGTACACCTGCCACGAAGCAGAATCGTCAGCCAGGGTCACAGTGCGCCCATCGAGGATGAGCACTCCATCATCCAGACCGGATGTATCCGCTCCGAACGACTCCGAGACGTTCACTTCACTCAAGCAGATACGCGGAATGTCATCGACAGCCCAGGCGGTGGAGGTGGCGGCTAACCCACCCCACGCCAGGCTGGTGGCCACCACTCCGACGAGGGCAGCCCGCAACGACCCCCGGATATGAACCATCCGGCGAGGCTACCTTCGGCCGTCGAGTGTGATCAGCGACGGGGTTCGACACCGAGGCGATCACCGTCAGGGACCGCGCTGATGACCACGGTGTCGCCATCGTGCACGGCACCGGACAGGATCTCCTTGGCCAGTGGATCCCCGATCGCCGTCTGCACCAGCCGCCGCAGTGGACGTGCGCCATAGGCGGGGTCGAAGCCCATATTGACCAGCCACGCCAGTGCGTCATCGCTGATCTCCAAGGTGATCCGACGATCATCGAGACGACGTTGCACCTGGTCGACCTGCAGGCGTGCGATGCGCTCGAGTTCGGCTCGATCGAGCGGCTCGAACATCACCATCGCATCGAGCCGATTCAAGAACTCCGGACGAAACTGCGTGCGCACAACGGCGAGCGCCTGCTCCTTGCGTTCCTCCCACGGTGTGGTGACGTCGATGAGAAACTGCGAGCCCAGGTTCGAGGTCAGGATGAGAATGGCGTTACGGAAATCGACCGTGCGACCCTGTCCATCGGTGAGTCGGCCATCGTCGAGGACCTGCAGCAGGATGTCGAATACCTCCGGATGCGCTTTCTCGACCTCGTCGAGCAATACGACGGTGTAGGGACGCCGACGCACCGCCTCGGTCAATTGACCACCTTCTTCATAACCGACATACCCGGGTGGTGCGCCGACCAGACGCGACACCGCGTGCTTCTCGGAGTATTCACTCATGTCGATGCGCACCATCGCCCGCTCATCGTCGAAGAGGAACTCCGCCAGCGCTTTGGCTAATTCGGTTTTGCCGACACCGGTGGGACCGAGGAACAGGAACGAGCCGGTCGGTCGGTTGGGATCTGAGATTCCTGCCCGTGAGCGGCGCACGGCATCTGAGACCTCACGCACCGCAGTGGTCTGTCCGACGACGCGCTTGTCGAGATAGGACTCCATCTGCAGCAACTTCTCGCTTTCGCCCTGCAGCAGGCGCCCGGCGGGGATTCCCGTCCACGACGACACGACCTCTGCGATGTCGTCAGCAGTGACTTCCTCTTGCACCATCGCGGATTCGCGAGCGTTGGTTTCGGCACTCACTCGCTCGAGTTCCTCTTCGAATGTCGGAATCTCGCCGTAGAGGATCCGAGCAGCCTGCTCGAAGTCACCCTCGCGCTGGGCCCTCTCGGCCACGGCGCGCAGATCGTCGATGAGCACCTTGAGCTCACCGATCCGATCCAAGCCGGCTTTCTCGGTGTCCCACTTCGCGCGCAGACCCGATAGCTCCTCTTCCTTATCGGCGATCTCAGCGCGGATCCGGGTCAATCGCTCCTGGGATGCTTCGTCGGTTTCCTTGGCGACGGCGAGTTCTTCCATGCGCAGGCGATCGACCTGGCGTTGCAGCACATCGATCTCCACCGGTGAGGAGTCGATCTCCATGCGAAGTCGGGCGGCTGATTCGTCCATCAGGTCGATGGCCTTGTCGGGTAGGAACCGCGATGTGATGTAGCGGTCGGACAACGTCGCCGCGGCGACGAGCGCACTATCGGCGATCACGACCTTGTGGTGCGCCTCGTACTTCTCCTTGATGCCACGCAGGATCGCGATCGTGTCCTCGACGGAGGGCTGATCGACGAATACCTGCTGGAAGCGCCGCTCGAGGGCCGGATCCTTCTCGATGTATTCGCGGTATTCATCGAGAGTAGTGGCGCCGATCATCCGAAGTTCGCCGCGGGCCAGCATCGGTTTGAGCATGTTGCCGGCGTCCATCGCCGAATCGCCACCGGCTCCCGCACCGACGACCGTGTGCAACTCGTCGATGAATGTGACGATCTGTCCTTCGGATTCCTTGATCTCGTCGAGGACGGCCTTCAACCGTTCCTCGAACTCGCCGCGGTATTTCGCACCGGCGACCATGGCGCCAAGATCGAGGGAGATGAGGGTCTTGCCCTGCAGCGAGGTCGGCACATCGCCTTCGACGATGCGTCGAGCGAGACCTTCGACGACGGCGGTCTTGCCGACACCGGGGTCGCCGATGAGCACCGGGTTATTCTTCGTCCGCCGGGAAAGCACCTGCACGGTGCGACGGATTTCCTCGTCCCGGCCGATGACCGGATCGATTTTGCCGTCGCGAGCGCGCGCGGTGAGGTCGACGCCGTATTTCTCCAGGGCCTGGAAGGTGCCCTCGGGATCCGGTGAGGTCACGCGGGCCCCTCCTCTCATATTCTGCAAAGCATCGAGCAGCCCCTGCGCACTCGCACCGGCCTGACTCAGGATCTCCTTCGTGGAGCCTTCTTCAGCGAGTCCGATCAGCAGGTGCTCGGTGCTGACATATTCATCACCTCGCTCATCGGCGAGCTTCTTCGCAGCATTCACCACGGCATAGGACTGACCCGACAGTTGGGGTGCTGAGACCGTCGCACCGCTGGCGCTGGGCAGCGCTTCGACGGCAGTTCGCACCTTCGTCGTCAGCGCCGGCACGTCGACGCCGACGGTCGCGAGCAGCGCAGTGGCGATGCCCTCGCCCTGCTGCAGCAGTGAGTCGAGGATGTGCACGGGTTCGACCTGGGCATTGCCCTGGGCCGCTGCCATGCGCACCGAAGCACCCAGGGCCTCCTGGGCTCGCGTCGTGAATTGGATGTCCATCGGTTGTTCCTTCTACGTGGTTCGTTGTCGAGTCTTCATTGGCGTCGAGTCCTCATTGCCTAGGCGCGTCGACGGCGGCGCGGATTCCACAACACGAGTGCCGTCGAGTGCTTCTCCCGCAGCAGTTCGTCGAGATGGGTGCGCACCCGTTCGAGCTCGGCCTCCAACTGCAACACTCGCTGGATTCCCACCAGGCTCATACCCTCGGCGGAGAGTTCGGCGATTTCGCGGAGCCGCTCGACATCGCGCTCGGAATACAACCGGTTGCGACCATTCACCCGCTGTGGGCAGACCAGCCCGAGCCGATCGTATTGCCGCAGCGTCTGTGGATGCAGATCGCTGAGTTGCGCGGCGACAGAGATCGTGTAGACCGGCGTTGTCTCGTCGGACTGCATCACGCCTCCTTCGCGGCCGCCAGCAGCTGCGCACGCGGATCGACTTCGCCGATGCTGTCGGCGTAAGCCTGCAGCGCTGTGCGCGCGTCATCGCTCATGGTCGTGGGCACGAGTACATCGACGGTGGCCAACAGGTCACCCTTCGTGCCGTCCTTGCGGGTCACTCCCCGTCCACGCACACGGAAGGTGCGACCGTTCGCCGTGCCCTCGGGGATCTTCAACGTCACTGTCGAGCCACCGGGCACCGGCACCTTGATCTGCGCGCCCAGCGCAGCCTCGGTGAAAGTCACCGGTACGGCGACGGTGAGGTTGTCGCCCTTCCGTCCGAATACGGGGTGCGACTGCACATGCACGGTGACATAGAGATCGCCGTTGGGACCACCGTTCTCGCCTGGTGCTCCCTTGCCCTTCAGCCGGATCCGAGCGCCGTCCTTGACTCCCGCGGGGATGCGCGCCTGCACGGTGCGGCTGCTCATGCCGCGACCGGAGCCGTGACAGCTCGGGCAGGGATCGTCGACGATCAAGCCACGCCCATGACAGCTCGGGCACGGCTCGGCGAAGGCGAACCCACCGGCGTTACGGGATGTCTGCCCGGAGCCTTCGCAGGCCGGGCACAGTCGCGGCACGGTTCCTGCCTTGGCTCCGGTGCCGTGGCAGGACGAGCAGGCACTTTCGCTCGATAGCCGCAACGGCACTGTGACACCGGATAGCGCTTCATCGAAACCAAGGCTGATCTCGCTGTCCAGATCAGCTCCACGGCGTGCACGTTGGGCGGATCGCCCCCCACGGCCACGGTTGAAGATATTGCCGAGGATGTCGCCTAGCCCGCCGTCTTCGCCGCTGAACACATCGGAGAAGTCATACGACGCACCGCCACCGCCGAAACCACCGCCACCCGATCCGAAACCACCGCCACCCGGGCGGAATCCACCGCCTCCGGCGAACAATGTGCGTGCTTCGTCGTATTCCTTGCGCTTGGCTTCATCTGAGAGCACGTCATACGCCTCGGATACGGACTTGAAGCGGTCCTCGGCGGCCTTGTCGCCCGGGTTCTTATCCGGATGAAGTTCGCGAGCGAGTTTGCGGTAGGCCTTCTTGATTTCATCGGCCGACGCAGACTTGGACACGCCGAGAGCGGCGTAGAAGTCCTTGTCCAGCCAGTCCTTGTTCATGCGGTGTGTGCCTACCTCGTCTTGTCGTTATCTCTTCAGTCGAATTCAGTCAGTGCCCGCGACGGCAACGCGGGCCGGGCGGATGATCCGCTCGCCGATGCGATAGCCGGGCTGGAACACCGACACCACGGTCGGTTCATCGATCCCGTCGCGCTGCTCGCTGGTGAGCGCCTCATGCACTGTCGGATCGAAGGGCTCATCCGCGACGCCGAAGCGCTCGAGACCGAGCTTGGCCGTGACCTGCTCGAGGTTCTCGCCGACGGTCTTGAACGCGCCTTGTAGTTCGCCGTGTTCCCGCGCTCGCTCGATGTCATCGAGCACCGGGAGCAAATCCGCCAGGACTCCGGCGATGACGACCTCACGTGCCGCCTCGCGGTCCCGCTCGACACGCTTGCGATAGTTCGCGTATTCGGCGTGCACGCGACGCAGATCATCGGTCAGTTCGGCGACCTTCGTCTCCGTAGCCGACAGATCGGCTTCGACGGCCGCGCCCTCGGCTCCTTCTGCCCCACCTTCGGGTGCGGGAGCACTGGGCTCCCGCACCTCGAAGGTATCCGGGTCGATGCGGCGACGATCGTGGACGCGAATGCCCTCGGATTCTTCGGGGGTTTCCCGTTCGGGATGCTGCGTCATCGGTTCGCCTACCTCACTTCTGGGCGTCGTTGGCTTCGTCGTCGACGATCTCGGCGTCGACCACGTCGTCCTCGGCCATGTCGGCCTCGGCCTGGGCAGCACCATCGCCACCACCGGCGCCACCACCGGTCGCCTGAGTGGAGGCATACATCGCCGCACCCAATGCCTGGCTGGCCTGCGCCACCTTGTCGGTGGCGGCCTTCATGCCCGGGATGTCATTGGCCTCGATGGCCTTCTTCAACTCATCGAGTGGGCCGTCGACGTTCGCCTTGGCGTCAGCCGGGATCTGCTCGGCGTTCTCGGTGAGGAACTTCTCGGTCTGGTACACCAGCGCCTCGGCGGTGTTCTTGACCTCGATCTCCTCACGCAGCCGCTTGTCCTCCTCGGCATGCTGCTCAGCCTCACGCATCATCCGATCGATGTCGTCCTTGCTCAGCGCGCTGCCACCGGTGATCGTCATCGACTGCTCCTTGCCCGTGGCCATGTCCTTCGCGGACACGTGCACGATGCCGTTCGCGTCGATGTCGAAAGTCACCTCGACCTGCGGCACACCACGTGGGGCGGGAGGAAGGCCGGTCAGCTCGAAGGTGCCCAGTCGCTTGTTATAGGCAGCCATCTCGCGCTCACCCTGGTAGACCTGGATGAGGACGCTGGGCTGGTTGTCGTCAGCGGTGGTGAAGATCTCGCTGCGCTTGGTCGGGATCGTCGTGTTGCGTTCGATCAACTTCGTCATCACGCCGCCCTTGGTTTCGATACCCAGGCTCAATGGGGTGACATCGAGCAGCAGGACATCCTTGACCTCGCCCTTGAGCACTCCGGCCTGCAGGGCAGCGCCGATCGCAACGACCTCATCGGGATTGACGCCCTTATTCGGGTCCTTGCCCGTGAGCTCCTTGACCAGATCGGCCACCGCCGGCATGCGAGTCGAGCCGCCGACCAGGACGACCTGATCGATATCGGACACCTTGATGCCGGCGTCCTTCACGACTGCCTCGAACGGAGCCTTCGTGCGATCGAGCAGTTCGCGGGTCATCTGCTCGAACTGGGCGCGGCTGAGTGTCTCGTCGAGGTGCAACGGACCATCAGCGCTCGCAGTGATGTAGGGCAGGTTGATCGACGTCTGCATCGAGCTGGACAGTTCGATCTTGGCCTTCTCCGCCGCTTCGCGCAGGCGCTGCATCGCCATCTTGTCCTTGCTCAGGTCGACACCGTGAGCGTTCTTGAACTGCGTGACGAGCCACTCGACGACCTTGTCATCCCAGTCGTCTCCACCGAGGTTGTTGTCACCACTGGTGGCCTTGACCTCCACGACACCGTCGCCGATCTCGAGCAGCGAAACGTCGAACGTGCCGCCACCGAGGTCGAACACAAGAATCGTCTGCTCGGCTTCGCCCTTGTCCAGTCCGTAGGCAAGTGCTGCGGAGGTGGGCTCGTTGATGATGCGCAGGACGTTCAGGCCCGCGATCTCTCCGGCTTCCTTCGTCGCCTGACGCTGAGCGTCGGAGAAATACGCCGGCACGGTGATCACAGCGTCGGTGACGGTGTCGCCGAGATAGGCCTCAGCATCGCGCTTGAGCTTCATCAGCGTGCGCGCGGAGATCTCCTGCGCGGTGTAGTCCTTGCCGTCGATGTCGACGGTCCAGGTGGTGCCCATGTGGCGCTTGACCGACCGGATGGTCCGGTCGACGTTGGTGACGGCCTGGCGCTTGGCGACCTCGCCGACGAGCACCTCGCCGTTCTTGGCGAAGGCGACGACCGACGGGGTGGTGCGGGCGCCCTCCGCATTGGTGATGACGACGGGATCGCCGCCCTCTAGAACGGACACGACGGAGTTGGTCGTGCCCAGGTCGATGCCGACTGCTCGGGCCATCAGATATGTCCTCTTTCTGGTCTGGGTCTTACTGGTCTGGGTCTTACTGGTCTGGGTCTTACTGGTCTGGGTCTTACTGGTCTGGGTCTTACTGGTCTGGGTCTTACTGGTCTGGGTCGTACTGGTCCGGGTCGTACTGGTCCGGGTCGTACTGGTCCGGGTCGTACTGGTCCGGGTCGTACTGGTCCGGGTCGTACTGGCCCGGGTCGTACTGGTCCGGGTCGTACTGGCCTGGGTCGTACTGGCCTGGGTCGTACTGGCCTGGGTCGTACTGGCCTGGGTCGTACTGGCCTGGGTCGTACTGGCCTGGGTCGTACTGGTCCGGGTCGTACTGGCCTGGGTTACTCGTTCCGACCGCAGGGGCGGAAATGCTGCGTTCTGATTGTCTCTGACTATGTGCGCCAATTCGACGCGGATACATTGAGTATGCCTTGTCAGACACTATGAGTCAAATCGACTCATAGTTTCTCGGACACCTCCCCAGCTGCTCCCAGATCCACACCTCATTTCGTCTGAGTTACC
>AACY020292865.1_pt1 | contig 11615 bp, 11 predicted proteins | sample 267378 | NCBI WGS metagenome assembly AACY02 (sample SAMN02954345, study PRJNA13694) | marine metagenome | biome: aquatic; feature: ocean; material: water; isolation source: isolated as part of a large dataset composed predominantly from surface... | reverse complement strand
TGGTGGCGCGGGCGGCCCCTTTGCTGTCAAGTTGGATCATGGTTGCCTCTGCAGCCATGCGAGATGAAGCGCGAGTGTAGCAGGCTCCCAAGGCCCCATTTCAAAACACTTTTTCCGAAAGGGCGAGGACCTGCGCGTCCTCGCCGAGGCCGTCCGGAGCGGGGAAGCGGGCGAGCGTGAGGAGCCGCTTCTTGATGGATAAATCGACCCAGCCGCCCGGCCCCAGGGCGAAGTCGAGCACGGGCCCAGCCGGACTTGATACGGTGCCAGCGGGCGCGCCCTGGGGGTTCTGACCCAGCTCGGCGCTGAGCGGGGGAAAGGTGGGTTCGAAGGTGGTGCCCCCGAGCCGATAGCGAACCGGGCCGCCGGTCCAGCGAAGGGTGCCGCCTAGGGTAGTCAGGGTTGGCCCAGCGCCCGTGAGGCGCACGTCACGCCCCTGAACTTCGCCTTCCGGCGCGATCTCATAGGGGCCCAGCCACTGCTTGAGGGTTCGGCTATCCAGAGCCAGGCGAGGGAGGATCACCGTCCAGCGGCTTGGGGTCAGCTGGGCCGTTCCGCTTAGAGCTAACCCTGGGCCTTCAAGGTTCAAGCCTAGGGGCAGGGCCAGGGCCGTTGGGCGCGCCAGGTGCCAGCGGAGCGTCCCGAGGGGCTGGCCGCGGTAGGCAAGGTCGACAGCGCCGGCGAGGGGGTGGCCCGTGGGACGGGAAAAGCTCAAAGCGCCTTCCTGGGGAAAGGGTAGCCACGCTGCCGGGGCCCGTAGCACCAGGGTGAGGAAAAAAGCGGTGGCCACCCAGCCCCCGCCGCGGAGCGCACCCCTTAACCTTTCCATAGCACCGGCTGCCAACTGCCCCCGCGCCAGTCCTGGAAGCGCTCGGCCTCAACGTCCTCTCCTTCGCGCCACGGCGCGTCCGCATAGCGCAGGCGCGCTTGGGGAAAGGCTTCCGAGAGCGCCGTCGCGAGGGCCTCATCATCGGCCCAGGGGCTTGCTGCCGCCGGGGATAGGTTAAGCGCCGACCAAGCGCCTTGGGCCTTGGGGATCATTCTAAGGGTGAGCTGATTAACGACTGCGCTCCAGCCCGTCGCTCGGGGGGAGGGCGCCACGGGCCGACTGAGGGCTAAGCTCAGCCAGGCGCTCAAAGCCTCGTCAGCGATGCCCTGGAAATAGATCTCAATATCGGGAAGCGCGGTCATGAAGTGCCTCGTCGGACCAAGGGCGCACAGTGCACGGGGAAGGTCACCATTCGATGACCTTAGCGGTTGGGTAAAAGATGCGCGGCGATGGCTTCATAAACTGCACTTAAAACCACGAGATCGCTGGCGAGGACTCGCTCATTAAGTTGATGAATCGTGGCATTGACCGGGCCCAGTTCGACAACCTGTGTGCCCAGGGGCGCCAGGAAGCGCCCATCGGAGGTACCGCCCCCCGTGGAGCGCTCGCAGGTCACCCCGGCAATCCGCTCAAGCGCCGCTTCCGTGGCCTCGATCAGGGGGCCACCGTCGGTGAAGAAGGGCGGCCCGGAAAGTTGCCAGTCGGCGGTGAAATCTACGCCAGCCCGGGCGAGCTCGGCGTCTACCTGCTGCGCGAGGGCCTCTGGGGTTTGGCTCGGATTGAAGCGGAAATTTACGTCTGCCTCGAGCTGCCCGGGAATCACGTTGGTCGCACCGGTGCCAGCGTGGAGATTGGAGATCTGAAAGCTGGTCGGGGGAAAGGGGCCGAAGCCTTCATCCCAGCGCTTCGCCGTCACGGCGGCCAAGGGCGCCAGGCAATCATGAATAGGGTTTCGGGCCTTTTCTGGGTAGGCGACGTGCCCCTGGATTCCCCGGATGCTTAAGCGGCCCCCGAGGGAGCCGCGCCGGCCTACGCGGATGACATCGCCGAGACGTTCGCTGCTTGAGGGTTCCCCGATGACGGCCCAGGTCGGGAGTTCGCCCCGTTCCTTAAGAACCTCGGCGAGGTAGCGGGTGCCGTGTTGAGCGGGGCCTTCCTCATCGCTTGTCAGGAGAAAGGCGAGGCGCCCGCGACGGGGTACGCGGGTTAGACGTTCTGCTGCGCAGACCATCGCCGCCAGGCTCCCCTTCATGTCCGCGGCACCGCGTCCCCAGAGCCACTCCCCGTCGAAGTGGCCGGAAAAAGGCGGGTGGGTCCAGGCGTCCTCCGGGCCCGTGGGCACCACATCGGTGTGGCCGGCGAAGGCCAGCGTTTCCGGCCCTTCCCCCCAGGTGGCCCACAGATTACTCACGCCGCCTCGGTCGAGGCGCTCGCAGCGGAACCCCGCCGCGCTTAAGCGCTCCCCGAGGAGGTCTAGGCAGCCTGCGTCCTCCGGGGTGACGGAAGGACGACGGAGCAGCGCTTGGGTCAGGGTAAGGGTCGGGTCCATGGCTCAGTTACTTTGGTGCAGCATGGGGTTCAAGGCGATGGCCTTTTGATTGCTTCGGCACTCCACCGCGCCGCTTTGGCTGTTGCGAAGGAACAGCATGTCGCTGCCGCCGGCGAGGTCGCGGGCCTTGCAGACCCGGAGCGTCACGCCGTGCTCATCAATCAGCGTAACCCGAGTGCCGGGCGTGATATAGAGCCCTGCCTCAATGGTGCACCGATCACCTAGCGGGATACCGGTGCCGGCATTGGCGCTGATGAGGCAGGCTTCGCCGATGGAAATGCGCGTGGTGCCGCCGCCGGAAAGGGTGCCTGCGGTGCTGGCGGAACCGCCGAGATCGGACCCGGCGCCCACGACGACCCCCTGGGAAATGCGGCCTTCGATCATGCCGCTGGCCAGGGTGCCGGCGTTGAAGTTGACGAAGCCCTCATGCATCACCGTGGTGCCGTCCCCAAGATAGGCGCCGAGGCGAATGCGGCTGGCGTCGCCAATGCGAACGCCGGAGGGCACCACAAAGTCGGTCATGGCGGGAAACTTGTCGACGGAAAAGACCTTCAGGGTCCGCCCGAGTAGTCGCGCCTCCAGCTGCCGAGACTCCAGCTCGGCCAGAGCGATGGGGCCCTCACTCGACCAGGCCACATTCGGTAGCGCGGCGAAGATCCCGTCGAGATTGAGCGTATTGGGTTTGCATAGGCGGTGGCTTAGGAGGTGGAGCTTAAGGTAAGCCTCGGCCACTTCCTTGATCGCTTCATCGGCGGCGAGGCAGGTGAGCACCACAGCCCCCTGGGCCGCGCCGAGGCGCTTGGCCAGCGCAGCCTGGCTGGGCGCGCCTGCGCGGGTGAAAACGTCCTTAAGCTGGTTGAGCTCGGGAGGGCTTAAGCGCGCCACCGGCGTTTGGCCAAAGCCCGCGCCCGTTAAGGCCGCAGCGAGTTCCGGGGCCGGCGCAAAGCAAGGCTGGGGGTAGTAAACGGCGAGGGGCTGGCCCGCCGCGTCGAGTTGGGCAAGGCCCAGGGCAAAGGCAAACATAGGGTCTCCTAAAGAGGTTTCGCCGTGAGGCTCGGGGGCTGCTCGAAGGCCTCATCCAAGCGTTGGCAAATGGTACGCTGGAGGCGCTCTAAGGTATCGGGGTTGGTGATGGGTTCCCGGTCTTCTCCCGTAATGTAGAAGACGTCATCGATGCGCTCTCCGAGGGTGGCGATCTTGGCGCCCTGAAGGGAAATGCCTTCCTCGAGGAAGATGAGGCCCAGGCGGGCGAGGAGGCCGGGACGATCGTTAGCGACCACGCGGAGGTCCGTCACCGGGGTGCGGGGATCGTTTTCCACCAGCACCTGGGTTGGCGTTTGAAAGGCCCGAAGGGCACGGGGAATGCGTCGTCGCACCACGTCGGGGAAGGTGTTGGGCTCCGCAAGGACCGTACGTAGGGTGGCCGCCAGATGGGCCTGGGCGGCTTCATCGGTCAGCGGGGTGCCCGCTTCCGTTAAGACCATGAAGCTATTAAAGCACTGGGCGCTACCGGTCGTGTGGACCCGGGCTTCCTGGACCGAGAGGTCTTGCTGGTCGAGGATGGCGGCGGTCGCCGCGAACAGGTTGGGCTGGTCGTTGGCGAAGATAAAGACCTGCGTGGCGCCCTCAAAGCCCCCGGCATCGCGCAAATAGGTGCGTACCCTCACCAGAGGGCCGTCCCGCTCGAGATCGTGCTTGAGCGCGGCTTCGAGCTGCCAGACGATGTCCTCCACCTCGAGGCGAAGGAAATAGTCCTCGTCAGTTTCCGTGAAAAAGGGCGCGAGGGTTTCGGCATCGAGGCCCCGAGCGGCGAGCGCGGCAAGGGCCGCCTGCCGCGTGCTCGCGATCCAATCTTCCCGATCTGGGGCCGCCCGGTGGCTCGAGCTGAGGAGCAGGCGCGTTTCTTCGAACAGCTGGCGCATTAGCGTTGCGCGCCAGCTGTTCCACAGGGAGGGGTTGGTGGCGTTGATGTCCGCGACGGTCAGGGCGTAGAGATAGCGCAGCCGCGCCTCCGTGCCCACCTCGGCGGCAAAGGCAGCCAGCACCTTGGGGTCGCTAATGTCTTTGCGCTGGGCCACTTCGGACATGAGCAGATGCTGGCGGACAAGCCAGGCCACCAGTTCTCGATCTTCCGCGGCAAGCCCATGGCGATCGGCGAAGCGCTCCACATCTTCGGCCCCAAGGGTGGAGTGGTCGCCCCCCCGGCCCTTGGCGATATCGTGGTAGAGCCCGGCGATATAGAGCAGCTCCGGTTTCGCGATTTGGCGCATGCAGCGATGGGCCACGGGGTAGCGTGCTTCCGCGCTGTCGTAAAGAAAGCGCCGAAGGTTGCGCAGCAGGAGCATGGTGTGCGCATCCACCGTGTAGATATGGAAGAGGTCGTGCTGCATCTGGCCGATGATCCGCCCGAATTCAGGTAGATAGCGGCCGAGCACCCCATAGCGGCGCATCCGCGTGAGTTGAGAGACCAGCCGGTGGGGGCTGCGGAGCAAGGTCAGAAAGCAGGCGCAATTTTCCGGATCAGCGCGGAAGGCATCGTCGATGAGGTCTAGGCTTTGACGAATCATGCGAATCGTTGAGGCCCGTACCCGGTCGATGTCTTCGCGGTTCGCCAGGATGACAAAAAGCTCGAGGAGCGCCTTGGGCCGGGCCCGGAAGACGTCCTCGCGGCGAGCGGAAAGGGTGTGCCCTTGCACTTCGAACTCGTCGTTGAGCACCTCCCGCGGGGCTTCGCTCTCCGGGGTGACGATGGCTTCCTCAAAGTGCTGAAGGATGAGGTCGTTGAGCTCCCGCAGGGTCAGGACGTGCACGTAATAGTCGTGCATGAACCGTTCAACGGCGAGCTGCCCGCCGCTGTCCTCGTAGCCAAAGAGCACGGCGAGCTGCCGCTGGTAGTCAAAGCGGAGCTGTTCCTCGGCCCGCTTGGCAAGCAGATGCAGGCCCCAGCGCACTTTCCAGAGAAAATCTCGGCCCTGGAGTAGGGCGAGCAGTTCATCCGCGGTGAGGAAGCCTAGGCTAATGAGATGCTCGAAATCGTTGGTGCCGTAGTGGTGCCGGGCCACCCAGCCGAGCATTTGAATATCCCGAAGGCCCCCGGGGCCATTTTTGACATTGGGCTCAAGGTTGTATTCGGTGTTGTCGTAGCGCTTGTGGCGCGCGTTTTGTTCCTCAAGCTTGGCCTCAAAGTAGTGGGCGCCGGGCCAGAGCCGGGCCTGGCTTAAGCGCTCTCCCAGCTGCAGGCGTAGCCGCTGAGCCCCCACCAGGGTGCGGGTCTCCAGCAGATTGGTCATGACGGAGACATCTTGCCGCGCTTCCTCGACGCATTCGTCGAGGGTTCGCACGCTATGGCCTACGGTGGTGCCCAGATCCCAAAGGCTGTGGAGAAAGGCCTCGAGCACACCCTTTAGTTCGCTGTTGGGCGGCTCGGCGAGAAGAATAAGAATGTCGATATCGCTAAAGGGGTGGAGTTCCCCGCGGCCGTACCCGCCAACCGCGAGCAGGGCGAGCGGTGGATCCCCCAGGCCCCCATCGCGAGGCCAGGGATGGGCGTTGAAGAGCTCCGTAAGGGCGGAATCGAACAGGCTTGCCCGGGCGCGGAGCAGGGCAGAGACCTCCGCGCCCTGGGTGAATTGCTGGTCGAGCTGGGCCTGGCTGTCCTGCAGGCGTCGGCGAGGACTGGGCGCGTCAGGGCTATTGATCAAAGCGTTTCGTTGCTCCGGCGGGTGAGGATTTCCGCGCCCGTGGCGGTCACCAATAACGTGTGCTCCCACTGCGCGGACGGTTTGTGGTCCTTCGTGACAACGGTCCAGCCATCGGGCAACAGTTTAACGTCTCGGCGCCCGGCGTTGATCATCGGCTCGATGGTGAAGGTCATGCCTTCCTTAAGCACCTCTCCTGTGCCCGGGCGGCCGTAATGTAGGATCTGCGGGGGCTCATGGAAGCCGCGACCAATGCCATGACCGCAGTATTCGCGAACCACGGAGAAGCGCTGAGCCTCCGCGTGGCGCTGGATAACGTGGCCGATATCCCCGAGGGTCGCGCCCGGACGCACCGCTTCAATGCCCAGGTAAAGGCATTCCTGAGCCACCCGGCTTAGCCGTTCGCCGAGTACCGTGCCCGATCCGCCGACCACAAACATTTTTGACGTGTCGCCGTGCCACCCGTCCTTAATGACGGTGACGTCGATATTCAGCAGATCGCCTCGCTTAAGCGCTTTCCCTTCCGTGGGGATGCCATGGCAAACGACGTGGTTCACGGAGGTGCAAACGGAGGCCGGGAAGGGCGTTTGCCCCGGGGCGCCTCGGTAATTCAGGGGGGCGGGGATGCAGCCTAGGTCCTCTACAATAAAGCGGTGGCACCGATCGTTCAGCGCCTTCGTGGTGGTGCCCGGTACCACGAAGGGCGTGATCATTTCCAGGACGGAGGCGGCGGCCGCTCCCGCGGCGCGCATGCCGGCAATTTCCTCCGGCGTCTTCAGCGAGTCGGCCATGATTCCTGCCTTCGAGCGATGGCGGCTTTTGCCGCGCTGGGGATTTGTGCTATAAACCGCGCCGCGAAAGGACGTTAGCAGCGCTTAGGTCCCTAGCATACCTTGAATGGCACCCCCTCTGCTGCTGGAGGGGGACCAAAATACGCACACGCTTCGACACGCCTGCCGGGGTGCCCTACGGGGTCGGTAAGTGGGAAGCGTGGAGGCCTAACCCGGAGAAAACCTGTGACTGATATCAGCATGCGCGATTTGCTGCAGGCGGGGGTGCATTTTGGGCACCAAACCCGTTACTGGAACCCGAAAATGGCGAATTTCATTTTCGGCGCTCGCAACAAGATTCACATCATTAACCTCGACGAAACCCTGCCGCGCCTTCGGGCCGCCCTCGACGACGTGCGTCGCATGGGTGCCAAGAAGAACAAGCTCCTTTTTGTAGGCACCAAGCGCGCTGCCGCAAAGATTGTGAAGGAGCAGGCGAGTCGCGTAGGCATGCCCTACGTCGATCAGCGTTGGCTCGGCGGGATGCTCACGAACTACAAAACCATTCGCCAGTCCATCAAGCGTCTTCGCGACCTTGAGACGGAAGCGACGGATGGCACCTTCGACAAGCTCACCAAGCGCGAAGCCCTAATGCGCACCCGGGAGATGGAGAAGCTCGAGCGCTCCATCGGCGGGATCAAGGACATGGGCGGCCTGCCGGACGCGCTCTTCGTTATCGACGTCGAGCACGAGCGTATTGCGATCAGCGAAGCCAACAAGCTTGGCATCCCGGTGATTGGCATTGTCGATACCAACAGCAACCCCGACGGCATCGATCACGTGATTCCGGGCAACGATGACGCGATCCGCGCCATCCGCCTCTACGTGGCGGCCTTCGCTGACGCCATCTCCGAGGGCAAGCATGCCGCTGCTGGGGACGTGTCGGCAGATGAGTTCGTGGAGGTAGAGGACGATAGCGCCGCCGCCGAGGCCCCCTAGGGCCCAGCGGAGCGTCTCCCCGGGGGCGCGCTCGGCGCGCCCCTTCCGGTCAATTAAGACAAATCAAATTAGCGAGGACAGGCAGGTGGCAATTACCGCAGCCATGGTTAAGGAGCTCCGGGAACGGACGGGGCTTGGCATGATGGATTGTAAAAAGGCGCTAGTGGCTTCCGAGGGCAACCTCGAACTGGCCATTGAGCAGCTCCGAAAGGACGGCGCGCTGAAGGCGGCGAAAAAAGCTGGCCGGACCACCGCGGAAGGCCTCCTCGGGCTTCGCGTGGCCGACGATGGCTCTTCGGCGGTGCTGGTTGAAGTGAATATCGAGACGGACTTCGCGGCGCGGAACGAGCGGTTCATCGCTTGGGTTCAGCGGGTGGCGGACCAGGCCTTCGAGGCGGGCACGGATGACGTCGCTGCGCTACTTGAGGCCGGTTTGGAAGGCGAGCGCGAGGCGCTGGTGCAGGAAATCGGTGAAAACATCACGGTGCGCCGCATTGCTCGGGTGACCGGGGCTCGGGTTGCCGCCTACATCCACGCGGACAACCGCAAAGGCGCGCTCGTTGGCCTGTCGGCCGGCGACGAGGCGCTCGGCAAGGATTTGGCTATGCACGTCGTGGCGCTGAATCCGAAGGTGGCGACGCCGGAAGCCCTCGACGCGGAAGATCTCGCCAAGGAGCGGGAAATCTACGAGGCCCAGGCAGCGGAAAGCGGCAAGCCTGCGGATATCGTCGCTAAAATGGTGGAAGGCCGACTGAACAAGTACAAGGCCGAGGTCAGCATGACCGAGCAGCCTTTCGTGAAAGACGGTAACCTGAAGGTCAAGGATCTCCTCAAGGAAGCCGGCGCCTCCCTTGAAGCCATGGTGCGCTTTGAGGTGGGAGAAGGCATCGAGAAGGAAGAGGCGGACTTCGCTGCCGAGGTGGCCGCGCAGGTTCGGGGCGAGGGCTAACCTCGCCAAGCAGAAGGGGTCGGGTCGTGTCGAAGCCGTCAAGAACGCTGAAGTATCGCCGCATTCTGCTGAAGCTCAGCGGTGAGGCGCTCATGGGCGACCAAAACTTCGGCATCGACCCGAAGGTGCTTGACCGTATGGCCGTGGAAATTGGCCAGCTCATCGGCGTTGGGGTCCAGGTGGGCTTGGTCGTCGGGGGGGGCAATCTGTTCCGCGGCGCTGCCCTCCACGCCGCGGGCTTGGATCGGGTCACCGGCGATCACATGGGTATGTTGGCCACGGTGATGAATGCCCTCGCCATGCGCGATGCTCTTGAGCGGGCGAATATTTCTGCTTCCGTTATGTCGTCGATCCCCATGAGCGGCATTGTTGAGCATTACGATCGTCGCCGGGCCATCCGCTATCTTGAGCAAGGCGATGTGGTTTTGTTCGCGGCGGGAACGGGAAACCCCTTCTTTACGACCGATTCAGCGGCCTGCCTGCGCGGTATCGAGGTGGATGCGGACGTGGTGCTGAAAGCGACCAAGGTCGACGGCGTGTACACCGCAGATCCGGTGCTCGATCCAAGCGCTGAGCTCTTGCCCTACCTGACCTACGACGCGGTGCTGGAGCGCGATCTTGGGGTCATGGACCTCACGGCCATTTGCCTTTGCCGGGATCACGCCATGCCCCTTCGGGTCTTCAACATGGGCAAGGTGGGGGTGCTGCTGAAGCTCATGCTCGGGGAGGAGGATGGCACCCTCATCCAAGGAGAACCACGGTGATCGACGAGATTAAGGACGATACGGAAGCGCGGATGGAGAAGAGCGTGGCGGCCCTGGAGACGGCCTTCGCGCGCATTCGTACCGGGCGAGCAAGCCCGGCGCTTTTGGACGATATCAAGATTGACTATTACGGCTCCCCCACGCCGCTCAATCAGGTTGCGAGCATCACCGTGGAGGAGTCCCGCGCCCTGCTCATCTCCCCCTGGGAGAAGAAGCTGGTGCCGATGATTGAGCGTGCGATCCTCAAGAGCGATTTGGGGCTCACGCCGAATGCGACGGCGGATGTGATCCGTCTCCCCATGCCGCCGCTTACGGAGGAAACCCGCCGCGACCTCGGCAAGCAGGCGCGGGCGGAAGCGGAGCATGCGCGCGTGTCCGTGCGCAACGTGCGCCGGGACAGCAACAGCCAAATTAAGGAGCTGTTGAAGGAAAAAATGATCAGCGAGGACGATGCCCGACGCGCAGAAGAAGCGATCCAGAAAATCACTGATCGGTTCGTCGCAGAAGTCGACAAGCGTTTAGAAAGCAAGGAAGCTGACCTCCTAGAGATTTAAAGCGGTTCGCTCCGGGCGGCTCCTTGCTTACCGCCCGCTCGCGGCTGCCCTGAGGCCTTCGCCATGTCTGAAGCGCTATCGCCACAGTTAGAGGACGGCACGGCTCCTCGCCATGTTGCCGTTATCATGGATGGGAACCATCGCTGGGCGCAGAAGCGCCATCTGCCGGGTTCCGCTGGCCACCGCGCGGGCGCTCGGGCCGTGCGTCCAGTCGCGCAGCGCGCCGCGGAGCTTGGGGTTAAGGTTCTGACGCTGTTCGCCTTTTCCACCGAGAATTGGTTCCGCCCTCGTCGCGAAGTGTCCCTGCTCATGGCCCTCATGAAGCGCGTGCTGACGGAAGACGTTGGCGAGCTCCACCGGGAGCGGGTGCGAGTGCAAATCATCGGAGACCGCAGCCGTTTTGCCCCCGATCTTCAGACGCTGATGGCGGATGCGGAAGCGCTTACGGCGGATAATCAGCGCATGACCCTGATGATTGCCGCGAACTATGGCGGCCGCTGGGATATCGTCAACGCGGCTCGGGCCTTGGCGGAGGAAGTGGAGGCGGGGCGCCTTGCCGCAAAAGATATCGACGAAGCGGCCCTGGATGGGGCCCTCAGCTTGGCCGGCGTGCCCCCGCCTGATCTCTGCATTCGTACCGGCGGCGACCATCGCATCTCTAATTTTCTGCTCTGGCAATTTGCCTACACCGAGCTGTTCTTCACGGATCGCTACTGGCCCGATTTTGATGGTCGGGCCCTTGAGGAGGCCTTGGGCGAGTTCCGTTGCCGGCAGCGCCGCTTCGGTCGCCGGTAGGCTACCCGAGGCAGCTTGGGGCGCACCCTTAGGGGTACACTGCGGAGTCGGTGGAGCGAGGGGGCGCCATGCTCAAACAACGAATCCTAACGGCGGTGCCCTTGGCAGCCGCTTTCCTCCTTGCCCTGTTTTACCTGCCTCCGCCCGCGTTCTCTGCCCTAATTTGGGTGCTGATTATGCTCGCCGGCTGGGAATGGGCCACCCTGACGCCCCTGCGGGGGCACCTGCGCCTCGGGTTTCTTGCCGTGCTGGGCGCGCTGCTGACGGCGGTAGCGCTTCGGGCGCCAGCCCTCCCCCTTGCCTTATGGGGCCTCGCCCTTGGGCTCTGGGCAGCACTTTTTTGGATTGTGGTGCGCTTCCCGAAAGGGACGCGAGCCATCGAAGGAGGGCGCCTACGGGGAATCTTGGGCTGGGCCATCTTGCCCTTGGCCTATCTTGCTGTCCTGGCGCTCTATGCCGCCGGACCCTGGGTGCTCCTCTGGGCCTTGGGCGTGGTATGGGCGGCGGATATTGGCGCCTATTTCGCGGGCCGCCGGTTTGGTCGCCGAAAGCTGGCCCCGGCGGTGAGCCCGGGCAAAAGTTGGGAGGGCGCGCTCGGGGGCGCACGCCTCGCCCTTTGCGTGTCCGCCGCTTTCGCCGTCACCCTGGCGATTCCCGTCACGCTTTCCCTGCTGGCGTTTTCGGCTCTCGTGGTGGCGTGCTCGGTTT
>AACY020323954.1_pt1 | contig 11628 bp, 8 predicted proteins | sample 267378 | NCBI WGS metagenome assembly AACY02 (sample SAMN02954345, study PRJNA13694) | marine metagenome | biome: aquatic; feature: ocean; material: water; isolation source: isolated as part of a large dataset composed predominantly from surface... | reverse complement strand
GGGTGATCATAATTTTGATTTAATTTTTCTTCAAAAGATAAGTCTTTTTGATCGTGATAATAATCATCATGTTTAATGATAATTACATCTTTTAATCCTGCTTTTTTAATTATTTCTTTAACAACAGTTGATTTTCCAGATGCCGATCCTCCAGCAACCAAAATTAAAAATGGTTTCATATAATTTTACATCCCTCTGATATACTTTTATCTTTGATAATCATATCATTATATTCTTCATTTTTGTTTAGCCACTTAACTGCATATGGACATGATGCAACCACATTTAGCTTTCTTGATTTAAGGTATTTCATTGTTACGTGGAGTAATTTCGATGCCTCACCTTTACCTCTTAAACTAGGATCAACATAAGTGTGATCAATATTAACAATACCTTTTTTAAAAAATGAAAATGTACAATGGACTAAAAAATCTCCATTATCTTTTTTTACATAAATTTCATTATTTTCATAAATATAATTCATAACTCACCTTAATTAATTATATCAAAATTACTATATAAATAAAATTCATACTTATAATTTTGCAAGGTCAAAGTTCATGATGTTATAATTGAATTAGATTTAGATGGAGTTAGAATGAATAATTCAAAGATAAAATTTGAAATAATAGCTGTTGCTATATCTACACTATTAATATTATTAGGATTACTAATTGAGTCGAATTTTTTTTCGATAAATAATTCAGATCTGCTGTTATTAATATATGGATCAGCTTTTATCATTGGTGGTTTTTATAAAGCCAAAGAAGGAATAGAAGAAACTATCAAAAACAAGTCTCTCAATGTTGAAATATTAATGATTTTAGCTTCATTTGGAGCTTTTTTGATTGGAGAATATTTTGAAGGTTCTATTTTGATTTTTATTTTTGCAGTAAGTGGTTTACTAGAGTCATTAACAAAAAATAAAAGTGAAAAAAATCTTACTTCATTGTTAAATTTAACCCCAAAAAATGCAAATAAAAAAGTTGGGAAAAAAATTATCACAATAGATTTGAATGAAGTAAAAGTAGGAGATTTAATTGTAGTAACTACCGGTGAAAAAATACCTGTAGATGGATTAGTATTAGATGGTAATAGCTCAGTTGATCAATCTTCAATTACTGGTGAGTTTATTCCAAAAAATATTTCTCTTAATGATCAAGTTTATGCGGGCACTATTAATATTGGTTCTAGAATAATCATAAAAACAACAAAAGATCCTAGTGAGACTGTTATGCAGAAGATGATTGATTTAGTATCTAAAGCACAAAAACAAAAAATTCCAAAACAATCTAGAATTGATAAAATTGAAAAATGGTATGTTTATATTGTAATTTCAATGTCTATTTTATTTATGATAATCCCATCCATTCTTGGAATATTATCTAGTAAAGAATCTTTCTATAGAGGAATCATAATTTTAGTTGTTGGAAGTCCTTGTGCATTAGTTGCTTCAATATCTCCAGCAATATTGTCAAGTTTATCAAGTGCAGCAAGAAATAATATTCTTATCAAAGGGGGATTATATCTTGAAAAATTAAATAATATTGATATGGTAATATTTGATAAAACTGGTACAATTACAACCGGAAAACCAAAAGTAAAGAATTTTATTATAGAAAAGGGTAATGCATTAGATCCACTAACCTCAATCATTTATAATATGGCAAAACAATCAAGTCACCCCATTTCAAAAGCAATAGTTAATCACTTTTTTCTTTCTCAAGATTTAGATTTATCAACTAAAGAAATTCCTGGCAAAGGTATCGAATGTTTCTATAATGAAAACAAATATCAGATTGGAAGATTCAATGCGAAAAAAAACTTGAATTTGGAAAAATCATCCTTATTGTTAGAATCAAAAGGACAAACTATAGTCTGGATATATAAAAATCAAAAACAGATTGGGTTTATCTCTCTTCAAGATACAATTCGAGAGGATGCACTTAAAAGTGTTAATTTCTTAAAATCAAAAAAAATAGATATTATGATGTTAACTGGAGATAATAATTCTTCTGCGGGTTCTATTGCAAATATTTTAGGTCTAGACAAATACATTGCTAATTGCTACCCTGAAGATAAACTAAATATCATAACAAAAAATCAAAAACTGAAAGAAGTATTAATGGTTGGTGATGGTTTAAATGATGCACCAGCACTTCAAGTAGCAGAATTAGGAATTTCTATGGGTTCAGGCACTGATATATCCTTAGAAACTGCAGATATAATTATTATGAACAATAATTTAAGTTCAATACCTTATTTGTTTAAATTATCAAAAAAAATGAATTTTATAATTAATCAAAATATAATTTTCTCTCTTCTCATAATATGTTTGTTATTATTAAGTAATGTCTTTGGTTTAATTGCACTACCTTTAGGTGTTTTAGCTCATGAAGGCTCGACAATATTAGTTATATTAAACTCTTTACGATTATTAAAAGTTTAAAAATAAAAAACACTTTCAAAGAAAGTGTTTTTTTTATTTTTAATGGCGCCCACACTAGGACTCGAACCTAGGACTCCTTGATTAACAGTCAAGTGCTCTAACCAACTGAGCTATGTAGGCTTTTTTTAAAAAAAAATTAAGATTTGCCTGGCAACGTCCTATCTTCGCACATTGTACTATTTTCGGCGCTGAAGTGCTTAACTTCTGTGTTCGGAATGGGAACAGGTGTGTCCACTTCGCAATAGTCACCAGACATCTCTCAAAACTAGATACATTCTACCAAAATTAAGTCAATTGATCTATTAGTACTGGTCAGCTTAATGTGTCACCACACTTCCACATCCAGCCTATCAACCTCATGGTCTATAAGGGATCTAATGGGGAAATCTCATCTTAAGGTTGGCTTCACGCTTAGATGCTTTCAGCGTTTATCCATTCCATACTTAGCTACCCAGCTGTGGTCTTGGCAGACCAACTGGTACACCATAGGTATGTCCACCCCGGTCTTCTCATACTAGGGGCAGCTCCCTTCAAATTTCCAACGCCCACGACGGATAGAGACCGAACTGTCTCACGACGTTCTGAACCCAGCTCGCGTGCCGCTTTAATGGGCGAACAGCCCAACCCTTGGAACCTTCTCCAGCTCCAGGATGCGACGAGCCGACATCGAGGTGCCAAACCGCTTCGTCGCTATGGACGCTTGGAAGCGATTAGCCTGTTATCCCCAGGGTAGCTTTTATCCGTTGAGTCCCGGCCCTTCCATGCGGAACCGGAAGATCACTAACTCCGACTTTCGTCCCTGCTCGTGTTGTAGCACTCGCAGTCAAGCTCTCTTATGCGTTTACGCTCTACGATTGATTTCCAACCAATCTGAGAGAACCTTTGAGCGCCTCCGTTACTCTTTGGGAGGCGACCGCCCCAGTCAAACTGCCCATCAGACACTGTCCCCCGTGATACACTCACGTAGGTTAGAATTCAGATGCAACAAGGGTGGTATCCAAAGGATGACTCCACCAAAACTAGCGTTCTAGTTTCAAAGTCTCCCACCTATCCTGTACATGCTACACCCAAAGTCAATATCAAATTGCAGTAAAGCTCCATGGGGTCTTTTCGTCCTGTCGCGGGTAGCCGGCGTTTTCACCGGCAGCTTGATTTCACCGAGTCTCTTGTTGAGACAGTGCCCAAATCGTTACGCCTTTCGTGCGGGTCGGAACTTACCCGACAAGGAATTTCGCTACCTTAGGACCGTTATAGTTACGGCCGCCGTTTACTGGGACTTAAATTCAATGCTTCGTTACCTAACATCTCCTCTTAATCTTCCAGCACCGGGCAGGCGTCAGCCCCTATACTTCACCTTACGGTTTTGCAGAGACCTGTGTTTTTGATAAACAGTCGCTTGGGCCTATTCTCTGCGACTTCTTTTTTTCATTAAAAGTCCTCCTTATCCCGAAGTTACGGAGTCATTTTGCCGAGTTCCTTAACAAGAGTTTTCTCGCGCGTCTTAGTATTCTCTACCCACCCACCTGTGTCGGTTTACGGTACGGGTAGTTATATGATTAGCCCTAGAAGTTTTTCTCGAGAGCATGACATCATCATTCTTTACCTACCGGAACTTGTTCTTAAAGTGTACGGATTTGCCTATACACAAAACTTGTTCCCTTGTCCCCAATCCAATAAGGGGCGAATGTTAGCCTCCTCTGTCGCTCCATCAGTCATATAACTAGTGCAGGAATATCAACCTGCTGGCCATCGGCTACGCTTTTCAGCCTCACCTTAGGACCCGACTAACCCAGGGAAGACGACCTTTACCCTGGAAACCTTGGGTTTTCGACGGATAGGATTCTCACCTATCTTTTCGTTACTTACACCGGCATTCTCACTTCTTAGCGCTCCACATGTCCTCACGATCATGCTTCATCGCCCTAAGAACGCTCTCCTACCACTCTTACGAGTCCGCGATTTCGGTACATTGCTTAGCCCCGATACATTTTCGGCGCGAAGTCACTCGACTAGTGAGCTATTACGCACTCTTTAAAGGATGGCTGCTTCTAAGCCAACCTCCTAGCTGTTTGAGCATCTTCACTTCCTTTACCACTTAGCAATGATTTGGGGACCTTAATCGGCGGTCTGGGCTGTTTCCCTTTCGACTACGAACCTTATCACCCGCAGTCTGACTGCTCGTCAAATTTCATGACATTCGGAGTTTAATTGTAATCAGTACCTCGAGGTGAGGCCATCATACATTCAGTGCTCTACCTTCATGAAAATAATACGAACGCTAGCCCTAAAGCTATTTCGGAGAGAACCAGCTATTTCTGGGTTCGATTGGAATTTCACCCCTAGCCACAGGTCATCCAAACACTTTTTAACGTGTCCTGGTTCGGTCCTCCATTAGGTATTACCCTAACTTCAACCTGCCCATGGCTAGCTCACCCAGTTTCGGGTCTACAGCATCTAACTCAACGCCCTATTAAGACTCGCTTTCGCTTCGGCTCCGTCCCTTAAGACTTAACCTTGCTAGATACCATAACTCGCCGGTTCATTCTACAAAAGGCACGCCATCACCCATGAACGGGCTCTGACTAGTTGTAAGCATACAGTTTCAGGTTCTATTTCACTCCCCTCCCGGGGTTCTTTTCACCTTTCCCTCACGGTACTGGTTCACTATCGGTTACCAAGGAGTATTTAGCCTTATGAGATGGTCCTCACATCTTCCGACAAGATTTCTCGTGTCCCGCCGTACTTTCACACCGAGTCTATATGTTTTCGACTACAGGACTGTCACCTTCTATGGTTGAACTTCCCAGATCATTTATCTAACATATAGTTTTGTAACTCTTTATGGTGATAGGCTTTTTCGCGTTCGCTCGTCGCTACTAGCAAAATCGTTTTTACTTTCTTTTCCTACAGGTACTTAGATATTTCAGTTCCCTGCGTTCCCCTCCTTATAAAAGGATACTACAGCTTCACTGTAGTGGGTTTCCCCATTCGGAAATCCGCGGATCGTCGCTTACTTACAGCTTCCCGCGGCGTATCGCCGTTAGTTGCGTCCTTCATCGGCTCTTGGTACCAAGGCATTCACTGTACGCCCTTTGTTTCTTAATTTTGTTGACAGAATATATCTACTTTTCAAAGACCAAATCTTAACACTGAAATATGCTTACTGAGAAGCAGTCTTTCAAATCTGAATATGATAAGTAAAAGTTAATGTTGTAGGTGATTAACCTACGCCTTTCTCCTTAGAAAGGAGGTGATCCATCCCCACGTTCCCGTAGGGATACCTTGTTACGACTTAACCCCAGTCATCAACCCTACCTTAAACGGCTCCCTCCTTACGGTTAGGCCACCGGCTTTGGGTATTGCTAACTTCCGTGGTTTGACGGGCGGTGTGTACAAACCCCGAGAACGTATTCACCGCAACATTCTGATTTGCGATTACTAGCGATTCCGGCTTCATGAAGTCGAGTTGCAGACTTCAATCCGAACTGAGACTATTTTTAAGGGTTTAGCTTCACTTCACAGCTTTGCGGCCCTCTGTAATAGCCATTGTATCACGTTTGTAGCCCAGGTCATAAGGGGCATGATGATTTGACGTCATCCCCACCTTCCTCCAGTTTATCACTGGCAGTCTCGCTAGAGTCCCCAACTAAATGATGGCAACTAGCAATAAGGGTTGCGCTCGTTGCGGGACTTAACCCAACATCTCACGACACGAGCTGACGACAACCATGCACCACCTGTCTCCTTGATAACCTCCACTGTATCTCTACAGCATTGCAAGGGATGTCAAGACCTGGTAAGGTTTTTCGCGTATCTTCGAATTAAACAACATGATCCACCGCTTGTGCGGGGTCCCGTCAATTCCTTTGAGTTTCATACTTGCGTACGTACTACTCAGGCGGAGTACTTATTGCGTTAACTACAGCGCTGAATTTCTCCAACACTTAGTACTCATCGTTTACGGCGTGGACTACCAGGGTATCTAATCCTGTTCGCTCCCCACGCTTTCGTGCCTCAGCGTCAGTGAAGACCCAGCAAGCCGCCTTCGCCACTGGTGTTCCTCCATATATTTACGCATTTTACCGCTACACATGGAATTCCACTTGCCTCTATCTCACTCAAGCCATCCAGTTTCCTTAGCATCACAGCGTTGAGCGCTGCACTTACACCAAGGACTTAAATGGCCGCCTACGCACCCTTTACGCCCAATAATTCCGGATAACGCTTGCCCCCTATGTATTACCGCGGCTGCTGGCACATAGTTAGCCGGGGCTTATTCATTAGGTACCGTCAATTCTGTTTTTCCACAGACCATTCTTCCCTAATAAAAGAATTTTACATACCGAAATACGTCTTCATTCACGCGGCGTTGCTCGGTCAGAGTTTCCTCCATTGCCGAAAATTCCCTACTGCTGCCTCCCGTAGGAGTTTGGGCCGTGTCTCAGTCCCAATGTGGCCGTTCAACCTCTCAGTCCGGCTACGCATCATAGTCTTGGTAAGCCATTACCTTACCAACAAACTAATGCGCCGCAGGCCCATCCTTAAGTATACCGGTGGTCCTTTAATATCAAAAAGTTATCTTAATGATACCTATCCAGTATTAGCCATCGTTTCCAATGGTTATCCTCGTCTTAAGGGCAGGTTACCTACGTGTTACTCACCCGTTCGCCACTAAGTTACAAATAACAAGTTATAAGTAACTTCGTTCGACTTGCATGTATTAGGCACGCCGCCAGCGTTCATCCTGAGCCAGGATCAAACTCTCCATAAAATTTATTTACAAATAGTTTAATTAGCTCTAAGCTTTAATTATAATTCTGATACTTTACTCATCATGATTCAGATTTCAAAGACCAATTCCTCACAAAAAGCGAGTGCTTTAATATGATATCATAGTTAAAGGTCCGAGTCAACATTTTTGTGTTACTTTTTTATCTATTTTAAGATGTTAAACCGGAAATTGAAACATATGAATTTTATAAAGCAATATTTACTACAGCAATATCAATTTTATACATTTTTTTTTCATTTGTCAACAAAAAAAAATATAAAATAAATTTATATTTTTCCTTAATAAATATTAAAACAATCTAAGCAAATCATTATATGTAACATAAACAATTAGTCCCATCAAAAAATAGAAAACTAAATAATTTAAAAGATTTTCAATGCGAGGGTGAATTTTTCTTTTGAAGATCCATTCATATAAAAGAAAAACTAATCTTCCACCATCTAATGCTGGTATTGGTAGTAGATTTAGGACTCCAATGTTTATACTTAAAAAAGCAGTAAATGATATCAACTCTATAACACCTTCAGATGAAGCTCTACTTATTAGAGAAAAAATACCTATTGGACCTGATAAGTCTGATGCATCAACTCCTTGATTAGGAGAGAAGAGCAGCCTAATAGTAGTGAATATGTTAGAAAAATTCTCATAAATAGAAACGAATGGATAAGATATAGAATAAAGCAAATCTGATTTCATCATTGGTCCGACACCTAATTGTAAGTATATGTCATTGTATCCTAATTCTTCTAGTGTTTCTTTTGAAATCAAAGTTACCGTTGTTGTTTTATTTATAAAATCATCAGTAGTGTATTCAACCTCTACTTGACCCGACTGAACCTTAGTAAAAAAATCAATCACATCATCAACATCATATATCTCATATATAATTTCATTATGAGTTAATTTCCTTAATATTGACTGGTTTTCAATGCCGGCCTCTTGTGCTCTTCCAAAGGTATCAATAATTGCTTCTCCATTTTCACCTTGTCTTAAGTTTGAGAAGCCAATAGTAACTATTGAAGAATCAAGTAATAATTTATCGTAAACATTTAAATCTCCATTTTCAGACATGATTGTAACATTAGCGTAAATTGAATTAGAAGAGTATAAAATTTCTGAGATATCATTCCAATTATTTACTAATTCCCCATTTATACTAGTTATACGATCACCAGTTCTTATTTCTAAAATTGAGGCAGGTCCTCCATCTTGAATAGATCCAATGGTATTATCTTTTAGGTCAGGTGCCATAACAAAGAATGCTATAGCAATGTATATAAAAAATGCTAATATAAAATTCATTAAAGGACCGCCAAATATAACTTTAAACCTCTGTGAAATAGTTTTTGACTGAAATAAGTTTTCAGGATTTGCTATCCTATAATATCTGTTTTTATTAAAGTAGATTTTGCATTTTTTTGATAATCTATATCTATTCTGTCCCTCTAAGTTACTAAAAACTAAAAAATTTCCATCATCAGTTGATTCATACTTGATTATATGTCCCTCATTAAGATTCTCATTAACTTTTTTAAAATATATCTTGCTAATTTCGTTCTTTTCTAAACTTATCCATATATTTTGACCCTCTTTTAAAAATGATTCATTTATCTCTTCTCCTGACATCGCAACAGAACCACCTATTGGAAAAGCCTTAATTGAAAATAATATATCATCTCTAGATCTTTTACTATAGATTGCCGGACCCATACCAATAGAAAACTCATGGATTAAAATTCCTGCTTTTCTAGCAAAATAAAAATGTCCAAATTCATGAACTAAAACTATTACACCAAGAATAGCAAGAAATAATAATATCTGAATTATAACCATTTCAACTCCTTAACTAAAAATTAAAAAAACTAATACTATAAATTGTGATAACATCAAAATGGCATCAAACCTATCTAATGTTCCTCCATGGCCTGGAAAAAATTTACCAAAATCTTTGACTTCATACATTCTTTTTGTTTTTGAAGCAATCAAATCTCCCATCTGAGAAAATAAATTACCAAAAAGACAAATCAAAATTAATAAAATTGGTGAAGAATCTACAAAATAAATGGTGTTGAAAACTCCAGTTGTAGATGCAAAAATATAAGATAATACAGTTGAGATTAACAACCCTGCAAATGCACCTTCTAATGTTTTGTTGGGACTAATAAATGAAAAAAATGGTTTTTTTCCAATTTTCTTACCTATTAAGTATGCAAATATATCATTAGTTGATGTCAATAATAATGAAAATATTATAACCAAAATACCCTTATTTTTTAAATAAATTAATGATGACGCACCTAAAACAAGATAAAATCCTGTGATAATGAAAAAGTACAGTTCACTATTCCTTAAATCTCGGTTATTTGTAAATAAGTGAAAAAAACATATTGTAAAACTAACTGATATTAATAAAATAATTAGGTTTCTTGGAATTCTTATAAAAAAATTGCCCAGTAAAAATATCGCTAGAAATAATAGGTAGTAGATGAAATTTGTTTTTTTATTTTTCTTATTTTTAATTAAAAAAACAGTTCTCATCTCATGTAGTGCTTTCACAACAAAAAAAAACATTGCAATCTCAAAAAAATAGTTAATAAGTATTATCGGCAATAATATTATTGTTAGCAGTATTGCTGTTAAGACACGTTGTTTTTTCATAAACCACCAAATTTTCTGGTTCTTTTTTTATATGCATTAATTGCTCTTGCTAATGTATTTTTGTTAAATACAGGCCATGGAATTTTTGTAAAGTAAAGTTCAGCATATGCTGACTGAAAGAGAAGAAAATTAGATAATCTCATTTCTCCACCAGTTCTAATTAACAAGTCAATGTTTTCAGAAAACATTAACCCCTTCTTAAATTCAAGCTCATTAGAACCAGATGAATTTATGATTTCTTCTTTAGATCCATAATCAACTGCAATGTGAAGATGAAAATCATTGTCATATACTTTTGTTTTTAATTCTATGTCATTGATAAGCTCTTCTAATTTTTTAGGAATACGATCTCTACGCCCAAAAAAACTCACTTTAAAGTCAATCTCATCTTGCTTTTCTTGAAATATTTCAATTGGCTTTGACATCAAGTAATTTATTTCATCTTTAGGTCTTTTCCAATTTTCTGTACTAAATGCAAAAAGCACAAGGTTTTTTATTCCAAAATTTTTAGCATATTTAGCTATCTTTAAGGCATTATTGGCTCCTTGAAGATGGCCAAATGTTCTTGGTTTCCCTTTTTTTAATGCCCATCTGCCGTTACCATCTAAAATTATAGCTACATTTTTAGGAGTAGTGTTTCTGTCCATAAATCACCCATATTATTATATAAACATTATATAAAAGACCTGGAATTATATTTTTAACAGGTCTTGAGATTTTTCTTTAATGATTTTGTTAATTAAATTAATGTTCTTATCAGTTATATCCTGAACATCATTGTGATATCCCTTTTTATCATCCTCAGTTAAATCTAGTTTTTTCATCTTGTCATTAATTTCTCTTCTAATATTTCTTATTGCAACCTTAGAGTTTTCACCTGTTTTTTCAACTTGTTTAACTAATTCTTTTCTTCTTTCTTCTGTTGGTTGTGGAATAATCAATCTAATCCCCACCCCATCATTTAATGGGTTTAAACCTAAATCGCTGGCATGAATTGCATGTTCAATTTCTTTTAAAATTGATTTATCATAGGGCTTAAGATATAGTTGTGTACCTTCTTGAATTGATATATTCGCTACTTGACTCAAAGGAGTTTGAACACTGTAATAATCTATTTTTACCTTGTTTAGTATTGCTGGATCTGGTCTACCAGTTCTTATCAAAACTAAATTATGCTTCAAATTTTCAATTGCTTTTTTCATCTTTTCTTCTAAGTTAATAAGTTCTAATTGAGCTTTTTCGTTTTCCATATTAACCCTCCCAAGTAACACGTGTGCCAATTTCTAATCCTTGAACAGCTTTCTTCATGTTACCCTCTTTATTAAGATTAAATACTATTAAATCTATTTTATTTTCTTGACATATTGATGCGGCTGTCTGATCCATTACTTCTAAACTTTTTATCATCAATTCTTTCTGTGAAATTTTTTTAAACATTTTTGCGTTTTCATTTGATAATGGGTCTCTGTCGAAAACTCCGTCAACATTGTTTTTTGCCATTAAGATTATATCTGCATTAAGTTCGGCGCCTCTCAAAGCAGCTGCAGTATCAGTTGAAAAAAATGGGGTTCCTGTACCACCAGAAAAAATGAGGACTCTATTTTTTTCAAAATGTCTTAATGCTCTTCTTCTTAAATACGGTTCGGCCACTGCAGAAACTGGTAAAACAGTCATAACTCTTGATGGAACATCAAATGATTCCAAAGAATCCTGAAGCGCTAAGCCGTTC
>AACY020343688.1_pt1 | contig 11632 bp, 11 predicted proteins | sample 267378 | NCBI WGS metagenome assembly AACY02 (sample SAMN02954345, study PRJNA13694) | marine metagenome | biome: aquatic; feature: ocean; material: water; isolation source: isolated as part of a large dataset composed predominantly from surface... | reverse complement strand
GGAATGCCGCCGCCTGTTCATGGCGCTGCTGCGCCACCCCAACGGCATCGGCCAGCCACTCACCCTGATGCACAAGTACGGCATCCTGGCCGCCTACCTGCCGCAGTGGAACCTCATCGTCGGCCAGATGCAGTTCGACATGTTCCACGCCTACACGGTGGATGAACACACCCACCGGCTGCTCAAGAACATCCACCAGTTTCCCAACCCGGCCAGCCGCCAGACTCACCCGCTCTGCCACGAGGTATTCACCCGGCTGCGCAAGCCGGAGCTGCTCAGCATCGCCGCCCTGTTCCACGACATCGCCAAGGGGCGGCGTGGCGACCACTCAGAGCTCGGCGCCGTCGATGCGCTGGAGTTCTGCCAGCTGCACGGTCTGGATCGCTACGAGAGCCGGCTGGTCGCCTGGCTGGTGCGCCACCATCTGCTGATGTCGGTCACCGCCCAGCGCCGCGACATCTATGACCCTGAAGTGGTCACCGACTTTGCCCAGAAGGTGCGCGACGAGCAGCACCTCGACCTGCTTTATTGCCTGACCGTGGCCGATATCTGCGCCACCAACGACACCCTCTGGAACGACTGGAAAGGCACCCTGCTGCGCGAGCTCTACTTCGCCACCCAGAAGGCGCTGCGCCAGGGGCTGGAAAATCCGCCCGACATGCGCCTCAAGATCCGCGAAAACCAGCGTCAGGCCAAGCAGATCCTGGCCCAGCGCGACGTGCCGGAGGAAGCCATCAACCAGCTCTGGAGCGACTTCAAGGCCGACTACTTCCTGCGCCATACGCCGGAGCAGATCGCCTGGCACTGCCGCAAGATCATCGAACACGGCGACAACCCGGCGCCGCTGGTGATCATCGGCAAGCACCCGACCCGCGGCGGCAGCGAGGTGTTCATCTATTGTCGCGACACCCCGAATCTGTTCGCCACCGTGGCCTCGGCGCTGGATCAGAAGAACCTCAATATCCACGACGCCCAGATCATGAATTCGCGCAGCGACTATGTGCTCGATACCTTCGTGGTGCTCGAGCCCAACGGCGAGCCCATCAGCCCCAACCGCACCGCCACCATCAAGAAGGCGCTGGAGAAGGCGCTGCAGGAGCCGGGCAAGCTGGTGCTGCGCAGCAAGCCCCTGTCACGGCGCCACCGCCAGTTCAGCGTGCCGACCCGGGTGGTTTTTCTGCCCCACAAAGGGGAGACCCGCCACACCCTGCTGGAGCTGACCGCGCTCGATACCCCGGGGCTGCTGGCCCGCATCGGCGCCGTGTTCCAGCAGTGCGGCCTGTCGCTCCATGCCGCCAAGATCACCACCATCGGCGAGCGGGTGGAGGACTTTTTCAGCCTCACCACCCTGGCCGGCGAGCCGTTGACCCAGGCCGAGCAGCAGGCGCTGGAGGAGCGGCTGGTCAACCAGCTCAACCCGCAAGAGTCGGCCGATGATGAGGGCAGGCCGGGCCTATGAAGGCTTCACAAGACGCCGAGTCTGCCCCTGATTTATCAAGCAGAACAAATGGTTGGGCCACGCAAGCACAATAAATCGGCGTTCCCGTGAAGAAATCGGCCCGAGCCCTTAAAAACAATTGGAAAAGTGTGATACAACAAACGGAATTTTTTAAAGGAAACCTGTCATGACCGAGTTGCAACAGATCATCGAAGCGGCCTTCGAGCGCCGTGATTCCATCACTCCCGGCTCCGTCGATGCCGCCACCAAGGCCGCCATCCTGCAAGCCATCGACCTGCTGGACTCCGGCAAGGCTCGCGTCGCCGAGAAGATTGCCGGCGAGTGGGTGGTACACCAGTGGTTGAAGAAGGCGGTACTGCTCTACTTCCGCATCAATGACAACGGCATCATCAAGGGCGACGACGCCCAGTACTACGACAAGGTTCCCCTCAAGTTCTCCGACTACAGCGCCGAGCAGTTCAAGGCTGCCGGTGTGCGCGTGGTGCCGCCGGCCACCGCCCGCAAAGGCTCCTTCATCGCCCCCAATACCGTGCTGATGCCCTCCTACGTCAACATCGGCGCCTTCGTCGATGAAGGCACCATGGTCGACACCTGGGCCACCGTGGGCTCCTGCGCCCAGATCGGCAAGAACGTGCACCTCTCCGGCGGCGTCGGCATCGGCGGCGTACTGGAGCCGCTGCAGGCCAACCCGACCATCATCGAAGACAACTGCTTCATCGGTGCCCGTTCCGAAGTGGTGGAAGGGGTGATCGTGGAAGAGGGCTCCGTCATCTCCATGGGCGTCTTCATCGGCCAGTCCACCCGCATCTATGACCGTGAGACCGGCGAGATCCACTACGGCCGAGTCCCGGCCGGCTCAGTGGTCGTCTCCGGCTCCCTGCCCTCCAAGTGCGGCAAGTACAGCCTGTACGCCGCCGTCATCGTCAAGAAGGTGGATGCCAAGACCCGCGCCAAGGTCGGCATCAACGCCCTGCTGCGCTCCATCGACGAGTAAGCAGTTTGCGGTGATTTAAAAGGGCGCCTGATGGCGCCCTTTTGATTTTGGCGCCCCTGTCACAGGCAAGCCACACCGACTCGGTTAAGATAGATTGGTCAGGATCGTTTCAAACCGAGGAAGCCCGATGTACGAGAATCTGAAGAGCCTGGGGATCCAGGAACCCACCTCAGTGGACAGTTATACCCTGCGCCAGGAAGCCAATCACGACATCCTCAAGATCTACTTCAAGAAACAGAAGGGCGAGTTCTTCGCCAAGAGCGTCAAGTTCAAATATCCGCGCCAGCGCAAGACCATGCTGGTCGATTCGGGCACCCACGAGTACAAGGATGTCACCGAGATCAACGCCAATCTCAAGTACGTGGTGGATGAGCTCGACAACCTGACCCAGGGCGTGCACGTGCAGGCCGACCCGGACATCAAGCAGAAGATCTTGCGCGACCTGCGCCACCTAGAAAAAGTGGTGCAGAACAAGATCAGCGAAATCGAGCGGGATCTGGAAAAGCTCTAAACCGGTCTGATGCAACAAAGGCGCCCATGGGCGCCTTTTTCTTTTAACTCAAAAGCGATAGCAACATTGATACCGCGCCGGTCGAAACATGCACCACCGCATCCGGCTACCCTATGACGCCCAGCAAAAAGGGAGGCTTGCGCCTCCCTTTTTAACAACTCTGGTATTCAGGCAACAGGATTAGTTGCTCTTCATCCAGATGTCCATGTCGGTTTTCAGGTTGTCGGACTTGGTACCGAAGATGGCTTGTACGCCGGAACCTGCCACTACCACACCGGCAGCGCCCAGTTTCTTCAGACCAGCCTGGTCAACCTTGGCCACGTCTTTCACACCGACCCGCAGACGGGTGATGCAGGCGTCCAGCGAAGCGATGTTCTCTTTGCCACCGAAGGCAGAGACCAGTGCGGCAGACATCTCGTCCTTGCTCTGACCAACGCTCTCTTCGGCCGCTTCGTCTTCACGACCCGGGGTTTTCAGGTTCATGGCACGGATGACCACGGTGAAGACCACGTAGTAGATGACGGCATAGACCAGACCCAGACCCACCAGCAGCAGCATGTGATCGGCACGCGGGGATTGCACCACGAAGTCGATGAAGCCGTTGGAGAAGGTGTGACCGTGAACCACGCCCAGGGAGTTGGTCAGCACGTAGGCCAGACCAGCCAGCACAGCGTGGATGGCGTACAGTACCGGGGCGATGAACAGGAAGGAGAATTCGATCGGCTCGGTGATACCGGTCAGGAAAGAGGTCAGGGCGGCAGAGGCCATGATACCTACGATCTTGGCGCGGTTTTCCGGCTTGGCGGAGTGCGCGATGGCAAACGCGGCGGCAGGCAGACCGAACATCTTGAACAGGTAGCCACCGGCCAGCTGACCGAAGCCGTTGCCGGCAGCGCGGGAAGCGTCGTCAGCAGTCAGGAAGCAGGTCATGATGCCGTGTACGGTTTCACCGGCAGCGTTGACACAGGTACCCGCCTGATAGAAGAAAGGTACGTTCCAGATGTGGTGCAGACCGAACGGGATCAGGGAGCGCTCAACCACGCCATAGATACCGAAGGCCAGTACCGGGTTCTGGTTGGCAGCCCAGTCGGAGAAGGCTCCGATGGCAGCGCCCACCGGCGGCCAAATGACGGACAGGATCACGCCCAGGCCGATGGAGACGAAACCGGTGATGATGGGCACGGCGCGTTTGCCGGCGAAGAAGCCCAGATACTCGGGCAACTGGATCTTGTAGAAGCGGTTGAACGCCCATGCGGCCACGCCACCGGCGAGGATACCGCCCAGGACGCCGGTTTCGATGGTCTCAACGCCCATCACAGGCGCCATGACCTTCAGGGTGGCAACCATGATGCCGTAGCCGACGATGGCTGACAGACCGGATACACCGTCGTTATTGGTAAAGCCGAGGGCCACACCCACTGCGAACAGCAGGGCCATCTGACCAAATACGGAACCACCGGCCTGCTCCATCAATTGGGAGACAATTTCCGGCAACCAGCTGAAGTGGGCAGCACCCACCCCCAGCAGAATACCTGCAACGGGCAAGACCGATACTGGCAGCATCAGCGCCTTACCGACCTTTTGCAGATTAGAGAAAGCATTTTTTAACATGTGTGCGCTCCTGAATGGAATGTCTTACCGTAGACGCTTCAGTCCAATTTATAGACGATCATCAACATCATCTCTCATCGGCATGAATTCGACGCGGGTTTGTTTATTTTGACCAGCTGAATATAACTCAGCAGATTGCAAATATCTTCCATCAGGGGTAAGCGAATAAAAAATTTGGAGGGGAGATCACAAGATAATTTCGGCGGGAATTTTCGGCTAATTACAGATATATTTCGGCATCCTCATGCTAAGCCATAAATATGAAAAGTGCTGTTTCGCATTGTATTTTAGCCAATCAAATTAATACTCCACGAAACGCATTGTAACTTAATGTAACCATTTGCTGTTTTTTCTATTTTAGTCTACCGATTAAAAAGGCCTCCAACAAGGGAGGCCTCAAATAAATATTATCTTTTAAAGACCGGGCAATATTCAGCCCTTTTGGGAACGCTTGACCGCATCAATAAAGACCGATTTCGCCTTGGTCGAACCGGCCCGTTCCGCCTCGCTGACCAGTTGCATCGCCTTGTCGATGTCACCGGCTTTCACCGCTTTTTCGATCTGGGATTGATAGAAGGCTTCGGTTTCGCTCAGCATGGCGGGTGCAGGCTTGGCAGGCGCGGCTACCGCAGCGGTCGCCACAGTGCCTGCCGCAACGGCCGTCGCCGCCGGTGCAGCCTTGCTCATTGCTACCTTGTCGGCATATTCAGGCTTGAAGACCGCTTCCAGTCCCTGCCCTTTTGCCATGTCGGCCACCTTGATCTGTACCAGACCCCATGGGGAGTGCGGGATCACGGGGTCCTTGATATCCGGTTCAACCGTCCCGTTGGCTCTGGCAAACGCCTTGGAGGGGTGCAGTATGGTGGTGCTGCCTGCCAGCTTGTCGGCCGGGGCATAGACAATCATATAGGTCTCGGCCGCCGGATTGCCCGGCATGCTGCGGTCGACGAACAACTTGCCCTCAATCCTGTCGTTATCGAGCAGATGGGCCGGCTGATAGCTGAATACCGATTCACCCAGCACGCGCGTCACCTTGAACTGGGCATCCAGCATGATGACCTGTGGGATCAGCACCGTCTTGCTCACCTGGGATGCGATGCTGATGGCCAGATTGCCGGTATTGGCCGGCAGGCGATAAGCGGCGAAATAGCTCATCCCCTCATCAAACTGAAAACTGGGTTGCTTGCTGTCGAGGGCCAGCAGAGTGTCGCCCTCCGGCAACGCCACATAATTGAAATCACTGAAAGCGGTGCAGCAGCTGGTCGCCTGCGAGAGCGCCTGCTTGGCCTGATCGGCATTACTCAGGATGGATGCATGATCCTGCACGGGGACCAACATGCTACCGGAACAACCGGCCAACAGCGCAGTAACCACGGCTGCGATAGACATCTTTACCAGTTTCATTCTTCTTATCTCCATAACCCGGTTGCCGTTACCCGGCGAAACAAAACTGCCCCCATACGGGGGCAGTGACTAACTTAACTTAAACAGCTGCTTACCACCAAGCTTCCGCTTGAACACCAACTTGGTAGGTGTCTTTGGAGGTACCGCTTTCGAAGACTTTCTTGTCTTCGTCGTTGGCCAGGTAGGAGGCGAACACACGGATTTCAGGACGGGCCCAGAAACTGGAGCCGGCAGACCAGGCTTGAGCCAGGGTCAGCTTGTAACCAGAATCATCTTCGGTAGTACCGTTGGTGGACTTGTTCTTGTCCTTGAAGTAACCGCCTTCGAAGATGGTCTTGTTGAAGTCATCCCACTTGTACATCGGGCGAACAACGGCAGACATGGTTTCCCACTTGTCGTTGCCATCCCACATCTCGTTGCCTACACCGTAGACCAGCTGGTGACCCATCTCGAAGTTGTTGCCCATCGGGACAACACCCCAGTTGATGATACGGAAACCGTCAGCACCGTCTTTGGCTTCGGCACCGTACCAAGAACCGTCACCGTAGAAGGCCATGGTCTTGGAGTAACCTTCAGTACCGTACTGCAGCACGGTCTTGTTGAAGCCACCCAGGATGCCTTGGGTCAGTTCGGCCGTCAGCATGACGCCGTTCTTCATGTTGTTGTTTTTCAGCGGTTTCTGCGCTTCGGTCTCATTGACCAGCGCATACATGGCGCCGACTTCCAGAGAGGCTTCGCTCCACAGCGGGATACCGGCATAACGCAGATCCAGCGTATTGACGTTCAGATCTTCGTTCTTGGTGTAAGTAGGATCTTCTACATAGTTACCAGTCGGGTTACCGTTTGCATCCAAGACAGGTTTCTTGTTTACACCAGTCTTAGTGTATTGACCGAACACATCGGCCGCGCTGCGGTCGTTGCGAACCCAAGCAAAGGAAAGCTTGCCAGGACCGGCCTGGATGCCTTCGATACCGGCACCGGCACCGGAGATGTTCCAGTAGTAGAAGTCAGAAATGTGGATGTCATGGCGTTGGTAGTAACGCTTACCAGCCCACAGGGTAGCTTCCGGCGCGAAGCCCAGCAGACCCTTGGCTTGCACGTTGAACTGGCGCAGCGCGAAATCGGAGTCGCCGTTGCACTGCTTGGCATCGAAGTTACAGACGGTGCCAGTACCTTCCCAGTCGTTGGAACCGTTGGAAGTCATGGCAAACATGGAGTCAACGTAGAAAGTCTTGCCGTCCTTGTTGAATACTTCCTGACCCAGCTGAACTTCGCCGTAGGTATCATTTTCGTTACCCAGACGACCAACCTTGTTCACGTTGTATTTCACCATGTCGCCGTCACCGGAAACGCCGACACCTGAACGGAAGTAGCCGTGGAAATCAACGGCGAAGGCGGCTTGGGAAGCCAGGGCTGCGGTTACTGCTGCAGCGATCGGGAGCCACTTTGCTTTCATTTTCATTTTCCTTATTCCCGCTGAGAGGAGTGTGATCCTGAATATCCAAGTTCTTATCACCATAAAAACGTTTAGGTGATAACCGAGGCCGATTATAGGTAGCCAATTTCAGGACAAACATGAGCTGATTCACAAAATGGCGACAAATCGCCCAGCATTGGCCGTGGAGGGTTTTGTACGATGACAATCAACCTAACTATGCAATAACTCACCACCCACACGGGGATAAAAGAGAAAAGATCCACCATGAAACCGCTACCAACCATTAATTCGCTTCGATGAATAAGTTATAAATATTCAAGTTGATGACAAAAACATGACTGAAATCGCTTTCAATGGGGAACTTTTAAATTTGAGGCATGTCGGCTGCCCCCGAAATAAATCGCTGAACAAAGCGGGGATGGCGTGGAAAATAACCGGATAAATATCGGGCAAATATGGTCAGTTGAGACTGCTGATTACCGCAAAATAAACATCCCCGCCAGACGGGCTGAGCGGGGATGAATAAAGGATAAAAACGGACGATCGCTACAGTTTATTTTGCCAGCCATTGAGCCAGGCCAGCGCTACCTTTTCCGGCTCATCGTCGACGGTGGCATCTATTTCCAGCCGGGGCAGCAGAGGACTGGCACCGAGCTCCTGCAACAGCGCATCGAGGTGACGACCGGCGCCGCAGAAGTGCTCGTAGCTGCTGTCCCCCATGGCGACCAGCGCATAACGCCACCCTTTCATGTAGGGGGCCCGGTCAGCCAGAGCGGTGGCCAGTGGCTGCAGATTGGGCGGAATATCACCCTGCCCCGTGGTAGCCGTGATGACCAGCAAGAATCGACTCGCATCCAGATCTGCCAGCTCGGCTTCCTCGTACACCTGGCAGCCGTGCCCCGCCTGCTCCAGCTGTGCAGCCAGCGTCTCGGCCACCAACATGGCCGCGCCGTATACGGTACCCACCACTATGTCTATCTGCGCCATCACGGACCCCTTTGACCAACATGGATGCCCAGCATGCCACAGCAACAGCTTGGGCAACACCCCGCGATCGTCAGCCTCAGTAATCGCTCTCGCTGGCAGGCCAGCCCAGCTCGGCAAACAGCTGCAGTACTTCCTGCCCCAGCGGGGCCTGGATCCGCATCGGCACCTTCAGCACCGGATGCTCAAAGCTGAGGGTGCGAGCCACCAACAGCAGGCGATCGCAACCATAATGCTCGCGAAAGAAGCGGTTGTGGCGGCCATCGCCATGGGTGGTGTCACCGACGATGGGGTGGAACAGATGATCGAGATGACGGCGCAGCTGATGCTTGCGACCTGTCTTGGGGAACAGCCTAACCAGGCTGTAGCGACTGGTGGGGTGTTTCTTGGAGACCGCATGGGGCAACTCGACCTGATGCAGGCGACGAAACGCGGTCACCGCCTCCTGGGCCGGACGATCCGGGTCGCTCATGGCATCGGCGATCTTGTCCAATTGCTCCTTGAGCGGATAGTCGATGAGCCCCTGCTCGGGGGCCCAGCCACGCACCAGCGCCAGATACTCCTTGTGCACCTGACGGGCGGCAAAGGCTTCGGTCAGGGTGCGGGCCACGGCGGGATCGAGGGCAAACAGCAGCACCCCCGAGGTGGGCCGGTCGAGCCGGTGTACCGGGTAGACGTGGCGACCGCCGATGAGATCCCGGGTCATCTGCATGGCGAAACGGGTCTCGGCCTTGTCGAGCCAGCTGCGGTGCACCAGCAGGCCGGAGGGCTTGTTGACCGCCACCAGCCAGTCATCCTGATAAAGCAGGGTCAGTTGCAAGGCGTTCTCTTCCTGTGCCTGCTCACGCATCATTGCTCAACCACTTTGCCGGAGAGCAGCAGATCGAAGCGGGCGATCAGCCGCAGCAGGGCTTCGACCTCGGCCAGCTCTTCCTTGTAGACTTCGCTGGCCATGGGATAGAGGGAGACGCTGCTGGGCAGCGGTGCCTGCAGCAGCACCAGCTGTTCCATGCGCGGGATCAGCACGAACTGCAGCCACTGATCGAAGCTCAGGGTATCGACGCAAAATGGCAGCTCGCTGGCCAGGGCCTCTTCACCCGGATGGGCCGCTTGCCAGCGTTCCAAACGTTGCAGCTCGGCGGTCAGTTCACCCAACAGGCCGGCTACCAGCAGATATTGATTCATTGCGTTCTCTTCCTCATCACCACACACCGTCCGCCGCCAATCCTGTGTCGCTGGCGGCAGGCCGAACTTTGCAAAAAAGGGCGTTACTATACACCCTCCCCCCTATCCTCTGCCATGCCCCTTGCGGCCGGCAACACGGGCGAAGAGCCAAGGCGGCTCCTGCCCCTGCGTACCGGGCCAGATGCCGGGCGGCGCGCCCCCACTGGCTATCTTGTGCAACCTCCTTATAATCGGCCCGCATCACCCTTAGCCGGATCACCTCATGTCCACCATCAATACGCTGACCGAATTCTTGACCCAGGCCGACACCCAGTTTCAACTGTTCGACATGGGCCGCCAGGTGCGACCACTGGCGAGCGACACCTTCGAGCGCATCGAGCAACAGCAGGAGCCCTACCCCTGGCCCCTGCAGCAGCACGCCTGGCTCGGCGTCCACTTCTTCCAGCCGGCCGAATCCCGTCACTACCTGTGGTTTCTCAAGTTTGCCCTCGACGAGCGCGGTCTGCTCATCGCCAGCGGCCCCAAACACTTCATGGATCAGGTGGTGGAAACCCTGGGCTACAAGCTGACCGGCGAGCTCGATGAAGAGAAGACCCAGCGTCTGGCGGAGAACCCCTACACCTTCCGCCCGGCCGAGGCCAAGATGGCCAGCCTGCACGCCAAACTGGCCCGTCAGCTGGAACAGGCCCCCTCGACCTACTTCGAGGGGCTCTGCCACTATCTGGCGGCCCCGACGCCAGAGGGATGGCAGACCCTCGGCGTACAGGGTTTTGCCGATCTCGCTGAGCGGCTGCAAGATGAACGCAACCTGGCGCTGGTGTGCAAGGCGCTGCCAAAACTGCCGCAAGAGCCGCTCTACGCCCTCTGTCAGAGCCTGGAAAACGCCCCGTTGCCGCCGGCCGTACAGGGCGCCCTGTTCGAGCGCATCGGCAAGGAGCAGGAGTGTGCCGAACCCAATGCCGAGACCCTGGCCTATCTGTGTCGGGCACTGGCCTCCTGCAACGGCAGCAGCATGCGCACCAACAAGCTGCTGACCCTGCTGCAAACCCAGCCGAGCCCGGCCCTGCTGCTGGCCATCGCCGGCCGGCTCTGGCCCGATCTGAAGGATGCTGGCCTGCTCAGCCTGTTCCTGGAACAGCTGGCCCTGCAACCGACCCAGTTCTTCAATCAGGTATTTGCCGAGCTGGTGACCCTGCCGGCCCTGCGCAATGATATGCTGGCCAGGCTGCGCGACCCCGAGCGCAGCGACGCCCTGGGCCAGGCCATCGGTCGCCTGTTCGCCTCGGCCTGATGATGTCGGCGACCCGCCACCATGGCGGGTCGCCTGTCGCCACGATCACACCCCGGAAGGAGCCCGCGATGGGTGAAATGTTCGCAATCTTGCTGCTTATCCTCGGTGCCGGTGCCTTCTGGCACCAGCGGCGTCAGGCCGAGCTCGCCTGGCAATACATGCGCCGCTACTGCCAGCATCACGACCTGCAACTGCTGTCGCTGGCCCGCAGCCACCGTGCGCTGGCTCACCAGCCGCTGCGGCTGCTCACCTATTACGAGTTTGAATTCTCCAGCGATGGCGAGAGCCACTATCTGGGGCAACTGAGCATGCAGGGGCTGCAGGTGGTTGGCGTCGAGCTGCCACCCCACCGGGTGCCCACCCTGTAAATCTGCCGCCACGGGGCAAGCCTATAATGTTCAGGAATGCCTCTTGGGAGAGATGAGATGGAATTCCTAACCCACGATCTGGCCGCCCTGTTTGCCCAGCTGGGGCTGGCCAACGACGAGCTGAGCCTGCACCGCTTCATTCACGAGCACCGCTTGGACAACCAGACCCTGCTGCCGGAAGCCCCCTTCTGGAACCGCGCCCAAGCCGACTTTCTGCGCGATGCCCTGTGGAACGATGCGGACTGGTCGGAAGCCATCGACGAACTGGACGTGCTGCTGCGCCGGCCCGACTGACCCTTGCTCCGCTGTTCAGCGCCCCGCGCTTTGGTTAAGCTCTCTGCCCGTCCAGCACGAACCACTTTTCATCCTGCGCAGGAGTCCCATGTC
>AACY020520764.1_pt1 | contig 11633 bp, 10 predicted proteins | sample 267378 | NCBI WGS metagenome assembly AACY02 (sample SAMN02954345, study PRJNA13694) | marine metagenome | biome: aquatic; feature: ocean; material: water; isolation source: isolated as part of a large dataset composed predominantly from surface... | reverse complement strand
CCTCATGAAGGTGATCTTGTCGCCAGCTTTGGGGGCCCCCACTCAAATCATATTCATGCATTGGCATACGCATCTCAGAATTTAGGGCTTAGGTCGGTAGGGTTTATTCGCGGTGAGCCGCAATCAACCCCCACTCTTGAGGATGCTCAATCCTTCGGGATGCAGTTGATATTCATCGATCGTGACACCTACCGTGAAAAGCCAACCGAGTTACTGGCACAGAGGCATCAGCTAAAAGATCCTTACTGGATACCAGAAGGTGGAAGCAATTTAAAAGCCGTTGACGTTTGTGCCTCTATCTGGAAACAAGACTGTTTGCAGGGCGATCTCTACGATCAACTCTATGTAGCAGTCGGATCAGGGGGGACTCTAGCAGGTCTTATTTCAGGCGCCTCTGAAAAGATTGAATTGATCGGCGTCTCGGCATTGGGAAGCCGTGCTGATCTAGAGGAGCGTATTAGCGATCTGCTTACACAAGTGGCTCCTAGCCAAACGGATCAAACCAGACAATGGTCAATCGAAGTGGCTCTTGAACAACGTTATGGAAAGGTCACTGCTGAGTTAGCAGCCACGCATGTTCGAGCTCAAACGCTAGGGGTGGTTTTAGACCCTATCTATACCTTGCGCGTATTCCACTATTTAAACCGTCAGTTTTTGACTGATCGTATTAAAAATAAGCGAGTGCTTATGGTGCATACTGGAGGTTTGCAAGGTCTCAGGGCTCTGCAGCAGCGTATCAATCGTCTATCAGGTGAGTTTATAGGCCCGCTCCCTTTTTAACAGCGTTTTACACCTAGGTCGTCTAACTTTCTCCCTCTACAAGCTTTATACTGTTTTTTACTTATATAACGATATCCGCAAGGAAATGCACAGGGTATGTATCAATTTCGCAATATTGGTCTGATAGGCCGTTTAGGAAGCAAAAAAGTCATCGATACAATGAAGCAGCTCATTCGGTTTCTTGAGCAGCGTCATCTGAATATCGTTATTGACGATAAAATTTCAGAGCTTATGCCCGGTCATGGTCTTCAAGTCTCCCCGCAAAAATTGATGGGAGAGGTGGCGGATCTCGTGATCGTCGTTGGCGGTGATGGCAGTTTGCTGGGCGCAGCCCGTTCATTGGCTTCGTCAAACGTGCCTGTGTTGGGTGTAAACCGCGGTAACCTTGGATTTCTGACGGATATTAAACCGGAAGAGATCGAAGAGATGGTCGATCAGGTGTTAGAAGGTCGATACATTGTCGATAAGCGTTTCTTACTGGATGTCACCGTTAAGCGTAATGGTGAGCCAATTGCCGAGACGACAGCACTGAACGACTGCGTTTTGCATCCAGGTAAAGCGACGCGAATGATTGAGTTTGAACTCTGGATCGAAGGGCAGTACGTCTACACACAGCGCTCAGATGGTTTGATCGTCGCCACTCCAACAGGTTCTACTGCCTACTCACTATCAGCCGGCGGTCCGCTGATGCATCCTAAATTGGATGCGTTGGTTCTAGTACCAATGTTCCCGCATACGCTTTCAAGTCGCCCAATTGTCGTGGATGGTAATTCAGAATTAAAACTGGTGATCAGTGAAAATAATGATACCTACCCCTCGGTAGCTTGTGATGGCCAAAGCAACATCGCCTTGGCTCCAGGGGATACTGTGACCATCAGTAAAAAACCACAAAAGCTGCGTCTACTTCACCCAGAAAACTACGATTTCTATAGCACCTGCCGGACCAAACTCGGCTGGAGCTCAAAGCTGTGGGATAAGTAGTTTTGCAAAAACAGGGTATAGATCTAATTGGCGATATCCACGGTTGCGGAGAGAGCCTTAAGCTTCTTCTGAACCGTATGGGCTACAGAGAGATTGATGGTGCTTACCGTCATCCCAGCCGTCGCGTTATTTTTCTTGGTGATGTTATTGATCGTGGGCCTCGCATAGTCGAGACTTACGAGATTGTGCGTGCCATGATTGAAAAATCGGGCGCCGAAATTGTCATGGGGAACCATGAGTACAACTACTTCTGCTACAAAACCCCTAAGGGTGATGGTAGTGGCGACTTTCTTCGCAATCACACGCCAAGACATCAGCGAATCGTTCAAGAGACCTTAGATCAATTTGCTCATCGCCAATCGGATGAGCAAGAGCTTTTAGATTGGATAGAGTCTATACCCTTGTTCATTGAGCATGATGAATTGCGAGTCGTTCATGCTTGTTGGCACTCAACTTTGATCAACCGCTTGAAAGAGCGAGTGGCATCTGCCCCTGTTGTCGATAAGCAGTTTCTTTTGAACTCAGTGATACCGAACAGTTTTGAGTTTTTGGTCATGGACCGACTTACTCGTGGCACCCATTTGCGACTCCCCAATAACGAAGTGATGATCAGCAAAGATGGTTTTAAACGTCACTTTTTTAGAACCCGGTTTTGGGCGCAAGAGCCAAAAAGAATGGGGGATGTGGTGTTTCAACCTGACCCTCTACCAGAGCATATTGCACGGACTGAGCTAACACCTGCTGATTATGTTGACCTACAGTTCTATTCACGCGATGAGCGTCCGCTCTTTATCGGGCACTACTGGTGTGAAGGTGAACCTAAACCCGTTGCTGATAATATCGCCTGTCTTGACTACAGTGCCGTTAAATACGGCAAATTAGTAGCCTACCGCTTTGACGGTGAAAAAACTCTGGATAGAAGCAAGTTTATCTGGGTGGATGTCGATGCGGAGTTCCCTCGCTAGTGTCTCCTGTGGTTAAAACCGATCTCAGGGTCGATCTAACAGAGTTCACCCAATTCTTATGGGCAAATGCCATTCCTCATCGGGTCGTAGAGGAGAGTGACAGTCAAACATTGTTTGTAGCGACTAACATCAATCGTGAGAAAGTATTAGAGCTGTTTAATTATTGGAGAGAGGGCGGAGATCTCTCTAAAGTTAATGTTCAAGTGCAAAATCCTAAAAGCTTATCGCCCTTTAAAATTTCAGAGCTCAAACAACTGCCTGCGACGGCCTTAATGATTTTCTTATCAGCCGTCATTACGCTGTTGATTGATTTTGGTAGCAACGCGGACTGGATGGTGAAATTCAGTTTTGCTGACTTTGCCATCAGCTCGAGTCAGGTTGAGTATCACACATTGTCTACCATGCTCTCATCGGGTGAATTTTGGCGAATTTGGACTCCGATGTTTATGCATTTCTCTCTGCTGCACATTCTGTTTAACCTGCTTTGGGTTTGGATGATCGGGGGGGCGATAGAGAGGCTTCAGGGAACAACCCACTTTATTCTGCTGGTGCTCTTCTCGGCAGCGCTCTCCAATCTAGCTCAGTTCTGGGTGACTGGCCCACTCTTTGGTGGCCTCTCAGGTGTGGTCTTTGCTGTTTTGGGCTACACCTGGTTGTGGGACCAATTGAGCAGTCGCCCACTCTTTAGGTTGCCTAAAGCGCTGTTTGGATTCATGATTTTCTGGTTGGCTTTAGGGTATACCGGAACACTTGAGTTCCTTGGCTTAGGTGCCATTGCAAATACTGCTCATTTGGCCGGTCTTCTATCGGGTTTGATCTTCGCATTAATTAGCCGTGTTTGGCTTCGCTAACGCCATCAAAAGCCTCTCAAACGCTTCGCTCTATGGTATTCTGAACGCTTCAATTTGAATGAATAGGTAGCGGTTTGAATTACGAAAAAATGATCGAAACCATGACGCCTGATGTCTATCAAGCACTGAAAGTGGCTGTCGAAATCGGTAAATGGCCCAATGGTGAAAAACTATCTCCTGAGCAGCGTGAAACCAGTATGCGTGCTGTCATTGCCTATGAGGTAGCACGTGATATTCCGCAGGACCAACGTGTGGGCTTCATCGATCGTACTCGCCCTGATGGAAAGCAGCATGGTTCAGATCCCATGCAGCCTGACGTGTTGAGAATCTTAACCGATGACTAATGACTCTTTATCACTGCGTGCAGAAGGTGTTCTGGAGAAGATGCGTGTGCATCTGGACTCTCCGGTTAGTTATGAGCTTTCATTGAACGGTGAGGCTGGGCCTCTGGTAAATGATTTTATCGGCCAACCCATTCGTCTTGAGTACATCGGTCAAATCAACTGTCTCTCTTGCGGACGAAAGTCCAATAAAAGTTTCAATCAAGGCTATTGCTACCCCTGTTTCAAAAAACTTCCTGGTTGTGATACCTGTATCGTTAAACCTGAGACCTGTCACTTTGCTGAAGGGACTTGCCGCGACGAAAGCTGGGGTTTGAAGAACTGTTTTGCACCACACATAGTTTATCTTGCCAACTCTTCTGGGCTCAAAGTAGGTATTACTCGTCAAACTCAGATCCCCACTCGTTGGATTGATCAGGGTGCTGTGCAAGCTCTCCCAATCATGGAAGTCGATAATCGCTTGCAGTCGGGGCTTGTTGAAACCATTTTTGCCAAACAGGTTGCGGATAAAACGAATTGGCGTGCCATGCTTAAAGGGGATGTTCTCCCTCTTGATTTGAAGCAGGAGCGTGATCGTCTCTTTGAACTCTGTGATGAGCCTCTACAACAGCTCATCAGCGCACAATCCGGAGATGCGATTCGTAAGCTTGATGCAGAGGTAGTTGAGATTAACTTCCCCGTGCGTAACCACCCGGTCAAAGTAACCAGTTTTAATTTTGATAAAAGCCCTGTTGTAGAGGGTATCCTAGAAGGGGTTAAAGGCCAGTACCTTATTTTGGATACAGGCGTGATTAATCTGCGCAAATTTGGCGCGTACAACATTAAATTTTTCGCGTGATTGGAGAGACAATCTTGAGTGAACAACCTAACACTATCTATCTGAAAGATTACCGAGTTCCTGAATTTTTAATTGATTCGGTGGCGCTTCGTTTCGAACTGGATGAAGAAGAGACGTTGGTGTTTGCTACCTTGTGCATGCGTCGTAACCCTGAATCGCATATGCGTAACGCGCCTTTAGTTTTGAATGGTGATAAAGACCTTCAGCTCAAGCGACTTTGCATCAATGATCAGCAGGTGCCTGAGGGGGAGTATAAAGTCTCGGATGACACACTGACGATTTCAGTTGTTCCTGATCAATTTACTTTGAACACGCTCTGTCGCATTCAGCCCCAACTCAATACTGCGTTGGAAGGGCTCTACCGATCTGATGGGGTTTTCTGTACACAATGTGAGGCAGAAGGTTTTAGGCGTATTACTTACTATCTTGATCGCCCCGATGTTATGTCTCTTTTTGAAACAACGATAGTGGCTGATCCAGAGCAGTATCCAGTGTTGCTATCCAACGGCAACGCCATCGATAAAGGAGTTGCTGATGATGGTCGTCACTGGGTTACCTGGCAGGATCCACACCCTAAACCAGCCTACCTGTTTGCATTAGTAGCGGGTGATTTAAGCTGTATTGAAGATCAGTTCACGACAGCATCTGGCCGTGAAGTTCAGTTGCAAATTTTTGCTGAGCCTAAAGATCACGATAAGCTGGCCTATGCGATGGATTCCCTAAAGCGATCAATGCGATGGGATGAAGAGGTCTATGGTCGTGAATACGATCTTGATATCTACATGATCGTTGCAGTCGACTTCTTCAATATGGGGGCCATGGAGAATAAGGGGCTAAATATATTCAACACCAGTTGTGTATTGGCCAGTCAAAAAACCACCACAGATCTTGGATTTCAGCGTGTAGAGGCGGTGGTAGCGCATGAGTATTTTCATAACTGGTCGGGCAACCGCGTTACTTGCCGCGATTGGTTCCAGTTAAGCCTCAAAGAGGGCTTTACCGTCTTTCGCGATGCCGAATTTTCAGCCGATATGAACTCGCGGACAGTAAAGCGCATTGAAGATGTGACATTACTGCGAACCGCACAATTTGCCGAAGATGCCGGTCCTATGGCTCACGCTGTAAGGCCCGAATCGTTCATCGAGATCTCTAACTTTTACACGCTTACCGTCTATGAGAAAGGCGCTGAAGTGGTGCGAATGATCCATCAATTACTGGGGGAAGAGACGTTCAGAAAAGGGACGGATCTCTACTTCGAACGTCATGACGGTCAAGCAGTAACGACGGACGATTTTGTTGCAGCAATGGAAGAGGCATCGGGGCGTAACTTAACCCAGTTTAAACGTTGGTATTCTCAGGCAGGTACCCCTGTGGTTGAGGTGTCTGAACAGTGGAATGAAGAGTCAGGAGGCTACCAACTGACATTCAAACAGAGCTGCCCAAGTACGCCAGGCCAAGAGCAAAAAGCCCCTTTCCATATGCCCATCCGTTATGGGCTGCTGACGCAGGAGGGAGCTGAACTCTCTTCAGGTGTCGTTGAACTAACAGAAGAGGTGCAGAGTGTCAGTTTCGATGGTCTAACTGATAAACCGATACCCTCTCTGCTTCGAGGCTTCTCGGCACCGATTAAATTACGCTTCAACTACAATGATGAGCAGTTGTTGCATTTGATGCGTTTTGATACCGATGGCTTTAATCGCTGGGAATCGGGGCAGCGCTACCTAGTAAACAAACTTCAAGCGGGCATTGCAGGAGCGACTATCGAACCCAACAACGCACTGTTAGAGGCTTGGCAAGCGCTGCTGGACGATGAGTCTCTCGATGAAGCGATGTTGGCTAAGTTATGCACCTTGCCAAGCGAAGCTTATCTAAGTGAATTGGCGGAGGTTATCGATGTTGAAGCGATTCATACGACTCGAAAATCCTTTGTTAAAGCACTTGGCAAAGCCCTTGCGCCTCAATGGTTAGCCGTTTACCAGCGTTGTAGTTCAACAGAGGCTTATCAACCATCTGCAGAGCAAGTGGCTAAGCGCAGTCTGAAAAATTTAGCGCTAAGTTATTTGATTGCAGCCAACCATGAAGGTGCAATCGAGCTGGCCATAGCGCAGTTCAACAGTGCTGATAATATGACAGACCAACAGTCAGCATTGGCGGCGCTGGTTCACTCAGACGATGTCGAAGCCGCTAAACAGGCCCTTGCAGCATTTAAGCAACAGTGGTCAAGTGAAGCGCTGGTGATGAACAGTTGGTTCTCACTGCAGGCCTGTGACACTAAAGAGGGGGCTCTTGATCGAGTAAAAGCGCTTGAAAATGACGAGCTTTTTGACGCGAAAAACCCCAATAAACTGCGCAGCCTAATTGGGGCTTTTGCCAGTGCGAATGCTGTTCAATTCCATGCGCCAGATGGCTCTGGTTACCGCTATTTAGCGGATTGGATTATTCGCTTGAATGAACAAAATCCTCAAATTGCATCACGAATGTTAACACCTTTAACTCGTTGGAAACGCTATACTAGTGATAAGCAAACATTAATGAGAGCTCAACTTGAGCGCATCATGGAGCAAAAGGCTCTATCGCCAGATGTTTATGAAGTAGTCAGTAAGAGCTTGGTATAAAAGGAGTCATTGATATGGCTATCTCTATCGATTCTGCAATTAAGTTCGATCTTCAACAGAACTACCGTCGTTATCTGAACTTTTTAGATCAGTATGGCGTTGAGAACGACGCACTGAAAAATGCTCGAAGCTCTAAGGTTTGGATCGTTGCGTTGGTGCTGCTAATCTTTGCTCTAGCCTCTGATTTTTTCTTAGGCGCCAGTGCTGCCCTGTTTGGCATCTTTTTCTACCGTGTCGTAATGGCTTGGTTAGAGGTACGAAAAGCAGAAGAGGGGCGTGAGCAGTCTGAACGATGGTTCTCTACCAAAGGGTTCAAGTTCGAAGGGCGAGTGCTCTTTTCTAAAGAGGACGAAATGCTAGAAGAGCCCATTGACCCGTTTGATGAGCGTATATACAAATAGTCGCATAAAAAGGCAGATCATTGATCTGCCTTTTTCTTTAAGTGTTGTCTTCGAGAATCATGTCAGACGCTTTTTCTGCAATCATAGTAATGGGGGCATGTGTATTACCTGAGGTCAATGTTGGCATTACCGAGCCATCCACAACGCGTAAGCCCTCAATACCATGTACTTTCAAGCGACTATCCACAACAGACATTTTATCATTGCCCATTTTGGCAGTGCCGACTGGATGGAATATTGTCGTTCCAACATCCCCCGCAGCCTTCGCTAGCTCTTCATCCGATTGAAGATGAGCGCCCGGTTTTAACTCGATTGGGTTGAATTCGCTCAGACGATGAGTCGCCATCAGCTTTCGAGCGTGACGTAAGCTATCGGCTGCCACTTTACGATCACCGTCTGCGGATAAGTAGTTCGGCTTAATAGCCGGCGGTACATTGGGATCAGTAGATTGAATATGGCAGGTGCCACGGCTCTCTGGTCGCAAGTTACAGACTGAGACGGTGATGGCTGGGAACTCGTGCAGATCCTCGCCAAATTTCTCCAGTGATAGTGGTTGAACGTGGTACTCAATATTCGCAGTAGCATGTTCATCAGAGGACTTGGTAAAAATTCCGAGTTGACTAGGTGCCATCGACATTGGGCCTGAACGTTTTAAGAAGTATTCTGCAGCAATTTGAGCTTTCCCAAGAAGAGTCGACTGCCACTCATTGAGAGTTTTGGTATTTTCAACGGTGAAGATAGTACGCAGCTGAAGGTGGTCCTGCAGGTTTTCACCAACACCGGGTAACTCGTGCACCATCTCAATATTGTGTTCCGCTAGAACGTTAGCGGGGCCAATACCTGAAAGCTGCAAAATCTGTGGCGAGTTGATCGCACCGGCACTGAGCAGTAACTCTTTATTGGTTGTAACGCTCGCAGGTTGGCCATTAATGATTAAATCGGCACCCATCACGCGTCTGTTTTCGATACGCAGTTTGGTTACCTGTGCATGGGTCATGATGGTGAGATTGTGTCGCGCTTTTACAGGATTAATAAAGGCTTTACGAGCATTCCAGCGTACGCCATTTTTTTGGTTAACAGGGAAGTATCCGGACCCTTCATTATCGCCGCGGTTGAAATCAGACGTCTTCGGAACGTCAATCTCTTCGGCCGCTTCTCGAACGGCTTCAAGAATCGGCCAGCTCAAACGCTGCTCTTGAACGAAAAGTTCCCCGCTATCATTGTGGAATTCATCAGCGGGTTGGTAGTGACGTTCAGAACGTTTGAAATAGGGAAGAACCTCTTGCCAGCTCCAGCCTTCATTACCTAGAGAGGCCCACTCATCGTAGTCGCGCTCCTGACCCCGCATGTAGATCATGCCATTAATCGAAGAGCATCCGCCTAAGACTTTACCGCGAGGGTAAATTAATGAACGACCATTTAAACCCTCCTCAGCATCCGTTGAAAAACACCAATCCGTTTTTGGATTGCCAATGCAGTAAAGGTAGCCTACCGGGACATGAACCCAAAACTGGTTATCACTTCCACCTGCTTCAAGTAGAAGCACACGGGTATTTGGATCTTGGCTCAAGCGGTTGGCTAACACACAGCCAGCCGAGCCTGCGCCCACAATGACATAATCATAGGTTCCGAGATCTTTGACAGCAGACATGGCGTTATCCTTTTTATACTGATGGCTGAATTCAATATCATATGTTTATTGGTGCAGAATGTTTTGATTATTTTGCTAATTTAATGTGCTAAATTGCACAGACTATGGATGATAAATTGAACTGGAATGATCTGCGTTACTTTCTAGAGGTAGCTCGTGTGGGACGTTACCTCACTGCAGCAAAACGTTTGGGTGTGAACCACACGACCGTTTCGCGTCGAATAGCGGCCCTTGAAGATGCACTGCAAACCCCGCTGTTTGAGGTAGATGACAAAGGCTTGCACCTTACACCGGCCGGAGAAGCTGTATTGCCTTTGGCTCAACAGTGCGAAGATATTGCTGAATTGACTAAAGAGAGGGCGGCATCAGACCAGCGCTCTCTATCTGGAAATTTGAGAATAGGAGCACCAGATGGATTGGGCAACTTGTTCATTGCCAATCAATTAACTCAGTTTGTTCATCGTAATCCGGATCTAAATCTACGCTTAGTACCGGTTCCACAAAGCCTCAACTTGATGAAGCGTGAAGTTGATTTAGCGATCTCTCTAGAGCCATCAGAAAGGCGAGATATTCACTGTAAGAAGTTGACGGACTATCAACTTTTTCTCTACGTAGGCCGAGAGTATCTGCAGAAGCATTCAGTTAATCTAAAGGACATTGAGTCGGTTAAACAACACCCATTCGCCGGATATATACCCGATATACTCTACACGGAGCAGCTAGGGTTTAATCGATTAATTGATGATCAACTGATTGAACGCTTTCAAGGGGCAACCGTTATGTCCCAATTTCAGTTTATTGCCAATGGTGGTGGATTTGGGGTGTTACCCCATTTTATGGTGCAAGATGACCCGCGATTCGTTCAGGTTCTTCCTGAAGAGATTAACTTTATTCGCAGCTACTGGCTGTTGACGCCCCTAGAGCTGAGGCGTCGCGCCAATGTGCGTTCAATTTCAACAGAGTTAGAGCGGTTAATTGCGCAGCACAAAGATCAGTTTTTGCCTCGCTCTTGAAGGTATCTTTCAACGGTATCGACAATCGCTTGGGTTTGAGGATCGATCTCTAGATTTATGAGATCACCCACCTTAGCTTTACCAAATAGCGTGCGCTCCAAGGTTTCAGGGATAAGCCAAACTGAGAAACGCTCTTCCGTTACTTGCGTCATTGTTAGGCTACAGCCGTTTAACCCTACAAATCCTTTATCGAGTAAATAGGGTGCCCATTGATTGGGTCGATCAAACTCTACTCTGCAGTTTGTCTCTGTTCTGTCGATGGCTGTTATTGCCACTCGGTCGCAGATATGGCCGGACATCAGGTGTCCACCAATCTCGTCGCCAATTTTAGCGGCTCGCTCAAAATTGACCTGTGACCCAACTTTTAGCTCACCTAGGTTTGTCAGTTCTAATGTTGATTGAATCGCATCAAACGTTGCTCTGTTGCCTTCAAAAGAGGTTATGGTCAAGCAGGTTCCGTTGAGACCGACGCTGGCACCGATCTGGAAGTTATCACAACAGTCAGCCGGAAACTCAAGCTGCAAAGTCATAAAGTTATCAGCTGGGGTTAGCGAAGTAACAGTCGCGACACCTTGAACAATTCCAGTAAACATTATTGATTCTTCCTTTAGCTTTAGCAGTCCGAACGCTAGCATGGGACGTAGATAAAGCAAACAGTTTAGGGTTTAACAGCATGCACATTCTTTTGACAGGTGGTACAGGGTTTATTGGTGAAGCAGTCGCGAGATCGCTCATCGCTAGAGGTGACCGTGTCACTGTATTGATACACAAACGACCCTCTGCCGTTGCGGGTGTTCAATCAATTACGAACCTGTCCGAGATAGACACCGCTGTCGATGCTATCGTGAATCTTGCAGGCTTACCGATCGCCGATAAGCCATGGACTCACTCGAGAAAAGTCGCACTGCGCGCCAGTCGAGAAGGAATTACGGGGCAATTGGTACGTTGGATCGCTCAGCAAGAGATTAAACCCAAGGCGCTAATCAGTGGCTCTGCGATCGGTTTTTACGGAGCGACTCGCAGTCATCAATCTTTGTCTGAGATCGATCAACCTCTGATCGATGATTTCTCAAGTGAACTGTGCCAGAACTGGGAGAGTATTGCTTTAGGCGCTGTAAAAGAGGGTGTCAGAGTGGTTTTGCTTAGAACGGGCATTGTTCTTGGCAAAGGGGGTGCCCTGAAGAAAATGCTCCCCGC